>Ga0070681_10007178_pt1 | contig 10854 bp, 10 predicted proteins | sample KBSC83BmetaG_FD_65650 | JGI IMG/M metagenome (GOLD analysis project Ga0070681, IMG submission 65650) | Corn rhizosphere microbial communities from Kellogg Biological Station, Michigan, USA - KBS C8-3B metaG | ecosystem: Host-associated > Plants > Roots > Rhizosphere | place: USA: Michigan...
TTCGAGTCCCTCCCGGGCCGCCACCTAACCGCTTCGGACTTGGCGCAACGCTGACAGCTTAGTGCCTCAACTCCGCCGCCGGCGATGGCTCGTCCGAGAGCGGCGCGCGGTCCGAATCCAGCAGGCGCTTCAGGCGGCTGCGTACGGGCGGCTCGACGCCGGGCGCCTCCACGGCCTGCGACAGCCAGGTGCGCCGCTCGGTGAGCAGGCCGACGCCCGACCAGAACGGCGCCGTGGCCGCGGCGAGCGCGGCGCCCAGCGCGGCGTCGCCGTCCGGCGACAACGCCCAGGCGAGCGCGGCGCGCAGATTGTCGATCTCCGGGGCCAGGGCGGCCGCGGTCTCGTCGCTGTCCGCATCGTCCCCCTCGCCGCCGGCGGATTCGGCCAACCGCAGGAAATATTCCGCGTGCCGGCGCGCGAGCTCCGGCCGCTCGGCTACGAACTCCGGCTGTTCCTGGGCGAAGTCGCGCATCGCCTGCAGCATGCGATGGCGCGGGCGGATGAGGTCCGGCCCGGTGGTGACGAGCGAGCGCTGGACCAGCGCGCCCAGGCCATGCACCACCTCCCACGGCGCAAAGCCGACGCCTACGGCCACCTCCTGGGCGGCGGCCAGGGTGAAGCCGCCGGCAAACACGCTCAGCCGGCGCAGAATCTGGCGTTGCGGGTCCGGCAACAGGCCGTAGCTCCAGGCGATGGCGGCGCGCAGCGTCCGGTGGCGGTCCGGCAGGTCGCGCCGGTCGTCGCTGAGCAGGCCGAGGCTGTCGGCGATGCGCGCCAACAGCGGCTCCAGGCCGAGCAGCGGCGCACGCGCGGCGGCAAGTTCGATGGCCAGCGGAATGCCGTCCAGCCTGCGGCAGATCTCGACGACGCTGGCCGCCGTGGCGTCGGTGATCTCGAAACGGCCATCCACGGCCGCGGCCCGCTCGGCGAACAGTCGCACCGCGTCGTAGGCCGACGCGCTCTCGGCGGTCGCCGCCTCCGACGGCTGCGGCAGGTCGAAGGGCGCGATCCGCCGCACATGCTCGCCGTCGAGGGCCAGCGGCGCCTGGCTGGTGCAGAGGATGCGCAGGCGCGGGCAGCGCTGCAGCAGCCCTGCCGCCAGATCCGCGACGGCCTCCAGGAGATGCTCGCAATTGTCGAGCACCAGCAGGACGTGGCCGTCGTAGACGGCGTCGGTCAGGCTCTCGAGAAGCGCCTGGCCCGGCCGCTCGTCGAGCTCCAGGCTGGCCGCCACGGCGGCCAGCGCCTGGGCGCCGTCCGACGTCGGCCCAAGGTCGGCCAGCCAGCAGCCGGCCTCGAACCGATTCGAAAGCGCCCTGGCGATGGCGAGCGCGAGCTTGCTCTTTCCGACCCCGCCCGGCCCGACCAGCGTCACCAGCCGCGCGGAGCCGAACAGGGCGGTGGCCGCCGCCAAGTCCTGCTCGCGGCCGATCAGGGCGGTCATCTGGGCCGGCAGGTTGCTGCGTCGGAGGCCGGGCTCGCGCGCGCCGGCGGGACTGAAGCTGCGCGGGTCCGTCGAGACCGGGTTCAGCTCCCCGACGAACCGATAACCGCGTCCGGGAATGGTGACGATGTAGCGGTTTTCGGAGCCCAACGCGCGGCGGACATGGGAGATCTGCACATGCAGGTTGTTCTCCTCGACCGAGATGTCGCCCCACACCCGCTCGATCAGGTCACGCTTCGAAACCACCGCCGCGCGGGACTCGATCAGCGTCACCAGCACGTCGAACGCCCGGCTCGGCAGCGGCACCGGGCCGTCCCGACCGGAGAGGGTTCGCTGAGGGATGGACAGGCGGAATGAGCCGAAGGCCACGTCCTGGACGCCGGGCAAACTCATCGCATCTCCCAGGCAAGGGCCACAAGGTACGCCGCGGCGGAAAACTCCAACAACCCGGAGACTAGCGCATTTGCTTCGTGGTTTAAATAAGACTTGATCATATGGTTAATTGTCTAGCGACCGCCGGTGTGATGATATCATCATTCTTAAGAAGATTTAAGAACGTGAAATCTGAGGATATCAGACCGATCCTCTAATATTCGGATATCCCGGATCGCGATTTCGGCGTCGGACGGGCGCTATACTGTTAACATTGGCAGGCCGAGCGGCGCCGCGGGATATGGGCGCTTTGCGACCGCCCTGCCAAACCCCGACGCCGGCATCTAGCGGCACGCATAATGTCAATATATAGTCCCGCCCGGGAGCGGCGGCCGCCTGCACACGGGCGGCGGGCCGAAAGGGAGGGGATCATGAAGCTTTGGACCTGGCTCGGGGCGATCGTGCTGGTGATCGCGGTGCTGCTCGGCGTCGCGGCGGCCAACAAGGCGACGCTCCTGGCGATGATCGCCCACGCGCGGCTGCCGCACGTGGCCCCCAACCATCCGGTGACCTGGGCGCAGGGCCCCGCCACGCCGCCGGCCGGCAAGCGGCCGCCGAACGTGGTGTTCATCCTGGCCGACGACATGGGCTTCAACGACATCACCTTCAACGGCGGCGGCGTCGCGGGCGGGGTGGTCCCGACGCCCAACATCGATTCCATCGGCCGTCAGGGCGTGAGCTTCGCCAACGGCTATGCGGGCAACGCCACCTGCGCGCCGTCGCGGGCGGCGATCATGACCGGCCGCTACCCCACGCGCTTCGGCTTCGAGTTCACGCCGGCGCCGGTCGCCTTCGAGCGGATGGTCGGCACCGAGGCGGAGCCCGGCGCCATCGTCAAGCCGCGGTTCTTCAAGGACCGGCTGAAGGAGATGCCCCCCGGCAGCACCGCGCCCTCGCCGGCTGCGGTCAACATGCTGAGCGTGCCCGGAAGCGAGATCACCATCGCCGAGGTGCTGCGGGGCCAGGGCTACCACACCCTGCACTTCGGCAAGTGGCACCTTGGCGGCGCCAAGGGCTCGCGTCCGGAAGAACAGGGCTTCGACGAGAGCCTGGGCTTCATCCCCGGCGCCTCGATGTACCTGCCCGAGCACGACAAGGGCGTGGAGAATTCCAAGCAGCCGTGGGACGCCATCGACCGCTTCCTGTGGCCGAACCTGACCTACGCGGTTCAGTACAACGGCTCGCCGTTGTTCGCGCCCAAGGGCTACATGACCGACTACCTCGCCGACGAGGCCGTCGAGGCGATCAAGGCCAACCGCAACCGCCCCTTTTTCATGTACTTCGCGCCGAACGCGATCCACACGCCGCTGCAGGCGACCAAGGCCGACTATGACGCCCTGCCGCAGATCAAGGACCACCGCCTGCGGGTCTACGCCGCCATGGTGCGCAACCTCGACCGCAACGTCGGCAAGATCCTGCAGACCCTGAAGGACCAGGGCCTCGACCAGAACACGCTGGTCATCTTCACCAGCGACAACGGCGGGGCCGGCTACATCGGCCTGCCGGACATCAACAAGCCCTACCGCGGCTGGAAGTCGACCTTCTTCGAAGGCGGCATCCACGCGCCGTTCTTCATGCGCTGGCCGGGCCAGATCGCGCCGGGTTCGCGCTTCGCCTATCCGGTCGGCCACGTGGACATCTTCGCCACCGCGGCGGCGGCCGCCGGCGCGCCCCTGCCCCATGACCGTGTGATCGACGGCGTCGACCTTATCCCCTTCGTCGAGGGCAAGGCGCACGGGCGGCCGCACCAGACGCTGTTCTGGCGCTCGGGCCAGTACAAGGTGGTGCTGGACGGCGACTGGAAACTCCAGTCGAGCGAGAGCCAGCACAAGGTCTGGCTCTACGACCTCGCCACCGACCCGACGGAGCGCCATGAGCTTTCGCAGGCCCAGCCCGAGCGGACCAAGGCGATGCTGGCGATGCTGGCCGCACAGGACCGGCAGAGCGTGAAGCCGCTGTGGCCCTCGCTGCTGCAGGGGCCGGTGTTCATCGACCATCCCGGCGGCGTTCCGCAGCGCAAGGGCGAGGAATACATCTACTGGGACAACTGAGCGGGGCGCGATCCATGGCTTTCCTGCCGCCGTCGACCAACGACCAGTATCGCGGCGGCGTCGCCGCGCCCTGGTTCCTGGCGCTGGCCGCGGTGCTGACCCTGGCCCCGGGGCTGATCCACAGCTTCCTGCCGGACGGCGGCGCCGGCGCGATCGCGCGCCTGGACCTCGGCGACCGCCGCGACCTGGTGGTCGGTGTCTTCGCCTGGGAGGGCGCGACGCAGCTCGCGCTGGGCCTGGCCATGCTGGCGGTCGCCCTGCGCTACCGGCCGCTGACCCCGCTGTTCCTTGGCCTGCTGCTCGTCGAGCGCGGCCTGATGAGCCTGCAAGGCTGGGTGCTGCGCCCGCCGCCCGGCGGCCATCACCCGCCGGAGCATTTCGCGAGCCCCTTAGCCGTGCTCCTGGCCGCCATCTTCCTGGCCCTGTCGCTCCGGCCTCGCCGTCCATGAGAGCCGCGCCTGCGCTCATCCTGGCGACCCTGGCGCTCTGCGCCTGCGGGCCGCGCAAGCCTGCGCCCCAGCCCGTCCGCACCGCCTGCCTGACCGACCGCCCAGCCGCGCAGCCCGCCCCCGCGACGGCCGGCATGGCGCTGGTCAAGGGTGGCGAGTTCCAGATGGGCGCGCGCGCCATGCGCTCGGAGGAAGGGCCGGCGCGCGCCACCCGCGTCGGCGCCTTCTGGATCGACCGCACAGAGGTCACCAACGCCGACTTTGCGCGCTTCGTGAAGGCCACGGGCTATGTGACCATGGCCGAACGGCCGCTGGACCCGAAGGCTTATCCGCAGCTCAGCGGCGACCAGCTCAAGCCCTCGGGCATCGTCTTCGCGGGCTCCGGCCAGGCCGCGGGGCCCGATCCCAGCCAGTGGTGGCGGGTGGTCCAGGGCGCGGACTGGCGCCACCCGGAAGGCCCCGGCAGCTCGATCGCCGGGCGCGAGGCCTGGCCGGTGGTGCAGGTGGCCTGGGAGGACGCGCTCGCCTACGCCCGTTGGCTTGGCCGCGACCTGCCCACGGAGGCGGAATGGGAATACGCCGCCCAGGGCGGGAAGGGCGCCACGCGGTTCGTCTGGGGCGACCAGCCGCTCGACGACAAGCATCCCCAGGCCAACGTCTGGCAGGGCGTGTTCCCGGTGCTGGATTCCGGCGGCGACGGCTACAAGGCGCAGGCTGCGCCGGTCGGCTGCTATGCCCCCAATGGCTATGGCCTCTACGACATGGCGGGCAACGTCTGGGAGTGGGCGAAGGACTGGTACCGCCCCAACCTCGACCCCGCGAGCGAGGCGAACCCCCAAGGACCTAGCGAGACCGTCGCCTTCGACCCAGGCGACCCGGGCCAGCGCAAGCACGTCATCAAGGGCGGCTCGTTCCTCTGCTCGCCCAACTACTGCTACCGCTACCGCCCCGCCGCCCGCCAGCCCGGCCCCAGCGACACCGGCGAGAACCACATCGGCTTCCGCACGGTGCTGCGGGTTAGGTCCTGACGAGGCCACCTGAGCAGCGCTGGCGACGACTTCGCAAGCTCCTCTCCCAAGGGCGCAGCCCTGTGGGAGAGGCTGGGAGAGGGCGGCGCTGCCGTAAGGCGCCCACTCCGCTTGGATCCGTTGATGGAGCCGGCGCGACCGGAGCCAACACCCCACTTGCCGCAAACGCTTGCGCCGCCCTCACCCAACCTCTCCCACGGCGCTGCCGCGCCTGGGAGAGGAGCAGGGCCAATTGCGTGCGTCAGACTGGACGTCCGACCGCGCCCGTTCGCAACGGTCGTTCTTTCTATGCTCGACGTCAGGCCCCCGCGCCCAGCCCTCAGCGCAATCCCTCAAACCCCTCACCCGGCTTTGTGCGGATGTTGAGCTGGCCTGCGAGGCCGGCTTTGCGGTGGTGCTCGATCGCGTGCATCTCCGGCGACATGGCCATGGCCCGGAAGGCGGCCAACGAGGGGTATTCGGCCAGCGCCACCATGTCCCAGAGCTCCTCCACCTCGCCCAGCAGGAGGCCGGTGACCGCGCCGGAATAGCGGATGCGCCCGCCCAACCCTTCGACCAGCTTGCTTACGGCCTCGCCGTAGCGGGCGTAGGCCTCGCGCCCGCTCAAGCTCGCGTCCGAGCCGTCCTCGTACTGCGCCTGCGGCTTGAACTTCAGCAGGTTGACCATCACGAACGGCCCGTCCTCGGCGGCGCCGAAGAAGTCCGTGGCCTGCTGCATGTCAGGCGTCACCGCGTTGACGACCTGCATCACGAACGTCCCTTCAGCCGGCGCTGGATCATGCCCTGCAGGACGGCGATGATCTCCGCAGGACTGTCCTCCTGCAGGAAGTGGCCGCCGTGCAGGGTGACGTGCGGCTGGCCCCTGGCGCCCGGCACACGGGCCTGGAACGCGGCCTCGCCGCCGCGGGTCACCGCGTCGCCGTCACTGAAGGCGGTGACGAAGGGCTTGTCGAACCGCTCCAGCACCTTCCAGGCCGCCTGGTTCTCGGCGATCGAGGCGTGGTTCGGCGTGATCGGCACGAGTTTCGGGAACTGCCGCGCGCCTTCCTTGTAGCTCTCGTCGGGGAAAGGCGCCTCGTAGGCGGCGATCTCCTCGGGCGACAGGTCTCGGAGGCAGCCGCCGTTCAGGATGAAGCCGATCGGCAGCGTCGGGACCGACTGGCTGAAGTTGAGCCACGCCTCGAACCCCTCGGAGAGGCCGGCCCCGACCGGCAGGCCTGTGTTACCCGCGACGACGCCGGCGAACAGCTCGGGATGGGCCGCGACGAGGCGAAGCCCGATCAGCCCGCCCCAGTCCTGGCAGAACAGGGTGATGTCGCGCAGGTCCATCTGCGCGAGCCATTGGCCCGTCCACTCGACGTGCCGCTCATAGGTGTAGTCGTTGCGGTCCGCCGGCTTGTCGGAACGGCCGAAGCCGATCAGGTCCGGCGCGATCGCCCGGCAGCCGGCGGCGGCCAGCCCGGCGATGATCTTGCGGTAGAGGTAGGCCCAGGACGGCTCGCCATGCATCAGCAGCACGACGGGGCCGTCTCGCGCCCCCTCGTCCACATAGTGCAGTTGCATCGCCGTTCCGTCGGCGTCGATGACGGTGGCGTAGCGCGGCGCATAGGGCCAGTCGGCCAGGCCGGCGAACCGCTCGTCCGGGGTCTTCAGGATGCGCACGGCGGCTCCTCGATTTGACTTGTTGCAACCTCAGCTGGGATATAGTGACAATATGCGTGCCACTACATCGACCGTCAAGCCGGCGGCTCGGGGGACGCGTCTGGGGAGGCGGATGTGAAAGCCTGGCGTATCGCGCGCTTCGTCGTGCTGGGACTGGTGGTGCTGGCCGCGGTCGGCTTCGCCCTGCGCGGCCGCATCGCCATGGCGGCGATGGCGCGGATCTACGCCCACGCCATGGGGGACGATCCATACGCCGGGTTGGGCGACGGCCTGCACGTCGGCCTCTGCGGCTCCGGCTCGCCGATGCCGGACCCGACGCGCGCCGGGCCGTGCACGGCGGTGCTCGCGGGCCGCCGCCTGTTCGTCGTCGACGTGGGCGCCGGCGCGCAGAAGAACCTGGCCCTGATGAACCTGCCGCCGCCCCGGATCGAGGCTGTCTTCCTGACCCACTTCCATTCCGACCACATCGACGGACTGGGCGAGCTTCTGCTGCAGCGCTGGGCCGGCGGCGCCAACACCCGTCCCCTGCCGGTCTACGGCCCGGTTGGCGTCGACCAGGTGGTGGCCGCGTTCCAGCAGGCCTACACGCTCGACCGCGGCTATCGCATCGCCCACCACGGGCCGGTGGTCGTGCCGCCGTCGGGCTTCGGCGGGACGCCGCATCCGTTCGTCGCCGGCCCCGCGGCGCCGGACGTCGTGCTGATCGACGACGGCGGCCTGAAGGTCACCGCCTTCCCCGTCGATCACCACCCGGTGGAGCCCGCCGTCGGCTACCGCTTCGACTACAAGGGCCGCTCCGTGGTGATCAGCGGCGACACCGCGCCGTCGGCCCGGCTGGAAGCGGCGGCCAGGGGCGCAGACGTGCTGGTCCACGAAGGCCTGGCTCCGAACCTGGTGGCCGTGCAGCATCAGGCCGCGGTGAAGGCCGGCCGGACGAACCTGGCGGCCATCACCCACGACATCCTGTCCTACCACACCACGCCCGAGCAGGCCGCCGGCATCGCGGAGCGCGCCAAGGTCCGCTACTTGCTGTTCACCCACATCATCCCGCCGCTGCCGTTCAAGGCGCTGGAGGGCCCGTGGCTCGGCAAGTCGCGCGACATCTTCCACGGGACCGTGCGGGTGGGCCATGATGGCGACTTCCTGAGCCTGCCGGCGGGGTCTACGGACATCCGCCGCACCGATCGCCTTTCGACGTTCCGCTAGCCCGAGATCGCGCCATGACCGACCGCATCGCCCTCTCCGGCGCGCCCGGCTCGCCCTACACCCGCAAGATGCTGGGGGTGCTGCGCTATCGCCGCATCGCCTACCGCCTGCTGCCGCCGAGCGGCCCGGCCCTGGCGGGCCTGCCTCAGCCGAAGGCGCAGTTGCTGCCGACCTTCTACCTGCCGGACGAGGCCGGCGAACTGCAGGCCGTCACCGACTCGACCCCGCTCATCCGGCGGCTGGAGCGCGAGCATGCCGGCCGCAGCGTCATCCCGGCAGACCCGGCGCTGGCCTTCCTCGACGAGCTGATCGAGGACTACGCCGACGAGTGGCTGACCAAGGCGATGTTCCACTACCGCTGGGCCTATGCGCCGGACATCGCCAAGGGCTCCGCGATCCTGCCCTGCTGGCGCGGCTTCACCGTGCCGGACGAGGAGCTGCGGATGCGCGGCGTCATGGTCGCCGAACGGCAGATCGGGCGGCTGCGCTACGTCGGCTCAAACCCGGTGACCGGGCCGGTGATCGAGGCGAGCTATCGCCGGTTCCTGGCGGCGTTCGAGGCGCACCTGACCCACCTGCCCTATCTGCTCGGCGAGCGGCCGGCGGCTTGCGACTTCGCGGTGTTCGGCCAGCTCACCCAACTCGCCGAGTTCGACCCGACGCCGATGGCGCTGACCCTGGAGATCGCACCGCGCGTCACGGCCTGGGTCGGGCTGATGGAGGACCAGTCGGGCGTCGAGCCGGCGCAGGACGCCTGGCTCTCCATCGACGCCTTGCCGGGCACCCTCACGGGCGTGCTGACGGAGATCGGGCGGGTCTATCCGCCGGTCATGCTGGCCAACGCCGCCGCCGTCGCCAGCAAGGCCGCGGAGGTGGCCGCCGAGGTGGATGGCCAGCCGTGGACGCAGCAGCCGTTCCCCTATCAGGCCAAGTGCCTGGGGTGGCTGCGCCAATCGCGGGCTGAGTTGGCCCCGGCGGCGCGCGCAAAGGTCGACGGCGTTCTGGCTTCCTCGGGCCTGGCGGGGCTGTTCGCGTGAGCCGAGCTCCGGCGCGCGCGCCGGACGCCTCGACGGACGGCCGGCGGCGACGCGGCGAGGACAACCGCGCGCGGATCGTCGCCGCCATGCTGGAGATCATCCACTCCGGCGAAGTGGCCCCCAGCGCCGAGCAGGTCGCCCAGCGGGCCGACGTGGGCCTGCGGACCGTCTTTCGCCACTTCCAGGACATGGACAGCCTCTACCGCGAGATGTCCGTCGTCATCGCCCGTGAACTGCGCGAGATCGCCGAGCGGCCGTTCAAGTCGGACGACTGGCGCGAGCGGGTCGTCGAACTGATCGAACGGCGCGCCGTCGCCTTCGAGAAGGTGGGGCCGTTCCTGCGCGCCTCGATGGTGTTCCGCTACCGGTCGAAGTTCCTTGAGGTGGACAACGTGCGCCTGGTCACGGCCCTGCGCGAGATCCTGAAAGCCCAGCTTCCCCCCGCCGTCGCCCGCGACCAGCTCAAGCTGGAGATCCTCGACCTCCTGCTCAGCCCTGAGACCTGGTCGCGCCTGCGCCGCGAGCAGGGCCTTACGCCCAAGCGCGCCCAGGACACCCTGGCCGCGGCCGTGCGGCGGCTGTTGGAGTAGGGGCCGCGCTGAGGAGGCTGGCCAGGTCGGCTACCGCCTACGACGTTGATGCCTGCTCCCGGAGCCATAGCGGACACTCGGCGAGTCCCCTTACCGTTACCCGGAGTGATCCGTCGGAGGGCGCATGGACATCCACAAACCGAAACCGTGGCGCGGCTTCCGCGAGTTCCTGAAGGAGATCGGAACCATCGTCATCGGGGTGCTCATCGCGCTGGCTGGCGAACAGACCGTCGAGGCGCTCACCTGGCGCCATAAGGTGACCGCGGCCGAAACGGCGCTGCGCCACGAGCTTGCGGTAGACCTGAGCTACGCCGCCGAGCAGCAAGCGCTGGGCGCCTGCGCCAACCGCTATATCGACGTCCTACAACAGGCCATCGCCGCGAACCGGCCCGAGACCATCGCAGCGCTCTATCGGCTCGGCCCGCCAACCCACCCGCACCCATGGCGAATCGACACTTGGACGGCGGCGCTCAACGCCCAGGTTCCGGATCACATGTCGCCAGAGCGCGTACAGGCCTACTCGCTGGCGGCGCGCTTCGTGAACTCTGAGGAAAGCCAGCAATGGGAGCTCGTGGACCTCTATTCCCAGGTCATGGCCGGGCGGTTCGGACGCCTGGCAGACGCGGGCGCCGCCAGCGCCGGTCTGGTCATGGTCGACAGGCTGCGGGCCAACGAAGCGCGTCGCGCCGATATCACCGAAGCGTTTTTGAGACTGTCGAACGAGAGCCTGGGCGTTCGTCCGTCGTCTGAAAGGGCCGATGAGTTCCGCAAGGTCGTTTCGGACTGCGAGGGAAAGCTTAGCTCGCTAGCGCCGGCCTAGGGTCCGCTCCCCACCGAGCCTGTGTGTAAACGCGCTGCGGGGATGGTCGTTGATTGGACGAGCCTAGGCAGTCTCGCGCGCCGTCGGGAGGCCCCGAACCCGGCGCGAGAGGACGAGCTTCCTCCTCAGGCCCGC
>Ga0070681_10007179_pt1 | contig 10853 bp, 9 predicted proteins | sample KBSC83BmetaG_FD_65650 | JGI IMG/M metagenome (GOLD analysis project Ga0070681, IMG submission 65650) | Corn rhizosphere microbial communities from Kellogg Biological Station, Michigan, USA - KBS C8-3B metaG | ecosystem: Host-associated > Plants > Roots > Rhizosphere | place: USA: Michigan...
GTGAGAAGTATCACAAAGATGTCGTGCTCGATGTCGTCGGATTCCGGCGTCTCGGACACAACGAAGCCGACGAACCGAGCTACACGCAGCCGCTGATGTATGCGCGCGTGAAAGCGCATCCCGGCGTGCGCACGCTCTACGCGCAACGATTGATCAAGGAAGGCGTCGTCACTGAAGAAGAAGTAAAGAACCTGATCGATCAGCGCATCCGCGGTTATGAGGGATCGCTCGCGAATGCAAAGCGAGAGGTTGCGGAAGAGCCGGTGCAAACCGGCGCGCGCGTCGAAGAGCTCGATGGTTCGGAAGTTGTTCCGACCGCAGTCGCAGCGGAGACGATTCGCAGCATCGCGCACAAGATCGCGGTCGTCCCCGAAGGTTTCAACGTCAATCCGAAGATGGTGGGCCAACTCGCGCGGCGCGCGAAGATGGGCGACGGCGCGGCGCCACTCGATTGGGCGTTTGCCGAATCGGTCGCGTTTGGCTCGCTCGTGCTGGAAGGCACGCGGGTGCGTTTGAGTGGCCAGGATTCCGGCCGCGGCACGTTCAGCCAGCGTCACGCGGTGCTCTATGACACGCAGACCGGGAAGTCGTGGTCGCCGCTTTCGGAGCTGCGTTCGCAAGCGAATCCGTCGGCGCGCTTTGAAGTATTCGACAGCTCGTTGTCGGAAGAAGGCGTGCTCGGGTTTGAGTACGGCTATTCCGTAGTGAACCATAATGCGCTCGTTTTGTGGGAGGCGCAGTTTGGCGACTTCGGTAACGGCGCGCAGACGATCATCGATCAATACATCGCAGCTTCGGAAGACAAGTGGAAACAGACATCGCGGATCGGAATGTTGCTGCCGCATGGTTACGAAGGTCAGGGACCGGAACATTCGAGCGCCCGGCTCGAGCGTTATCTGCAGTTGTGCGCCGAGAACAATCTGTCGGTTTGTTATCCGACGACGCCCGCGCAGTATTTTCATCTGCTGCGGCGGCAGATGCGCGGCGGAGCGGATCGCCGCGGCATGCGCAAGCCGCTCGTGATCTTTACGCCGAAACGAATGTTACGCCATGCGCGCGCGACTTCCACATTCGCCGATCTGACCAGCGGCGGATTTCGCGAAGTGCTGGATGAAAGCGCGGGCATCGATACCAGCCGCGTGGCCCGTCTGATTTTCTGCAGTGGCCAGATTTATTACGATCTGTTAGCCGGACGCGAAGAACAGAAGGCCGAGAACGTGGCGATCGTGCGGTTGGAACAGTTATACCCCTTCCTGCAGGGTCAGGTGAACGATGTGCTGCTGCGTTATCCTTTGACCGCTGAGGTAGTCTGGGCGCAGGAGGAGCCGCGCAACATGGGTGCGTGGCACTTCGTTGAGGAACAGTTCCGGCCGCTGCTCGAACCCACGCGCCGGGACCTGCGGTATGTAGGCCGTCCCCAGAGCGCCAGCCCCTCTGGCGGGTCGCTCAAGCATCATCAGGATGAACAAGGCGAGTTGGTGCGCGCAGCGCTGACGCCCGGCGCGGTCTCGCGAACCCGGAAAGTTAGGGTCATCGCCAAACGCAAAGTAAAGTAGCGCTGACACAGGCGATCCTGCCTTTGCCCTTTTCCTCAGATTTAAACAACACAGCAAGAATGCCTATTCGACTGCTTGGTTAAGGCATTAGAATATAAGGGTCTACCGGCACCCACTATGTCATGATTTTTACAGTCGATAGCTTCAGACGGAGGATTTCGGAGCAGCTTCCCAGGCGAAGTGAAACCGGGACAGTTAAGGCAGTCCAACCAGGGGCTCCGCCGTCTGCCGTCATCGATCTTTCAAGCCTGTACGAAATACACGACAGCGAACTCTTTCTGCGAGAGGCCTACCGGCTCATTCTTGAGCGGGAAGCCGACGTCTACGGATTTGTTCGCTTTCGAGAGATGCTTCGGAATTACGTGCCCAGGGAAGTGATTATCCATCATCTTGTGCACTCGGAGGAAGCGAGGGGCAAGGAACGCCGATTCTCTGGGATGCGGAGTCTCGCCGGCGCCTCGGGAAATCTGCGGTACGGGCTAGGCCAAAGGCTTCAGTCGATCGCCCCAAGCATTCTTTTGCGCCTGCGAAAGATTGTCGAGATTGTCATGCAGGGGTGGCGCTTCGAGTTTATCGACGTGAAGATGGACTCGATTAAACACGACCTGACGGCCGCGTCCGCCGAGCACTTTCGAAGGACGGAAGAGAGATTCTATCAGCTCTCCGAAAAACTGGACACCTACGTAAGCGACTTGCAATCGCGTCTGGCCGCGGTGGGAGTACGTGAGGGTCAGAACGAAACGCTAAACGGAACCTACCCCCAGTTATCTCACCTTCCTGTCATCGTGGATCACCTCGCCGATCTCCGAGCCGATTTGGCTTCTTTCAAAGGCGCTATCGAAACGAGGATGGGCAACCTCGAAGCCCTGGCCGTAAAGTTTCCTGAGCAGAGAACAGCCATCGTCGAATCGGTCCGCACGCTGGGCTCACAGTTGGCGGAGCATCAACAAGAGGCAGTCCGGCACAGGGGCACGCTCGAAGGCTCGCTGACGACACTCCATGAAGCCGTAGAGGCGCGCTTACAACCGGCCGTGGTGCATGGCGGCGAAAACGTGATCGTCACGCAAGTCGATGGTTTCATCGTGGGCGTCCCGGGCGAGGAGTGGCGGGTGGCGGCCTATCACGTTTTTCGCGGAGCACAGGAGCCCGGGCTTGCGCGCGCATTTCGGGAAGCGATTCAGCCTGGAATGGTAGTGGTGGACGTTGGCGCGAATATTGGTATGTACACCCTTTATGCCGCCCGGCAGACCGGCAGCACGGGGAAAGTGATCAGCTTCGAACCGGGACCCCGGCCATTTAAGATTTTGAAAGACAATATTCAAGTGAACGGATTCCTGGAGACGGGAATTATCGATTTTCGTCAAGTGGCGGTTTCCGATCGGGCGGGGACCGCTACGCTTACAGTTTATCCCGACAACTCCGGACACTCTACGCTGTTTGATGAGAGTGCGTCTGGCCAGAAGATCGAAGTGGTGACGCAGAGGCTGGACGATGCACTGGCCGATCAGGCCAGGGTCGACGTGATCAAAGTGGACGCCGAAGGCGCGGAGCCGTTCGTTCTGCGCGGCATGCAGAATGTGCTTCGCAGCAATCCACACCTGCGTCTGTTTATCGAATTTGCCCCGCAACTTCTGCAGAGAGCCGGGGTCGATCCGGCCGCTTTTCTCGATGAGCTGGCAGAGATGGGGTTGCATATCCGGTTAGTAGACGATCTATCGGGTGAGCTGCGACATATAACAACGAGTGATCTGTTGCGCTGCTATTCTACGAATCTAGGCCTTAGCCGCGAGCCCGGGAATGCGTTTTGAAAGCAGGCGTGATATTGCTCGGGTCAGGCGGCCACGCTAAAGTGATTATTGAGATCTTCGAGGAGACCGGGGAACTTGAGATTGCCGGATGCACTACTGTGGTTACTAACCAACCGGACGTCCTAGGTTACCCGGTTTTGGGAGATGACTCAATTCTGGAAGACACGACCTCTTCATATTTAAATTACGTATTTGTCGCTGTGGGGGATAATCGTCTGCGCTTTAAGCTGCTGGAGCGCGTGCGGGGGCTTGGCTTCGACGTGGTAAACGCGGTGAGTGAGCGGGCGGTCGTGTCGGCGCGTGCGAGTATTGGGCGTGGCGTGGCCGTGATGCCCGGCGCGATAATTAATAGCCATGCAACCATCGCGGATGGCGCAATTATCAACACGGGCGCGGTGGTTGAACATGACTGCTCAATAGGCCGCTGTGCACATATCGCCACCGGCGCAAGTCTGGCTGGCGGTGTCCAGGTGGGCGAGGGTGCATTCCTGGGAACCGGCTGCAGGGTGATTCCCGGTATTAAAATCGGCGCCTGGTCTGTCATTGGCGCCGGGGCTGTGGTGATTCATGACATTCCTGCCAATAGAACTGCAGTCGGAGTTCCTGCGGTGGTCAGGGGGACGGAGTAATTGATTTCAATGCACAAGAGAAGTGTTCGGCTAGCGCAACCTTTCCTCTGTGGAAACGAGAGGAAGTATGTTGAGGAATGTCTGGACACAACCTGGATCTCGTCCATAGGCAGATTCATCCCGCTATTTGAGAAGAAGTTTGCGGAGTTTTGCGGGGTCGAGCATGCCGTCGCCTGCAATACCGGTACGGCCGCGCTGCACTTAGCGCTCCTGGGCCTGGGAGTCGGGCCGGGTGACGAAGTCATCGTTCCCACCCTGACATTCGTGGCGACCGCGAATGCCGTACGCTACTGCGGTGCGACTCCGGTATTTGTGGATTCCGAACCCCACACCATGAACATCGACCCGGAAAAAATAGAAGCGCGCATCAATTCCAGGACCAAGGGAATTGTTGCCGTACATTTGTATGGCCATCCGGCGAATATGGAGCCGATACTCGCCATAGCCCGGCGCCGCGGCTTGTTTGTCTTAGAGGACGCAGCCGAGGCGCATGGAGCCGCCTACCTGAATCAAAGAGTCGGGGGCATTGGCGACGCAGCGACGTTCAGTTTTTTCGGGAACAAGATCATTACCACGGGTGAAGGGGGCATGGTCACCACCAGGTCCGCCGCGCTGGCCGAGAAAATTCGATTGCTGCGCGGACAAGGGATGAATCCGAACCGCCGGTACTGGTTCGATGTTGTCGGGTACAACTACCGGATGACGAATATCGAAGCCGCCATCGGTTTAGCGCAAACCGAACAGCTCGATCAGCATCTCGCAGCTCGCCGCAAAGTGGCGGATTGGTATAAACATTATCTTGGCAATTGCCTGGATTTCGTCCGCCTGCCGGTGGAAGAGCCGTTCGCGCATCACGCGTTCTGGATGTATACGATTCTGCTCAATCAATCTTCGGGCATCGACAGAGATCATTTTATGGCATCGCTGCTAGAGGAGGGCGTCGAGACGCGTCCCGTTTTCTATCCGATGCATGTCTTGCCGCCATACAAGGAGCAGAGTGGAAGGTATCCGGTTGCGGACTCGCTTGCGCGGAGGGGCATCAGTCTTCCCACCCACGCTCTGTTGACGGAGGACGACGTCCGATATGTGGCCAGTTGCATTCAACTGCTGTGCACCTCTCGAAGTCGCGCTTTCGCCGTCGGGACGATGGGATGAAGGTGGTGGTCGCGACCAGCGTCAGCCCATTCACTGACGGCGGGTCCACCCTGATCGTCGACTGGTTGGCGCAAATCATCCTGGATGCAGGGCATGAAGTGGAGCTCTTCAAGCTTCCCTTTAGCTCCACCTACTCGGATATCCTCGAGCAGACACTTGCGTTTCGTTTAATCGATCTCAGCGAGCATGGGGATCGTCTGATTGCCGTTCGTACGCCCAGTCACTTGCTGCGGCATCCGTTCAAGTTGTTGTGGTTCATCCATCACCATAGAACAGCTTACGATTTATGGGGTACCCGATACCAGGATTTTCCCAACACCCCGGAAGGCATTTGCTATCGCGACGCCATTCGGAGAGCCGACGCCGTTGGGTTCAGCGAGGCCCGGCGAATTTTTTGCAATTCAAAAGTCATGGCCGAAAGGCTGAAAAAGTTCAACGGAGTGCAATCCGAGGTTCTCTATCCCCCTCTACTGCGACCGGAGTCGTTCCGTGGGGACAATTACGGTGACTATATTCTTTACGTTAGCCGCCTCACCCACCACAAACGGCAGCACTTAGCATTGGAAGGGCTGCGCCATGCCAAAACCTCGGTCAGGCTAATCATCGTCGGCGAACCCGACCCTGATTCACAGGCCTATTTGCGCGAGTTGGAAGTCCTTGCGCAGAACAGCGATCTGAGGGATCGCGTCTCGATCATTTCACGCTGGATTCCGGAACAGGAGAAGATCGAGTTGCTCGCGGATTGCCTTGCCGCGATCTACATTCCATTCGATGAGGATTCCTATGGATACCCCACGCTCGAAGCGCATCACGCCGGAAAAGCTGTGATAACGGCGGCCGACAGCGGCGGGACTCTCGAGCTGATCCTGGATGGTGAGAACGGCTTCGTGGTGTCACCGGATCCGGCGGCAATCGGGCACGCGATGGACGAACTCTATCGCGATCGCAACCGGGCGCGCGCCATGGGAGAGCGCGGCCGGCGGCGCATAGAGACATTGGGAATCTCCAACCAACACGTGCTGCAACGCCTTCTCTCATGAAAGTTGCGGTTGTGAATAATTGTGTTCCATTCGTCAAGGGTGGCGCGGAACATCTGGCGGATGCGTTGACGCGCAAGCTGGTGGAGTTTGGGCATCAGGCGATGCTCGTCCGAATCCCGTTCCGGTGGGACCCGCCGGCGAAGATTGTGGAAAGCATGCTGGCATGCCGCCTGATGCGGATACCCAACGTCGACCGGGTGATCGCTCTGAAGTTTCCTGTTTATTATGTTTCCGGCGCCGATAAGGTTCTCTGGCTACTGCACCAGTTCCGCCAGGCGTACGATCTCTGGGGCACGCCATTTCAGGGACTGCCCGATACCTCCGACGGTCACATGATCCGGGAAACCATCATTAAGACCGACAACGTACACCTCAGCCAGGTCCGAAAGATTTATACCAACTCTGAGATCACCTCGAAACGCCTGAAGGGATTCAACGGTATCGACTCGACCGTCCTGTACCCGCCATTACTGGAATCCGCGCATTTCACCTGCGTCGATTATGGCGACTATGTTTTCCTCCCAAGCAGGATCACAGAATCGAAGCGTCAGCATCTGGTCGTCGAGAGTATGAAGTACGTTACCTCCGAAACTCGGCTGATCATCGCCGGAAAGGAAGAAGCACCCGAGGATCTGGCGCGCATAGAGAGGATCATCCATAACCATCGGCTTTCCGGCCGAGTGATGATCTTGAGCCGCTTCATTTCCGAAAGTGAAAAGGCAGATCTCTTTGCAAGAGCGCTCGGCTGTGTTTATGTCCCATATGACGAAGACTCTTACGGCTATGTGACGCTCGAGTCTTATCATTCCCGGAAGCCTGTGATTACTTGTGATGACTCGGGCGGAACTTCTTTAGTGGTGAAGGATGGATTGACCGGTTACGTCGTGTCTGCGCAGCCCAAAGCGATCGCGGAGGCGATCGACCGTCTCGCGTCCGACAAGCGGCAAGCCCGCAAGATGGGCGACGCGGGGTACGATCTCATCCAGTCGCTCAATATTAGCTGGGAACATGTCATTCAGAGCCTGACCCAATGAAGATTGCCTGGTTCACGCCTTTTTCGCCGCTGAGCGCTATTGGACGCTGCAGCTCCCTGATCGTGAAACAGCTGAATCGTTTCGCGGAAGTCGACCTCTGGCATCCAAAGAGTGACACCGTCCGCCCGCCGGTGTGCCGGACTGTGCGGATCGATAGCGCGCAAAGCATGGACCCCGAAATCCTCAAACGTTATGATCTACTGATTTACAACTTCGGGAACCATATTTCATTTCACAAGGACATCTTTGAGATTTCCCAACGATTCCCGGGAATTGCAATCCTGCACGATTTTGTATACCACCACTTCTTCGTTGAATATTGGCTGAACGCTCGAAAGAATCCGGACGTCTACGTGCTGACCATGGAACGCCGGTACGGGAACGCCGGCCGTCGCGAAGCGGAAAATAGCGTGGCTCGCAATCAGCCTCCGGTTTGGGAGACGGACCGAGTGGTCGACTACCCTCTGTTTGAGGACATTATCGGAAGGATGTACGGCGTCGTCGTCCATGCGGATTTCCTGGCAAAAAAGGTGAGCGATTTCTATCCTGGACCGGTTGCCAAACTATCGTTACCGTATGACATTTCTCGAGCGGCGGTGTCGCGCACACGAGCGGATCTCAGTGTTCCTGAAAAAGCGATGCTCCTGGTCACAATCGGCCACCTGAATCCCAACAAGCTGGTTCATTCCGTGATAGAAGGTTTGGGTCGCAGTCAGGAGACGCTGAGCGACATTTTCTATGTTGCCGTAGGCCCTTACGGCCAAGATTATTACGACCGGCTGCAGGCCCTGATCGGCAAATTTGGGCTCGGAACCAAAGTTCGGCTGACCGGCTATGCGGCGGATGACCTTCTCGAGGCGTATATTTCGCACGCGGATGTCTGCGTGAACCTGCGTTTCCCGAGCTTCGAGGGCGCGTCCGCTTCTGTCATCGAAGAAATGTTACATGGCAAGCCGGTGATTGTAACGGATGCCGGTTTCTGTTCAGAGCTTCCCGGCGACTGCGTTCTAAAGATCGACCCCGGCCGCGAAGTTCAGGATCTCCCCAAGGCTCTGCACTACTTAATTGGAGAGTCGTCGACTCGAGAGCGGCTGGGTGCGAATGCCAAGGCATATGCGCTCGAACATTTTCAGGCCGAACGCTATGTGCGAGAGTTATTGCCTTTTATTCGTCAAGTGCGTAAAGGCATTCCACTCCTTCAACTCGCGGACCGGTTGGCGGGCGAACTGAATCACATGGGGGCAACGCCTGAAATGGATATCGTCGACTCGGTATCGCGACAAGTACACGAGCTGTTCGCACCGCGGCAGGATACGAAAACCGTATCCTTACAATGAACCGCCGGAGGCTGGAGGCCATCCGTCCGGCTCGCAAATCCGTCTCCAATTCTCCCGGGCATCGTCCACAGACAGAGCAGGTCCTTCCGGGCAACCGTAGTCCCAGAGTTCGAACAGATCTTTGTGACAGTCGTATATTTGCCGCCTATAATCCGGCGGAATGAGACGGCGCCAGAGCCCCGGTTCTCCCCGCCAGAAGTGCCGTTGCGATACCAATCGCAGGCGATCTAAGGTGTGGCGCTGAACCACCTCCGAAAGAGGCTCGATGGCTTCGCAACTCAGTATAGGGAGCGTTCGCTGCAAAGCCCCTTCCGTATCCGCCACGAGTTCTTCATACTTAATGACCGCGCGTGACAATGGCTGCCATTCCGCGCTGATTCCGAGTAGAGATTTGGCGCGGGGACTGACCGCATACTGAAGAAACTGAGGGCTGGTAGGATCGGCGCCGAATAGCGGACTTTCATCCCCGCCTTGGCCCTCGAGCCACTTGGCGGTTGCTGGCTCATAGTGGCAAAAATGAAGGATCGAGAGCAGCACATCCAGGGGATGTCTTACGGTTACAATCACTTCGAAATTCCGGCGTTGCAGGAGCTCGGTTAGATCCGGAGTTCGGTGCCAGTGCATGGCGACGATGCATGGGGCCTGAAGGCCTGACCAATTGATTTCATGCGGCTGATGGCCGCGATCTCGGTGCCCCGAATCGCCCCAGCTAGAAGTTTCCGAAACCAGAAATTTCCAGTTCGCGGCGTACAGGCCAGAAAGAAAAACTTCATTCAAAGAAGCGCATTTGGTGTGCAGTAGCTACTGTAGTGAAAGATTACCAGTAAAGGTGTTGCCGCCGCTATTGACAACCCGATTGTTACCGAACGACAAGATCGAACCGCCGGTCGATGTCATCCCGCCGATATTGCCGACGATCATGGAGTTATTGACTCGCACGGCAGCCCCGTTGATTGACAGAATTCCAGTCGTGCTTCCGCTGACGACGACACCGTCCAGATCAATGCTAGCGGCGCCACCTGTGCCGTCGGCGCGAATGTTGGACAAACCCGTGGCAAGACCATTATCCGCAATCGTGGAATTCCGAACGACGACCGAAGCGCCCGCTGTAACGGAGAGCCCAAAGTTTAAATTTTCTGCAATTTCAACGTGGTCAAGCATCACTTGGGCCTTGAAGCCGTTCGCGGGAGCCACCACGATCCCATTGGAAAGACCGGTCTGAATCCTGGTATTTGTGACGAATACCTGGACATTGTTCGCGGTCGGGATGATGCTGATCCCGCGCCGGCCAAACTCCGCGATATTGCAATCCTCGATCTTGAGTACCTTGCCGCCGATAAAGTTGATTCCGTCATATGTCCCCACAGCATTGGTGCCGTTTAAAGTAAGTCCTCGCAACACCACCACATCGTTCGGCCCGGCGTTTACGATGATTCCAGTTCCGACATTCAGGACACCGCCCATGACTCCGACGGCTTCGATCGAGATGGATTTGGTGATCGTCACTGCGCCAAAACCTCCTGAATCGATCATATTGATCTCGCCTCCGGCCGCCGTCTTGCTGATCGCTCCCGGCAAAGTCTTGCAGGGTTCCGTGCGGCTGCAGGGGTTCGCATCGTCCCCTAGGCCAGACACCCACGTCCTGGTCGCTTGCCCGTAAGAAGTTGAGGCCGCTAGCAACATCAACGGCACGGTGAATAGCACACGTTTTCGAAAGTTTGACATGTTGATCCTTCGTTGCGGTCCAGCTACTATGGTCCCTAGGATTTACAAAGGGGACAATAAGCGGAAAGACCCCGATAGCGTTGAAAAACTACCTAGCATGGCGGGACTGCTTTGTAGCGCGGAGCCACGCGGTTTGTGCGGGGACCCGCGGCTGTTTGATGACGTGACGAAAGTGCCGCAGATCTTCCGCAACCCCGGCGGCAGCTCTGCGCTACAAAACGAAAGACCTATCCATCGGACTGCTTCAGCAAGCTCAAAGACACAAAAAGTCGCCTCGTTGTGATATTCTGCCGTTTCCATGTGTTCGTTCTTCGATCGCTCTAACCGCACCACGCGCCTCTTATATTCTGTAGCCCTATCTGTCCTGGCTTGCGCATGTGGAAAGAATGAGGCTCCGGCAGCCGCTGCGGTAGGCCCTCCCGTTGCCATATCCGTGACACCCAGTTCAGGTTCGGGCAACGCGGCGAGTTTTGTAGTCAAGTTCTCCCAGCCCGGAGGCTACAAACAGCTCTCGGATGTACGGCTGCTGATTAACGCCGAAGCGAACGGTAGAGACGCTTGCTATGTAT
>Ga0070681_10007180_pt1 | contig 10853 bp, 10 predicted proteins | sample KBSC83BmetaG_FD_65650 | JGI IMG/M metagenome (GOLD analysis project Ga0070681, IMG submission 65650) | Corn rhizosphere microbial communities from Kellogg Biological Station, Michigan, USA - KBS C8-3B metaG | ecosystem: Host-associated > Plants > Roots > Rhizosphere | place: USA: Michigan...
CGTTCACGCTTCGCACCGAGAGCTACAAAAACACCTACGTTGGGACCACCTTCGTCTATCAGCGCGATTCGCTGACGACACGCGTGGCATTGAGGCGCTGATGCAATCGAGGCGCGGGTTCGTACTTCCAACTGTGATCCTGGCGATCACCGTCATGAGTCTGATCGCTGTTGCCGCGCTGACGACGGCGACCGACGAGCGCCGCGCATCCCGCGCCACCCGAGAGTCGACGCTCGCGATGTACGCCGCGGAAGCGGGATTGCGTCAGACTTATGGTGCGTGGCCGGCCGCGGTCAAGAACCTGACTCCCGGTGACAGTCTCGATCTCGGATGGCAAAGCCTTCCCAACAGGGCTGCGTATCGCGCGGTTATCCATCGCCTCGACAAGGGCGGGCTGCAGGAGTACGACGTCGTGGTGCAGGGACGGCGCACCGACCCGACTGCAGGCATCATCACGATTGTTGGAAACGCTGGTGGAGTACCGATCTTCAAGTACGCCGTGCGAACCGATAGCGCGCTGTACCTGGACAACGGCGGCACATTCGACTCGTTCGACTCCGATCTCGGCTTATATGCGGCGAGCGTTGACACCGCGGCCAACCTTTGGTCGAACAACAACTTCTATATCGGCGGAACGACGCTGAAGGGGTCCGTCACCGCAGTCGGCTCCATCAGCTACGGCTCCTCGGGCGTCGTGACGGGTACCACGACGTCAGCGGCGGCGCCGTTGCCGCCGCTCGACGTCCTGCCGTGCCCGACAGGCGGATTCACGCCGAGCGCGAAAGTGCCGACCGGACCAGGCGTCAGTTACAACTCCCTGACAGGCGTGCTCACGCTCTCGGGCGGTACGCTGAATCTCACCGACACATCCTACTACTTCAGCTCGATTGTGCTGAGCGGAACTGCAAAGCTGACGTTCCCCGGAAATCCGCGCGCGACGGTAGTCCTGCGAGATTCGCTCAATGCCGGGTCGGGCAGCATCGTGAATACCGCGCAGACCGCGGCTGGACTTTCGTTCGCATCGTGCGGTACGTCGGCAACACCCGCCTATTGGGCGCTCAGCTCGAAGGGTACGTCATCCTACTACACGGTTTACGCTCCGAATCACATCGTGTACGAAACAGGCGCCGGTGACTACTATGGGGCCGTGGTCGCGTATATCTACTACGCCAGCGGCGGCGGCAGATTCCACTACGATGCCGCACTGGCGCGCCAGCAGTCCTTCAAGGTGGCGGTGCAGCGCGGTTCATGGGCGCAGCTTCCGGGGAGCTGATCACGCTTCGTTGAAGGCTGCGACGCCGCGATGTACCTTTTTGCAGGGCGGACCAGGCGCGTCCGCCCTTTGCTTTCCCACCCAATGCACCGCCGATTCGCTCGATGAAGATCCTCGTAATCGAAGACGATCCCACCGTCGGTCAGTTCGTCAAGCGCGGTTTCGAGGAGCAGCGCTGGGGCGTTGACCTCGTCGCAAACGGCGACGATGGAGAAGCACGCGCGATCGCCGAGGAGTACGACGTCGTGGTGCTGGACATGCGATTGCCGGGAAAGTCGGGCGCGCAGGTGCTGCACGATCTCCGCGCCAGGGGGTTCGACCGGCCGGTGCTGATTCTGACGGCGCAGGACGCCGTCGACTCCAAGGTCGAGACTCTGCGAGCCGGCGCCGACGACTACGTCACCAAACCATTTGCCTTCGAGGAGCTGCTCGCGCGCGTGGAAGCGCTGTCGCGCCGGCCGAGGGCGAGGATTTCCCCGGTGCTCAAGGTGGCCGACCTCACGCTGAATCTGGACACGCGTGAGGTCGCGCGGGGCGGGCAGTCGATCGAGCTGACGCCGAAAGAGTACACAGTGCTCGAATACCTGATGCGCCATGCAGGGCGGGTGATGAGCCGGACGCTGATCACCGAATATGCATGGGGCTATCATTTCGACCCGGGTACCAACATTGTCGACGTCGTGATCAACCACCTGCGCAAGAAGATCGACAGCAACACGTCGAAGAAGCTCATTCACACCATCCGCGGTGTCGGTTACGTCATCCGCGAGGAAAGCTCCGCGGGAAAAGGCAGCTAGGATAGAATGTTCTCGACGCGCGTGAAGCTCACCGCGGTGTTCGTGGCCGGCCTCGTCGCGATCACCATCACGCTATTCCTCGCGGTCCTCGCGGCGCGCAATAACGCCGTCTATCACGACATCGCGCAATACGCCGCCGCTCAGGGTGATCTTGCGGCGCGGGAGATCACCGAGGCCTCGCAGTCGGGCGAAAGGGTAATGGCGAACGGCGACACGGCCCTCGTGGCGGTGCTCGCGCCAAGACTGGTGGAGAGACTTCAATCAATCCCCGGTTACATAGTCGTTGTCGATACGGCAGGCCGAGCCGTTTATCGGTCCTCAGATGTGATGCGGCTGCAAGGCACTGATCTCCAGACTTTGCAGAGCCAGCTGCAGGGGTTGGCGCAATCCGGCGAGGCTCTTATCATCAGCCTCGATTCACTCCAGGAAAGAGTGCTATTCGTTTCGCACGAACTTCCTGGGTCGCCTGCCGGGCTGAGTCGAGTCGCATCGGGAGCGCTCGCGACGCGCGCGAGCACAATACCGAAGGAGTACATGATCGACGCGCTGGCGATCGTTCCGCTCATCATCATCGCCGCCGGCGCTGGCGCATTCCTCTACATGGGCCGTTCCCAGAGGCAGCTATCCGAGATAACCGCCGAGATGGCGGCGATTACCGACGGGCGCAGCCTGCATCGGCGGCTCTCACTGTGGCCCGAGGCGTCAGATTTCTCGGACCTGGTGGCGACACTGAACGCGATGATCGCCCGGCTGGAGATGTCATTTTCCGGACTGCGCCGATTCACGGCCGACGCGAGTCATGAGCTCAAGACCCCGCTGGCTGTGCTGAGGGCGGATGTCGAGCGCGCGATGGGAGACACGTCGACGCAGACCGAGCGCATGGTGGCGCTCGAGGAAGCGTTGCAGGAGGTGCGGAGGATGAGCGACCTCGTCGAGAGTCTCCTGACTCTCGCGCGCGCGGACGAAGGACGCTTCGATCTGCATCGCGAGCCCGTCGAGCTCCAGCCGCTGGTGCAGGAGGTTTACGAGACCGCGCTCATACTTGGCGAGGCGCAGGGCGTCACGGTGAATTTGCCTTTCACCGCCGATGTCACGGTAATGGGCGACCGCACGCGCCTGCGTCAGCTCTTTCTCAACCTCGTGACGAACGCAATCAAGTACACTCCCGCTGGCGGCAAGGTGGAGCTGGGTCTCGGGCGACATCCCGACAACGTCACTTTCGCGGTTCGCGATACTGGAATCGGCATCTCGGCGGCCGACTTCCCGCACATCTTCGAGCGCTTCTGGCGCGCTGACAGGGTGCGATCGCGGATGTCGGAGCGTGGCGGGTTCGGTCTCGGGCTCGCGATCAGCCAATGGATCGCGCAGGCGCACGGCGGCAACCTCACGGCGTCGTCGCGACTCGGGCGCGGCAGTCTGTTTACCGTGACACTGCCTCTGGCCGGCGACGGCCAGCGATCGTAACCAGATCTCCTTAACCTTCCGCTAACCAATAGATAAGAGCTGCTTCACGCAGTTCTAACGCGCGCGCTATTGGATCGAGGGTAGTTAATCGAAAGGTTGTCGGTGACTTCTACTCGGAGCAACCGATGCTCGAGACACTGCTCGAATCCAGATCGCGGAGACCCCGCTCCACCGGTGGCGCAATCGTGAGCGTGGCAGCCCACACGGCCCTCATAGCTGCCGCGGTATACGCGACCGCCGAGGCCAGGATGACTCCCCGGAGCGCGATCGACACGGTGAGGCCGGTCTACTTTCCGTCGTCCGCGCCTGAAGCGCCCACTCCATCGAGAAAGTCTGACGCGGTCGTGGATGTGCCCAACCGGACTCCGGTGATAGAATCGATTGCGGTCGATCTGCCGGCGATCACCGAAGTTCAGCTACCAACCACAAGCGGGAGCGACTTCCCTTCGCACATGCTGCGCGGATCGGGCACGGAATCTGTCGGAGCGTTGACCGTCACCGGCGTAGAACCGTATAACGCCGAGCAGGTGGAGAAGCAGGTCGAGCCAGCGCCGGGGAATTTGCCGCCGCGCTATCCGGACGTGCTTCGGAGTGCCGGCGTCGAAGGACAGGTAATTGCGCAGTTCGTGGTCGACGCAGCCGGCAAAGTGGAGGAAGGAAGCTTGCGATTCATCCGCGGCGACAACGTGCTCTTCGAAGAAGCCGTGCGACGGGCGCTGGAGCGGATGCGGTTCGTTCCCGCCGAAGTCGGTGGGAGAAAAGTCAGGCAGCTGGTTCAAATGCCGTTCGTGTTCACACTCTCCAGATGATTATGGGTTCGTTAATACTATTTCATTGATTCTTAATCTTGAGGGTATTCCGCCAGATTCCGGAGCAGAACAGCTTTCGTTCACGACTTCCCATTGGGTGAGGAATGTTCAACAAACTTCTTGAGTCAAAGGCTACCAAGCAGAAGATGGCTGGCGGTACGGTGTTCAGCATCGTGCTCCACACCGTTCTGATCGGCGGCGCCGTGTACGCGACCGCGAGGGCGGGGGTGAAGGACGAGAAAGCGAAGGCCGAGAAGATCCAGTTCGTGGAGATCAAGAAGGAGCCGCCCAAGGTTCCCGACAAGCCGCCGCCGCCGAAAGAGGTCGTGGTGACACCGCCTCCGCCGAAAGGCTTCCAGGTGCTGCGCGCTCCAGTGAAGATCGACATCAAGATTCCCGAGATCGATCTGTCGAAGGCCGTGACCAACGAGGCGGACTTCAGCGGCAAGGGCGTGAAAGGCGGCACGGGCAGTGGTGTCGTCGGCGGAACGGGCCCGGTTACCAACCAGACCTACTTCGAGTTCCAGGTCGAGAAGCCGGCTGAAATGGCGCCGGGTAGTCCGACCCCGAAGTATCCGTCGGTCCTGGAGAGCTCTGGCATACCCGGTGAAGTTCAGTGCCAGTTCGTGGTGAAGAGCGATGGCAAGGCCGACATGGACACGTTCAAGGTGCTCAAGACGACCAACGAGCTCTTCAGCCAGGCCGTCAAGAACAATCTGCCGAGAATGCGCTTCAACCCGGCGATGATCGGCGGCAAGCCGGTCAATCAGCTCGTTCAGCAGTCGTTCCAGTTCGCCGTTCCACGGTAACAACCCTTCACGGAGTAAACAATGCAACTGTCACTGCTCGACATTTACAACCAGATGGGCAACTTCGCGAAGGGCATTGTCTACGTGCTCTTCATCATGTCGATCTGGTCGCTTTCAGTCGCAATCAAGAAGTGGTGGGATCTGCGCAAGGCGCAGGGTGAGACCCGCAAGTTCGCCCCGGAATTTTCGCAGTTTCTCGAGGAAGACAATCTTGCCGAAGCGGTGACGCTGGCTGACAAGTACAAGAAGTCGCACGTCGCCCGAGTCCTCGGCGGCGCCCTCACCGAAATTCGCCCCCTCATTCAGGATGGATCCGTCACGGTTGCCGACATCAACTCGGCCGAGCGCGCGATCGAGCGCGAGATGCTGATGACGATCACTGACCTGAAGCGTGGTCTTGGCATTCTGGCGACCGTCGGCGCGACGGCGCCGTTCGTGGGACTGCTCGGAACGACGATGGGAATCGTCAACTCTTTCGCCGCAATGGCGGCGTCGGGATCGGGCGGACTGGCCTCGATCTCGTCCGGTGTGTCTGAAGCGCTGATCACCACCGCGTTCGGTCTTATCGTCGCGATCCCGGCGGTATGGCTGTTCAACTACTTCCAGATCAAGATCGACAACCTGACGGCCGAGATGACGTACACGTCGAAGGAAATGATCGACTACATGATCAAGAACGTGTCGGGCACCGGCGAGTTCGGCCGTTCGCGCTTCACCCGCGAGTTCAACACCACGGCGACCGCCGGCAACTCACCCATCTCGCAGTAAACCCGTAGGAGGGCTGAGTCATGGCAATGTCTGCCGGAGCCAACCAAGGTGTGAAGGCATCACCGAACGTGACGCCGATGATCGACGTCATGCTGGTGCTGCTCATCATCTTCATGCTCGTGATTCCCGCGATTACCTCGGGATTCCAGGCGATTCCGCCGACTGGCGTCAACCTGAAGCCGCACCCGGAAGAGGATAAGGATCAGGTGCTGGGTATCGACGCCAACGGCCAGTACTATCTGAACAAGAAAGCCATTCGCAACGCGGATCTCGGACCGATGCTGAAGCAGATCTTCGAGAACCGGACCGAGGACAGGTTCCTTTACGTCAAGGCGCACAAGGATCTGCCGTACGGAAAAGTGCTCGACGCGCTGGACATTGCGGCGCACAACTCCGTCGCGACTACGGGCTTGATCACCGATCAGCGCCCGGGAACGGTTTCGGCGGTGCAGAGCGACAATATGTTCAACGCGCCAGCCGGAGGTAAGAAATAATGGCAATGTCCTCCGGAGGTGGTTCGGGCGCGCTGCAGAACGAGATTAACGTCACCCCGATGATCGACGTGCTGCTCGTGCTGCTCATCATTTTCATGATGGTGATCCCGATGTCGCGAAAGGCGATCGATCTGCAGCTCCCTGATCCGACACCTGACAACACCAATTCCGGCCCGCCACCGTCGCAGATCGTGCTCGAGGTATTGCCGGGAAACGTGTTCAAGATCAACTCGCAGCCCGTCGACAAACCCGGTTTGGCGAAGCGGCTCAAGGAGATTTACGATCCGCGGCCGGACAAGGTCATCTTCGTGAAGGGTGATCCAACGGTGAAGTACTCCGATGTCGTGTGGGCGATGGACGCGGCGCGCGGCGCTGGGGTGAAGGTCATCGGCATGACACCCAAGGATGTGAAATAGCCACGCGCTATCCTCCTTTCGAGAAGAAGCTTCGGAAGGAAGAAAAATGGAAAGGGATCATTGCGTCGCTCCTCGTGCACGCAATGATCCTTTTTCTCATTCTCGCTCCCATCGTCGGCTCGTCGGATTTCACGCACGAGCCGTCGGTTGGCGGGGGCGGACCCGGACCGGCAGGTGGTGGCGGCGGTGGCGCTAACGGCGCGGGCGCGCACCACGAACGCATCGAGTTCGTTCAGGTGCGCTCTGATCCGACGGTGATGCCCAAGCCGAAGCCGCTGACGGTTCCTCCCGTTAAACCGAAGGAGCCAAAGCCGCAGGTCGAATCACCGGTTGTTCCAGCTCCCCCGACGGCGCCTGCCGTGACTTCGCCGGTCACGACGACAACCGGAGAGGGAAGCGGCAACACCGGCACCGCGGGCGCAGGACCCGGAAGCGGCGGAGGAGTCGGCTCCGGCGTCGGCACCGGCCGCGGCAGCAGCGTCGGTCCGGGCACCGGCGGCGGACCGGGCAAGGATTACCCGCCGACGCTGCGGGATCTTTTCATACCACCGCTGCCCGCACCGGACAAGATCAAGCCTTATCACCTGATCGCGTGGTTCGACGTCGACGAGAAAGGGAACGCTCGGCTGATCTCGTTCAATCCATCCAAGGATGGCGGCTACAACCGCCGGCTCGAGGAGGTACTACGCTCATTGCGGTTCCGCCCGGGCGTGCATGCGGACGGCACGCCCATGAGAGACACCGTCGACGTTCATTTCATCTTCTAGGTCCGGTTCTGCGGGCTGCGGACCAAAGGCTCCGGAATCACGGACCAACTGCCATTGCGGGTAGCTGACTAACTGCGGATTGGGACACTAAGTGCGGGCTGCGGACACGCGCGGCCTGCCCTCAATGCGCAGTTAGTTTCCCAATTCGCATTCAGTCAGCATTTCGGACTGGCAGTTGGTCCGTGATTCCGCAGCCGCTAATCCGCAATCCGCAGGACCAACGCGTCTAGCGAATTCCGACTGCGGACGGTAACTTCCGCGCGCGCGCAGGAGGAAGAACCAGCCGGAAACCGAGCATACGAGGGGCAGCTTTGACCACCACGACAGTCACGGCCGAGACAGCTGCGTCGTCGCGCGAGTTCGTCAAAGCGCTGACGCTCACAGACGCGACGATGCTCGTCGCGGGCTCGATGATTGGATCCGGCATCTTCATCGTCTCGGCGGACATGTCGCGGAGCGTCGGATCGCCTTTCTGGCTGCTCATGGCGTGGGTTGTCTCGGGCGTCGTTACCGTCCTTGGCGCGCTCGCGTATGGCGAGCTCGCGGCGATGTATCCACGGGCAGGCGGTCAGTACGTGTTTCTTCGAGAGTCCATGGGTCCCCTCATGGGCTTTCTTTATGGATGGACCCTGTTCGTGGTCATCCAGACCGGAACCATTGCCGCCGTCGCGGTCGCCTTCGGAAAGTTCCTCGGCGTTCTCTGGCCGGCCATCACGCCCGATCGCTACTCCTGGTTCCCGCAGATGGATTTCGGGACAGCGGGCGCTCCGGTGCAGGTCGGGCTGTCGCCGCAGCGGGTCATCGCCCTGATCAGCATCTGGGTTCTCACCTGGATCAACCTGCGCGGGATCAAGGAAGGGAAGATCGTCCAGACGACGCTCACCGTCGTCAAGACGGGCGCGCTGGCCGCGTTGATCATCCTCGGCTTCACGATCGGGCGACACGCTGAGGCGATCACCGCCAATTTTTCCAGCGGCAACTTCAATCCGGTCGGGCTCACCCCGGCGCTCGTGCTCGCGTTCGGGTCGGCGCTGGTCGGGTCGCTGTTCTCGAGTGATGCCTGGAACAACGTGACCTTCGCGGCCGCGGAAGTGCACTCGCCGCAGCGCAATCTTCCGCGGGCGCTCCTCTATGGGACTGGCCTGGTCTGCATTCTCTACGCACTCGCCAACGTCGCCTACCTGAACGCGCTGCCAATGCGCGGTGTCGAGAACGCGGGCACGGTGATGGAGCGCGGCATTCAGTACGCCACCCAGGATCGCGTCGGCAGCGCCTTCGCCGAGACCATCTTCGGTGCGGCAGGCGGGACGATCATGGCAATTGCGATCCTGATCTCCACTTTCGGCTGCAACAACGGCCTGATTCTCTCGGGGGCGCGGGTCTATTACGCGATGGCGAAGGACAAGCTTTTCTTCCGCCGCGCCGGCGGTCTCAATGTCCACCGGGTGCCTTCGGCCGCGCTGATTGCGCAGTCGATCTGGACGAGCCTGCTTTGCCTTACCGGGACCTACGGTCAGCTGCTGAATTACGTGATCTTCGCTGCGCTGATCTTCTACGCACTTACCACTATCGGACTTTTCAGACTGCGGCGGACCAGGCCCGACGCCGAGCGTCCTTATAGAACTGTCGGCTACCCAGTTTTGCCCGCTCTGTACATCATTCTCGCTTCCGCGATCGCGGTGATACTGCTGATCGCGAGCCAGACCCGTGCCCAGGCGATTTCGGGGCTAGTGATAGTGCTGCTTGGAGTGCCGGTTTATTTCATCTGGCGCAAAGTGGAAGGCGCGCCGGCGCGCTGAGCATCAAAGCCGGTCCTGCCGGACCGGATGTTAATCACCCTTGGAGAATCACGAATGAATCGGAAGTTTGCAGGAGTAGTTGGTACACTCGCTGTTGCGCTATCGATGTTGTCGCTGGCGAGCGTCGCGACCGCGCAAGGAGTTGCTGACAATCGCACCGATAGCACAATCGCCGCGGCGGCGACGGGCACGGCGCAGGCGATTCCCGTCGAGCACAAGCCTGGAGGCGAGGCCAATCTCATCATCCCCGACTTGTCGCAAGTGAGCTTCATGGGCGGCATCCATGGTCGCTCCCTGCTGATGGGCGGACTGGTGTTTTGCGCGCTGGGACTCCTCTTCGGCCTCATCTACTATGGGCAGCTGAAGCGGATGGCGGTCCACAAGTCGATGCTCGAGGTTTCCGAGCTGATTTACGAGACCTGCAAGACCTATTTGATCACCCAGGGCAAGTTCATTCTGATTCTCGAGGTCTTCATCGGCTTCGTGATTCTTCTTTACTTCGGCTTCCTGCTCAAGTTCGCGGCCGCAAAAGTCGTGATCATCCTGCTCTTCAGTCTGATCGGAATCGCCGGCAGCTACGGCGTGGCGTGGTTCGGCATCCGGATCAACACCTTTGCAAATTCCCGGACAGCGTTCGCCAGCCTGCGCGGCAAGCCGTTCCCTTGCTATTCGATCCCGCTCAAGGCGGGTATGAGCATCGGCATGCTTCTCATCAGTGTCGAGCTGGCGATCATGCTCTTCATTCTGCTTTTCATTCCGGGCGATTACGCGGGGCCGTGCTTCATCGGCTTCGCCATTGGCGAATCCCTGGGGGCCGCGGCGCTACGCATCGCGGGCGGCATCTTCACCAAGATCGCGGATATCGGCGCTGACCTGATGAAGATCGTGTTCAACGTCAAGGAAGACGACGCGCGTAACCCGGGAGTGATCGCCGACTGCACCGGCGACAACGCCGGCGACTCGGTCGGACCCAGCGCAGACGGCTTCGAGACGTACGGCGTGACGGGTGTTGCGCTCATCTCGTTCATCGTGCTGGCGGTAGGCAACCCGCTGGTTCAGGTGCAGCTGCTGGTCTGGATCTTCGTGATGCGAATCATGATGATCGTGGCAAGTGGCCTGTCCTACCTGATTAACGAAGGAATCGCCAGGTCGCGCTACATCAATTCCGACGACATGGACTACGAGTCGCCGTTGACCTCGCTGGTTTGGCTCACGTCGCTCGTTTCCGTAGCGTTGACTTTCGTGGTATCCTACATGTTGTTGCCGAATCTGGGCGACGGCTCTCTGTGGTGGAAGTTGTCCGCCGTGATCACCTGCGGTACCCTGGCGGGCGCGATCATTCCCGAGCTGGTGAAGGTTTTCACTTCCGTGAAATCTGCGCACGTCAGGGAAGTGGTGACGTCGTCGCGCGAAGGCGGCGCATCGCTCAACATCCTTTCCGGCTTCGTCGCCGGAAA
>Ga0070681_10007181_pt1 | contig 10853 bp, 12 predicted proteins | sample KBSC83BmetaG_FD_65650 | JGI IMG/M metagenome (GOLD analysis project Ga0070681, IMG submission 65650) | Corn rhizosphere microbial communities from Kellogg Biological Station, Michigan, USA - KBS C8-3B metaG | ecosystem: Host-associated > Plants > Roots > Rhizosphere | place: USA: Michigan...
AGCGGAATCTTGCGCCTGTTGAGCGCCGGCACCTCGACGGCGTCGAAGCCCACACCGAGGCGGGCGACCACCATCATGCCGGGCGCGGCATCAAGTTCGGCCTGACGGAACGGCGTGGCGCCCAGGGTCACCGCATGCGCGTCCTTCAGCTTGGGATGCAGCGACGGCACCTTGTCGTCGGTCAGGATCTCGAAGTCGACATCGTCGCGCTTCTTCAGCACGTCGAGGCCGGCCTGCGGCATGCGGCCGACGATCAGCACTTTCTTGCGGTTCTTGCCGGTTGCCGTGGTCATCGTTTCCCCTGCTCACCAATGGAACGAAGCAATCCTAGACACTTCTCTGCGGCAGGTTAAGGCAGATAGGAAAGGGGGAGCCGCGTGGTGGACTTGATTTCCTCCATGGCGAACATCGACGTGACGTCGCTGAGCTCGACCCGGGCGATCAGGCGCTTGTAGAAGGCGTCGTAGGCCTCGATGTCGGGCAGCGCGAGGCGGATCAGATAGTCGATCTCGCCGCTCATGCGATAGCAGTCCATCACCTCGGGGAACGACGCCACCGCCTTGGCGAAGCGCCCGAGCCACTGGGCGTTGTGCTGGGCGGTGCGCACGGCCACGAACACCGTGACCCCGGCGTTGACGGCCTTGCGGTCGAGCAGCGCCACGCGGGCGCGGATGACGCCGGCTTGCTGCAGGCGGTTGACCCGGCGCCAGCACGGTGTGGTCGACAGGCCCACTTTACGGGCGACCTCTGCCAGGGGCATGTCGGCGTCGTTCTGCAGGCAATCCAGTATCTGCCGGTCGAAGGAATCGAGCGATATTTTCGCGGTCATCGGGTTCCTCGGGGAATTTAATTCCTGATATTGCCTAAGATCGCGCAAAACACGCAACCCGTTTCCCCGCCGGACCGGTAGACTCTGCCTCATGTTCCGCCGCTTCACCGACCATCCCGCCGCCGTCGACGAGACCTACTTCCAGCACATGGGCATGGCCTTCGGCTTCGGCGGCCGCATGCTGCTGGGCAGCCTCGCCTGCTTCGTGCACGGTCTCTTCCCCTGGATGTGCCTGACCCGCGGCAGCGACACGATCCGCAGCCTGCATCACCGCATGGTGAGCCATCGCGTCGCCCGTCCTGCGCAAGCGCCGGAGATCGTCGCCGCCGAATAGGGCGGCGGATTATCTGCCGCCGCAAGGGTTGCCGCCTAAATCGCCTCCCCGATCCCTTGCAACCCCCTCATCACGTCCCACGTTCAAAGGGACAGTGAACAAAAGGGAGGGCACTACATGGAAACGCCACTGAAGATCAGTTTCCAGGGCGGTGACGCCAGCGACGCCCTCAGCCAGTTGATCGGCGAGAACGTCGAAGCCCTCGAAAAGCTCTACGGACGGATGACCGCCTGCCAGGTGGCCGTGCACATTCCCGACCGTCATCATCGCAGCCAGCAGTTCAGCGTCGGCATCCATATCGCCATGCCCGGCGGGATCGACGTCAACGTCGATCATGCACCACAGGCCGACAACCGCTTCGCCGATGCGCCGGCCGCCGTGCATGACGCCTTCCGCCGCGCCAAGCGCCTGCTCAAGGACCGCGCCCAGAAGCAGCGCGGCGACGTGAAGACGCTGCACGAGCGCATCGAACGCACGATCGACCAGCCTCCCGAAGCCTAGCGCCTCTTCACGCCCTTCTCGTCGAGCCGCTCACGCAGCAATCCGATCCGGTCGCCGCCCCAGAACAGCTCGCCGTCGAACACGAAAGTCGGCACGCCGAACACGCCCGAGGCCTCGGCCTCGGCGCGCAGGCGGTCGTGCTCCGTCCCGCCGTCGCCGGCCAGGAAGGCCGCGAAGCCGGGCGGCGCGCCGGCCTCGACCAGCAACGCTTCGACCGCCGCGACGCTCTCGGCGTCGAGCTCGCGTCGCCAGAAGCGCTCGAAGGCGAGATCGTTGTATCGGCGGAAGACGCCATGCCGGCGCGCATACAGCATCCCCGCGTTCACTGGCCGCGCGTAAAAGATCTTCTTCGGGCCCATCAGAGTGAGGCCCTGCTTGTTGGCGAAGCGGCGCGCGTCCATGTAGGCATAGCGCACGCGCCGCCAGTGGTGGGGATCGCGCGCCTCCACACTCTGCTGGAACGACGCGATGTCGAGCGTGTAGGGCCGCCACTCGATCGCGAGGTCGTAATCCCTCTCCAGCTCGTAAGCCCCCGCCTTCGCCACGAAGGCATAGGGGCTTACGTAGTCGACCCAGAAGGTGACTTCAGCGGGCATGCCTCAGCGTGCGTCTTTGGCGAGCTTGGTCTCGACGACCCGCGACCACAGGGTGGCGCCCAGCGTGATGATGTCGTCGTTGAAGTCGTAGCTGGGGTTGTGGACCTCGCAGCCGCCCTCGCCGCCGCCGTTGCCGATGTTGATGAAGGCGCCCGGCACCTGCTCGAGCATGTAGGAGAAATCCTCCGACGCCATCACGTAGGGCCCTTCGCGGTTCATGTTCTCCGGTCCGACGATGGTGGCGGCGACATCGGCGATGAACTTGACTGCGTCACGGTCGTTCACCAGGGGCGGGAAGGCGATGCGCACATCGGCCTTGGCGCTGCCGCCCAGGGTCCTGGCGATACCGGAGGAAATCGTCTCGATGCGCTCCTTGATCAGCGCCATCGTCTCCTTCTTGAAGGCGCGGACGGTGCCGCGCAGGACGGCTTCGTTCGGGATCACGTTGTAGGCGTCGCCGGCGTGCATCTGGGTGACCGAGATCACCGCCGAATCGAGCGCCGCCACGCTGCGCGACACCACGGTCTGCAGCGCCGAGATGATCTGGGTAGCGATGATCACCGGGTCGACACCGGACTCCGGCCGCGCGCCGTGCGCGCCCTTGCCGGTGATGTGGATGTCGAACAGGCCGCCGCCGGCCATCTGCGGGCCCGAGCGGACGGCGAACTTGCCGACGTCGAGCTTGGGACGATTGTGCATGCCGAAGATCTGCTCGCACGGGAACTTCTGGAACAGCCCGTCCTTGACCATCGCCTCGGCGCCGCCGCGGCCCTCCTCGGCCGGCTGGAAGATGAAGTGCACGGTGCCGTCGAAGTTGCGCGTGGCAGCGAGGTACTGCGCGGCACCCAGCAGCATCGTGGTGTGGCCGTCGTGGCCGCAGGCGTGCATGCGGCCCTTGTGCGTGCTGCGATGATCGAACGTGTTGTATTCGTCCATAGGCAGCGCATCCATGTCGGCGCGCAGCCCGATCGCCTTGGGATTGTTGCCGACCCGGATCGTGCCGACGACACCGGTCTTGCCGATGCCGGTCGTCACCTCGCAGCCCCACTCCTTCAGCTTCCTGGCCACGATCTCCGACGTGCGTGCCTCCTCGAAGCCCAGTTCGGGGTGGGCATGGATGTCGCGCCGGATGGCGGTCAGCTCGGCAGTGGCGGCGGCGATCTTGGGTTCGATGTTCATGTCAGGACTCCAGCAGGAAGGACGTCATTACACGCCGAAACTCCGCGGCATGCACGTTCGGAAAGAAGTGCCCGCCGTCGGGCAGGACGTAGGACCGGGCATCCGGGATCAGGCGCACCAGTTCCTCGGTGAAATAGAGCGGCGTCACCATGTCGTCGCGGGCGACGATGGCCAGCGTGCGCGCCTTGACCCGCTGCAGCTGCGCGTACCGGTCGTGCGCCACGATGGCGGCGATGCGCGACAGCACGATCTCCGGCTCGGGGATCGTCTCGCCGGCCTTGGCCTCGGCCGCCGCGAGGTCGGCATCGTGGTCGCGGATCCACCACGGCGAATTGAGCGCCAGCGCGCTCGACTTCTGGTACGCCGCCGGCCCCAGTTCCCTCAGCATCAGCGCGCGGACCTCGAACAGGCGGCGAAAGAAGGCGTCGGTCCTGGCCCAGGTGGCGCTCAGCACCAGGCGGTCGATGCGCGTGGGATGATCGATCGCCAGCACCTGGCCCATCGCGCCGCCCGTCGAGTGGCCGCACCAATGGACCTTGTCGAAGCCCAGCCCCTCGATCAGCTGCAGCGCGTCGTCGGCCATCTGGTCGACACTGTAGGTGATCTTCGACAGCGTGCTGCGGCCGGTACCGCGATGATCGTGCACGATGACGGTGAAATTCTTGGCCAGTTCGGGCACGTTGGGCGCCCACCAGCGCCCGTCGCCGCCCAGGCCGGGAACCAGGAAGAGCGGCGGGCCGTTGCCCTGGCGGTCGTAATGGAGCTCGGCGCCGTCGCGCAATTTGAAGTGTGGCATTTGTCCGATTGCTCCCTCGTCCGGGCCGGTTAAGCTTGCGTACCAAAATGAAACAGCCGGGAGGAAACCGCAGGATGCGTCCCTTGTCGATTGCCGTGATCGCGCTCGTCGCCGTGCCGCTCGCCGCCTGCGTGCAGCAGGGCCGGAGCACGACGGCCACATGGACGCCGATCCCGCGACCCGCGCCGGACGAGGCGACGCCCGCCGGCATCGCCTACGCCTGCGAGGGCCACAAGGAAGTGACGGTGGTCTACGCCAAGAACCGCGCCTCGGTGACGCTCGACAAGAAGACATGGCGGATGGAGTACCAGCCGCAGGATGGCGGCTTCCGCTACATCGCCGACGCCGTGCAATGGTCCGGCCGCGACGATCTCGCCTCCCTGCGCGAGGCCTCGGGCACCCAGCGGCCGCTGGCCTACAACTGCCGCCCGACCAGGCGCACGACGTGAGGCTCGGAGGCAGCTTCCATTTAATAAATGGAAATTAAATGGAGTAGAGCGGACGCGGCAGGGCATGACCCCGCCATTCTAGTCGCCTGGGCCGAAATCACCCATCTTGGTCAACATCACGGATATAAGCCCGCCGTTGCTGGCTTTCTAGAGCGGCACATGGCCCGGCAAGCGGGCCAGCAGGCCGAGCGCCGTGGTCGCGCCGATGCCCGCCGCCCATAGGGCGAGGACCCATAGAAATTGTCGGGTACTTGATCGCACGGAATTCATCTCCAGCCTCCGATCGCCATCTTACCCGAAAGCGTCGAAGATTTCAGTCATGACCGGGCGCGACAGGCCGGCGCGCAGGCACGTCTCGAGCAGCACCCGGGCCTTCAGCGGATGCAGCCGGCCGGCCCACATCAGCCCGCCCTCGCGCAGCGCGATCTCCGAGCTCGGTCCGCCATAGGTCTTGCGCAGCAGCGGGCCGCCGCCGGCGCGCGGCGCCACGACGGTCGGCAGCGCTGCGGCAAGTTTCAGGACGCTGGCGGTTGCGCGCTCGGGCGTGTGACCGCCGCCCATCGCCGCGACCACCGCGCCGCGATAGCCGAGGTGATCGGCATCGGTGCTCACCGCGTCGATCAGGTGGCCAGGCTCGTCGAGCGCCATCCACAACAGCGCCACGGGTGCCGCCTTGCCGGTGCCCGCCGCGCCGAAGTGCCGGCGGGCGGCGACGATCGCGTCGCGCACCGGCAGGCTCATCGGCACGACGCGATCCTCGACCAGCGCCGCCAGCGGTCCGGTCTGCGTCGCGGCAAAGGCGTTGAGGCGTGTCGGATGGATCTTCAGCACGTCGGCCGCGGCATAGACCTCGTCGAGCATCACCACCACGACGCCGAGCGCGCGGGCATGGCTGCGCACCCACGGATCGCAGGCCACGCGCACCGCGGCCAGCAGGTTGCCCGGCCCGTCGGGCGAAGTGAGCGAGGGATTGCGCATGGCCGCGGTCACGATCACCGGGATCGGCAGGTCGAGCAGCAGGTCGAGCAGAAAGCTCGTCTCCTCCAGCGTGTCGGTGCCCTGCGTGACGACCACGCCGTCGGCCTTGAGCGCGCGGATTTTGGCCGCGAGCGCGGCGATCGTATCGAACGACAGCGAGTGGCTGCCGACGCGGCTCACGGTCTCCGCCTCGATCTCGGCGATCGCGGCGAGGCCGGGCACGGCGGCCACGAGGTCGTCGGCGCCCAGGCCCATCTGCATGGCGCCGGTGGCATCGGGCCGGGTGGCGATGGTGCCGCCGAGGGCGAGGATATGGATGCGGGGTTTGTTCATCAGACCAATTTCAGGGAAGTGAAGAAGCGGCGAGCTTCCGCGCCGGCGAGGCCGGCGGCATTGCCGAGGAAGGCGAGCGACATGAAGCGGTGTTCCTTCAGGAGCACGAGCTGGCGCAGACCGTTGCCGCCGCTGAGCGCGCCCGTCGACTCGACGGCGGAGGCGCCCGCGACCACGCGCCAGTCGACCGTGGTCCACTTCCGGCCGGCGAGCTGCTGCACGCGGCCGTCGAGCGCCGACTGCAGGATCAGGCGCGGTTGCGCCACGTCGACGTCGGCGGGATAGAGCGCGGTCTGCGCCACGTAGGAATAGCCGCCGGTATCGAGGCTGTAGGAATGGAACTGGAACGGCGTGCCGCGCGCGGAGACGTCGTCGACGATGCGATGGTCGGGCACACCCGGCATCTCGACGGTGAAGGCCTTCTCGTCGATGCGCACCGCATACCAGGTGAGCGGCACCTCGAGGCGCTTCTGCGCTGCCGCACTTGCCGCGAGCGTCATCAGCGGCAGTGCCGCGGGAAGCGCCCCGGGAAGCGCAAGAACCGTCCGGCGCAGCAGGTTCATGTGCCGGTGCGACCCGCGCCGAAACGGGACTTGGCCTGCTCGGCGGTGTAGTAGCCGCGCGCGATGTCGCGGGCGATCGCCTCGGGCCTGCGCTTCGCTGGATCGCCGAAGCCGCCGCCACCCGGCGTCGACACGCGCACGACGTCGCCGACGCCGATCTCGATGTCCTGGTCTTTCGACAGATGCGGCGGATGGTAGGTCCGGCCCTTCTGGTCGACCGACACGGTGTTGACGCCGCCCGCCTCGCCGCCCCCCGCGCCCTGCGGGCCGGTGCGGCCGTGGTCCATGACCATCGACACGCGCGCCTCGCCGCGGCGCAGCTTGATGGCGTAGTTGATGCCGAACCCGCCACGATACTCGCCGGCACCGCCCGAGCCCTCGCGCAGGGAGAACTCCTCGAACAGCACGGGATAGAACTGCTCCAGCACCTCGACCGGGGGCATCTTGGAGATGCCGATGGTCGAGCAGCCGTTCGACAGGCCGTCGCCGCCCTGGAAGCCGCCGTACCCGCCACCGGTGAAGAGATACATGATGTAGGAGCGCTTGCGCTCGGGATCGTAGCCGCCGACGCCGAGGTTGCCGGAGGTACCGGCCGGGGCGGCGAACAGCAGGTCGGGAATGGCGTGCGTGAGGGCCGCGAACACCGCCTCGGCGATGCGCTGGCTCACCTCGGCCGCACAGCCCGAGACCGGCCGCGGATAGCGCGCATAGAGGAACGTGCCCTCTGGATCGACGATCTTCAGCGGCTCGAAGGTGCCGGCGTTGATCGGCACGTCGGGGAAGACGTGCTTGATGGCGAGATAGACCGCCGAGCGCGTCGTGGCGATGACGCTGTTCATCGGCCCGCGGCACGGCGGGCTCGAGCCGGTCATGTCGAAGGTGAGGTCGCTGCCCTTCTTGGTCACCTTCATCCTGATGGTGAGCGGCTCGTCGACCACGCCGTCGCTGTCGACCTGCGAGGTTCCCTCGTACACGCCGTCGGGAATGTCGGCGATCTTGGCGCGCATCTGGCGCTCGGCGCGATGGCGCATCTCGGCGATCGCCTGCTTCACCACCGGGGCGCCGTAGCGGTCGATCAGGGCGGTCAGCCGCACCTCGCCGGTGGTGAGGGCGGCGGCCTGGGCCTTGATGTCGCCGATGCGCTGGTCGGCGATGCGGATGTTGCTGAGGATGATCGAGAGGATCTCCTGGTCCATCTCGCCCTTCTTCCAGAACTTCACCGGCGGCAGGCGCAGGCCTTCCTGCTCGACCTCAGTGGCGCTGGCCGAGAAGCCGCCCGGCACCATGCCGCCGACGTCGGGCCAGTGCCCGGTGTTGGCCAGCCAGGCGAACAGCTCGCCCTTGTAGAAAAACGGCTTCACGAAGCGCACATCCATCAGGTGGGTGCCGCCGAGATAGGGATCGTTGACGATGAACACGTCGCCCGGATCAACCTTGCCGGCATAGTGGGATTTCACGCGATCGATGACCGCGCGGGTCGAGAACTGCATGGTGCCGACAAAAACCGGCAGGCCAAGTTCGCCCTGCGCAATGAGCGCGCCGTCGGCCGCGTCGTAGATGCCGTCGGAGCGGTCCATGCCTTCCGAGATCACCGGCGAAAAGGCCGAGCGCACGAAGGCCAGGTCCATTTCGTTGCAGACCTGGATCAGGCCGTTCTGGAGGACCGTCAATGTGACAGGATCAAGATTGGACATGCAGAAAACCTAGCACAGGACATGGCTTCCTGCGCTATGATCGGCGGGAAATTCCCCCCACCTTTCCGATGGACGGCCCATGAACGCGCCACTCGATGCGAACAATCTCGATTTGATGAAATTCGGCGTCGGCCAGCCCGTGCCGCGCCAGGAAGACCCCACCCTGCTGAAGGGCCAGGGCCGCTACAGCGACGACATCAATCTCGAGAACCAGGCCTATGCCGTGATGGTGCGCAGCCAGGTGGCGCACGGTCTCCTCAAGGGCATCGACATCGACGAGGCCAGGAAGATGCCGGGCGTGCTCGGCGTGTGGACCGGCAAGGATCTCAACGAGGCGGGCTACGGCGCGCTCAAGACCGTGATGATGGTGCCCAACCGCGACGGCTCGCAGATGAAGACGCCGACGCGCTATTCGCTGGCCACGGACAAGGTGCGCTTCGTCGGCGACCCGGTGGCGTTCGTCGTGGCCGAGACGGCGGCTCAGGCGAAGGATGCGGCGGAAGCCGTCGTGCTCGACATCGAGGCGCTGCCCGCCGTCACCGAAGCGCGCGCGGCGGCCCAGCCCGGCGCGCCCAATGTGTTCGAGGACGTGCCGGACAATGTCTGCGCCGACTTCCTCTACGGCGACCCGGCCAAGGTGACCGAGGCCTTCGCCAAGGCCGCGCACGTCACGAAGCTGCGCCTGATCAGCAACCGCATCGTCGTCTGCGCGATGGAGCCGCGCACGGCGATCGGCCACTACGACAAGGCGACCGACCGTTCGACGCTCTACGCCGGCTGCCAGGGCGTGTTCGGCCTCAAGCACCAGATGGCCGCCCTGCTCGGCATCAAGCCTGCACAGATGCGGGTCGTGACCGGCAATGTCGGCGGCTCGTTCGGCATGAAGGGCTCGCCCTATCCCGAATATGCCGGCCTCTTCCACGCCTCGAAGATCCTCGGCCGCCCCGTGAAGTGGACCGACGACCGCTCGGGCAGCTTCCTCAGCGACCAGCACGGCCGCGACCATGATTTCGACGCCGAGCTTGCCCTGGACAAGGACGGCACCTTTCTCGCCGTGCGCCTCAAGGGCTACGCCAATCTCGGTGCCTATCTCTCGAACGTCGGCGCGGCGATGGGCGCGCTCGGCGTCTCGCGCAATCTCGCCGCGATCTACCGCACGCCCCTGATCCAGGTCGAGACCAAGGTGGCCTTCACCCACACCTCGCCGATCGGCGCCTACCGCGGCGCGGGCCGGCCCGAGGCCAACTACTTCATGGAGCGGCTGATCGCGGCCGCCGCGCGCGAGATGGGCATCGACCAGGTGGCGATGCGCAAGCGCAACCACATCAGGCCGGAAGAGATGCCGTACAAGACGGCGTCCGGCACGACCTACGACAGCGGTGAATTCTCCGTGCTGCTCGACAAGGCCCTGAAGCTCGCCGACGTCAACGGCTTCGCCAAGCGCAAGGAAGAGAGCAAGAAGAAGGGCCTGCTGCGCGGGCTCGGCATCGGCGACTATCTCGAAGTGACGGCGCCGCCGACCAACGAGATGGGCGGGCTGCGCTTCGAGCCCAACGGCGACGTCACCATCATCACCGGGACGCTCGACTACGGCCAGGGCCATTGGTCGGCCTTCGCCCAGGTGCTGACGACCAAGCTCGGCATCCCGTTCAACAGGATCAAGCTGAAGCAAGGCGACAGCGACCTGCTGATCGCCGGCGGCGGCACCGGCGGATCGAAGTCGATCATGGCTTCGGGAGCAGCCATCGTCGAAGCCTCGGACAAGGTGATCGACAAGGGCAAGCAGATCGCGGGCGTGGCGCTCGAGGCCGCGGCGGCCGACATCGAGTTCCAGCGCGGCCGCTTCACCATCGTCGGCACCGACCGCGGCATCGGCATCATGGAGCTGGCCGGCAAGCTGCGCGCCGGCATGAAGCTGCCCGAGGGCGTGCCCGACACGCTCGACGTCAGCCATGTCCACGAGGCCGCGCCCTCGGCCTATCCCAACGGCACGCACGTCGCGGAAGTCGAGATCGATCCCGAAACCGGCACCGTCCAGGTCGTGAAGTATTCGATGGTCGGCGACTTCGGCACGGTGGTCAATCCGCTGCTGGTCGAGGGCCAGAGCCACGGCGGCGTCGTGCAGGGCATCGGCCAGGCGATGTTCGAGAAGGTCGTCTACAGCGAGGAAGGCCAGCCGCTGACCGGCAGTTTCACGGACTACGCGCTGCCGCGCGCCGCCGACACGCCGTTCTTCGCGATGGACTATCATTCGGTCCCGGCGAAGACGAACGTGCTGGGCGCCAAGGGCTGCGGCGAGGCCGGCTGCGCCGGTTCGCTGCCGTCGGTGATGAACGCCATCATCGACGCGCTGGGCGGCAAGGAGATCGACATGCCGGCCACGCCCGAGCGCGTGTGGGAGGCTTTGAACGCCTAGCTGGGGGCGCGCCCCAACACTTACGCCGGCGTGAACATCGGCAGTGGCGGCCCGCCGTCGCTGGGCTTGAACACGACCTTCACCGCCTGCTCGCACTTCAGCTTGTCGAAGTCGCAGTCGACGATGTTGGTCACCATGCGCGGGCCTTCGGCCAGGGTGACGTAGGCCATGGCGTAGGGCACCGG
>Ga0070681_10007182_pt1 | contig 10852 bp, 9 predicted proteins | sample KBSC83BmetaG_FD_65650 | JGI IMG/M metagenome (GOLD analysis project Ga0070681, IMG submission 65650) | Corn rhizosphere microbial communities from Kellogg Biological Station, Michigan, USA - KBS C8-3B metaG | ecosystem: Host-associated > Plants > Roots > Rhizosphere | place: USA: Michigan...
GAGGACACGAGGCCGCGCGTGACGAGATTCGATGCCAGCGCCCCGACCAGCGTGATGATCACCACCGTGAGCACGAATCCCGCTCCGGGAATCGGCAGCCCCAGCCAACTGTCCACCCGCTCAAAGACAATCCAGCAGACGTACACCGTGACCGCCACCGGGGCGATCACGATGAGGCCGCGAATGAAGTATTTGAGAAAGAGGCGCAAGGGTTGACGACGGTTGCTGGTGGTTGGTGGCTGGTAGCTGGAAGAGCGTGGGGCGACCAGCGACCAGCGACCAGCCACCAGCTACCAGCTACCAGCTACCAGCTACTGCACCCGCAAGATATACAGCCTCGCGCCCGCGAATGAGAGCGCTTTGCCGTCGGTGCCGAGCGCGCCAAGCACGATGGCGCTGGAGTTGGAGGACACGATGTAGTACTGCGCGGCGGTCGATGAGACCGTGTCGACCCGCGCGCTGTCCGCCTTGAGCGAAATGAGCGACAGCGGATACTGTCCGCTGTTGATCCCCTCCTCGGCGCTCGTCATGTCCCAGCTCTTGTACGTGAAACGAACCGACAGATCGGTGAGGCCGGCGTCATCGGCCACGTTGGCCACGAGCCATCCCGCCATGAGCGAGTCGATCGAGGCACCCGTGTGCGCCACGAGATTGGCCACGCCCGTGTCCGGACCCGCGACGAGCGCACGCGTGAACGGCGCGATGCTGCTCGTGCTGCTCCCGTACTGATCCGCGCTCCACCGCAGCAGCGACCACGCCGCGCCGCGCACCGCGAGATTGGTGTCGGCGTACACGCTGATGGCCCCGTACTGATTCGGGTGGAAGAGATACTCGCGGAAGCGGCCGAGGTTCTGTCCGTAGAACGCGTTGAAGTCATCCAGATTGTTCGCGACATCGTTGATGTTGAGCGACTGCATGTCCGAGAAGCCATCCTCGCGGCGTCCGACGAGCTCCTCCGCGAAGTGCGAGAGCCCCTCGTTCATCCACGTGGCTTCATCGGGCGCGTTATCCCGAATCCGTACGCCCAGATTGATCATGTGCTGGAACTCGTGCGCGATCGTACCGCGAATGCTCTGGCGCACATCGGCCGTCGTGCGCGCGTCGCTGAACTGTCCGTTGGGGTCGGGCACGAGCAGGTAGAAGATCTCCGCCAGGTTGCTCTCGGGGCACAGGCTCGGCGGGAAGAGGTCGCCCCCAAAGAAGAATCCGTTCAGCACGCCTTGCGACCCGCGCTTCGTACCCGCGTTTACCTGCGGTGTGAGCAGCAGAAGGACGTGTCCGTTCCCGTCTATGTCCGATGGCTGCCCGAAGTGCAGCGTGTCCGCGGGGTAGATGTCGGCGTCGAACTCCGAGCTCAGTGAATTGAAGTCCGCCGTGGTGAAACCGCCGGATGGCGATGTCACATCCTGCACGATGATGCCATGCGCGCCGATCGCCTTCACCACCGCGCGCTGGTGCGTGAAGTCGGTACAGACGCTGTCCGACGTGGCGTTGGGCACGTTGTAGGACAGGGTGTCGCCCACCGACGGGAGGGAAACGGCACGCGAGATGCGCGCCGCGCCTCCGGTACGCGACAGATTCAGCATGTTGCTGGAGGCCGCGCGGCGCCAGGCGGGGTCGTGCAGATGGAGCGCACGGCTCTCGCGTGCACGGAACCTGCCTTCCGCCATGCTCGAGAACAGGCTTGCGCTCGCCCGCGCGCCGGCGATGCGCTGCTGCGACAGGAGACGATCGTTGAGCACGCGTGCGACCAGCCCCGAGCCGCTGTCCGAAATGCTGTACGCCATCGTGTCATCGGGAGTGGGCGACGCATTGCCGGCGACCACCACGTACGTTGCGCCTGATGTCGCCGACAGCGACACGCAGTCGAGCGACGGCGGATTACCCAGTACCTGCACACCGCCAACCGGCAGTGACACGGTGACGGGCGATGCGCCGGATGGACAGGGCGCAGAGCCCGATTGGTGCTGGTTGCCGGGTTCCGTGGAGTTGGAACACGCCGAGAGCGCGAACACTCCCGCGAGCGCTGACGCGAGCGCGACACTGGATGTGGGTCTCATGACCTCGATTGTTCCTCTGCGCGCCAGGCACGCACGATGAGATGGTGACCGAACGGTGTTCCGCCCCGAGACGACCTGTCGCTCTGATACCGCGGAAGCGCCGGGAAGTTGCTACCATGCCATCAGACACCGCAATATCCATCCCGCACGTTCACGCTGTGATTTTCCTCATCATGCATCGCAAAGCCATCAATCATCTCAAGCGGGCTGATCCGGTACTCGCCCGGGTCATCGAGCGGGTCGGCCCCTGTCGCTATACGGTCCGCGCCGACGGCACGCACTTCGATGCGGTCGTGCGCGCGATCGTGTACCAGCAGCTCTCGGGGAGCGCGGCCTTTACCATCCACTCCCGACTGCTGGGGCGCTTTGGCGGCGTCACGCCGCAGCCCCAGGTGCTGCTCGACACGCCCGACAGCGAATTGCGCGCGCTGGGACTTTCACGACAGAAGACCGGCTATCTCAAGGATCTGTCGCGCCGCGTGGCGTGCGGCGAGGTTCCGCTCTCGACGCTGCACGATCTGGACGACGACGCGATCATCACGGCGCTCACGACGGTGAAGGGAGTGGGCGTCTGGACGGCGCAGATGTTCCTCATGTTCCGGCTCGGACGCCCGGATGTGCTGCCGGACCTCGACCTCGGCATCCGCAAGGCGATCCAGCGCGCATATCGCACGCGCGGACTGCCCACGTCGGAGCGCGTGCAGCGCATCGGCGCGCCGTGGTCGCCGTTCAGCAGCGTCGCCTGCTGGTATCTCTGGCGCAGCCTGGAGCTGGCTGACACGCCGGGCACGCCGGCCGCGAAGCGACAGGGCGGGAGCGGCGCGCGCCAGCGGGGGACGCGCAAGGAGACGCGTGCGCGTCGCGCGGCGCGATAGCGCGCCGGCCTTCGAGCTCTTCGCCGTCTGCGCTCCCGGACTGGAAGGGCTCGTCGCGGCGGAGCTGCGCGCGCTCGGCGCGATGCCTGGCGCAGCGGAATCCGGCGGCGTCGCGTTTTCCGGCGATGAGCAGATGATGTTTGGCGCCAACCTGCACGCGCGCATCGCGAGCCGCATCATGGCGCGCGTGGGCCACTTTCGTGCGCGCGCGCTCAGTGAGCTCGAGCGTCGCGCGAAGAAGATCGCCTGGGAGCGCTACCTCGCGCCCGGCACGGCGGTGCAGCTTCGTGTGACGTGCCGCAAGTCCAAGCTCTATCACTCCGGCGCCGTGGCCGAGCGCATTGCGGCGGCCATCGCCGCACGCGCGGACAGGATCGGCGGCGTGACGCACATCCGCGCGGGCGGCATTGCCGCCAGCGATGACGAGGCCGACGATGCCGGTGTCGCGCCGGATTCCCATGATGGCGAGAGGGCTCCCGCCGCGCCGCAGGCGCAACTGTTCGTGGTTCGCGTGCTTCACGATGAGTGTTCCATCAGCGTCGACACCTCGGGCGCGCTGCTGCATCGGCGCGGCTACCGGGAGGCCACGGCGAAGGCACCCATGCGCGAGACGCTGGCGGCGGCGCTTCTCGTCGCGGGCGGCTGGGATACGAGCGCCCCACTGCTCGACCCGATGTGCGGCGCCGGCACCATTGCCATCGAGGGCGCACTGCTGGCACGTCGCATCGCGCCGGGCATCAGGCGCACCTTTGCCTGTGTGCATTGGCCCGGCGCCGACGCGCGCGTCTGGCAGGCGCTGCTCGATCGGGCGCACGGTGCCGAGCTGCCGCGATCAGGCGCGCCGATTTTCGCATCGGATCGCGACGCAGGCGCCGTGGAGGCGGCGCGGGCCAACGCCGAACGCGCGGGCGTGGCGGGTGACATCGAGTTTTCCCGGCGCGCGCTCTCCGCGGTGACTCCGCCCGCCGCTCCCGGGTGGCTGGTGACCAATCCACCGTATGGCAAGCGCATTGGGGACGCGCCGGCATTGCGCGATCTCTACGCCACACTCGGCCGCGTGGCACGACGCGATTGGCCGGAATGCACGCTCGTCGTGCTGTCCGCGGATCGTGCGCTCGAGCGGCAGCTCGGGCTGGAGTGTGCGCCGCTGCTCCGCACGCGGAACGGCGGGATCGCGGTGCGCGTGATGCGGTGCGGGTGATGCGGTGCCTGATGCCGTGCGCGTGATGCGGTGCGGGTTTTACGCTACACCGTACGCGGCCGCGCGGCCGTGGGCTCGCCGTGTGTGTGCCGGCGGAGGTCATCCACGAGGTGCCACGCGGAGGGATAGCGATCTTCCGGCCGCTTCTCGAGCGCCCTGAGGACGATGGCGTCGAGATCACCTTCGAGTTCGTGCTCCAGGACAGCCGGTGTGGTTCCGCGCGCCGCGCTCGCGCTCTCGGCCGTCACCGCGTGATCGTGTCCGCCGCGCGTGTCGCGCTCGGAGAGTGCCACGGCGCGCGACGGCTCGAGCGGCGCCTCGTACAGCACGGCGCGCTCGATCGTGCCCGCGGAGCGGCTCGAGATGCGGTATGCGCGGTGCCCGGTAAGCAGTTCGTAGAGCAGCAGGCCGAGCGCGTACACATCGCTCGCCGCCGTCACGGGCGCGCCGCGCACCTGCTCCGGCGACGCGTACTCGGGCGTCATGAGCCGTACGCCGGTGTTGGTGCGCGGGCCCGTGCCGGCATCATCGCCCAGCAGCTTGGCGATGCCGAAGTCCAGCAGCTTCACGTCGCCCGCGGGCGTCACGAAGATGTTCGACGGCTTGATGTCGCGGTGGACCACGAAGCCGGCGTGCGCGTGCTGCACGGCGCCGCACACGGTGGCGAAGAGCGCGAGTCGCGCGCTGATCGGGAGGCGGTGCGCGTCGCAGTAGCGGTCGATGGGCTGACCGTCCACGAATTCCATGGCCAACCATGGATCGTCGCGCGGGCCGACGCCCACGTCCAGCAGGCGCGCGATGTGTGGATGGGCGAGGCGCGCCAGTACGCGTCCCTCGTGCACGAGGCGCGCATTGAGCTCGGGACTCGTGAGGTCGCCGCGAATGAGCTTCATGGCGACGATGCCGGGCGGCGTGTCGCGCTCCGCGAGATAGACCACGCCCATGCCGCCGCGGCCGATCTCGCGGATGAGCCGGTAGCCGCCGACCTCTTCGCCGGCGCGGCTGTCGCTCTCATCATGCGTGACCAGCGCGGCCATGGACGATGCGGACGCGTCAAGAATGCCCGGTGCATGCGCGTCCGCGTCGAGCAGGGAGGCCACTTCGGCGCGCAGGGCGCTGTCGTCTGCGCAGATCCGGTCCAGGAAGAACGGGCGCGCGGACTCGGGACGTTCGAGCGTGGCGTGAAAGATTTTCTGGACCAGCCGCCAGCGCTCAGCGTCCATTGGGGGCGAGCTCCCGCGCCAGCCAGGCCCGCGCCGCGCGCCAGTCCCGATTCACGGTGGGCACGGAAAGGCCCAACGTCCGGGCCGTTTCTTCCACATTGAGTCCGGCGAAGAAGCGGTATTCCACGATGCGCGCCTGGCGTTCGTCGAGGAGGGCGAGGCGGTGCAGCGCGTCGTCGAGATCCAGCAGCTCTTCCACACGCACGGACATGCCGTGCACGCCTTCGTCGAAGGTGACCAGGACCTCGCCGCCGCCGCGCTTCTGCGCGAGCCGGTCGCGCGCCGCCGCCATGAGCACCTGCCGCATCGCGCGCGCGGCGACGGCGAGAAAGTGCTTGCGGTCCTGCCACTCGAGCGACGCCGAGGGCAGCAGCTTGAGATAGGCTTCGTGGACGAGCGCGGTGGTGTCGATGGTTTCCGTGCCCCGGCCAGCGCGCACGACGTGGGCGAGGCCGTGCAGCTCATCGTACACGCAGGTGAAGAGCTGGTCGAACGCTCCGTCCTCGCCGCGACTGGCTGCGCGCAGCAGCGCCTGAAGGGAAGCGGCGGCCTGCGGCCGCCTGCGGGAAGCGCCGACTGCGCCTTCGGCACAGCGGCTGCGGGAAGCGGGCGGCTCCCTCACGGGAGCGCCCTGCGGGAAGCGCCGCGCTGAGCGCGGCTGCGGTTGGTGGACCACGGCATATCGTCGGAAATCGGCTGCGGAGAGTACTGGATACGGGAAATTACTGGCGCCGGAGATGAGAACGACAATACCGCACCTCCTTGCACCGGCACCAGACCCGCGCTGCTGATCCTCCTCAGGCGCTGAGCCGACAGGCTCAGCCGCCGATTCCCGCAGCCGCGCTTCGCGCGGCGCTTCCCGCAGGGCGCTCCCGTGAGGGAGCCGCCCGCCTCCCGCAGGCGCGCATTGCGCGCCGCTTCCCGCATATATTGCACACGTGTCATCACCGGTCCTTCAACCGCGTGCCTCGCACGGAGCCTCCAGCGGAACGGACGAGCTGATCGAGTCGCTGCCGGGCGTAATCTGCGTCGTCGATGGCGACTGGCGCATCACCGCCGTCAATCGCCGAGCCGTCGAGCTCGCGGGTTGCGCGCGGGGGGAACTGCTCGGCGCCAGAATCTGGGATTTTCCGGTGCTCGCGCCCAATCCCGCACTCTGGGGCGAGCTGCAACAGGCCCTGTCGCGTCGCACGCCATTCGTGCGCCAGGTGGAGGCATCCACACTGGGCATTCCGCTCGAGCTGCACGTCATGCCGCACCGCGATGGGCTGCTGCTGCAGGCGCTCGAGCGGGCGACGCCGCAAGGGGGCGACGAGCACCATGCGACGGTCGTGCGCCTCGCGCGTGGGGCGGAGACGCGCGCCCGGACGCTGCAGTCGCTGACCGCGGCGCTCTCGGGCGCGCTCGCCGAAGAGGAAGTGAGCGCCGTCGTGCTGCGCCAGGCGCTCCCGGCGTTCGGCGCCACGGCGGGCGATGTCGTGCTCCTCAGCGAAGACCGTCAGGAGTTCCGCGCGCTCTGCTGGGTCGGGTATCCGGAGGATCTCATCCGCGAATGGATGCACTATCCGCTGGAGAGTGGCACGCCGGGACGCGATATCGTGCAGACGGGCGAGCCACTGTTCTTCTCCTCCATCACGGTCATCGAGGAGCGCTATCCACGGCTCGCGCCCATCCTGCGCGCGAACGCGCTCTCGGCCTATGCGGGCATGCCCATCGTACTGGGCGGACGCGTGAGCGGCGTGGTGAGCTTCAACTTTCCCGCGGCCCGCGAGTTCACCGAGGAAGATCGCGCCATGCTGCTGGCATTCGCGGCGCAGTGTGCGCTGGCGCTCGAGCGCGCACAACTGTTCAACGCCGAGCAGCGCGCGCGCGCGGAAGCCGAGGCGGCGAATCAGGCCAAGACGGATTTTCTGGCCGTCATGAGCCACGAGCTGCGCACGCCGCTCACCGCCATTCTCGGCTATGAAGAACTCCTGGCGGATGGGGTGAGCGGGCCGGTGAACGACGCGCAGCACCTGCAGCTCGAGCGCATCAAGGTGAGCGCCATGCATCTGCTCCAGCTCATCGATGAGCTGCTTACCTTCTCGCGGCTGGAGAGCGACGATGAGCGGTGTGAATCCACGCCGATCGCGCTCGCCACGATCCTCGACGAATCCGTGGCGCTCATCACCCCGCTCGCGGCGGCGCGGCGGCTCACGCTCGCGGCTACGCCTCCGGCGCAACCGTACACGCTCTTCACGGATCCGGCCAAGCTGCGCCAGGTGCTCGTGAACCTGCTGTCGAACGCCGTGAAATTCACGGAGCGCGGGCGGATCGATCTCACGGCGAGCTGTGATGACGACACGGTGCGCATAGACGTGCGCGACACGGGGATTGGCATTGCGCAGGAATATCTCGACCGGATCTTCGAGCCGTTCTGGCAGGTCGAGCGCCGCACGACGCGGCGCGCGGGTGGGACGGGGCTGGGGCTGAGCGTCTCGCGCGGGCTGGTGAATCTGCTGGGTGGGACGTTGACGGTGGAGAGCGAGGTGGGGGTGGGGAGCGTGTTCACGATACTCCTGCCAACGTAGGCCGAGCCAAGCGCGGCCTACGCTGGCAGGAGAATCGCGGGAAGCGGGCGCCTTTGGCGCCCTGCGGGAAGCGGCGCGCTGCGCGCGCCTGCGGGAAGTGGGCGGCTCCCATGCGGGAGCGCCCTGCGGGAAGCGATGCCGGGCTGGACCGCTGGCGTGGTATGGCTTTCCGACGTATGCTGAGGGCCGAGCAACCACCACGATGAGGGTGTCGTGTCGTTACAGAAAGGCGAAGACCGCTTCCCCCAGGCGGCCCCGGGCCGCCGCTTCCCTCAGCCGGCCGGAAGACCGGCGCCTCCCGCAAGGCGCCGGAGGCGCCTGCTTCCCGCGCTCTTGCTCCTCGCCAGTGCGTGCCAGCGTGGCACGCCCACCGTCGCACTCCACGCGCCGGGGGACAACGAGATTCCCGCTGGAGCACTCGGCGCGTCCATCCGGCGCGGACGAGCGCTGCTCGAACACACATCCGACAGTCTGCCCGCGAACGTCGGCAACAAGCTGCGCTGCCTGAGCTGCCATCTCGACGGCGGCATGCGCGCGGGCTCTGCGCCGCTCGTCGGTGTCTATGCGCGCTTTCCCCAGTACAGTGCGCGCAATGGCGCGACGATCACCATCCAGGACCGAGTCAACGGCTGCTTCGTGCGCAGCATGAACGGCCGGCCGCTTCCCGCGACGAGTCCGGCGCTGCGCGACATCGTGGCGTATCTCGCCTTTCTCTCGCGCGACGTGCCGGTTGGCGCGCACGTGCAGGGCGAAGGCTTCGCCGCCATGACGCCGCTCAAGGGAGATTCCGCGGTGGGTCGCATGCTCTTCGCGTCGCGCTGCTCGCGCTGCCATGGCGACAATGGTGGCGGCACCGCCGTCGCGCCGCCGCTCTGGGGCGCCGAGTCGTTCAACATCGGCGCGGGGATGGCGCGACTCCGCACGGCAGCGAGCTTCATCCGGCACAACATGCCGTACGATCAGCCGGGCACGCTCACCGATCAGCAGGCGTTCGATGTCGCGGCCTATGTCACCTCGCGTCCGCGGCCCGATCTGCCCGGCAAGGAATACGACTGGCCAAAGGGCGGCGCACCACCGGACGTCGCCTACCCCACGCTCGGCACGCGCCCGCCGGACGCGGAACGCGCGCAGGCGAAGAACTGAATGATGGAGCGGATGTACGTCACCCTTTCACGAGACACCTGGAGGCAGCGTATGCGTGACATCGATTCTCTCGACAAGGTCCCCCGCCGCGGATTCCTCGAGCGGCTCGCGGCGGCGTCACTCGCCGCCGGCGTCGCCGGTGCGTTGCCGCGGACGCTGCACGCGGAGACTGTTGCGGCGCGCGCGGCGAATGCGCACGAGCTGCACGGACCGTCGAGCGTCGAGGACTGGCCCAGCGTGAAGGGCACACACAAGCAGATCTTCGATGGCACCGCGGTGAACGACGGCATGCCGCTCATCTTTCCCACGGTGTTCATGAACACGAACAACGAAGCCAGCGGCGTGAAGGACAGTGACCTCGGAGCGGTTGTCGTCCTGCGCCATGCCGGAATTCCGATTGCCTTCACGGACGCGATCTGGGCGAAGTACAAGCTGGGCGAGGCGTTCGGGATCAAGGATCCCGCCACGAAGCAGCCCGCGGTGCGCAATCCGTACTACCACTCCAAGCCAGGCGACATCCTGCTGCCGGATGCCGAGATGGAGCACTTCCAGTCGCGCGGCGGCATCGTGGGCGTGTGCAACGTAGCACTGACCATCTGGAGCGGCATGCGCGGCGCGGCGATCGGCGTGGACAAGGACACGGCGAAGAAGGAATGGACCGCCGGCGTGATTCCGGGCGTCACGATCCTCCCGTCCGGCGTGTGGGGCGTGAACCGCGCGCAGGAAAAGGGATGCACGTACTGTTACGCGGGTTGAGTGTGGTAGTTGGTCGCTGGTCGCTGGTCGCTGGTTTAACGACAGTTGCTGGTAGCTGAGCGCTCAGACTACTGCGTTCCAGCTACCAGCTACCGTCGTTAGACCAGCAACCAACGACCAGCTACCAGCGACTGTCGTTAAACCAGCGACCAGCGACCAGCGACCAGCTATCGTCTCTAAACCAGCAACCAGCAACCAGCTACCAGCTACCATGAACGCCATCTGCATCGGCAGACACAAAATCCTCAGCGAGCATTTCTGCTCGTTCTTCGAGGCGGCGGGCATCGAGTGCGTGCCGGCGGTCGGGTTGCAGGACGGAATCGCCGAGGTGCGCGCGGGGGCGCCCGATGTCATCATCTGCGATTACGATCTGCTCCAGCCGGATCTGCTGCGTGACTGGGGGCAGGATGGAAAGCTGGCCGGGCTCCCCATCATCGCCGTGAGTCTGACGCGCCGGCCCGAGGAGGCGCGGCTGGTCGGGCACGGGCCGGTCATCAGCTTCCTCTATCTGCCCGCGGCGGAAGGCGAGGACGTGAAGAGTACGCTGCAGAGCGCGTCAGCGGTGGCCAGCCGGACGCGCATGGCGCGAGAGCGAGTGAACGAGCGCGAAGCCCGGCTCTGAGATGCGCGTGCGCGCAGCGATGGCGCAGGCGGCGGTTGCCGTGATTGTCCCACTGGCCATGCTGGCCGGGTGCCGGGGCGGGAAGGAGAGGGGGGCGGCGCCGGCAGTGCATGGGGTGACGCAAGGGGCCAGGGCGAACGCACCAGGTGCAACGACCGCGGCCGGAGGCGGGGCAGCGGGCGCCGGCACGAGACAGCCGGCGAGCACGGGGTGGACCGTGGCGGAGGTCGTGCGGCGGCTCACCGATGCGGGACTTGTTGTAGCGGACTCGGCACAGACCGCGCGCCACGAGCCGCTCACGGTGAGCGCTCACGTGTTGCACGTGAGCGGGGGGACGCTCGAGCTGTATCTCTATTCGGGAGCGGCGGCGCGCATGCGCGAGAGCGCGAAGCTGGATACCAC
>Ga0070681_10007183_pt1 | contig 10851 bp, 9 predicted proteins | sample KBSC83BmetaG_FD_65650 | JGI IMG/M metagenome (GOLD analysis project Ga0070681, IMG submission 65650) | Corn rhizosphere microbial communities from Kellogg Biological Station, Michigan, USA - KBS C8-3B metaG | ecosystem: Host-associated > Plants > Roots > Rhizosphere | place: USA: Michigan...
TCCCGTCAGATGTGAACACGATCACACCCACTCCTCTTGGAGGACGGATCATGCGGAAGTTCGCCATCGTTCTGACTTCGCTCACGTCGCTGGGAGTCGCTGCGTCTGCACAGGCGCAAACGAGCCTGGGCGACGCGGCAGCGTACCTCGCGCTCTCGACGACGCCGGTCGGCGCGATGACGCCGGTCGTCAGCAGCGCCATGCTCGGCAGAATTGCGAAGGGCTATTCGGTCACCGGCCAGTACGGCCACCTCTCCGACGACGCCGCCGGCTTCAATTCGTTCGGCGCGTCGATCTCGATGCCGGTGAGCGGGTTCTCGCTCGGCGGCAGCCTGGGCTTCATGAGCCCGAGCGCGGATGGATCGAAGAGCAACCTGATGCTCGGCGCCAATGCCGAGACCAACCTCGGTGCTTGGGCACTGGGTCAGGGCAAGAATGCCAACCTCTTCACCATGAGCGTTCGTGGTGATCTGGGTTGGGCGAATCCTGATGACGGCACGGGCACGGACAACAGCATCACCGCCCTCTCGTTCAGCGCCGGCGCGCCCTTCGCGCTCGTGCTGAAGAATGGCGACATGACGTGGGCTCCGTTTGTGACGCCTGGCTTCGGCTGGGGCCGTCTCAGCGCCAACGGCGCTTCGGAGAGCGGCACGCGCTTCATGATGGGCGCGGGCCTCGGCATGACGCACCGCAATGGTTGGGGCGTCAGCGTCGGCATGCAGAAAGTGTTCATCGAGAACGGCAAGACCGTGCTCGGGCTGAACCTGTCGTACGGCAAGTAAGCACTACTCGGTAAGAAGCAAGCCAACGGTGGGTGTCATGCACACGCATGACACCCACCGTTGGCTTGCTATCTACCGACATCAAAAACTTCTCACTGACCACGTCCCACTGTCTCACTGACCAATTTCGCCGTTCATCGGCTTTGGGATCAGACTGAGGCGTCAGATTCGAGATGTCAGATCGGGCCCATCTCGACTCGCTGTCGTGGGTGAGATGCTCGTCAGGTACTTCGAAAAGGATCGATCTCAGGTCTCAGATCTGTGATCTCAGTCTCGGTCTCGGGCGGCGGGCGAGTATCCTTGTCCCCGCAGCACCTGCCCCGCTTTCGCGCCGGTGTGCTGGCCGTGGTCGACAGTCACGACGCCGTTGACGAGCACCCACTCGATACCGCTCGGGAACTCCATCGGGCTCTCGTAAGTTGAGCGGTCTTGTAACTGATCGAGATCGAAGATCGTGACGTCCGCCCAGTTGCCCTCCCGAATGGCGCCGCGGTTGGCGAGCCGCATCCGCGTCGCTGGCCACGACGTCATCTTCCGAATCGCGTCCTCGAGCGTGAGGACCTTGCGCTCCTTCACGTAGCGCGCGATCACGCGGGGGAAGTTTCCGAAGCTCCGCGGATGCGGCAGCCCCGTCTCGTCAGGCTCGCCGTACTTGAGAATCGCGCCCGCGTCACTCCCGATGCTCGTCCATGGGAAACGCAGCGCCGTCTCGATGTCCTGCTCGCCCATCATGTGGTAGATCGCCATCACGCGTCCCTGCCCCTGCGCAACGAGATCGAACGCGACGTCGGCCGGGTCCTTGTTCATCTCCTTGGCGATCTGGGCGATGGTCTTCGTCTCGTACTTCTTGTTGGCCGGATTGCGCGCGTTCACGAGCACCACACCGTCCCAACCGCCCGCCGCCTCGATGATGTTCCACCACCCGGGCGAGCCCGTCGTCAGCTCGTTCTTGAGCCGCGCCCGAATCGTCGGATTCGCCAGTCGCGCCTTGAGCGAATCCGTACCTCCCTCATGCGCCCAGCTCGGAATCGTCGCCTCGAGTCCGGTTCCGCCCGCGGTGTAGACGTACATGTCGGCCGCGACGTCCACGCCGCGCGCCCTCGCCGCTTCGACTTCCATACGCACCGAGTCCATGAGCACACCCCACCCCGGCTTGTGCGCGACCTTGAGGTGGAAGACTTCGACGGGCATCCCCGCGCGCTCGCCGACCGCGATCGCCTCGCCGACGGCTTGTACGACTTCCTTTCCTTCGCCACGAATGTGGCTCGCGTAGATCCCGCCTAACGCGGCGGCCGCCTTGCCGACTTCCACCAGCTCGTCGGTCGTCGCGTAGCTCGAGGGCGGATAGATGAGAGCTGTCGTCATCCCCATCGCCCCAGCGCGCATCGCCGTATCCATGAGGGCACGCATGCGGTCGAGCTCCGCCGGCGTCGGGGCGCGTGCGGAACGGCCGATCACGGCGTTCCGTGTCTGCGTCTCGCTGTAGTACGTGCCGAAGTTGATGCTGATTCCCTGCCGCTCGAGTGTCGCGAAGTACTCGGGGATCTTTCCCGCCGGCACAGGCGTGCCACCTTCACCGCCGATCGCAGTGGTGACGCCTTCCTTCACCTTGTTCTCGGCGAGGCCGTTCCGCGGCAGCACTCCGCCCGACTGATCCATCATGTCGATCCAACCGGGCGATACGTATTTGCCGCGCGCGTCGATCTCTTTCTTTCCGCGGCCGGCGACGCGTCCGACTTTCACGAAATGGCCGGCCTTGATGGCGACGTCCGCGGCGATCCAGGGATTTCCCTGGCCGTCGAGCACGCGACCGTTGCGGATGACGATGTCGTAGAGGGTGTCCGGCGCCTGCGCGTGCGCGTCGAAGGCGATCGTCGCGGCGAGCGCGAGCAGCGAGACGAATTGTCGAAGCATGATGATGGGTGGGGTAGATGACGCCCGGATAATGGTCGTCGTCAATCCAGGTGGCAATCAGCGGTGCCGGCGTCCACTACGTTCCCTCTATGACAATGACGCGAGACGATCGATGCGCCTGAAGCACACCATCGCGTGGCTCGCGTTCGCGGCGGGGCTCGTGCTGATCCTCGGTCTCGGCCTCGGCATCGCGCGAGGCGCCGCGAGCTTCAGCTTGCTGCCGAAGCCCGAGCCGCCGCGCGTCACGCACGATCTCGTCGTGCAGCAGCTCCAGGACGTCGCGAAGCTCGTCTCCACCGAGATGACGCTGCGCGACGTCGTCGTGTACGACGCGTCGCGGTACGGATTCACCAAGCGGGCGCTCCTCGTCGTCACCGGCAAGGTGAGCGCAGGGATCGACCTCGGCGCGACGACGAACGTTCAGATCGACAACGCCGCGCGACGCATAACGATCACGGTCCCACGGGCGCGCCTGACGAGCGTCGAGGTGCTCGACGTCCGCACCTACGACGAGCGCGCGGGCCTCTTCAATCCGTTCCGGCCGGAAGATCGCGACGCAATTCAGCGGCAGGTGCGCCATCAGCTCTACACTGCCGGCGAGCAGTCAGGGCTGCTCGTGCACGCCGACAGCAGCGCGGCACGCGTCCTCAAGGAGCTGCTCAGCCGCGATGGCTACACCGTCGACGTGGTCCGGTCCGCCGCACTCACTCCGGCGCCCGGCTGAGCTCAGTTGTGGCTCGCCGCGGATCGCCAGAGCAGGCCGGCGGCGAGAATGCCGGAGTTGAGCCCCGGGTTCACCTTCCCCGTGCCGCCGTTCGACGTGTGGTGCCAGAGATAGCCGACGCGCAGCGTTTGCGACTGCGTGACGCGCAACTCGAGAGTGGGGCCCGCCGAAGCGGTGAAGTTGAATCGCGTCGCGACGGGATCTGGGATGCGACGCGTGAACCAGAGTCCGCCACCGCTCGCCTCGATCGTTAGGCGCGCCGGGCCGCTGCCGAAGCGAACGGCCCAGCCGATCGGCGTCAGGCCGAACGCGTAAACGCTGTGCGGAATGGGCGTCGCTCCCGGACAGGTCGTGTCGGGACGACAGTGCGAGTTCCAGAGGTACTCCGGCATGTCCGTCGATACCGCCGCCGGGATCAGATCGATGAAGTAGGCGCCGCTCACCGGCCGCTCCGCGCCACCGATCGACCACGCGAGCCGCACGCTGGTGAGGTAGAAGTTGCGATACCCCGTCGTCCCCGTTCGCGTATGGAAAGCCGAATGTCGCGCGCCCGCGATCCAGGCGCCGTACATGGACGGGGCGTGCACGGCGAATCCCCCGCCAGAATCGGAGTCGACGCTGGCCGTGGGTGTCGTCGTCTGCGCCGATGCAGACGAGAAGTTGCCGGCGATCGCGAGCGCCGCGACCGCTATCGAAAAGAGAATCCTGGGCATGGAGCGTGTAACCTACATCGACGTATACCCTCTCTCGCTAGGACCCGGACACAAACTCAGATGCCCGATCAATCCATCGTCGTCATCACCGGTGCGAGCAGCGGTATTGGCGCCGCCCTCGCCCGCCGTCTCGGCCGTCAGGGCTTGCGGCTCGTCCTCGGAGCCCGTCGTCCCGACGTACTCCGCGCCGTTGCCGCCGAAGCCGGCGACGCCGCCACGGTGATGGTCGACGTCACCAAGCGCGCGGACGTCGAGCGGCTGCGCGACGAGGCCATCGCGCGATTCGGACGCATCGACGTCTGGGTGAACAACGCCGGCCGCGGCATCAACGCTCCGGTGCTCGAGCTCACCGACGAGCAGTTCGACGAGATGATGGCGGTGAACGTCAAGTCGGCGCTCTACGGCATGCAGGCGATCGTGCCGCACTTCAAGGAGCGGGGCAGCGGGCACCTGATCAACGTTTCCTCATTTCTGTCGCGCGTTCCACTCGCGACCTACCGCTCGGCGTACAACGCGGCGAAGGCAGCGCTCAACGCGCTCACGGCGAATCTTCGGATGGATCTGCGGCGCGAGTATCCAGAGATTCACGTCTCGCTCGTCATGCCGGGGATGGTGACGACCGAGTTCGCACGCAACGCGCTGGGCGGCACACCGGCCGTCACGTGGGCGTCGCGGCCGGGCGGCGGACCGCAGATCCAGAGCGCCGACGACGTCGCCGCGGCGATCGAGTCGCTCATCGCATCGCCGCGTGAAGAGCTCTACACCCAGCCCGGCCAGCCCGACACCGTGGTCAGGTACTTCCAGGACGTAGGGGCCTTCGAACGCGGCCTGGGTTGATCCTTTCAGGGGTCAGAAAGGAGCGAGCGTTCTACTCGCCGCGGACAGATCTCGACGTCGCTGGACCAGTCCAGGGGCGAGATGGCAGTGTCGAGATGCCAGGCGTGAGATCGACTGCGGTCTCAGATAGCTGCACCTGAAATCGCCCTTTATCACACGCCTGCAGTCTCGACCCTGCCCTCTCGAACATGGACTCGCTGTCGACGTCGCGATGCCTGCTCAGAACGAGGATCCTAACCGCGTGCCCGAACAGGGCGCCACGAGTCTCTCGCGCGATCAGACCCCAAGCGTCGCGACGGTCGTGAGCGGCAGCCTAACGATGAAGCGGGTATCGCCCGGCGTCGACTCGAGCGTCAGCTCGCCGCCGTGGAGATCGGTGATGATCCGTCGCGCGATGTCGAGGCCCAGGCCCGTGCCGTGGCCCGGCTCCTTCGTCGTGAAAAATGGCTCGAAGACGCGTTCCTGCAGCGCCTCGGGAATCCCAGGGCCGTTGTCCCGCACTTCGACGCCCACCGCGCCGTCCTCGGGCCACGCACGCACGACGACGCGACCCGCGGCGCCGAGACTGGTCACGGCGTCGAGCGCGTTGTCGATGAGGTGTGACCAGGCCTGATTCAAGTCGCCCGCATACGCGCGCAGACGGGGCAGCGGGACATCGAGCTCGCGCTGGAGCGCGACGCCGCGCTCGCGGAAGCGGCTGGCGAAGAGCGCGATCGTCGCGTCGAGTCCCTCGCGAATATCGACGTCGCTCATGTCGCGCCCGCGGTCGCGGTTGGTGTAGCCCTTCACTGCGTCGACGATTTCCGCGATGCGAGTGCCGGCGCGCTGCGCCGAGGTGAACAGTGCGTCGAGTGCCAATCCCGACTCGAGCCATTTCAGCGCCACCGGTCGTGCCGCCTCGGGTACATCCGCAGTCGCTGCCTGGAGGTCGGGGACGTCGAGACCCGCGTCGACGAAGGTCGCGGCGTAGGTCCACGGCTCGGCGAGCCCGATTCGTCGGAGCCACGCGTCGACCTGGTCGAGCCGATCGCTGCGGGCAATCGGGTCGAGGGCGCGCTCGCGCGCATCAGCAGCCGGCCGCACCGACGCGAGTCGCTCGAGCACTTCCGGTGACGCGCCGCAACGTACGAGCTCGACGACGAGCTCGCCGCGGTAGCGGAGCCGGCGCCCTGCCTCGGTGAACGAATTGGAGATCGCCGAAACGGGATTGTTCAACTCGTGCGCGATGCCGGCGGAGAGCTTGCCTAACGCGAGGAGGCGCTCGAGCTGGGCCTCGCGGCGCGTCGCGTCGCGCACGCGGTCGGCAAGGAGCGCGACGAACCGCGGCGACAGTGTCGGGACGCGACGCAGGAGCTCCGGAAAGAGCGTACGTGGAAATCGTGCCACCACGGCGTGCGTCGCCGCGCGTCCGTTGCCGACGAACTCCTTCATCCGCGAGTACGGGATGACCCCCGCGACGTCTCCGGCGTGAAAGACGTACGCCGGCACGCTCGCGCCGAGTTGCTCGCGTCTGACCTCGACGGTGCCGCGGAGGCCGATGAACATCCAGTCGGCGGGCTGACCCGAGACCAGCAGCAGTTGGCCGGGGCCGAGGACGATGCGCTCGCAGTGCGCCGCGATCCAGGCCAGCTCGTCGGGCCGGAGGTCGGCGAACATCTCGGCGACGCGCAGCTCGTCCGGCTCGATCGCAGCGGTTGCCGGTGCGACGGGCTGGGTGCGAAACGAAGGTTCTGCCGGCTCGACGGATTCCATCGACATGGAGAGGCTGGACGGTGGACGGTGTTCTTACCGTCAACCGTCGACCCGCAACCGTCAACCGTCAACCCCCAACCGGCCGTTGACGGCCCACGCGCCGATATGTAGGATTTCTTCCTATCGATAGGTAGAACCCCTTCATATCAGGCGGAGCCGCGATGGCCGACGACCGTGAGGAGCTGCTCAAGGGCACGCTCGACATGCTGATTTTGCAGACGCTCACGGTGCAGCCGATGCACGGCTACGCCATCGCCCAGCACATCGAGCGGCTGAGTGGAGAGGTGCTCGCCGTCGAACAGGGCTCGCTCTATCCCGCGCTCGAGCGACTGCAGAAAAAGGGCTGGCTGACGTCGAAGTGGGGCGCGTCGCCTACCGGCCGACGGGCCCGCTACTACACGCTCACCGCGACCGGCCGGCGTCAGCTCGGCGCTGAGATCACGAGCTTCGACCGCGTGCTCGCGGCGATCCAGCGCGTGCTGCAGCGCGCCTGACGATGTCGTTCTTCGACGCACTGCGCTACCGCCTGCGGGTGTTCGGCCGGCCGCGGGCCTACGACCAGGAGATCGACGAGGAGCTCCACTTTCACCTCGCCCTCGAGACGATGCAGCAGGAGCACGCCGGGCGTGGCGCGGTCACCCCGCGCGACGCACACGCGCGCGCGCGCCGCCGCTTCGGCAACGCGACCTATCACAAGGAAGAGAGTCGACAGATGTCTGGTCTCGGTTTCTTCGATACGGCGGCCCAGGACCTCCGCTTCGCCGCGCGCACGCTTCGGCATACGCCCGGCTTCACCGCCGCCGCGATCCTGACGCTCGCGTTAGGCATCGGCGCCAACACCGCGATCTTCAGCGCCGTCGACGCGATGCTCCTTCGGCCGCTTCCGTTCCACGAACCTAACCGGCTGATGCAGGTCAGCCTCACCACGCCGCCGATCAACGGCGAGCCAGCACACGACGACTCGCCCTGGTCTTACATCAAGGCGAAGACCTTTCGCGAGGCCCAGGATGTCTTCTCGAGCCTCGCGCTTTACAGCCACGAGACAGTGACGCTCCGCGCCGCGGAGACGACGCGTGAAGAATCGGAGATTATCGACGAGCAGTACCTGCCAACGCTCGGGCTCTCACCCTCGTTAGGCCGCAACTTCGTGCCCGACGAGAACCGACCGAACGCGAGGCGGTCGGTGCTCGTGAGCGAGAGCTTCTGGAGCCGCCGGCTCAACGCCGATCCCTCGGTGCTCGGCCGCAGGCTCGACCTCGACGGCGCGCCATACACGATCATCGGCGTGATGCCGAACAATTTCCACGGCCTCACCGGCCGCGCCGATCTCTGGACGACCATCGGCGCGCGCCGGCCATTCATGTTCCAACCCGACGAGGCTTGGGATCACGAGTTCAGCATGGTCGCCCGGCTGAAGCCCGGGGTCGCCCCAGAGCGGGCACAGACAGAGACGCGCGTGCTCGGCGCGCGCGCGAACTCGTCGTACATGACCAAGGAGCCCGCGCCCGGGTGGTCCGCGGCCGCGAAGCTGCTCGACCGGACCCGCGTCGATCCCGTGGTGCGGCGATCGTTGCTCGTGCTCCTCGGGGCGGTCGTGTTCGTGCTTCTCATCGCCTGCGCCAATCTGGCGAATCTCTTTCTCGTGCGGGCGAGCGCGCGCCAGCGCGAGATCGCGGTGCGACTGGCGATCGGGGCCTCCCGCCGCCGTCTCGTCCGTCAGCTGCTCACGGAGAGCCTGCTTCTCTCCGTCCTGGGCGGCGTCATCAGCGTCGCCGTCGCGGCGTTAGGCGTGCGCGTGCTCTCGACCATGAATCCGCAGCGCGCCCTGAGCGCGCAGCAGCTTGGCGGGCTCGGCGCCGTGAGCTTCGAGACGATCCACCTCGATGGACGCGCACTGCTCTTCGCGCTCGTCGCCGCCGTCGTCACCGGGCTCCTCTTCGGGCTCGTGCCTGCGCTGCAGGCGACGCGCCCCTCACTCACCGCCGCGCTCAAGGAAGGGACGGCGGAAGCGCCATCGCGCGCCGCGTTCTTCAGCCGCTTCACGACGCGGAACGCGCTGGTCGTCATCGAGCTCGCGCTCGCGCTGGTTCTTCTCGCCGGCTCTGGCGTGATGGTGCGGAGCCTGGCGCATCTCGTTGCCGTGGACCCCGGGTTCGATCCATCGGGCGTGCTGACTCTGCGACTCAACTCGACCCCCGAGGCGCGTCCCCGTGATTCTCTGCCCGGCTTTTATCAAACGCTCATCGGCGAGCTGCGGGGTCTGCCTGGCGTCACGAGCGTCGCGCTCGGCGACTGCCCGCCGCTCGCCGGCGGCTGCAACGGAACGGTGATAGCCTTTCACGACCGGCCGCGGACGGCTCACGGCGCCGGGCCCATCGTCGGCGTTCACTGGGTGACGCCGGAATGGTTCCAGACCCTCCGGGTGCCACTCCTGTCGGGCAGACTCTTCACCGACGCCGATCGCTTCGGTGGACGCAAGGTCGTCCTCGTGAACGCAACCGCGGCGCGGCGCTTCTGGCCTAACGAGTCACCGATCGGTCGGTCGATCGGCGTGTACCAGGGCGGCTTCGATACCGCCTACGTGGCGGGCGTCGTCGGCGACGTCCGCTTCCAGACGATCGATTCCGTCGCCGCCGCCGACGTGTACCTCCCGTACGGGCAGTCGCCGCGGAGCGGAGCGATGGTCTACCTGCGCACGTCGAGTGATCCATTGTCACTCGTCGCCGCGGCACGCCGCACGATTCACCAGGTCGGCGCCGACCTTCCCGTCTACGACGTTCGTCCGTTCTCGTCGCGCGTCGCCGACGCCACGGCGCAGGCGCGATTCAGCGCGCTCTTGCTGGCGGTCTTTGCCGCCGCGGCGTTGGCGCTCGCGACGATCGGCATCTATGGCGTGATCTCCTTCGCCGTCGCGCAGCGTACGCGCGAGATCGGCATTCGCGTCGCGCTCGGAGCCGACCGCGGTGCCGTGCTCCGCCTGATCGTCGGGCAGGGGGCTAGCGTCGCCGTCGTTGGGCTGGTGCTCGGAATAGCTGCGGCACTCGCAGCAACACGAGTGCTTCGCGCCCTCCTCTTCGACGTGACACCGACCGACCCACTGACACTGATCACGGTGGTGGCACTGCTCGCGGCCGCGGCGCTCGTGGCCTGCTGGATTCCGGCGCGCCGCGCGGCGCGGCTTCAGCCCGCGACCGCGCTCCGAGACTGACCCTCGCGGCAAGCTCGGCCCCGGCCGCGAGCGTCTCGTCCCGCCCAAGTGGACACGGACGCTGCCGCGAGTAGCTTCGCGTCGCATGCGTCCGGACTCGCCGATCAGCCGCCGCGAAGCGATCCATGTCATGCTCGCGGGCAGCGCGGCGCTCCTGGCCGGCTGCCGTTCGGCGCCGAGCGCGGACACGACTCGTGCGGCGCCCGGCCGGCTCGTCGCGAGGCCCGTCCCGCCGACGGAACGGCCGGTCATCGGGAAGTCCGCGCTCGGACTCGCCACGGGACGCGACGGGCTGCTCTACGTGCCCACGTCGTATGACGCAGCCGTGCCGGCGCCGCTCGTGCTCATGTTGCACGGAGCGGGTCAGTCGGCGGAGATCGGAATCAGGCCCTTCCTCCCGCTGGCGGATGCCGCGGGGGCGATTCTCGTCGCGCCGGACTCACGCGGCGGCACGTGGGATTTTCTCTACGGTCCATACGGCGCGGACGTCGCGTTCATCGATCGCGCGCTGACGCACGTCTTCGAGCGCTGTGCTGTCGATCCGAGCCGCATCGTCATCGAGGGATTTTCGGACGGCGGCTCGTACGCGCTCTCGTTAGGCCTGACGAACGGCGACTTCTTCTCGCGGGTCGTCGCCTTCTCGCCCTGCATTCTCGCGCCGGCCGCACGCATTGGCCGGCCGAAGGTCTTCATCTCGCACGGCACTGTCGATCGCATCCTGCCGATCGACAACTGCGGCCGGCGCCTCGCCACGCAACTCGTCTCGTCGGGCTACGACGTGGAGTTCCACGAGTTCACGGGGCCGCACACCGTTCCACCGGATGTGGCGCGAGCGGCGATGCGGTGGATGGGGAACGGGGAACGGTGAACGGTTGACGGTGAACGGTGTCGACCACCGTCAACCGTCAACCGTCAACCGTC
>Ga0070681_10007185_pt1 | contig 10851 bp, 11 predicted proteins | sample KBSC83BmetaG_FD_65650 | JGI IMG/M metagenome (GOLD analysis project Ga0070681, IMG submission 65650) | Corn rhizosphere microbial communities from Kellogg Biological Station, Michigan, USA - KBS C8-3B metaG | ecosystem: Host-associated > Plants > Roots > Rhizosphere | place: USA: Michigan...
GAAACACGTCGCAGATCGGCGTCTTCAAGATCGTCGCGGAGACGGGTGTTGCCGCCGGCGTGCGTCGCATCGAGGCAGTCACCGGCCCCGGCGCGTACGAGGCGTTCCGCGCAGAGGAGCGCGCACTACGTCGCATCGCCGAGGTGCTCAAGTCGCCGGTCGACGGCGTGGAGAAGCGGGTCGCCGGACTCGTGGACGAGCGCCGCGTGCTCGAGCGGAAGCTCGAAGAGGCGATGCGCGGCGGCGGCGATCAGCTGCAGTCGTTGTTGCAGCGCGCGCAATCCGTCGGATCGAACGGGTCGCGACTGGTCGCGAGCGTCGTTCGCGCGAGCGACGTGAAAGAGCTGCAGGCGCTGGGCGACGCGATCCGCGAGAAGCTCGGCAGCGGCGTGGGTGTCTTGGCCGCGAGCTTCGAGGATGGCAAGAACGCGCTGCTCGTGGTCGTGACGGACGACCTTCGCGAAAAAGGCGTCCGTGCGGATGCGCTCATCAAGGACATCGCGGCGGCGGCAGGCGGCCGCGGTGGCGGCAAGCCGCACATGGCGCAAGCCGGCATTCCCGATGCTTCGCGTTTCGAGGATGCGCTGTCGAGCGCGCCGCAACTGGTGGCGAACGCCCTCAGCCACCCCTCGTGACGATTCACGACTGGTTGTCCGAACGAACGCCAACCCCGCCGGATCGGCTGCGGGCGCGAATCGACGACGCGCTCGGCGACACCGTGAATCATCCAGCGTCCGACGCGACACGCGTGAACATTGCGGCGGCAGAAGCCTTGCTGCGCGATCTGCTGTCGCGACCCAGCGCGGGCCGCGAATCGGCGCTCGACCTTCTCACCGTCGACGCGCTCGTGACCTACGCATTCGAGTCGGCGTCGACTGATCCGGCGACGCTCGCCGCGCATGCCGACGACGCAATGCGCCGACTCGCCTCCCTCGCGTGACTTCTGTGTCATCCCGAGCACAGCGCGCCGCCCTTGCGGAGCGAAGGCGACGCGAGGGAGGGATCTGCACTTCACGTCGTTCCGACCCGGAGACACCCCACCTTGGACGCTGAAGCAAGGACGCACTTCACCGCTGGACTCCGCGATCTCGCCGTTCTCGCCCAAAAAGTCAGTGACTCGCTCGGCCCGCAGCTCGACGCAGCATACGAGCTGATACGGGTGACGGTCATTCGCGGCGGCACCCTGTTGTTCTGCGGCAACGGCGGCAGCGCGGCCGACGCGCAGCACATGGCGACCGAGTATGTCGTTCGCTACATGCGTAATCGGCGAGCCTATCCTGCGCTCGCGCTGACGACCGATTCATCCCTGCTCACGGCCGCCGCGAACGACCTCGGATTCGAGCAGGTGTTCGCGCGACAGATCGAAGCGATTGGAAGCGCGAAAGACCTGCTCATCATCCACTCGACGAGCGGCAATTCAGCCAACGTGCTTCGGGCGGCGGAAGCCGCGCACGCGAAGGGGATTAAAGTTCTGGCATTCACCGCGCGCGATGGCGGCCAGCTCAAAGCGCTCGCGGACGTCTCTGTGCTCATTCCGACGAATCGTACGGACCGCGCGCAGGAACTGCATCTCTGCATCGAGCATCTCATTTGCGAGCTCGTGGAGCGGAGCCTATGATCGGACTACAGGGCAAGCGGGCACTGATCACCGGCGGTTCGCGCGGCATTGGTGCCGCGACATCACGACTCTTCGCCGAGCATGGCGTCCACGTCGCAATCGGCTTTCGAAGTCGCACCGCCGATGCCGAGGCACTCGTGGCCGAGCTCAAGGCGAACCACGGCGTGAACGCGTTCGCGCACGCCGCCGACATCGCCAGCCGAGATGGCGCGCAGCAATTGATCGATCGCGCGGCGGACGAGTTGGGCGGTTTGGATTTCTTCGTCGGTAACGCCGGCATCTGGCCCTGCGATGATGTTGCGCTCGCGGACATGACCGACGAACAATGGCGCAAAACGATGGCCGAGAATGTCGATTCGGTCTTCTGGACGACACGGGCCGCGGTTCGGCGCCTGAACGACGGCGGACGAATCGTCCTCGTCTCGAGCACCGCAGGGCAGCGCGGCGAAGCCTATCACGCCGACTATGCGGCGTCGAAAGGCGCGATGATCTCCTTCGTCAAATCGCTCGCGCCGGAGCTCGGCAAACGCGGGTTGACGGTCAACAGCGTTGCGCCGGGATGGGTGGACACCGAGATGTGTGAGCAGCCGTTCGCGAACGGTGGCCGCGACCGGATTGCGGCGACGATTCCCGTCGGGCGCATCGCCGCGCCGCGCGACATCGCGGGCCCCATCGTCTTTCTCTGCTCGGATCTCGCGCGGCACATCACGGGCGAGATCGTGAACGTGAATGGCGGCAGCGTGCTCTGCGGATGATCGTTCTTCTCTTCACCGGCGGTACCATCTCGATGCGGCACGATCCAGCCGCCGGCGGTGCCGTGCCGACGCTGCGAGGCAAAGACATCATCGCGCTCGCGCCGGGTATCGACCAGATCGCGTCGCTCAGCATCGACGACTGGGGTGCCTATCCGGGGCCGCACATGACGATCGAGCGCATGTGGGCGCTGCGTGCGCGAATCGCCGAGCATCTCGCGCGCCCCGAAGTGCAAGGCGTGGTCGTCACGCATGGCACCGATTCCCTCGAGGAATCGGCATATCTCGCCGCTCGATCGCTCGACAGCGAGAAGCCCGTCGTCTTCACCGGCGCGATGCGGACGTCGAGCGATCTCGGTTGGGATGGACCAGGCAACCTTGGCGCGGCCGTGCGAGTCGCCGCCGCCCACGAGTCGCGCGGCCGCGGTGTGATGGTGGTGATGGCCGATCGAGTGTTCACCGCGCTCGACGTCACCAAATCGCACACGCACATGCTCGACGCGTTCGATAGTCCCGGCCTGGGACCGCTCGGCGTGATCGACGATGGCCGCGTGATTTATCGTCGCGCGCTGGACACGACGGCGCCAATTCTCGCGCCGCCATCGCTCGCCACACCGGTCGACATCGTGTACGCCTATGCCGGCTCGGACGCGCGGCTCCTCGATGCTTCACGCGCCGACGCGAAGGCGATCGTCATCGCCGCGATGGGGCGGGGCAACGTGCCGCCGCCGATGGTCAGTGGCATCGATCGATGCATCGACGACGGGAAGCCCGTCGTGATCACGTCGCGCGCGGTCCGCGGCAGAGTGGGGTGCACGTACGGATATCCCGGCGCGGGCAGGCGATTGGCCGAGCGGGGCGCGATCTTCGCGGGCGCGCGGCGGCCGCAACAGGCGCGACTGGACGTGATGCTGGCGCTCGGCGCCGGGTACAGCGTCAACCAACTTCGCGAACTGTTAGAGAACTCTTAGCACTACCAACTGCGCCGGATCTGCGCTGAACGTGGTAGCCACGAAGTCAAAACGGCTGAGTGGCCCATCCGAGTGACGCGCTGAGCGTGGTGCGCGTTTCTCAGTCATGAAGACGTTGCGCTCGGCGATACTCGTCGTGCTTGTCGCGTGCTCTGCATCGGTGCAAGCTCAGACTCCGACCTGCGCTCCGCGTTTCACTTCGTCGTGGAGTCGGTGATCTCGATCCGTACGCCGACCGGCCACGATTGCGACTAGCTACCGCTGCGCGCTCGGAGCCGCGCCGTTTCGACTGCCGCCTGACGACTGCTCCTGACGACTAGAGTGTCATTCGCGAACGACCATCGCGATCAGTGAACGGCCGAAGTGCAGATCCCTCGCTGCGCTCGGGATGACAATTGGCGCTCGGGATGACCCTTAAGCGCTAATGGCTTCCCAACGCTCGAAGCATCGCCAATCGTACTCTTCGGCGGCGCGGATCTGATCCGGAAGACCGAAGCAGTCGGTCCAGCCCTCTTGCTCGGCGCGCCACTTACAGTCCCAGACGAAGGCGTACGTGCGCGGACCATGCGTGGTGTGGACGTGCACCGTGCCGACGAAGTCGGAGCAGCCGGATCGGCCGCGGAGCGTCACGTGCTCGATCGGGAGGTGCGCTTCGGCCGACAGGATGTGTGTGAGCAGCCGCCGCACCTTGATCCACGGCGCATGCCCCTCGACGCGAATGGGGTCCGCGCCCCCGTCCCTGACGTACCGTCGAACAGCGCTTTTGAAGGTTTCCGTGGCGTGAGATTCCGCCAGGATCAGCTCGAGCTCGCTCAATCGCCAACCTTTGAAAACGAGAGTTCGGACACGAGACGTCTCTGGTCAAATATCGTCACCACCGGGCCCAACTTGTAGTCCGCGGCGTCTTTGCGTCCGGAATTGGCCAGACTATTCTCCAGCCGACGTCCTTCGTCCCTCCCGCCGAATGCCCCTTCTCAATCCTCCGGAACCCGTCCTCGAGATTGCCGCCGACCTCGAGCGCGCTGGGCACGAGGCCTGGTGCGTCGGCGGGGCGATTCGAGACGCGCTCCTCGGGCACCCGGACCTCGATTGGGATCTCGCGACGTCGGCCACGCCGACGGAGGTGCGGCAGCTCTTTGGCCATCGTCGGACGATTCCCGTCGGCATCGATTTCGGCACGGTCGGAGTGCTCGACGGCCGCGGGCGGATGCACGAAGTGACGACGTTCCGGCGCGACGTGAAGACGGACGGGCGCCATGCGGAGGTCGAATTCGGCGTGTCGCTGGAGGACGATCTTGCACGCCGGGACTTCACCATCAACGCGATCGCATATTCGCCGAAGCTCGACACTCTTCGCGATCCGTTCGACGGTCGCGGCGACCTCGACCGACGCATCGTGCGCGCGGTGGGCGATCCCGATGCACGCATGCGTGAGGACCGGCTTCGCGCTCTTCGTGCGATTCGATTCGCGGCCCGCTTCGGCTTCACGATCGACCAGGCGACGCGGCGTGCAATCGAGGTGAGCGCGCCGATGCTCGATCGATTGTCTCGCGAGCGAATCAAGCAGGAGTTGGACAAGACCATGGAGCAAATCCGCCGTCCGCGAGAGGCGCTCACCACATGGCGAGATGTCGGCGCGTTTCGCTCGCTGATTCCTGCACTCGACATCGTTCCCGTCGAGTCGTTCTCCGTGCCCGATTGCCTGGCGATGCCTGGGCTCTCCCGACGGCCGGCGCGCCGAACGATTCGGTTTGCGGGATTGCTCGTCGAGCTCACACCGCAGCAGGCCGCGGACGTGCTCACCGGGCTTCGTGCGTCGAAACACGAAATTCAGCTGGTCTCGGTGCTGCTGGATCGGTGGCGAACGCTCGGGCCGGAGATCGCTCAGGCCATCAGCGCGCCCGAGGCTCCGGACGACGCGCGCGTGCGTGGTTGGGTCGCCACCATCGGGCGTCTCCAGGTGGGTCCCTTCATGCGCCTGGCGAGCGGCTGCTGGGCCGCCGCACAATCGTTGGGTTCAGCGACGCCGAGCCCGCGCGCGGTGCGCTCGCTGTATCGCCGCATGCTGGCGGTTGCGCTTCGGGATCCGATCGACCTTGGCTCACTGGCTGTGGATGGCGATGATCTTCGCCGCGCTGGCATTCCACCCGGTCCAGCCCTCGGTAGAATTCTCCAGGCGCTGGTCGCGGCCGTGATCGCCGACCCTTCGCGCAACGTCGCGGACTGGCTGTTGCACGAGGCGAAGCGGTTGAAGGCCGGCGACGGCGCTGGTCAAGCAAAGGGCGGGCGGGGGCAAGCGTAGGGATTCGGAGACCGACATGTTCTTTCGTGGGCGACAACCCGAGGCGTCGATCTGGAAGCGCTTTCGCGTCGGCGGCGACGGCTTCACGTTCGCGCACGAGGAAGACCACTACACGGCGCACGTCGTGGCGAACGCGGAGCGCGTCGTCGATCTGTTCTACAATTTGACGGATCAGCTGCCGCCGGCAGTAGATGTCGTGATGGATGATTTGCGCAGCGGTCGCACCTGGAAGGGCGACGCCGTGCCGCTTCCCGACGTGCGCGATGCCGTGGCTCGCCTGAAAAACCTGCTCGCGCGGTATGGCGGCGTGGAGCTTTCTGTCTACACGGGCGAGGACCAACTCACGCTCAATCCGTATCTCGAGCTATTCATCTACGCCCGCACTGATCGGTGGCTGTACTTGCTCGAGGGCAAAGGACTCGAGGAGCAGACGAGCGTGCAGCCGAAGAGCTGGAAGGCACAGGGCCAGCAATTCCCGGCCGCACCAGACCTCGTGAACGCCGTGACGGCAGCAGCCGAGCGATTGGCATTGCAGCCCGCGTGACGCGAGCGGAACTGGCGTACGGCCTCGCAGCGGCGGCCGCAAACATCCTCGGTGCAATCGCGGTCACGTCGCGAGCCACGCGCAGCCTCCAGGCGCTCGACGCCACGCTGTCGTTCGCGGCGGGCTTCATGCTCTCCGTTTCACTTGTCGATTTGTTTCCGGCATCGATCGTCGTCGCGGGTCGCACTGCGCCCGTGATGGCGCTGGGCGCATACATTCTCGTGCATCTCACGCAACACACGCTGGGCCGTCATTTCCATTTCGGCGAGGAGACGCACTCGGTCTCTGAAATCGTGAGCGTCTCGGCGCTCGTTGGCCTGCTCATGCACACGTTCGTCGATGGCGTGGCCGTCGCGAGTGGTCTGCGCGTCAGCTCGGGCCTCGGCGCGTTGGTGTTCGTTGCAGTGCTGCTGCACAAATTTCCCGAGGGGCTGGCGATCTCGAGCCTCTTTCTCGCGGCCGGCGCGAGTCGCTCGCGCGCGGTGTTGGCGGCCGCGTTGCTCGGCATCACGACGATGGCGGGCTTGCTCATCACGGACAGTTTCGAATTTCTGCGATCGTACGGGTTGGCCATTTCGGCGGGCGTGACGCTGTACGTCGCGGCGTCGAACCTGGTGCCGGAGTTCCAGGATCGGCCTGGCTATCGCATCCCGGTGAGTTTTGTGGCCGGCTGCGGGTTGTATTTCGTTGCCCGCAGCTTCGCGGCGGTGTAAGACAGATACGATGAGTGAGCGAAAGAAGAAGGGCGGAGACGAGGCGGACAGCGAGCGGGGCACCGCGTCGCTGTTCGAGCCGAAGGTCGCGCAGCCGCTCGCCGCGCGCATGCGACCACGCACGCTGGACGAGATCGTTGGCCAGCGGCATCTGCTCGCGCCGGGCAAGCCGCTGCGTGACACGATCGAGCGCGGCACCGTTGGGTCAATGGTGTTCTGGGGACCGCCCGGCACCGGCAAGACGACGATCGCGCGGGTCGTCGCGCGATACACCGACCGCGAGTTCGTTCCGTTTTCCGCGGTGACCGAAGGCGTCCCGCGCGTACGCGAGATCGTCGCTGAGGCAGAAGGCCGACGGCGGCTCGGTCGCGGAACGATTCTCTTCGCCGACGAGATTCATCGCTTCAACAAGGCACAGCAGGACGCGTTTCTACCGCACGTCGAAGCGGGAACGATCACGCTCATCGGCGCGACCACGGAGAATCCGTCGTTCGAGATCAATGGTGCGTTGCTGTCGCGACTTCGAGTGTTCGTCCTTCAGCCGCTCACTCCGGAGGACGTCCGCGCGGTGCTGAATCGCGCGTTGGGAGATCGAGAGCGAGGGCTCGTCGATTGGGAGCTCGACGTCGACGCCGATGCGCTGTCGCTCATCGCGACCGAGGCGGATGGCGACGCCCGGCGCGCGCTCACCGTCTTGGAGGCTGCCGCCGATCACGTTGGTCGGGGCGGGCACATAACGACCGACGTCGCACGTGATGCGCTGCAGCTTCGCTTCGCCCGCTTCGACAAGGGCGGTGAAGAGAACTACAACATGCTCAGCGCATTTCACAAATCTTTGCGCGGGAGCGATCCGCAGGGTGCGCTATACTGGATGGCGCGGATGATCGAAGGTGGTGCGGATCCCATGATCATGTTTCGCCGCGCGATTGCGATGGCGGCGGAGGACATTGGGCTCGCGGATCCTGAGGCGCTCAAGCTCGCCGTCGCTGCGCGTGATGCGTATCACATGCTTGGGCCCCCGGAGGGATATCTTCCGCTGTCGGAGATGGTCGTCTATCTCGCGACCGCGCCGAAGTCGAACCGTTCCAAGGTGGCGTTGACGGCGGCGCTGGAGGCGGCGCGAGCGCATCCCGCGGAGGGTGTTCCGTTTCACATCCGGAACGCGCCGACCAAGTTGATGAAGGAACTGGGATACAACGCGGGGTATCAATACGCACACGATGCCCCTGAGGCGTACATCCCGCAGGAGTATCTGCCTGAAGCGCTCAGCGGGTCGCGGTTCTACGAGCCGGGCCCGTTTGGATTCGAGAAAGAGATTGCGAAGCGATTGGCGTGGTGGGAGGAGCTGCGCAAGCGGGCGGGCGAGAGCTCCGAGTGACGGGGTTACAACCGGGAGGAAGCGTGAGAAAGTTCGTGTTCGCAGTAGCAGCCTCGGCGGCGCTGGCCAGCGCCGGATGCGCGATGCTCGGCCGTCAGGCGTTCAAGGACCCTGAAGTCAAACTGAAGGACGTGAAGCTCTTGGGCGTCGGGTTGACGGGAGGTCAGTTGAACGTCGACCTCGAGGTCTACAATCCGAATCACTACCGCCTCGATGCCACGAAGGTGCATTACCAGGTGAACATGGCCGGCGACAGCGTGAAGATCGCCGACGGCGTTCTCGACAACCGGTTTACGGTCGAGGAAGGCCAGCGCTCAGTGGTGACGATTCCGGTGACGTTCACCTATGCCGGGCTTGGCGCGGCGGGGCGCAGCCTGATGAACACTGGCGGGGTCAACTATCACGTCATCGGGGATGTGGCGGTCGGCACGCCGGTGGGTAGTTTCACTGTACCGTTCAACACCACCGGCCGGTTCACCACGGCGGGCGTCGCCCGTTAGCAGTTTGTAAAGAGGATCTTCTCATAAGCCGAGAGCCCATCGTCGTCGCGCCGCCGGTCGAGCGGGCGCTCCTCGTGGGCGCCCCGCTCAAGCGGCCGGGCGCCCGGCGTGTCATCGACGACCATCTGCGCGAGCTCGCCGAGCTTGCGGACACCGCGGGCGCCCGGGTCGTCGGCGAGCTCACGCAACAGATCGACCGACCGCACCCCGGCACCTACCTCGGCAAAGGCAAGATCGACGAGCTCCGCGATCGCGTGCAGAACACGGACGCGTCGCTCGTGCTGTTCGATGACGAGCTGTCGCCGACGCAGGGGAAGAACATCGAGGACGCGATCGGCAAGCGCGTGATGGACCGCGCTGAGCTCATCCTCGATATTTTCGCGACGCGCGCGCGAACGAGCGAGGCGAAGATGCAGGTGGAGCTCGCGCAGCTGGAGTACATGCTGCCGCGCCTCACGCGCATGTGGACCCACCTCGAGAAATTCCGCGGCGGCATCGGCATGCGAGGTCCCGGCGAAACGCAGCTCGAGACGGACCGCCGGCTCATCAATCACCGAATCAAGATTCTACGTGAGCGGCTGCAGGACGTGCAGAAAGGCCGAGCCGTGCAGCGGCAGTCGCGACAGAGCGAGTTCAAGGCGTCGCTCGTCGGCTACACGAATGCCGGCAAGTCGTCGATCTTGCGCGCGCTTTCCGGTGCACAGGAAGTGTTCGTCGAAAACCGGCTCTTTGCGACGCTCGATCCGTTGACGCGCGATGTCGACTTGGGTGACAAAGCGCACGTGCTGTTGACCGACACCGTCGGATTCATCCGCAAGCTGCCGCACCATCTCGTCGCCTCATTCCGCGCGACGCTCGAGGAAACTCGCGAGGCTGATCTGTTGCTGCACGTGATCGACGCGGGCTCGCCGACGTGGGAGGAGCAGCGGATGGTGGTCGATCAAGTGCTCGACGAGCTTGGCGTGAATGACCGGCCGAAGTTGCTCGTCTTCAACAAGGTCGATCTGCTCAGTCACGAGGAGTTGCTGGTGCTGCAGGAGCGCATCACAGCGCTGGTGCCTTCATCGGTTTTTGTATCGACCACCGCCGAGGGCGGCCTCGAGCCGTTGCGCCGTGCGCTCGCATCGTCGATTCGGGTCAAGCGGCCGCTCACGCAGATCACGCTCTCGCCGTCGGATGGCAAGCTGCTCGCGGAGATTCATCGCGAGGCCGAGGTCGTCGATCAGCGTATGGAGGGCGAGCAATTGCTCGTGGAAGCGCGCATCGACGAGGCGCTCGCTGGCCGACTGCGCCGAGCAGGAGCGCACGTCGGCAACGGTAAGGCGAAGTCGACAAACTAAAGGGGCGACGGGGGACGGGCGTCTGGCGAAAGCTCTGCCGTCGTGAATGTTCTAACTCCGTCCCGTCGCTTCACACCTCTCGCCTGTCGCCAAAAAAAAACGGCCAGCTCGGCTGGCCGCTTCAGGCGATCGGGTGATGTTGACTGAGTGGTCGCGACAGGACTTGAACCTGTGACCTCCGGTATGTGAGACCGGCGCTCTAACCAGCTGAGCTACGCGACCGAGTCATACAAGTTAGTGGCGGGCGCCGACGCGTGGTACCCCGAGCACGAACTCGACTAGCGCTCTCGGGACCAGAGAAATAGCGCGCCGCAGGGCGACGCTGACCCGAGTTCTACGGGCATGCTCGCCGCGCTGGGATAGAACTCCGCAATTGCGTAGTCGCTGGGCATCATCCGTTGAAAATCGGTCTGGCCCGCAGTGGCCACTGGAACGCCGTCGACGACCACGCTGATGAAGCAATTGGGGCTCTTGCAACCGCCCCCGAGTCCCTTGCACGGCTGGCGCGACGACACCATGAATGTCTCACCGCGCGGCCCATTCGTCGACATGATCGCTGGAATGCGCGACAGCAGCGCGGATGCGAGCGACGTGTTGTCGTTCTTCCGCATCTCCGCTTCGCTGATGAAGTAGCCACCCGCGTGGGAGCGCAAGCGCTCTTCGGCGCTCTTCAAATGCGGGGACAGATAGGCCGGGACCGAGTCGCGAATGTTGACCGTCGGCAGCACCACGG
>Ga0070681_10007186_pt1 | contig 10851 bp, 10 predicted proteins | sample KBSC83BmetaG_FD_65650 | JGI IMG/M metagenome (GOLD analysis project Ga0070681, IMG submission 65650) | Corn rhizosphere microbial communities from Kellogg Biological Station, Michigan, USA - KBS C8-3B metaG | ecosystem: Host-associated > Plants > Roots > Rhizosphere | place: USA: Michigan...
CCGCGACGGTGCGCCGGCGCAACCTCCCTCCCCCGCGCCTCCCGCTGCCGCGCCCAACCCGGCCGGCCAGAACCCGGCCGGCCAGAACACAGGCGCCCACAACCCGGGATCACAGAACCCCGGATCGGCACCGGGCGCGCAGAGTCCGGCGGCGCCGAACCCGGCCGCGGCGCCCAACCCGGCCGCACCGCTGACCCGCGGCCCTGCCGCCCCGACGGCACCGCAGCCGGCGGCTGCCACCGCGACTCAGCCGCGGCCGGCGTACGCCGGTGCCGCGCGGGGAGTCACCGTCGCCGAGTCGACCCGCAAGGGTGGCCGGCGGGCCCGGCTCACCTTGAAGCGGATCGACCCGTGGTCCGTGCTGAAGTTCTCCTTCGTCTACTCCATCGCCGGGCTGGTCGTGCTGCTCGTCGCGGTGATCGCGCTCTACGCGATCGTGGACGCGATGGGCGTCATCGACTCGATCCGGTCGTTCCTGCACGACGTCGAGGGAACGAAGAACGGCGGCGGAGTGGCCGCGTGGCTGACGTTCGGTCGCGTGTTCAGCGTCGCGCTGGTCGTCGGGCTCATCAACGTCATCCTCTTCACCGCGTTCGCAACGCTGACTGCGTTCATCTACAACGTGTGCACCGACCTGGTAGGTGGCGTCGAGGTGACGCTCGCAGAACGGGTTTGATCCCCGTCATTGACAGGGCGTGGCTGGTAACGGATCGCTTGGCGGACAACCGTTGCGCTAGTCTCGTCGGGCATCCGAGGGCCTGTAGCTCAGCCTGGTTAGAGCGCTTCCCTGATAAGGAAGAGGTCGATGGTTCAAGTCCATCCAGGCCCACGTGAGACGGCTTCTGTTCCTCGCGGCGCTCGCCGGAGTCGCGTCCGCGGCCTGGCGGCAGTGGCAGTCGCGCAAGGCCGACGCCGAGCTGTGGCAGGAGGCCACCGCTCCCAGAGATCTTCGGTGAACGCAGCGATCTGCGATAGTTGATGTGTCCAGATCCGAGGACGAGGCCACGGGGCTGTGGCGCAGCTGGTAGCGCACCTGCTTTGCAAGCAGGGGGTCAGGGGTTCGAGCCCCCTCAGCTCCACCGAATAGCTGTGGAATTGGTCTAGCTCGAACGCTGTCTAGCTCGAACCGGGGGTCGCCGTCTCGGTGTCGGTGGTCCGCGTCGGTGTCGGGAACGGCGTCGGCGGTGTGGGCGGGGTCGACTGCCGCCCGCGCAACACTGTGCCGGCGGCGATGCCCGCGGCGGCGCCGGCGGCGAGGCAGGCGAGCGCGGTCGGCCAGCGGCGTACCTTTTTCTGCTTGCCCTGCAACGCGAGCAGCGCCGCGGCAGCACGCTCCTTCGCCTCGGCCCGGGCCGGCGCCGACTGCTCGACCGCGGTCTCGACCGCGGCGGTGACCGTGGGCACCACGTCGTCGAGCAGCCGCGTCCGCGCGGTGTCGACGGCAGGTGCGAGCCGCTCGCGGGCCGTCTCCACCGCCGGCACGACACGGGCCTTGGCCTCGTCGAGCACCGGCGTCACACGCGCACTCGCCTGGTCGACGTAGGGCGATACGGCGTCGCGCGCGGCCGCCAGGTGCGGCGCAAGCGAGGTGCGCGCGTTGTCCCAGGTGTCGGCGAGGCGGTCCTTGCCGGCCGTGACGTCAGGTGCGCTGCGGAACACGGGTGACCTCCGGGTCGCTCGTCTGTCTCCCCCGTGGCGTTCCCCAACCATCATGGTCCAACCGCCGTGCAAGGATGGCGGGGCCTGCAAGTCCGTTCAGTCTGCCCCTTTCCAGCCCCCGCCGCCCTGAGGAGCTTTTGTGGCCGAGGAGCTCTACGCCACCCTGTCCACCAGTGCCGGGAACATCCGCGTTCAGCTGTTCCCGAACCACGCGCCGAAGACCGTCGCGAACTTCGTCGAGCTCGCCGAAGGCGGGCGGGAGTGGACGGATCCGCGCAATGGGAACCGGACCGACGCCAAGCTCTACGACGGCACCGTCTTCCACCGCGTCATCGGCGGCTTCATGATCCAGGGCGGCGACCCCCTCGGCACCGGCACCGGTGGCCCGGGCTACCGGTTCAACGACGAGATCCACCCGGAGCTCGCGTTCACCAAGCCCTACCTGCTCGCGATGGCCAACGCCGGACCGGGCACGAACGGCTCGCAGTTCTTCATCACCGTCGCGCCGACCACCTGGCTCACCGGCAAGCACACGATCTTCGGTGAGGTCGCCGACGCCGACAGCCGCGCCGTCGTCGACAAGATCGCGACCACCGAGACCGATGCGCGCGACCGGCCGCTGTCCGACGTGACGATCGACAGCGTCACCATCGAACGCGTCTCCTCCTGAGCTCTTGGTCGTTGGGGGCGACCCGATGAGTGACACAGGGAGTGGCACCGGGAGCGAGACGCAGGACGCGCTCGCAACCTGCTATCGCCATCCGAACCGCGAGACCGGCGTGCGCTGCTCCCGCTGCGAGCGGCCGATCTGCCCGGAGTGCATGGTGCCGGCGTCGGTCGGCTTCCAGTGCCCGGAGTGCGTCGCCGAAGGCAAGCGCACGGTGCGCCAGGCGCGAACGATGTACGGCGGTCAGGTGCGCCAGCGCGCCGACGTCACGCTGACGCTGATCGGCATCAACGTCGTCATCTTCGTCCTGACCGCGGCGTCCGGCGCCGGCGTCGCGTCCGGCAGTGGCCGGTCGAACATCTACGACAACTTCGCGCTCATCCCGGTGCAGGTCGCGAGCGGCGAGTGGTACCGCCTCGTGTCATCGATGTTCCTGCACTACGGGATCCTGCACATCGGCTTCAACATGTGGGCGCTCTACGTCATCGGGTCGCCGCTCGAGATGATGCTCGGCCGAATGCGGTTCGCGTCGTTGTACTTCCTGTCCGGCATCGGCGGCAGCATCATGTCGTTCGCGCTCGGGCCGATCGGGCAGGCCGCGGCGGGCGCGTCCGGAGCCATCTTCGGTCTGTTCGGCGCGTTCTTCGTGATCCTTCGCCGGCGCAACCTCGAGACCGGCGGCATCCTCGGGCTGATCGTCATCAACTTGGTGCTGTCGTTCACCTTCGCCAACATCGACTGGCGCGGTCACATCGGCGGACTCATCACCGGCTCCATCGTCGGCGCGGTCTTCGCCTACGCACCGACGGGGCCCTCGCGCGACCGGATCCAGGCCGCCGGCTGCGCCGCGGTCGCGGTCGTGCTCGCCGCCACCGGGATCGTCGGTGCCTCGCACATCCGCAGTGAGTGCCGCAACACGCAGGACTTCGTGACGCAGCAGGTCTGTGCCCACGCAGGGCTGACTGTTGGCTGATCGCCAACGGGGCTAGAACGACGTTCGGTATCGGCGTACGATGAACTGAACACCCCGAGCCCCGGAGGTCTCCATGCGTGACGCGGTCATCGTCGATGCCGTTCGCACCCCGGTTGGGCGCCGCAACGGCGCCTACAAGGACGTCCACCCCGTTGACCTGTCGGCGCACGTCCTGACGTCGCTGGTCGAGCGGACCGGCATCGACCCCGCCGTCGTCGACGACGTCGTGTGGGGCTGTGTCATGCAGGTCGGCGAGCAGGCGATCAACGTCGGCCGCAACGCCGTACTCGCCGCCGGCTGGCCCGAGTCGATCCCTGGCACCACGGTCGACCGGCAGTGCGGCTCGTCGCAGCAGGCGGTGCACTTCGCCGCTGCGGGTGTCCTGTCCGGGCAGTACGACGTCGCGGTCGCCGGTGGCGTCGAGGTCATGACCCGCGTGCCGATGGGTTCGTCCATCGGCAAGGACGTCGGCTTCCCGTTCGGGCCGAAGTTCCTCAAGCGCTACGAAGGCCAGCCGATCAACCAGGGCCTCGGCGCCGAGATGATCGCCGAGAAGTGGAACCTCTCCCGTCAGCAGCTCGACGAGTTCTCGCTGAGCTCGCACGAGAAGGCCGCGGCCGCGATCGACGCCGGTGCGTTCGCGAGCCAGTACGCACTCGTCCCCGACACCGGGCTCGAGGTCGACGAGGGTGTACGCCGCGACACGACGGTCGAGAAGCTCGGCACGCTGAAGCCGGCGTTCAAGGAGGACGGCGTCATCCACGCCGGCAACTCCTCGCAGATCTCCGACGGCTCCGGCGCGCTGCTCATCATGACGTCGGAGAAGGCCCGCGAGCTCGGCCTCAAGCCGATCGCCCGCTTCCACACCTTCGCCCTCGCCGGTGACGACCCGATCATCATGCTGACCGCGCCGATCCCGGCGACGGCCAAGGCGCTGTCGAAGTCCGGCCTGACGATCGACGAGATCGGCGCGTTCGAGATCAACGAGGCGTTCGCCCCGGTCCCGCTCGCGTGGCTGTCCGAGACCGGCGCCGACGTGAAAAAGCTCAACCCGCTCGGTGGCGCGATCGCGATCGGCCACCCGCTCGGCGGCTCCGGCGCCGTGCTCATGACCCGCCTCGTGCACCACATGGCCGACAACGGCATCAAGTACGGCCTGCAGTCGATGTGCGAGGGCGGCGGCATGGCGAACGCGACAATCCTCGAGCTCCTGTAACCCGTTCAGCCCGGACGGTCGGCGCTCGAGGGCGTTCGGGCGGGGACGTTCACTTCGGATGTCGGGTGACCACGACACGCCGTGTCAGCGGCGGAAATGTGGTCGCACCACATCCGAAGTCGGCGGTCAGCTCGTTTTCACCGCCGCAGACCGGGCATCGGAGGACGTATACGGGCACCGGTTATCCCCACTGTGGACAGCGGTTGTGGGAAATCACACCGGTGCAACTACGCGCGTGTGTCGTGCGCGCACTCGCTGTGATCATCATCTCCACTGGGTGGCGACGCCGAACCCGCCGATGATGAAGGCGAACCCGATCAGCAGGTTCCAGTTGCCGAGCGCCTCGACCGGCAGGGCGTTGTTCGTCACGTAGAACAAGATCAGCCAGATGATGCCCACGAGGAACAGGCCGACCATCAGCGGCGCGACCCAGGGCGGGCTGACCCTCTTCTTCGGTGACCGCGTCGGCGGCGGTGTGTAGGCAACCTTCTGACGCACCCGCGACTTCGGCACCGCTCGTCCCTCCGGGGTCCTCGGCGTTTCCTCTAGCGTAGTCGTGTGCCGCCGCGCAGGGTCTCCGTTGTGTGGCGCGCGCTCGTGCCGGTCACCGTCGCGGCAGCCATGCTGCTGCTGGTCACCTCCGCCGTGACCGCCCACGGCACCGACCTGCGCTCCAGCCCGACCCTGCAGGTCGGCCAGCGCATCGCGCTCGCCCAACGCGACATCGCCGCCCTCACCCGCCGGGCCGACGCGCTGCGGGCGTCGATCTCCGCGGCCACGCAGCTCGCGGCGCGTCGCGACAGCCGGGTCACCGCCGCGCAGGCGGATGCGGCGCGGCTGGCCGCAGCGGCCGGACTGACCCCCGTCGTCGGACCGGCGGTCACCGTGTCGCTCGACGACGCGCCCCGCTCCGTCGTACAACGCGACCTTGCGGCCGGCGCCCAGCCGGACGACCTCGTCATCCATCAGCAGGACGTGCAAGGCGTCGTCAACGCGCTGTGGGCCGGCGGCGCCCAGGCGATGACGATCATGGGCGAGCGGGTCGTGGCCACCAGCGCCGTGCGCTGCGTCGGCAACACCTTGCTGCTGCACGGCCGCGCGTTCGGGCCGCCGTTCGTCGTCACCGCTGTGGGGGACACCGACACCATGACCGCCGCACTGTCCGCCGACCCTGACGTGCAGATCTTCCAGCAGTACGTCGCGGCCTACGGGCTGCGCTATCGCCTGACCCGGTCCGGACACGTCACACTGCCTGCGTACGACGGTCCGCTCGAGCTCACCCACGCGAAAGCCCAGTAACCCGTGAAGGCTCGATACCCGTGAAGGCCCGATAACCGATGAAGGCAGGATGACGTCCACCGAGGCACCGGCGCCACCCGCTCACGCCGCGCCGCGCGGTGAGGGGTGGCGGCTTGCTGCGCGCGGGATCGGGCAGCTGCTCATCACCGCGGGCGTGATCATCCTGCTGTTCGTCGCCTATGAGCTGTGGTTCACCGGCTTCTACACCCAGCAGCAGCAACAGCAGATCGACAAGAGCCTGCAGCAGCAGTGGCAGACAGCCGGCCCGGACATCTCGACGGTCGCGCCGGACAAGGTCCGGCTCGGCTCGGGGATCGCGGTGCTCTACATCCCGCGCTTCGGCAAGCACTACCACTTCGTGGTCGTCGAGGGGACCGGCTTCAACGACCTGCAGAAGGGGCCCGGCCACTATCCCGGGACCGCACTGCCGGGACAGAAGGGCAACTTCGCCGTCGCGGCCCACCGCACGACCTACCTGCACCCGTTCAACAAGATCGCGACCCTGCGCGACCACGACAAGATCGTGCTCGAGACGAAGTCCAACTGGTTCACCTACACGATCGAGGACGTCCCCGGGACGAACATCCCGTGGCGCGAGATCGTCGCGCCAACCGCGGTGCAGGTGGCCTATCCCGTTCCGGACCAGCCGGACCCGACGAAGAAGCCGACCCTTCGGCTGCTGACGTTCACCTCGTGCCACCCGGAGTACTCCGCGCGTGAGCGCTACGTCATCCACGCGGTCCTGACCGAGACGTTGCCGAAGCAGCCCGGCGTCTTCCCGGTCGCGCTGGCCCCGCAGGGAAGCCACTGATGTACGTCTGGATCTGGCGTCGCCTGCCCGGAGGCCTGCCCGGCAAGCTCGTCGGCTCCCTGGTGCTGCTGGCCGGCGTACTCGCGTTGTTGTTCTTCGTGGTGTTCCCGTGGGCGGAGACGCGGCTGCCGTTCAACGACGTCACCATCGACAAGCCGGCGCCCGCCTCGGTGCCGGCGAGCCCCGCGCCGACTGGGCAGCCCTCTGTCCAGGCGACGCCGTCGTGACCGAAGCGGACGCCGCAGCGACGGCCGGGCGACGACCTTGGCTGTCGTCGTACCCGCCGGGGGTTCCGGCCGACTACGACTTCCCGCTCGTCCCGCTCACCCGGCTGCTCGACGACGCTGCAGCGTCGTTCCCCACCGGTGAGGCGATCAGCTACGCCGGCCGCGCGCTGACCTACCGCGAGCTGCTCGCCGACGTGGACCGGTTCGCCGGCAGCCTTGCCGAGCTGGGTGTCGGTGCCGGCGACCGGGTGGCGATAGTCCTGCCGAACTGCCCGCAGCAGGTCATCAGCCTGTTCGCGGCCTGGCGCATCGGCGCCACCGCAGTCACCTGCAACCCCCTGGCGACCGCGAGCGAGCTCGCCGAGCAGCTGACGCTGACCGCACCGACGGTCGTCGTCTGCCTCGACCGGTCGCTGCCCACCGTCACCGAGGCACACGTCGGGATCCCGTCAACGCAGATCGTGGTCACGTCGCTGCCCGACTACTACCCGGCCGCCGCCCGCGCACGGCTGCGGCTGCCGTTGCCGAGTGCCCGTCGGGACCGCGCGCGGCTGACAGCGGCGGTGCCGAGCGGCAGCTGCGAGTTCCGCGCTCTCGTGCGCCGCGGCCGCCCCGCCCGGCAGGCCGATGTCGACGCCGCCGGCGCGGTTGCGCTGCTGCAGTTCACCGGTGGAACGACGGGTACGGCGAAGGCGGCGAAGCTGACGCACGCGAACCTCGTCGCGAACGCCTACCAGAACCGGCTGTGGCTGCCCGAGGCAGCAGTCGGCCGCGAGACCACGCTCGCAGTGCTGCCGATGTTCCACATCTTCGGCCTGACCGCATGCCTGCTCACCTCGGTGCTCCTGGCCGGCCGGCTGGTGCTGCTGCCGCGGTTCGACCTCGACCTCGTCTTCGACACGATCGACGAACAGCGGCCGACGTTGTTTCCCGGCGTCCCGCCGATCTACCAGGCGATCGCGGACTCGGCAGCCGTCCGGCGCCACGACTTCACGTCGATCCGCGTGTGCATCTCCGGCGCGATGAAGCTGCCGGTGACAACTCAGGACCGGTTCCAGCGCGTCACGGGCACGCGTCTCGTCGAGGGCTACGGCACGACGGAGTCGTCGCCGGCAACGCACTGCAACCGCGTCGACGGAGGAGGCAAGCCCGGAACCGTCGGGCTGCCGCTGCCGGGGACCGACGCGCGGATCGTCGACCCCGCCGACCCGTCGGTGGTGCTCGGCCCGAACGAGGACGGCGAGCTCGCCGTCCGGGGGCCGCAGGTCTTCGCCGGCTACTTGGCCGACGTCGGAGAACCCGCCGTCGTCGACGGATGGCTGCTCACCGGGGACCTCGCGCGGATGGACGACGACGGCTACTTCACGATCGTCGATCGCAAGAAGGACCTCATCATCGCCGGTGGCTTCAACATCTATCCCGCCGAGGTCGAGGACGTCGTCGAGGCGATCGACGGGGTCGCCGAGTGCGTTGTCGTCGGCCTGCCCGACCGCTATCGGGGCGAGACGGTGAAGGCCTACGTTGTCCTCGGTGACGGCGCGGCCGTCACCGAGGACGGGGTGCGCGAGCACTGCGCGCGCCTGCTGTCGGCATACAAGGTGCCGAAACTGGTCGAGTTCCGCGACACTTTGCCGAGGACACCCGTCGGCAAGGCGCTGCGGCGGGTGCTCGTCGCGGAAGAGCTCGCGAACAACTCAGCGCAGTGAGGGTGCGGCCATGACCAGGGTGCTCGTCGTCGACAACTACGACAGCTTCGTCTTCAACCTTGTGCAGTACCTCGCCCAGCTCGGCGCGGATGTCGTCGTACGCCGCAACGACGAGGTGACGACGGCCGAGGTCGAACAGCTGCAGGTGGACGGCATCCTGCTCTCGCCCGGCCCCGGACGACCGGAGGACGCCGGGGTCTGCGTAGAGCTCGTCGAGAAGTTCGCGGGCCGCACGCCGATCCTCGGCGTGTGCCTGGGACACCAGGCGATCGCGGTCGCGTACGGCGGAAAGGTCGACCGCGCGCCCGAGCTGTTGCACGGAAAGACCAGCGACGTGCACCACCGCGGCGAGGGTGTGCTGCGAGGGCTTCCCGACCCGTTCACGGCGACGCGCTACCACTCGCTCACCGCGGTCGACGTGCCCGCGCCGTTGCTCGTCACCGCGACGACGGAGACCGGCGTCGTGATGGCGCTGCGTCACGCGGACCTTGCGGTGGAGGGGGTGCAGTTCCACCCGGAGTCGGTGCTCACCCAAGGCGGGCACCAGCTGCTGGCGAACTGGCTCGAGACGTGCGGCGCAACCGGAGTCGCCGAGCGCGTTCCGGCGCTGGCGGCCGCGCTGGACCGTCAGCGGGTCGCGGCCGGCTGACCGGGCCCGGCTGACGTCAGGTCGGGGTGCCGGTCGGCGTCGGGGACGCCGGTGTCGACTCCGTCACGGACGGGGTCGGCGTCGGTGACTGCGTCGGCGTCGGTGGCGGCGCGTCGGTCTGCAGCGTGACGCTCGAGCCGTACTGCGCGTAGGAACCCGGAGCGGGGTTCTGGCTCACGACGTGCGCGTCGTCCGGCGAGGTGTCGGGGTTGAGCCGCACCTGGAAGCCCGCCGCCTGCAGCGTCTGGGTCGCCTTGGCGACCGTCATCCCGACGACCTTGGGCACCTGCACCATGCCGTTGGACACGGTGAGCGTCACAGTGCTGTTGATCGAGACCTGCTGTCCCGGCACCGGGTCGGCGGCAAGCACCTGACCCGGCGGCTGGTCGGAGTTCTGCGGCACGATCTGCCCGACCTTCAGATGCGCCGCGGTGATGACCTTCTTCGCCTCCGCCTGGGTCAGGCCGACGACGTCGGGCACGACGACGAGCTGGATCCCCAGCGACACGGTGAGGTCGACCGACTGGCCCTTGCTGAGCAGGATGTCGGGCTGCGGGTCCTGCCCCATCACCTCACCCTTGGCGTACTTGCCGCTGTTGTCGTAGGCAGACACGACCTTCCCGGTGTGCAGCCCCTTCGCCTGCAGCAGCGCCTGGGCGTCCGGCAAGGCCAACCCGATGACGTTCGGTGTGTTGACGTCGCCGCCGCCGTTCTTCAGCAGGTTGCTCGCCAGCAGCAGCGCGAGCAGGAACACGACGACGGTGGCGATGCCGAGTGCGACGTAGGCGACGGCGCGACCGCGCCGCTGTTGCGGCTGGCGCAGCAGCACGGTCGTCGCGGGCGGAGGCAGGACGGTGGCGGTGTCCTCGGTGAGCACCGGTGCGGCCTCCACTGGCTGCCCGGCGAGCGCGCGCTCGATGTCGGCGCGCATCTGCGTCGCGGTCTGGTAGCGGTTGGCGGGGTTCTTCGCCATTGCCTTCAGCACGATCGCGTCGACGGCCGGCGGCACGTCGGCCTCGACCTGCGACGGCGGGATCGGCTCCTCGCGCACGTGCTGGTAAGCGACGGAGACCGGAGTGTCGCCGCTGAACGGCGGTGCGCCGGTGACCAGTTCGTAGAGCAGGCATCCGGTGGAGTAGATGTCGCTACGCGCGTCGACGTGCTCCCCGCGCGCCTGCTCCGGTGACAGGTAGTGCGCGGTGCCGATGACGGCGGCGGTCTGCGTCATCGTCGCGGACGATCCGGTGACGGCTCGCGCGATGCCGAAGTCCATCACCTTCACTTCGCCGTCCGGGGTCAGCATGACGTTGCCCGGCTTGACGTCGCGGTGGACGATCCCGGCGCGGTGCGCCTGGTCCAACGCGGCACAGATCTGTGAGGTGATCTCCAGCGCGCGATGCGTCGGCAACCGTCCGTCGTGGGCGAGCACGTCGCGCAGGGTCCGGCCTTCGACGTACTCCATGACGATGAACGGCGTCACGTCGCCGCCGCCGTGGTCCTCACCGGTGTCGTAGACCGCCACGATCGACGGGTGGTTGAGCGAGGCGGCGCTTTGTGCCTCGCGGCGGAACCGGCCGTGGAAGGACGGGTCGCGGGCGAGGTCGGAGCGCAGCAGCTTGATGGCGACGTCACGGCCGAGCCGCA
>Ga0070681_10007187_pt1 | contig 10850 bp, 11 predicted proteins | sample KBSC83BmetaG_FD_65650 | JGI IMG/M metagenome (GOLD analysis project Ga0070681, IMG submission 65650) | Corn rhizosphere microbial communities from Kellogg Biological Station, Michigan, USA - KBS C8-3B metaG | ecosystem: Host-associated > Plants > Roots > Rhizosphere | place: USA: Michigan...
GCTCCAACGAGTCTGAAATCACGATGTACCAGTCGGTCGGTGTGGCGATCCAGGATGTGGCCACGGCCCGAATGCTCGTTGACGCGGCGCGGGGGCGAGGCGTCGGCACGGAAATCGACCTGTGATCGGAGCGTGGTGATGGCCGCTCCCGCTGGATCGAGCCAGCCGCGGTGGGACAAACTCGGCCTCGGTCGGGAACCCGTAATGGATGTCGCTCTCGGGAACGCGCCGGCCGACACCGCGTTCGTCAATGGGCGAGTCCTCGACGTACACACGGGGAGAATTTACGAAGGGGGTGTCGCAGTATTGGGGAATCGGATCGCCGCGATCGGCGACATCGCATACACGGTTGGTGATCAGACCGAGCTCGTCGACGCGGCTGGCCAGATTCTGGTACCTGGATCAGTCGTGCCGCACTTCCACCAGTGGCACGCGAACCACAACGGCACCGTCGTCGCGCAGTGTCTCCTGGAACGCGGCGTGACCGCATCTACCGACGGCTTCTACGGCCCTGGCATCGTGGCGGGTAAGCAAGGCATCCGGTTCTTCTTGGATGAGATGCTGCGCACGCCTCTGAAGCTGATCTTTCTGGTTCCGACCCACGCATATGTACAGAACCGCGGCTTTGGGTTCCCGCCAGCGCCGCACTCCATCACCGCTGAAGACATGCTGGAGATGCTCGAGTGGCCGGAGTCTTGGGGGTTGGAGGAGACCGGTCACGACGTGCTCTTTGACCCCCAGCGACGCGATCCGGCCATGGTGCGAGTGCTCGAGCGTGCGCACGAGCTCCGCAAGGTGCCGACCGGGCACGGGATCAACTTCCCGAGCTCTCGCGCAGTCAACGCCTGGGTCGCGGCCGGAATCATGACGAACCACGAGGCGATCACCCCGGAGACCGCCATGCGGGACGCGGATGCCGGCCTCTACGTCCTGCTTCGCGAAGCCCCCGGCTTCCACAACGTGCATGAAGTCGCCCGCACAATCACAGAGCACCACTACCAGTCGAGAGCCTTTCAGCTCTGTCCCGACGTCGCTTGGGCGGAGTCGATCTTCGCTGGGCATCATGACATCGCCATTCGTGAGGCGATCCGATCCGGACTCGATCCCATCACCGTCATTCAGATGTCGACGATCCAACCGGCGGAGTTCCTCCGTGTCAACCACGAGGTCGGCTCCCTCGCGCCTGGTCGATTCGCCGATATCGTCATGCTCTCCGACCTTGCGCGCTACGAGATCGACAGCGTCTACGTCAACGGTGAACCGTACCTCCGGCGCGGAGAGGTGGTCATGGAGCTGGAGCAGCCCGACTACCCCAGGTGGATGCACGAGACGATGAACGTCCCCCGGGCGTTCACCGAGCAGGACTTCCAGATCCGGGCTCCATGCGCCGAAGGCGTCGTCCAAGCGCGAGTGATCGACATCACCGACGGCAAATACTTCACCGACGAAGTCGTCTTGGATGTCCCCGTGCGAGACGGTGTACTCGTACCCACCACCGACTCCGGGGTGAACCTTGTGGCGCTGATCGACCGGCTCCACGGAGAAGGAGAATTCGGGACCGGCCTGGTTCGCGGGTTCGGCCTCTCGCATGGGGCGATGGGGTCGACGGTGAACCCGATGACCCAGGCAATCGTGGCCGTCGGCGCAACTCCCGCAGACATGGCGGCGGCGGTCGCGGCGGTCGTACGACGAGGCGGAGCATTCGTCGCCGTAGCCGACGCCGCCGTTGTAGCCGAGTTCCCCACCCCACTTCTTGGGATGGCTTCAGATCTTGGCTACCGCGAGGCCCGTGCGAGCACGGCGGCGATCGTCGAGGCGTGGCGACGGCTGGGGTGCACATTCGAGATCCCGTTCGGCTACCTCGAGATGGTCGGCGCGACCACCGAACCGGCGCTGCGGATCTCGACCCAGGGGCTGGTACGGGTCTCGACAAGCGGCGACCTGACGATGCAACGAGTCTCGGTCGTCGTGGACGACTCGTGACAAGGAAGCTTCAATGCGCCGATGCCGCCGACGTCGTCGAGATGAGGATCGATCAGCTTGCGCGACAAACCGACGAACCGGGTCGCCTGACCCGTCTGTTTGGCGGCCGAGCGATGGATAGGGCGGCGACCATGGTCGTCGGTTGGATGGACGAGGCCGGACTCGACGTTCGCCGAGACGTCGTTGGCAACGTCATCGGTCGCTCCCGCGGTGGTGCCGGCTCCTCGGGGACATGGGTGATCGGATCGCACATCGACACGGTCCCCGATGCCGGCCGGTATGACGGCGTACTGGGCGTTCTGATCGGCATCGCAGTCGCAAACGAGCTCCGAAGCGGCGAACTCCCTTTCGCGCTCGAGGTCGTCGCCTTCGCAGACGAGGAGGGCGCCCGGTTCGGAACAAGCTACCTCGGCAGCCGTGCCTATCGGGACGGCGCCATCGCGCCCGATGACCTCCGACGGGTTGACCGCGACGGCATCACCTTGCAGGTCACTCTCGACGCCATACGCGACGACGCTCTTCCGCCAGCTGCTTCCGGCTCGTGCCCACCCGACGTTGTGGGGTATCTCGAGGTGCACATAGAACAGGGCCCGATCCTCGACGCGCGACGCCTTCCACTCGGCGTCGTCAGCAGCATACGAGGCCAAGTGACGGGTAGCGTCGCGTTCCATGGCCAGGCCCAGCACGCGGGAACCGTGCCGATGTCTGGGCGGCGAGATGCGCTCTGCGCCGCAGCCGAGCTCGTCGGCTGGATCGAGAACATCGGACAGAACACGCCTGGACTGGTCGCGACAGTGGGCGAGATCACCGTCCACCCCGGCGCCCGAAACGTGATTCCCGGCCACGCCGAGGTGAGCATCGACATTCGCCACGCAGGCTTTGCCGAACTACGCGACGCCGTCTCCCGGCTGCGCGTCGCAACGGCCGAGATCGGGGCGCGACGAGGAGTCGAAGTTCGCACAAATGTCTCGATCGGCCAGGCTCCGGTGCACTGTGACGCCGAACTCTCGGCCCTCCTTGCAGACTCCGCCAGGGCCGTTGGGCACGAGCCGGTGTCGCTGGAGAGTGGCGCCGGTCACGACGCGGCCATCCTCGCCGAGTGCACGCGCATCGTCATACTCTTCGTGCGCTGTCGAGATGGTGTGAGCCACCATCCCGATGAGTCGGTCTCTGCGGAGGACATCCGCGCTGCGATGGCGTGCACCTTCGAGTTCCTCGCCCGTGCTGGGAGGTTGGAATCACCTACGACCTAATCATCCGGGACGGGACGCTCGTGTTACCGACGGGCCAGACCACTGGTGATGTCGCCGTGAATGACGGTCTCATCGCCGAGATCGGCCGAGACATCGCAGGGAACGCTCGGTCGGAGATACCCGCGACCGACTTGCACGTCCTCCCGGGTTGCATCGACGTGCATGTCCACCTCAACGAGCCGGGGCGCGCCGACTGGGAAGGGGTGGCATCGGGCACTCAGGCCCTCGCCGCGGGGGGCGTCACAACCTTCTGCGACATGCCGTTGAATGCGATCCCCCCGACCATCGATGGCGCATCCTTCGACGCCAAGCTCACGGCGTTCCGGGATCGCGCGCAGGTCGACTACGCGTTCTGGGGCGGGCTCATACCCGGAAAGACCAATCTCGAGGAGCTACATGAGCGCGGGGTCATCGGAGTGAAGGCGTTCATGGCCAGCAGCAACACCTCCGAGTTTCCACGCGCCGACGACCTGACGCTCCTCGAGGGCATGGAGCAGTGCGCGAAACTCGGCATGATCGTGGCTGTCCACGCCGAGAACGCCGAGATCACCGACCGTCTTAGCGCACGCGCCCGCACGGCGGGAGCCACGAGCGCCGCCGAGTTCCTCGCCTCGCGCCCAGCGATCGCTGAAGTCGAGGCGATAACCCGAGCCATCACACTGGCCCAGGCGACATCCTGCTCGCTCCACATCGTCCACGTGAGCACGGGGGACGGGATTCGGCTCGTCTCGCGTGCCCGCGAAGGCGGCGTCGACGTCACCTGCGAGACCTGTCCCCAGTATCTCGCATTCGCAGCCGAGGACTTAGAAGGACTCGGGGTGTCGGCGAAGTGCCAGCCTCCCCTTCGAAGCCCGACGGATCAGCGGGCGCTGTGGGAGTTCCTCAACGAGGATCCCAACGCCATGATCGCGTCCGACCACTCGCCTGCTCCCGCCGAGATGCGCCTGGACGGCGACTTTGTGAACAGTTGGGGCGGGATTGCCGGCGCGCAGACAACCCTCCCAACCCTGCTTACACGCTGGCCGTCCGGAAGCATCGGGTCAGACGGAGCCACACGCGCGTTTGCTTCCAACCCCGCGCGGAGGTTCGGGTTCGGGGATCGCGGCCAGCTGCGAGTCGGCTACCGAGCCGACATCGTCATATGCGACCGACGTGCGTGCCGGGCATTCCAGCCCGAACGCAGCCGATCGCGGGACAAGTCCAGCCCATTTATCGGCAGGACGTTCGACATGGAGGTCGCCAGGACCATCGTTGCTGGCAGAACGGTCTGGTCTGACGGGGCGATCGTCGGACGACCGGCCGGCCGGCTGGTTCGCCCCGAGCGCCTGCCCTGCTAGCCAAACACCTCGCGTGGGGCGACGAGGACGGCCTCGGGCCGAGTATCAGCCGCACTGTGAATCTCCGTATAAAGCACCCACAAGTGCTCGGTCATGGCGTGCCGAGCGGCCTGCGGGTCGGCATCGGCGATCGCTCGCACGATCGCGTCATGGCCCTCGGCGCTCCGGGATGCTGCCCAGGGCAGGCTAAGCGTCTTGCGACGAAAGTCCGTGACCTCGTGGATGATGACGCTGTACATCCGAACGAGCGGCTCATTTCGACTCGACCGCGCGATCAACTCATGGAACTGTCGATCCGTGGTTACCAGCCCGGCAACGTCCCGCGCCTCGCCGGCGCTTCGGTGAGCCGAGGCGGCGACTCGGAGCTCCTCCACCTCGTCCGGGCCCGCTCGGAGCGCCGCGAGCGCGGCAGAAAGCTGTTCAAGCCCGAGGCGCGCCTCCATCAACTCTTCAATGGCGACCAGGCTTGTCGAGATCCACCGGGTGAAATCCTTCACGCTCCCGGCACCGTCTACCGATTCCGCGACGTATGCCCCCAACCCTTTCCGAGTCTCGATGATGCCCAGGGTGCGCAGGTGCTGGAGACCCTCCCGGACCGACGTCCGGCCAACACCGAAGCGCTGGGACAGCTCATACTCGGTCGGAAGCCGGTCCCCAGCCTTCAAGACACCGTCCCGGATGGCCGCGATGATCTGATCGGCGATGGCGTCGGACAGCCGGGGACTCTCGACCGGCCGTAGCGCGCTGGCCAAGGGATCCGACGAGGAAGGCATGCCAAAATGGTAGCAGTGCAAAGGCCGGTTACACGGTTGGCAGACAACCTGTCATCCTGGTAAGATGGCAGCCTCCATGGACCCATCCACGCCTATTCCTTCGGGCCGGGTTGATCTCGTCATCCGCGGTGCCCAACTGCTCGACGTCGAGGATGGCCGCATCGAAGTGGCGACCGGTGACCTGGTGATCGACCGAGGTCGGATCCTCGCCGCTGGCATCGGCGCGGCAGATGGATTCGAGCAGGCGGCGGAGGAGATCGCCGGCCGCGGGTTGCTCGCGATGCCAGGGCTCGTCAACTGCCACTTCCACTCCCCGGGGAACCTGCTCAAGGGGGCGGTCGAAAACCTCCCGCTCGAGCTCTTCATGCTGTATGAGGTGCCACCGTTCATGAAGGAACCCGTGGCTACCAGAGTCGCCTACCTCCGGACGATGCTGGGGGCGCTGGAGATGCTGAAACAGGGCGTAACAGCAGTTCACGACGACGCCTTCTTCCTACCCGTCGTCACCCACCCAGAGGTCGACGCCGTTATGGGGGCGTACCGTGAGAGCGGACTTCGGGCTGTCGTGGCGCTCGACCAGCCCAACGAGATCGAGTACCGAAAGCACCCGTTCCTCGAAGCACTTCTCTCCGAGAGCGACCACGCGGCGATGGACTCCGCAGCTCGGCAGACCGATACGCAGCTGCTCGACGACTACGAGTGGTTCATCGACCGCTGGAACGACTCGGCTGACGGCAGGCTTGGGGTCGCGGTTTCCTGCTCCGCCCCCCAGCGGGTGTCCGCGGACTATCTCAGAGCCCTCGGTGATCTGAGTCGGCGGTTCGATCTGCCCTACAACATGCACATCCTCGAGACTCGGACACAGCGAGCGTTCGGAGACGAGCGGCTAGGGCATTCCCTGGTGAGGTATGCCGATCAGTTGGGTGTCCTAACCGAGCGGGCTCAGGTGATCCACTCGATCTGGGTCGACGAGACGGATATCGACCTGCTCGCCGCAAGCGGTTGCTCGGTCGCCCACAATCCGGTGTCCAACCTCAAGATCGGCAGCGGGATCATGCCTTTCCGGCGGATCGTCGACGCCGGCATCAACGTCGGGCTCGGTACCGACGAGGCCAGCGTCGACGACGGCGTGAACTACTGGACGACTATGAAGGTCACGGGCCTCATCCACAACGTTGGCGACTCCGACTATCGTCGCTGGCCGACACCTCATGAAATCCTTCGCGCCGCAACGACCGGGGGAAGCCGAGCAATGCGACTGGAGCCGCTCGCAGGAAGGCTCACTCCGGGGGCGCCCGCCGACGTGATCCTTCTCGACCTCAACACAGCGCCTTTCACACCACTCAACAACCTCGAGCGCCAACTCATCTACTGCGAACCACGCGAATCCGTGCTGCACACGATCATCGATGGCCACGTGGTCGTCCGCGACCGTCGCGTGCAGACCTTCGACGAGGACGCAATCCTCGGAGAGGTTCGCGACCTCGCGCCAGCTGTGTCCGAGTTCATCGCAGACTGTACGAGCGGTGCAGCGCAGATCGTCGACAAGTACCGACAGATGTACCAACTCGCGGTGGACCATGCCGTGCCGATGCACCGGTGGGCTGGCCCGATGACACCCTAGGCAGATCGCGCGCACTGGCATGGATCACGTGCGTGTCGCAGCCACCGGACGGGCGCTGAACTATCTTCCCCAGCGAGTCGCGGCGACCAGGCGGATCTTCGAAAACCTCGGCCTGGAAGTCACAGAGCGCGTCTATGAACCCTGGACATATGCCGTCCTCGCGCTTGAGGCAGGCGAAGCAGACGCGGTTCTTGGCGGAATCTGGGTGCCGCTGATGTACCGACGGATCGGTCGCGACTACGTTTCCGTCGCCCAACTTACGAGCTCATGTCCGCTCGTGCTTGTGCGACGTCGCCGATCCGCCCCGTTCGACTGGTGGACGATGGACGGCAAGGTCGTGATCGTCCCCGGTGGAGGGCATTGCGCTGGGTTCATCGCGCTTGCTGCGGCCATGCGCGACGACGGCTACGACATCGGGCGCACCGTGCCGATCCACGACGTCAGCGAGGAGTTCGGCGTAGAGATGTTCGTCGGAGGCATAGGCGACTTCCTGGTCGTACCACGCCTAGTAGCAGCGCGGATTGTCGATGAAGTCGACGCGGGCATCGCCGCGAGCTTAGCGCTACGGGCGGGTCAGATCCCATGGAGTGTCTACTACGCCCGCCGCGACGTGGCGCGAGGACGAACGGAGTCATGGATCCGCTTCCGAGCCGCAATCGGAGCCGCGATGCAATGGCTCGCCACTACGCCGCTGCCTCGGATCGTAGAGGGGCTCGAGCTGGCGTCGTTGCCCAACCCCCATCAGACAGCCGAGACCATCGCTCGCTACCAGGACGAAGATGTCTGGTCCGGGGCTGAAATCCTGGACGCACCTCTCAGGCGCTGGCAAGAATCGCTCCAGGCAGCCGGTCTTCTCGACCGGTGTTACAGCCATGACGAGGCGGTGCTCGCATCAAGCCGATGATGCGAAAAGGCCCGCCGGGCACTACGGCTCGCGCAGCTCGCACCGCAGCAATGGCGCGGGCCGTTTGTCCAGCAACCCTGCACCCTTAGTGTTCCCGGCCTCTGGTATACCTCACCGCCCCCACGGACAAGATCGGAGATCGGCATGCCCCGCACCGCCACCATCGGCCCCGCCGTCTACCAGCGCGTCAACGAGCTCACAACCGAAGGCAAGAACCGCACGGAAGCGTTCCAGGCAGTCGCCGAAGAGCGCAGTATGAACCCTGGCACCGTCGCCGCCAACTACTACCGCGTCGCCCGAAGCACAGGCGCTTCGACGCGACGGCCGAAGACGAGGGCACGCAAGGCGACAACCACCACCCGCAAGCCCGGAGCACCGGCGAAGGCCCGAGCGGCTGCCCCCGCCAAGTCGGACACCGACCTCGCCAGGCTCGCCGATCAGATCGGCGACCTCGTACAGCAGCTCGTACGCACAGTAGAGGAGCGCGACCGCCGGATCCGTGAGGTGTTGGGCTAGTCCCCCGGTTTCTATCCGGCGAGTCGCCAGCCGACGAGGACCGGGTTCAGTCGAACCGGATCCACCGACACCGTCGAGCCCTCGCTCTGTGCTCGTCGCACTCGTCGGCCGAACGCGCCCCAAGCCGGCACGCACCCTAGCCCCGGATGAAGCCAACCTTTCCGGTAGCGGAATGGGCGGACGGCGACGCCGGGACCGGCGGTGAGATCCACGTCCGACCGGTTCTGGACGATCCAGCCTGCGTCTCCGAGGGCCCGGTCGATCCTCACGCGCGCACGTTGCTCAGGCTGAAGGCCCGGATCCATGGCGAAAACCTATCGGTCGGGGGGATCTGTCGCCAAATCCTCGGTCTGTTTCTGCGACATGGTCGCTACGAATCGACGCAGCTCTCAGTCTCTCCACTCAGCGCGCAGAGCGCGTCGGCACGTCCTGCCGAGCCTTTGAGGCGTCGGGCGGCATGCCGGCGGCGCCAGCGGCGCTGGAACGGACTGTCCAACCGGCTCGAGTCGGCCAGAACGTCGGACAAGCGCCTGAACGACAGCCCCGGCGGTGGCGAGGCCGGCGCCGACGACCGCGGCCACCGACAGATGGGCCTGTCCGGTGAGGTGGTCGGCGATCACCCGCCAGACCTGTGCGACGGGGATGTGCACTGAGCCGATGCTCACCCCCGCCGTGATCGTGACCAGGCAGATCACGATCCAGACAGCGAGCACGACGGGAAGCGGTGCATCGCCCCAACGTGCCGTGGGCCGACTCGAGGCACCCATGCCGCCGCCGGACGGGGTTCCCGCTTCTACCTGTTCGACCAACGCTTCCCTCCGAGAGGCTCGGGGAGAGTTCAGGTGCCTCGAGGGAGACGCCGCTCGAACCGTCCTTGCTCCGAGGACTGAATCCGTCGACCCAGGTCAGTCGGCCGGACTCGTCCTCTCGCTCGGAGAGGCTTTACCGTTGCGGGACAGCGCCGGGATTTCACCGGACTTCGCTGATTCTGCGTCACTCCGGCCGGAGCCGGAGCACGGGCACTACTGCGGGCAAACGGGCGAAGTCAATCGCCGATCGCGCCGCCCCGCCAGATTGCGACCAAGCCCACACGCACGGTTGGCTGTCAGCTATCAGGGGTGTCGCGGCGGGAGCCTCCGTTGCCCGCACGTATGGCTACTCCAGCTCATTCGCCAGGCCAGACGGGAACAGGCCTAAGCCCGTCACACAGGGCGCGCAGAAACACGCGCTGCTTCGCTGCTGGTAGCCGGCCGATAGGGATCCGCCAGACGAGCACCGGTGAATCCGCGCGGCGCAGACGGTCGCGGTAGTCGACCCAGACGAGGATATCGGCGAGGCGGTCGCTGGTCGTGATGACTGCCCAGTCGCCCAGCCCAGAGCCCTTCACGGCGACGTTGCGGCGTCGGTGCATTCGAAGCGTTACGTCGTGCGGGGCGCGCCGGGCGACGACCTCTGTTCCGGAGCCGAAGACGTCTCGACAGTGATTCACCACGATGCCTTCTGAAAGCCGCGGAGGCACCTTGATGGCGTGGAGCGCACGTCCGACCGGTGCCCGCCGGCGGACATCTTCGACTGCACGGAACGCACGAAGGAAGAGCTCATCGAGCTCGGCGATCTCCGGCTTGGACAGGTACCGCATTACCGCGTGCGAGATTCCAGCACCGGGCGGCGCCGCCTGGCGAGATCGATGGCATGGGATCCACGTGGGACATCCTTGTCGGTGACTGCCTGGAACGATTCGCTGAGATCGAGAGCGGCTCGGTGGCACTCGTCCTGACTTCGCCGCCGTACAACATCGGCAAGCCCTACGAAGCGACGCTGCCGCTCGACTCCTACCTCCTGTGGTGCCGACGCTGGCTCGCCGAGATCAGCCGTGTGCTCACGCCGACGGGAGCGGCGTGGATCAACCTTGGATTCGTCGAGGTCGCTGACCGCGGCACGGCCGTGCCCCTCGCATACCTGCTGTGGCCGCTCATCGATCTCTACCTGGTGCAGGAGGTGGTGTGGCGGTACGAGAACGGAGTGGCGTGTAAGCGCAGACTGTCGCCGCGCAACGAGAAGCTCCTCTGGCTCGTCCGAGATCCAGCCTCGTGCCGGTTCAACCTCGACGACATCCGCGACCCGAATGTCCGCTATCCGCAGTCCCGGCGGCACGGACGTCTGCGATACAACCCGCTCGGCAAGAACCCAGGCGATGTCTGGCACATCCCTAAGGTCGTTGCAGGCCGGTCGAGTCCCGAGCGAACCGGACACCCGACCCAGATGCCGCTTGCACTGGCAGAACGAGTCGTTCTCGCATGCTCCACCGCGGGAGACCTGGTTCTCGACCCATTCGCGGGCTCCGGCACCACCCTGGTCGCCGCAATACGGCACGGAAGGAGCGCAATGGGTATCGAGCGGGACGCTGCCTACGCCGCGATCGCCGAACGGCGACTCAACGACGAACCTCGGTGACGGCTG
>Ga0070681_10007191_pt1 | contig 10848 bp, 6 predicted proteins | sample KBSC83BmetaG_FD_65650 | JGI IMG/M metagenome (GOLD analysis project Ga0070681, IMG submission 65650) | Corn rhizosphere microbial communities from Kellogg Biological Station, Michigan, USA - KBS C8-3B metaG | ecosystem: Host-associated > Plants > Roots > Rhizosphere | place: USA: Michigan...
TTGCCCTACTTCGTCATGGAGTATGTCGACGGGAAGCCGATTCACCGCTACTGCGAGGATCAAGCGCTCTCCTGCGCCGACCGGCTGACGCTTTTCGCGAAGGTCTGTGCCGCTGTGCAATACGCGCACGCGCAGCAGATCATCCACCGTGACTTGAAGCCTGGCAACATTCTCGTCACGAAAGACGGCTCTCCCAAACTGCTTGACTTCGGAATTGCCAAGCTGTTGGATCCTGACGTTGCCACAAACACGGCTGAACCCACCACCATCGGATTCCGGATGATGACCCCGGCTTACGCCAGTCCGGAGCAGCTACGCGGCGAGGTGGCCACCACCGCGAGCGACATTTACTCGTTAGGCGTGCTGCTCTATGAGGTGCTTACCGGCGGGCGGCCGGAGCAATTGCATGCCGCGGGCACGGAGGCCACTGTTCACGCGACCGGGATCGCCGCTGGTTTGCGCAACATCATTTCGAAAATGACTCGTAGTACCCCGCGCGAGCGCTACGAGTCGGCGCAGCAGGTCGCCGAAGACATCCATCGATTTCTGAGCGGTGAGACTGTTTCTGCTAAACCTTACATGGCCCGCCCGGCACCCGATCAACACACTTCCCCAACCGGACCCAAAAGCATTGCCGTGCTGCCATTTCATGCGCTTCCTATCGAAGACAAGAGCGACGAGTATCTAGGCATCGGCATGGCAGATGCGCTGATTACGAAGCTGAGTAATATCCGGCGCATCGCGGTGCGGCCTACGAATTCGGTCCTGAGGTATGCGCAGGGGGAGCGAGACCTGGTTGCGGCGGCCGCCGAACTTGACGTTCACTATGTGCTCGATGGCCGCATCCGCCGCGCCGGAAACCGTGTCCGGATCACCGTCCAATTAGTCCGGGGACGGGATGGCGCTCCTCTCTGGGCGGCCAAATTTGATGAGAAATTCACGGACATCCTCAATCTCGAGGATTCGATTTCCGAGCAGGTGGCGCAGGCGCTGATCGAACGGCTGACCGAAGAAGAACGCGATCTGCTGCGCAAGCGCGGTACCGACAATGCGGAGGCATATCAGGCTTATCTCAAGGGCCGGTACTACTGGAACTCCAACACGGAAGAAGCTCATTCGAAGGCGCTCTTGTCCTATATGGAAGCGCTGGCTCTCGATCCGAAATACGCGGACGCGCAAGCAGGTGTGGCGGACTACTATAACTGGCTGGGAGTCTGGAACATGCTTCCGCCGCGCGAGTGCTTTGCGTCGGCTCAGGATGCTGCCCATAAGGCCCTTCACCTGGATCCCGCTAATGCTGAGGCTCACGCTGCACTCGCTTTTGCGACGCTGGCGCTCGACAGGGATTGGGAAGCCGCCGAACGCGGTTTTCAACGCGCTATTGAATTGAATCCGGATTATGCGAGCGCCCATCAGTGGTATGCATACCTGGCGAGCGCACGAGGACGGCATGACGAAGCCATTGCACGGATCGAGCGCGCGAAACGGCTGAATCCTCTGGCACCCGTGCTGGACGCGGCTGCCGCGCTGATCTACTACAACGCTCGCCACTTCGATCGCGGGCTCGAGGAGTTGCAAAGGTCGATCCGGGTGGATCCGCGGCAGCATATCGTGCAACAGGGCTTTGCATGGATCTATACGCAAAAACAAATGTTTGCCGAGGCCGACGCAGCTTCTGAGAAGGCTCTCGCGTTCGCTCCGGCCAACCCGTTCCTGCTGTGGACGCGAGGGTCGACGCTGGCCGCTGCCGGCCGGGCTGATGAGGCGCGAGATATTATTCACCAGCTAAGCGAGATTTCAGGACGCTACGTCTCGCCGTATTACATCGCCGTAATCCATGCCGGATTGAACAATACCGAGGCCGCCGTGGAATGGCTGGAGAAAGCGGCTGACTGCGGTGACTGGTGGATATTGTGGATGGGCGTCGAACCACGGCTCGATAAGCTGCGGTTGGATACGCGGTTCCAACGCATTCTTGCGCGCGTGGGGTTGTTTGACGACGGATCGGATAGCATCCCCTTCATGCCCCCCGCATCTGTGGCCGCGCGGATCGCTTCGCAGCCCCGTAAATGGGAGCGTTACCTGATTGTGGCTCTCAGCGTAGTCGTGGCGCTTACCATTCTGGGAAAATTCTTCCTGCCGCGCGACGGCACTCACTTTCGGAACATCAAGATCGTGAAGTTGACGGCCAACGGAAATGCCACCAACGCAGCTATTTCCGACGACGGCAAGTACGTTGCCTATACGTTTGATGAGGGTGGAAAGGAAGGCGTCTGGATCCGTCATAAGGCCGTCTCGTCCAGTGTTCGTATCGTTCCACCAGCTCAAGTGCGTTACCGCGGCCTGATTTTCTCGCGTGATGCGGCTTCGCTTTACTACGGCGTTTACGACCGCAATGACCTCTCGCATGGCACGCTGTATCGCGTGCCCGTACTCGGCGGCACATCACAGAAGGTCATTGAAGATGTTCAAAGTCCCATCGCGCTGTCGGCAGATGGCACGCGGGCGGCCTTCATTCGACATAATCAAGTCGAGGCCCGCGACGATCTGATTCTCGCGAGTCTCAACGACGGTCGAGAGCACAAACTCGCGTCCCGCAAGCACCCCGAAACCTTCCCTTATGCCGCGGCTCCGGCCTGGTCGCCGGATGGGAAAAAGATCGTTGCCGCGATTGAAAGATCGGATGCTCAGGGATATCACGTCAGTCTCATCGCCGTGGACGTTAAGAGCGGCGCTCAGAAGCCGTTCTCTGCACAACGCTGGCAATTCGTGGAGCGGATGGCCTGGCTCTCCGACGGCTCCGGTTTGCTGATCATCGGTCAGGATACGGAGTCAACCTTTCAAGAGGTTTGGGAGGTGCCGGCGGGCGGACTGAAACCGCGGAAAATCACGAACGACTTGAATGACTATGTAGGCCTGAGCGTCACGGGCGATTCGCGTGAGATCGCTAGTGTACAATTTCAGCTTCTGTCGAACATCTGGGTGGCACGGGCGGATGCCGATGCCGCCACCCAGATTACGCCGGGCTCCAGCCGCTATTTTGACCTCGCCTGGACTCCCAATGGGAAGATTCTATATTCGACCGATGCCAGCGATACCGTCGATCTGTGGATTCGTGAAGCGGACGGTTCAGGGGCAAAACAACTGACTTCAGGCGCCCGCCGAAATTATGGAGCGGCCGTTTCACCGGACGGACGCCGGCTGGTATTTCACTCGAACCGCACGGGCAACTGGAACCTTTGGAGCATGGATCCGGACGGCGGCGACCCGCGGCAACTGACCACCGGCAATCAAAAGGAAAGCAACTGGGCGCAGATTACGCCGGACGGTAAGTGGGTGATGTTCAACCGCCCTGCTGCTGCTGGACCGATCCATCTTTGGAAAGTCTCGTTGAGCGGCGGCGACCCCGTCGAAATCACGCAGGACATCTGCACGCGCCCGGCAGTTTCTCCACGCGATGGCGCGATCGCTTGCTGGTATAGCGCAGATGCCGCGAAACCGCACTGGCGGATTGGCGTGTTTTCGCCGAACGGCGAGCGGCCCATAAAGACATTCGACTTCGCACCCAGCGCTTCGATCGAGAGTACCCTGCAATGGAGCCCTGACGGCCGAGCCATTGTTTATGTCGACCATCGCGGGGGAATGTCGAATCTTTGGAGCCAGCCGCTCGATGGGTCACCCGCGTATCCGCTAACGCACTTCAAAGCGGGCCAGATCTTCTCTTTCGCGTACTCTCGCGATGGCAGGCTGGCTTTCTCGCGCGGCTTTCTGGCAAGTGATGTTGTATTGATTACAGAAACGAAGTGATTCCGCTGATATACTGCACTAGGAACACCAACCATGGATGATACAGAAAAGCCGGATAATCAGGCGGAAAACCCCGCCTCGGAGAGCCCCGTTGTAGGGGCAGCCAAAGTGATTGGATCGGTGGTCGGCAAGGTCGCCTCACTCGCGGGTGCAGGAGCGGCGGAAGAGGTGGAACCCGCAGCGCCGCCAGCGGCCGATACCGCTGCGGCGGAACCCGCTGTCCCGCGTGCCAAACCGGCGCCCCGGCCGCGAGCGAAAGCCGCGGCTCCCGTAAGTGCGCCTCCTAAAAAACCGGTCAAGGTAAAGGAAAATCTATACCAGGCAGAATACCTGGGCAGTGGCACTTTCAAGATTACAAAGGCCAAGCGCACCAAAGCCAAACGCCGCCAAACGGCTCTCAAGAACCGCCGGCGCGGCTCCCGCAAGTAAATTCGGATAAACACAGAATGGCCGAGCATGCTCGGTCACTACAAGGGAGCGGGCACGTCCCACCCCATTTCCCACAGCGAGCGTGGTTGCAGTTTGTGCGGGACATCCCGCTCCAACAACCTTCGCCCACCCCGTTGGCCGCTGAACTGCTATCCGGTGGCCCAGGAGGAACACAATGCGTTACATAGTTGCCTGGGCTCTCGGAGTGCCGTTCAGTCTGATCGTTCTATGGTTTCTTTTCAGCCACGCTTGCGCCCATTAAGGTGTGCAGTGCGGCTGTAAAGTTTTCCGAACCGAAGGTGCCCTTCTCCGTGGCCACGGCCAAGGATTCGATGGTACGGCCGGCCAGCTTGAAATCCATAAATCCGATGAGCGTGGCTTTAATCGCGTCGTAATTCTTATGGCCTGGATAAAAGCTACGCTCCATACGGAGTTCACCATCCAGTCGAGCTAAAGCCACCCCATCGCTTACGGAAACAAGGGTGGCTTTCAGGAACTGTTGTTCGATGTGATTTCGGTCCGCGCTCGTAGTGTCTTCAGTAGGGGGATAAAAAGTCGTCAGCAGCTTGCGCGAGACCGCCGGGTCAATATCCCATGTTGTTCCGGCTGCGGCGCCGGCGGGCGGCAGCAGCTTTTTCCACTCGCCTTCTTCCAGAACCACCCAGTTCTCGCCCGGAAATTCAGCCCACGTACCGGTACGCAAATGGCGCGCGGATACGTGCAGCACGATTTCATTCCCGGAAGATTGTGGCGCCTGCGATTGAGGTTTTGGGCGGATCACAGGCTCACCGGGCTGCGTCCCCAGCTGTTTGACCACTTGGGTGAGCGCGGCGGTCAGTTGCGCGGTATCCGTGGCGCGGTCGATACTGAGGCCGGCTGCCGGCCGCCCATCCGGACCCAGGATGTAAACGTGTACATCCCCTGTGCCCAGCTTCGCATTCGCAAAGGCGCCCACGATGCGGCCGTACTCGGCGCGCTCCTCGGCCGGACCGGTTCCGCGAGGCCCGAAGATTTCGTTCGATGCGGACACCGGAACGTAATAACGATTGAGAAGCGAAATTACTTCGCTGTTCGAGAGCGGACCCGCTCTCATCCCGAAGGCGCCCCCTCAACAACGGCCGGTGGCGATGTTTCCATCGTATGTGAAGAGAAATATGGGCCGGTTGTGCTCGCGCGCCGCTCGCTCGGCTTCCTTGAGGCCCGAAGCCCAGCCAATCGCATCCATCCGCCGCTCCGCGCGCGTCGGTTCGGATTCATGCACGCGCTGAAGCACATGTTCAACGAGCTTTCCGCCAGTTGAGACCGCCTTAGCCGCGAGCAGTCCAAAGACGCCTGTCAAAATCAGCATTCGGAGTCGCATAGGAATCTGAACCCCATCGTAACAGGGGCTCAGATCAACTTCTGTCCGATTCGGCACAATCGGCCGCAAGGGCTGCATGCCATTGTTATAGTGGTAATTACATGCGAGGAACCCGTTGGCTGCTGCTCATTGCCATTGTGGCGATCCTCGCCGGCATCGCCGTCACCTACCGCACTCAAAAGCGCGTGCTAGCCGGAAAGTCCCCGCCCAAACCCGCGCAACTGCCGCTGAGCGTGATGGGAACGCGCGATGAGTTCAACTGGACCCGCCGCGATGATGGGGGACGCACCCTGGCTGAGATCCACGCCAGCCAATTGAAGCAGGAAAAAGACAGCAATCAGGTACATCTCGAACAAGTAGAGCTAAAAATCTTCAACAAGGCTGGCGATGAATACAACCTGGTGAAATGCGCTAATGCCGAGTTCAACGAAGTAACCTCTCACCTTTACTCAGATGGCGACGTCGAAATTACACTGAGGGTCCCATTGCAAGGGCAGCCTACACGGCCTTTGGTAAATATCAAATCTTCGAAGGTCACATTCGAGGTTAAAACCGGCAAGGCCTCCACCGAGCAGGCAGCCAGATTTACGTTTGAAAATGGAACGGGAAAATCGGTTGGCGCGTGGTACGACCCTACGTCGCGCGAACTCCACCTGGTTCACGACGTGGAGATTAATCGGCACGGTCCCGGGCCACACACCGCGCCCATGAAGATCGAAGGCGGCGAACTGACCTACAAAGAAGCCGGATCGGTCGTCTGGGTAACGAACGGCGCCCGGCTGACGCGTGAGAACACAGTCGTCAATGCCGACTCGGCCGTCGTGCAGCTGGAGGATGATGCGATCCGGCAAGTTGACGCAGTGAAGGCACACGGCGTCGATGAGTATCCTAAGCGCAAGCTCGAGTACTCGGCGGACGAATTGCGCGTCACCTATTCCGATGAGGGTCAAGTCGATCGCGTGTCCGGCCGCACCAACGCACGCCTGGTGTCAATTTCCGAGGGCTCGGAAACCACTATGACGAGTGATGCCGTCGAGCTGGATTTTGTACCGTCCCAAACCCAAAGCGTGTTGAAAAAGGCAGTCGGCAATGGGCACGCTGCGATCGAATCAAAACCGGTTGCCCCGTCGTCCGGCGGGAAACTGGCCGAGACTCGCGTCGTGCACAGCCAGATCATTGAAGTGTTGATGCGCCCTGGGGGCCGGGAGATCGAAACGGTCGAAACGAAGGCTCCCGGCCAGTTGGATTTCCTTCCAAATGATGCGGCGCAGCGCCAGCGCCGTCTGAATGCGGACCACATGATCATGAAATATGGGGCGGCCAATCAGCTGGAATCCTTCCGTGCCCTGAATGTGCAAACGGAGACTCAGCCCAATGCAGACGAGCGCGCGAAAAAATCAGGCGCTTCCAAGACCCACAGCAAGAATATGTCGGCGGAATTCGACCCCAAGACAGGCCAGATGCAGCACATGGAGCAGTGGGATGACTTCGCGTACGAACAAGGCGATCGCAAGGCTCGTGCCGATCGCGCCATTATGGACGCCGACCACAATGTGATGACGCTCGAGAAGTCCGCCCGTGTAACGGATGCGACCGGCGCGACCTCGGCGGACCGGATTCGCATGGATCAGAAGACGGGCGACTTTGCGGCCGAGGGCCACGTCAGCTCAAGCCGGCAACCGGACAAGAAGGGCGCTCCGTCGGGCATGTTGGCAGGCGATCAACCTGTCGAGGCGATGGCAGATCGCATGAATGCCGCCAATCACAACCACTCAATCAAATACGAAGGCCACGCGGTTATGTGGCAAGGAGGCGACCGTATTACCGCCGATCGAGTCGACATCGATCGCGACAAGCGCTCCTTGCAGGCGGCGGGCAGCGTTGTGACGCAGTTCATGGAAAAGGCGAAGGAGGACGAGGCGGCGCGCAACCGGGCAGATGGGGAGACGGGGCGCGGAGGAGAGGGGGAGAAAGACCGGCGCGGGGACGCCGCGACACGGCGACACGGCGAAAACCAAATCCCAAATCGCGCCCAACCGGCGCCGATTTTCGTGGTGGTCAAAGCCGCCACGCTGGCCTATACGGAGCAGGACCGGCTGGCCCATTACGGCGGGGGTGTTCTGCTGAACCGTCCCGGACTTCAAGTCAAAGCCGATGACCTGCGCGCGTTCCTGACAGAATCCAAGGACGACAAAACGAAGGCTGCAGGTCCCGATCAAGACACCGGCGGGGACGATTCCCGCATCGAAAAGGCCTTTGCCGATGGGCATGTTGAAATCGTGCAGGCTGCGACTGACCGGACGCGCACCGGCACCGGCGAGCATGCCGAATATTACACGGCAGACGAGCGGATCATCCTGCGCGGAGGGCAGCCGCAAATGGTGGACAGCAAGAAAGGCTATACGCGCGGCGCCGAATTGACCTACTTTGTTAACGATGATAGGCTGCTGGTTACCGGCAGTCCGAAGCAACGCGCCACGAGCCGCCTGCGTCGTAAGTAATTCCTGATGCGAAAATTGGAGACCCACGAGATCTCGAAGTCGTATCGCGGCCGCAAGGTCGTCGACGACGTATCGATATCCGTCCTGCAGGGCGAAGTGGTGGGCTTACTAGGACCCAATGGCGCGGGAAAAACGACATCGTTCTATATCATCGTCGGGCTGATTAGTCCGGACTCCGGACGCGTGCTGCTGGATGGTCAGGATATTACCGGGCTCGCGATGTTTCAGCGAGCGCGCCGCGGCATCAGCTATCTCCCGCAGGAAGCGTCGGTATTCCGAAAGCTTACTGTCGAGGGCAACCTGATGGCGATTCTCGAGACGCTGCCCATGCGGCCGCGCGACCGGCGGGAGCGCATGGAGCGGCTCGTCGACCAACTTGGACTCGAAAAGGTCCGGCGGAATAAGGGTTACACGCTTTCAGGCGGTGAACGGCGGCGTGTCGAAATCGCCCGGTCGCTGGTCATCGAGCCCAGCTTTCTGCTGCTGGACGAGCCGTTTTCGGGCATCGACCCGATCCAAGTGCTCGAATTGCAGCGGATTATTTTCGATCTGAAGCGCCAGGGCATCGGAATTCTGGTTACGGACCATAACGTTCGCGAGACCCTGATGGTCACCGATCGGGCGTACATCATTAATAACGGCTGTATCTTTCGCGCCGGAAGTCCGGAAGCGCTGGGCCGCGATCCGGAGGTCAAGCGCGTATACCTGGGTGAGTCCTTCACCCTTGGGGAGACCGGTGCGTCCCCTCCAAACTAAGCTTGAAACGACCGCGAACTGGTGTTTTCCTTACTTCTACGCAAGTAAAGGGCCGAAAGCCGAACCGGCAGCATTTGTTATCATAGGAAGCGGAAATGAGCTTGCTTTCGCCAAGACTGCAGTTGAAGGTTGCGCAGAAGCAGATCCTCACCCCAGGGTTGGTCCAGATGGTCACGGTTCTGCAGTTGAACCGTCTGGAGCTCAAGGAGATGATCAACCAGGAGATCGTCAATAACCCCGTCCTGGAAGAGGCCACTGAAGAAAACGCGGAAGAGGTCACGGCGGAAGAGATCCTCTCGTCTCTCGAGACCGACCGGATGGATTCTCCGGCCGACCAGCAGATTTTAGAGAGCACCAACGGCACCGGCGAGCATGCTGCGGACATCGTTGCCGGGGACTTCGCGCCAGAGCCGAATCTGGCTCCGGACGTGGTATCGGAACTGGCCGAAGGTGTAACGCCGCTCGATACCGTCCTGCCGCAAACTGAAGAAACTCCTCCCGCCTCCGATCCCTTCGACGAAATCGATTTTGGGTCGTTTTTCGACGATTACCTGGACCCTGGATATAAGAGCCCAGCCGCGGAGTCGGTTGAAAAACCTTCCTTCGAAACGTTCCTTTCGGCTCCGCTGACACTGGGCGATCACCTGCGCTCGCAGTTGAGTGTGAGTCTGCTGCCGGATGAAATTCGTGACGCGGCCGAGACAATCATCGGCAATCTTGACGAAGATGGCTATTTGACGGCATCACTCGACGAGATCGGGAGCATGGGTCAGCATACTCCAGAGCAGATCGAAGCGGCTTTGAAAGTAGTGCATTCGCTTGATCCCGCGGGTGTAGGCGCGCGGGACCTGCGCGAGTGTCTGCTGTTACAGCTCGAAAGCCGCAACGCGCGCGGCAGCGTAGCGTGGAACATCGTGTTCAGCCACCTGCGTCTGCTCGAAACGCGCCAGTTCCGCGAGCTGGCCAAGATACTCGGCCGTCCCACCGAGCACATCGATATTGCGGTGAAAGTCATCAAGCGGCTGAATCCGCGTCCAGGTCTACGTTATTCCGGGCCGGGCGCCCGCCTGATCGAGCCGGACGTTTACTTCATCAAAGATGGCGATCATTACGTCATTCAAATGAACGATGAAGAGATTCCGCAGCTTCGTCTGAACTCCCAATACCGCAAGATGCTCGACCGGGACAATGGCGCGACAAAAGATGTTCGTGACTATGTGCGCGATCGCTACACCTCGGCGATCCAGCTCATGAAGAACATCGAGCAGCGCAAGCAAACCATTCTTAAAGTGTGTGAGAGCATCGTGAGGCGGCAGACTGACTTCCTGGCCCAGGGTCTGGATTACCTGAAGCCCATGATGATCAAGGAAGTGGCCGAGGAAGTGGGCGTCCACCCTTCCACCGTCAGCCGCGCCGTCGCCAGTAAGTACGTGCATACTCCGCAAGGGGTATTCGAGCTGCGCTACTTTTTCTCGGAAGCGGTGCAAGGACCGTCCGGAAGCGGAACGCCTTTACTGCTGCTCAAGCGGCGGGTCAAGAAAATGATCGAAGAAGAGGACGGCGCGCATCCGTTGACGGACGAGCAGATTACCGCCATGCTGCAGGCGTCCGGCATCCAGGTTACACGACGTACGGTGGCGAAATACCGCGAAGACATGAAAATCCCCTCAACGCACCAACGGCGCATCCGGACCTGACGGGTCCTGGTCACGTGGGTTCCACACATGCGAATCACGTATACGGGCAGACAAGTGGAGCTGGTTCCCGCACAGCTCAAGAAGATCGAAGGGCAAGTCGCGAAATTGGGGAAGCTGCTGGACGGAAAAGATGAACGTGAAGCGCACGTGACTCTTTCGCACGAGCGGCACCTGCATCGCGCTGAGATCAACGTCAATTATCACAGCCATCCGCTCGTGGGGCTGGCCGAAAACGCGGATTTGTTTACCGCGATCCATTCGGCCATTCTGAAACTGGAAAAGCAGGCCATCAAAGTGC
>Ga0070681_10007198_pt1 | contig 10846 bp, 12 predicted proteins | sample KBSC83BmetaG_FD_65650 | JGI IMG/M metagenome (GOLD analysis project Ga0070681, IMG submission 65650) | Corn rhizosphere microbial communities from Kellogg Biological Station, Michigan, USA - KBS C8-3B metaG | ecosystem: Host-associated > Plants > Roots > Rhizosphere | place: USA: Michigan...
AGCCAGGGAATGGACGGCTAATGACAGGAAGAAGGCCAGGAGTAAGGTAACGTGTTTGTTCATAAGCGGGTTTTAAATGTCAATTCGACTACTAAAGTACTAGGAGGTTTAGTCGTTCCGGTGACAGAGAGTACCAGTGGTTAAAATATAAAATGGTAGGGTGAAACAGGGGATGAGCTCCGGGCGAACAGGCTCTGGGGATCGGTGAAAAATGGTCAACGATCATGGGAATCCTGCAAGCTATCATAAATCCCGACGGTAATGGCGGGAAGCCGAAGCTGGCGCAGTATCTCATCACCCGGGGGCTGCTGCTCGTACTGCTGGAGCTGACGCTTTCCTTTTTTCTATTATTTTCTGCCTATCCCGCTGATCCATGTCAGCGCCCTGATCCTGGATAGGATAAAGGACGGGAGTATTCATAGCGGTTGGTATGCTACTGCTCCCTTCACTGGTATGGCCGGTATAAATTCAGCCACCCTGGGAAAAGGTGGCTGAAATATATTTAAGAAAACGGGACTTATAAGTTATCGTCGGGGTTGATGCGGGGTTTCCCAAACTGATAGAACAGACCCAGTTGGAAGGCGCTGTTCATGATATGACCGTTCTGAACGGGTGTCGGTACGACCCGGTCCGTCGGTGCATTATTGATATCCGTCAGACCATAAGTATAACGGATGTCGATACCGATGTTGAAAGGCGCCAGGTATCCTAGTCCCAGTCCCCAGCCTGCGTCAAACCGTTTGAAATACCGGTCGGTGGCATAGTAATGATAATTCGGATCACCCGTGATGTCTTCGCGGATACGCGATGACGCCAGGACGCCGAACTGGGGGCCTGTCTCGAAGAATATTCCGGATGGAAAGCTGTATTTGAGCATGACCGGGATATTGACATAATAAAGATCATATTGTTCCGTAGACGTGAACAGGTTGCCGTTTGTCCTGCCACTGGCGCCTTGTAGAGAGAAGAGGACTTCGGGTTGCAATGTAAAACGGGACAGGCCGCCTTTTTTATTCCTGAACAAGGGAAGGGTGGCAAAACCGCCGACATGAAAACCGGACTTCGGAAAATTCCTGATCGTCTCCCTCGTTCCTGCCACATAGGTGAACTGCGAAGTGCTGGTATTCAGTTCGGATTGACTGAGGCCGCCTTTGACGCCATATTTGATCTTCGGCTGGGTGGACTTGGCAGGTGTTGATGGGGTGGGGGTTTGTGCCTGTGTGGCAATAAAAAAGGTAGTGGATAGAAGCAGCAGTACGGTCATTTTCTTATAAGAAGCAGGAATCATAAAGCTTTTATTAAGTGTTCCGCAAAAGTGGCCCATAATTTTGTGAATTAATAGTTAATTCTCAATTAAAATCAGTTGTTTGGCTGTCGTCAGCTCAGTATGCCGGAGATAAGATCCGAATGCAGGCTGATCTTTAAGAAGGCAGCCACGCCGAGTATGATACCGGTGAGACTCATGGCGGCGGCAAACCAGAGCAGCCATTTCCGTTGGGTGAGGGCGCTGATCCCGAACAAGGATATGGAGATGGTCAGCAATGCTTCCGTCATGTCGAACTGGTCGTCAAAAAGGTTGAGGGCATCGTACTGTTGCTGGTACCCTTCGGCTTGCTTTTTTATATCCGCCTTTTCCTTATCGTAGCGGACGATCTCCGACTGATACTTTTTGGCCAGTGAATCACTGCCGGCTGTCTTCTGGATCTTTAGGATCTCCAGGGTATTCTCGGCATTGGACTCTTTGGTGCTCTTTGCCTGATAGTAGGACCAGGCATCGATGGAATGAGCCTGGGCCTGGTCCATAGCCTGGACGATGTTGCCATCTTTGACATTACAGATGGCCATGAAGGTGGCGGTGATGGCCACGAACAGGGCGACTTTGGCGTTGATCTTATTCCTACCGGCGTCTTCAAAGGGTTCCTGGATCGTTTCTGCGATATCTGTCATATTGGGATTTTAGCGATGATGATGTTACAATTTATTTGAACAGGACCGTGCCGACGTATCGGGACTGGTCTATGAGACCTGTAAAGCGGCTGTCGGCAGCAGCATAGCGGTTATCACCCAGTACAAAGTACTTCCCGGTTGGAATGGCCAGGGGACCAAAATTATCCCTGCTCCAGGGTTGATGGTATATTTCCTGAAAGCCCGTTGTATCGGTATCCAGGTTACGATGACCAGACAGGCCTTTTTGTCTGAACAGATCTGACTCCATTGTAATATGAACGGAATCGTTGTCGAGCACATATACCTCGTCGGGGTGATTGCGTGCGAAAACTTCGCCGCCCAATTTGCGCAGATCTTCTTTGGAGATGATATAGTTCAATTTCAAATTGCGGCCCGAGTCGGCGTTACGGTTATTGACGAACAGTGTACCATTGATCAACTGGACCTTGTCACCGGGAAGGCCGCAGAGATGCATCATCCAGGTACCTCCTTCCCAGCCGCCTTGCTGACTGGCCGCCATCTTGTACAAGATAAAGTCAAAACGTTTCGGTACGACCAGGTTGGAAAAGATAATGTGAGACCCATGTTTTATGGTGGGCTCATTAGCTCCGGTGGGGAGGCTGGCGGTGCGTAAAGTACCTGTGATACTACCTATTAAATATATAAGACCGATTGTGCACAGGATAATGAGAGGGACAAACCATTTTTTTGCCATGCCAGGGTTGGAATGTTTTTGCTAATATATAAAATCTATCATCAAAGTACCAATTGATCATAGAGCCGTTGGAGGGCGCCTGCGGGATCGCCACAAAAGCCGGGGTGGACCTTGGAAGTCTGGAGGACAGTGCTGCGTGTGGCGGTGAGCCAGCGGAAGCGGGAGGCGATGTCCAGCGTGGCGATGGGGCCTCCCTCCGGATGACCCAGGGCGATATGGCGGAATGCATCCAGGTGTTGTTGCAGTTCGGGGATATCGATACCAGGGAAGAGGGCATTGAGCTTTGTTGCATCCAGGGTAAAGAGGGTCTGCAGGAACTTTTCCTTGGGACAATAGAGGATGATCCCGATGTTCAGGAATTCTTCGCGCTCCACCCGGGGCACGACACGGAGAACGGCATATTCAAATAAGTGATTTCCGTGCATTTTTTGCTTCGTTTAGGAATATTTGGGAATGTGCAAGACGGATCAGCAGGAATTGGATATATACCTGTCGTATATCATGGGCCGGGATGTCCAGGGACCATTGGGCCAACCAGTCGTCGGGGATCTGTTGAACGATGGCCGTGAGGATCCCGGAGGTCAGGAGAGGACGGAAGGCGGCGTCTGCTTCGTCCAGCCGGCTGGCGAAAGGCAGCAGCACATGGTCTTTCACCTGTACGAAGGGGCGGGTGGCCTGCTCTTCGAGAGACCGGTGGTCCGAAGGCCAGTTATGATGAAAATACAGGGAGGCGCCATGATCGATCAACCAGAGTTCCTTATTAAACATCAGCATATTGGTATTGCGGGCTGTGCGGTCGACATTGGTAAGCAGGCAGTCCAACCAGACGATCTGTGACGCCAGCAAAGGCGGTAAGGAATTGGCTGCCGGATCAAAAGTGATCGATCCGGACAGGTAGTGCAAACCCAGGTTGAGGCCTACGCTGGCCTTGAGGAGGTCCTGGATCTCTTCATCGGGTTCGCTCCGTCCAAAGGCGCCGTCCAGCGTGGCCAGGACGATCTCCGGTACTTTGAGGCCCAGGGCCCGGGCGATCGTTCCACCGATCAATTCGGCGATCAGGCTTCTCACCCCCTGTCCGGCGCCACGGAACTTCAGCACATACAGGAAGCCGTCATCCGCCTCGGCGATAGCCGGCAGCGAACCGCCTTCCCGTAACGGGGTGACATACCGGGTCACCCCTACTGTTCTCAACTCCAATGGATGGTTATTCATAAATTTGTCAAATTTATAACCCTTCTCCGATATTATGGATTTTTTACGGATAGCGGATGTCAGTAAACGGTATGGAAAAAGCACTATCTTGGACGGTATTGGTTTTATCCAACCGCCTTTTCGCAAGGTGGCCCTGGCGGGGGAAACGGGATCGGGCAAAAGCACCTTGTTGAAGATCATTGCCGGGCTGATCCAGCCTGACAAGGGGAAGGTGTTTTTTGAAGGAGAAAGGGTATTGGGACCGTTGGAAAGGCTGATACCGGGTCATCCGGCCATCGCCTACCTGTCCCAGCATTTTGAGTTGCGGAATAATTATACCGTAGGCGAAGTGCTGGAAATGGCGAGCCTGATGGCCGAGGAAGAGGCGGTGTTGATCTATGAAATATGCCAGATAAGTCATTTGCTGGAACGTAAGACGGACCAGCTGTCGGGAGGGGAAAGACAGCGTATTGCCCTGGCGCGGCTGCTGGTCACAGCCCCGCGGTTGTTATTGTTGGATGAGCCTTTTTCCAACCTGGATATGATCCACAAACGGCTATTGAAGACCGTTATCCGCAATCTGGGGGAAAGAATGCGGATAACCTGTTGGCTGGTCTCCCACGACCCCCGGGATACGCTGCCCTGGGCGGATGAGATCCTGGTGTTGAGGGGAGGACGGATCATCCAGCAGGGGACGCCGGATCAGATCCTCCGGCAGCCGGTCGATGACTATGTGGCAGAATTATTTGAAGAAGCGTAAAAAAAGTATATATGAGCCGACACAAGAAACTGACACCTGCCGCCATCACCATCTTTGGGGCAAAGGGCGATCTCACCAAACGCAAATTGATCCCTGCCCTTTTTAACCTGTACCTGGAGGATCACCTGCCTGAAACTTTTACCATCTTCTGTGTGGATTTTGTGACGATCGATGCGGGGGCGTTCAAGGCCGATCTGTTGGAGGGCGTCGATGAGTTCAGCCGTAGCGGCAAGGCGCTGCCGGAAAAATGGGCGGCCTTTGCGGGGCGGATAACCTATATACAGGGTGACTTTATGAACAGGGCGACGTTTGTTGCGTTGAAAGAGAAGATAATGGCACTTGAAGAAGCGATGGGACAACGTGGCACGCGGATGTTCTATCTGGCGGTAGCTCCCCGCTTTATCGAAGTGATCGCCGATGCATTGTGTCAGGAGAAGTTGTGCAACCGGGATAAGCTGGACCGGATCGTCGTCGAGAAGCCTTTTGGCACCGACCTGGAGTCTGCCCGGAAGCTGAACCGTTATTTTAACAGGCGGTTTGCCGAAAAACAGATCTATCATATCGACCATTACCTGGGAAAAGAGATGGTCCAGAATATTATGGCTTTTCGCTTTGCCAATTATGTGTTCGAGCCGCTCTGGAACAGAAAGTATATCGACCATATCCAGATCAGCGTGGCGGAAGAGGTGGGGGTTGGTAAAAGGGGCGGTTATTATGAGGGCAGCGGGGCTTTGCGGGATATGATCCAGAATCACCTGCTGCAGTTGTTGTGTATCGTTGCCATGGAATGTCCCCCGGAATATGAGGCCGAGCAGATCCGTGATGCCAAGGTAAAAGTGCTGAGACAGGTACGGAAATATGAACCCGGGGATGTATTTAAAGAAGTGGTCCGGGGGCAATATACCGCCGGAACGGTACAGGGCGAGTCCCGGGTCGGTTATCGTGCAGAAGAACAGGTATCCCCTACCTCAGCTACCGAGACTTTTACCGCGATGAGGTTGTTCATCGACAGCGACCGCTGGAAAGGTGTCCCTTTCTTTTTGCGTACGGGCAAGTCGATGCCCCGCCAGTCTTCGCTTATCGTCATCCAGTTCAAAAACTCACCCCATAGAATATTCAAAGATGATATCGTCCCCAACCGGCTGATCATCAGTATCCAGCCCGAACTGGAATTCAGCCTGCTTTTTGAAAGCAAGGTGCCGGGGCTGGATATGAAGTTGTTGCCTGTCGAGATGGACTTTATGTATACAGATGCCTACAAGCAATCCCTGCCCGAAGCCTATGAGGCCTTACTGCTCGATGTGCTGGAAGGCGACGCTACCCTGTTTATGCGTGCCGACCAGATCGAAGCAGCCTGGAAGGTGGTGATGCCGATCCTGGATGCCTGGAAGAAGGCGCCTGCCAAACAATTGCGTTTTTATGAAGCCGGATCCTGGGGGCCTGCGGCAGCAAATGCGCTGCTAAAGCCATATGCTAAAGAATGGTTTACTTTGCCGGCACGGCCTGGCCAGGGGTCGTCCGCGCAGACGGGTTAGGCTCAGTCAGCACCTCCTCAATAACCTGTCCCACACAGCCGTCCGGCACCTGTATATGTAACAAGCCTGCTACGGTAGGCGTAATATCGGTCATATGCACGGTCCGGTGACTGACGCCATGTTTGATCCCCCATCCCATAAATACCAACGGTATATGCGTGTCCTGTGGATTCCAGGTGCCATGGGTTGTTCCCTTGTCGCTCCCGTCGAACCAGGCCGGCTCGGGGATGATGAGGATGGAGCCACAGCGTTTGCGGTTATAGCCGTTGATCACCATGTCACGGATGGGCTGTGGCAGCGATGTCGTCATCAAGGCATCCATATCGATAACAAACTGCATACCTGGCTGGCGGAGGAGATAAACCATCGAACTCTTTTTTAACGAGTCAAGCGACAGACCGGCCTGATGTATCCGGGCCAGGTTAAAATTGACGTAATAGTTCGTCCCTGAGATGATCAGGTCTTTGGTCCCATAGATACCCGCCAGGGTGTCGTTCAAATTTTTGATAACGGTGCGGAGTCCCGATAGGCCGGCAGGTATCTGGTGCGCTTTCAGAAAATTGACGGCATGCGAGGCGCCATGATCCGCTGTAAGGAAGACAGTATAATTTCCCTTTCCCACTTTCTGGTCGAGGAAGCTGAAGAAACCGGACAGGTCCTTATCCAGGCGCAGATAGACGTCTTCTACCTCGATGGAGTTGGGGCCGTATTTATGACCGACATAGTCGGTGGAGGCGCAGTTGATCGTGAGAAAATCCGTCATATCCCGCTGGCCGAGGGAATATCCTTCCACCGCAGCCCTTGCAAAGTCCAGGGTGAGCGTATTTCCAAAAGGAGAGCTGCGGATATTATCGTGATCTTCCCTGTAAGCCCTTGCAATGTCATGGGGGAATACGGATGCTTTCTCACCGGGGAACAGGCCTTCCCAGGTAGTAGAGTCGGCGGTGCTCTGTGCATAGGTGTTAATGGGATACAAGGTATTCCAACCGCCTGCCGCCAGTTTTTCGGGTTCGTTTTGGGCATTAAAGCGACTAACCCATTCAGGGAGGGTCTTCATATACCAGGTGCTGGTGCTGAAGCAGCCTTTTACATCGTCGAACCAAAAGGCAGCGGTAGGGGTATGGCCGGCGGGGAGGATGGAAGCCCGGTCCTTTAAGGATACTCCCACAACGCGGGACCTGAAATTCGTAGCCAGCATCAGTTCGTCGGTAATGGTGGTCGCCAGAAGATTATGGGGCGACATATTTCCCGCAGGAGCGGTACCCCCTACGGGTTGTACGGTGCTGTCCTCGGTGCAATATCTTGACTTTCCCGAAGCCTGGTCGATCCAGTCGTTACCGGTGATACCGTGGATGGAGGGGACCGAACCGGTAAAGATGGTGGTATGTCCCACGGCCGTATAGGAGGGAAGATGACTGATAAAGGTGTTCTCACAGGTAAAACCTTCGTTCAGCAGCCGCCGGAAGCCGCCCGTCGAATAACGGTCATAATACCGGTACAGATAATCCCAGCGCATCTGGTCGACAACGATACCTACTACCAGCTTGGGACGGGGGAGGGACTGATTGGTGCGGGGAAGGGGTTGATTGGTGCGGAGTATGGGTTGAGCGAAGGCTGGAGATAAAACAGTTGAGAGCAATAAAAAGAGAGATACATAACGTTTCATACGTCTGTTGGATGGTTTTGATTAAATAGAGTTGAATACAGATGAGTGAATACAGATAGATCTTAACGGAGGGATAAGGGAGGGCCGCGGAGGCTGTTAACAGATCGAAAAGAGGGTGACGGACGAGGGAAGCTGTACATCATCGGCCGGGACAGGAGCAGCGATACGAATGCCAGGATCACCACCGGAAAGACAAGCGGAAAGAAAGGTTTTTGCTCGTCCTCGTAATAGGTCTTATGGATATATGTCTGTGCCCTGGCAGCTGCGGTCCTGATCTTTTTGCCTACGATGAAATGGATATAGTTGACCTGTGTATACGGCAACTCGATGGCGAAGACGCTGATCAATGTCGCCAGGACTGCTATCAATATGTACCTTGAAATCAGCATTAAACCGTCGAAGGTAGCAAATTCTCCGGGATCAGTAACATTTTTGGTTTTTGAGGTGTCTGACAGGCGGTATCTGTGAAATTTGCCTTCCTTTTTTATATTAGGGCCTATTGAATAGATTGTCATCTTTGTTTTCTCCATTCGAATAAATAATGTGGGTCAATTGTCTTGGAACGACAAAATCAAAGCCTTTATCAGAAAACGTTCCTTGCGGACGAAATGGAAATTTACAATTTCGAATATAATGGAAAAGATTGTTGACAGGACGTTTATGGATCAGTAAGAAAGAAGAATTGGAACTGTCAATGCTGATAAAATGTAGGGTAACAACGCAACTGTCTTCAGGTCACATAATTCCCGATTGGCCATAACCCGCGGTTATTGTCGATAAAAAAAGAATAAATAACAGCCAACGCATAAGGGGAAAGTTTAGAATCCGTAAAATAATGATTTTACGTTGTCTTGCGCTTGGATGAAGGCATAGGCCGCCCTCTGGCGCCGGTTTTGAGCCGAAGATTAATTATTTAAAGTAAAGCATTGATTTGCTTAATTTTACAAAGTAATATTCTTTATCGGGCGGCCTTATTTATTTGAATTCCAGGTATTTAGTATTAAATTTGATTGGATGCCAACAATTTTAAGAATTAACGGTTTTCGTTTTTTCTTTTATAGTAATGAAAATGACGAGCCGGCGCACATTCATGTAGAAAAAGGAAGTGCTGAAGGTAAGGTCTGGTTGGAACCGTCTATTGGAGTGGCTTATTTCAGAGATTTTACTAGTGCAGAGCAGCGGGACATCATTGATATTACAAAGGCGAATTTTGACAATTTTATAAAAAAATGGTATGAGCGCTTTTCCAAATAATCAGTATGACACTATTGAGAACCTGATCTTTACAGAAGGTTTGCGTATAGAAGTCCTGGATTTTCTTCCTGAACTGGATATGATGCTTGTAGTCCTTAACACTAAGGTAGTCTTGACTCAAAATTTATCTTCATATACCTCATTAAAAAAGGCGGATAAATCTCAACTGCTGCAATATGAACTTATTGGTGGCGGGACTGGTGTGCACTGGCCGCTGCTTGATGAAGATTTAAGTTTAAAAGGTTTCTTGCAAAACGTGCTGCGTAAAGTTGTCAAAACAGATAAGGGATCAGTAGCAGCGTAATCAATAAATATGAAATCTCTTTTTTTGTGTCTTTCTCTGGCAATAGCCTGGCTGACGTTCCATGCTTTCTGCCCAACGGAAGATGGTGGAAAAAAATGGATATCCCTGTTCAATGGAAAGGACCTGCGGGGATGGGATACCTACCTGGGTCCCGAAAGAGACAGCAACGGAAGGAAGATCAGCGACCAGCCGGTGGGTCTGAATAGAGATCCGAAGGGAGTCTTTAGCGTCATAAAGGTGGGTACAGAGAATGTCATCCGTATTTCGGGGGAACAGATCGGTGGGATCATTACAAAAAAGGAGTTTGAGAACTATCATCTCCAACTGCTGTTCCGCTGGGGCACGCCAACCTGGGGATCCAAGAAAGGAAAAAAGAAGGACAGCGGGTTGCTTTATCATTCCGTGGGTCCCAACGGAGCCGACAATGGCGCCTGGATGCGGTCGCAGGAGTTCCAGGTAGAGGAGGGGAACTGTGGCGATTATTGGGGGTGTGCGGGTGCGATCGCCGATGTGCCGGCGGTTAAGGTATCGGATAAGGATTATCGTTATACACCGGACGGACCGTTATATTCGTTCCGTGCCGACAATAACATTGGACGTCATTGTATCAAGGGCCCGGACGCGGAGAACCCTACCGGTGAATGGAATACGATCGACCTGTATTGTCATGGCGATACCAGCGTTCATGTGGTCAATGGAAAGGTAATGATGGTACTCTATCATTCCGCCCAGGTGGACAACGGCCAGGTTCAGTCGTTGATAAAAGGCAAGATACAGCTGCAATCGGAAGGAGCCGAAGTATTTTATAAGGGTATACGGATACAGGCGCTGGACCGGATACCTACTGAGCTGCTGACAACAAGTGGGGGTGTCGCCCTGACCGATGACAAATATGATCTGTATTTACTGATCGGACAATCCAATATGGCTGGACGGGCACCACTGGACAGTCTTAGTAAACAGATCGATCCCAGACTGTGGATGCTGGATAAGGCAGGGAGCTGGGCTCCGGCAACGGATCCTGTCCATTTTGACAAGCCGGATGTGGTGGGGGTGGGACCGGCCTTGTCTTTTGCCAGGGAGATGTTGAAGGATACCAGGGGAAGGATCGGACTGATCCCCTGTGCCGTTGGTGGTTCGCCTATCCGTGTCTGGGAACCTGACTCCACTTATCTGAACGGTTTGCATCCTTATGATGATGCGATCCGCCGGGCACGCCTGGCCATGCGGCAAGGGAAGTTGAAGGGGATCCTCTGGCATCAGGGGGAGTCGGATAACAATCCTGCCGGCATGGCTGTCTATATGGATAAACTAAAGATCCTGATCGGCCGGTTGCGGACAGATCTGGGACAGCCGGATCTGCCGTTTGTGGCCGGTGAGATCGGCACCTTTAAAGAAGCGCCGATCAATAGGATCATCGACGAACTACCTCATAAGGTACCGCATACGGCGGTTGTCAGTGCCGAAGGTCTGA
>Ga0070681_10007205_pt1 | contig 10844 bp, 11 predicted proteins | sample KBSC83BmetaG_FD_65650 | JGI IMG/M metagenome (GOLD analysis project Ga0070681, IMG submission 65650) | Corn rhizosphere microbial communities from Kellogg Biological Station, Michigan, USA - KBS C8-3B metaG | ecosystem: Host-associated > Plants > Roots > Rhizosphere | place: USA: Michigan...
GGGGACCGTGCACGCCGTGGCCGAGAACGCCCTCGACGTCCCCCACACGGCGTTTCTCCACGGCGGCCTCTTCCGGGGCGCCGGCCGGGAACCGGTGGAGGTCGAGGTGGTGGTGCGGACGGCGGCCGACCACGTCGAGGCCGAGTACGTCGGCGAGCCCCGTCCGCCCGGCCTGGCCGGCCGCCTGCTGGCCCCCGGCGGCGGGGTCGTGCAGCACTGGGACCGGTTCATCCTGCCGGCGATCGCCCAGGTCGAGTACCGCCTGGAGGACAACCACCTCCTCGTCACGTCGGCCCTCACCCCGGTGACGCCGACCGAGACCCGGCTCCACGCCGCGGTGACGTTCTCGCTCCGGGTGCCCCACGCCGTGATCAGGGCGCTGCTCCCGCCCGTGGCCACGCTGATCTTCGCCCAGGACGCCCGGATCCTCCGGCGCCAGGCCGAGACCATCGACCGCTTCGGGGGCGAGCAGTTCGCCTCCACGGAGATCGACGTCCTCGGCCAGGGCATCCTCCGCCTGCTCCGCCGGGCCGCCCGCGGCGAACCCGGCACCGACGACGGCGAAGGCGCCCCCGCCGAGCGCCGCCTCCGCATGCGGGTCTGACCGCCCTCGGTCAGGGGCGGGCGGCGGCGATCACTCTCTGGGCGTTGGTGGCGAGCACGCGCCGGATCCGGGGTTCGGGCCAGCCCCGGGCCAGCATCCGGTCGACGAGGACGGGCAGCTCCAGCGCGGTCGGCATGTCGCGCGGGGTCACGATGAGGCCGTCCCAGTCGCTGCCCAGGGCGGCGACCTCCTCGCCGCCGGCGCCCATGGCGTGCTCGAGGTGGCGGACGATGGCCTCGGCGCCGACCCGGCGGGCCGGGCGGCCGAGGAAGCCGCGGTGGTACATGATCCCGACGACGCCGCCCCGCTCGGCGATGGCCCGGATCTGGTCGTCGTCGATGTTGCGCCACGACGGCCGCACTCCCGAGACGCCCGTGTGGCTCACGATCGGCGGCACCGCGGCTGTGTGCACCGCCAGGGCGTCCCGGAACGTGCGTTTCGAGGCGTGGGCCAGGTCGACCAGGATCCGGCGCTCGTCGAGGACCTCGACCATGGCCCGTCCGGCCGCCGTGAGCCCGCCGCGGCCCCGGCTCCGGCCGAGCGGCCACGACGTCGCCCCGAGCGCCGAGTCGGTGAGATGCATCAACGTGACCCGCAGCAGCCGTCCGTCGGGCACGCGCCGCACGTCCTCGGGGGAGTCGAAGGCGTTCCCGCCCTGGACGGCCAGGTGCACGGCCATCCCCCCGGGGTTCGACGCCCGATGGCCCTCCGCCGCCGCCCGCAGACGGTCCAGGTTGGCCAGGAGCGTCGCCGTCCGGCTCCCCGGCCGACGGACCGGGTTGGTGGCGATCGACAGCACCACGGCCGACAGCCCGGCGGCCTCCAGCCGGGGGAGGTCGGCCTGTCCGAACCACCGGGCGCCGGTCGGCCCGGCGCCGTGGAAGCGCGTCAGGTCGTAGCCGAAGACCCGGGCCCACACGAACGTCTCGACGTGGAGGTCGACGACCTCGCACGACCGGTAGAGCTCCAGCGCCGCCGGCGAGACAGCCGGCGACGGGCTGGTCAGCTCGCTTCGCCCTGGTCCGGCGGCACCAGCTCGACCCATGTCTTGCCCGGCGCGAGCTTCACCGGCGCGCCGGAGGCGTCGGTGTAGCGGGTGAGCTCGGTGTTCGACGCCTTCGACCAGTGGCACGGGATCAGCATGCCGCCGCTCAGGACCCAGGCGTCGCCCGACCCCACGACGTCGGCCTCGGGCACCGAGGTGCCGGAGCTGTCGACGAGGCCGGTGTCGTGGTAGGTCACGAACTGGACGACGACGTTGGCCGGCGTGACCTGCCGGCCGGCGGCGTCGACATGGGTCTCGCCGTTCTGGGTCCGCCGCCAGCCCCGGGCGGTCGGGTCCCAGTCCCACACCGCCTCGGTCATCTTCGACGCCTGCCACCACACCCGGGCGTGGGTCACCGCCCGGGCTCCGGGCCCCGAGGCCGCGGCCCCCGGGGAGCGCCAGGCGAACAGCGCCGGCGGCGGCACCGAACCGCTCGGCGCCAGGTCGAACAGCGACTGCGTGTCGGAGAAGAGGTTGTAGGGCGACGACCGGTCATTGTCCCGGTGGTAGCGGTCGGGGTAGTTGTCGACGCCGACGTCGACCAGCGGGGCGTCGTGCACGTACTGCTTGAAGAGGGCGTTGGCCCCCGAGTAGGCGAACAGCGGGTGGTGGAAGGCGCTCACGATCTTGATGTCGGTGGAGCGGGCCGACCGCACCGGGCCCACCGGTTTCGAGTCCTCGGAGTGGAACAGCGCCGCGAACCGGGTGATCCCGCCCTCGACCCCCTCCTCGAACACGACGTCGGCCTGGTTGAGGCCGATCTGGGGCCGGGCCTTCGGGGCGTTGTCGATCTTCACCACCAGGACGGGCCGCCTCGACCGCACGATGTCCATCGGCAGCCCGGTGAGCGGCGACGCGGCCGTCGTGGGCGGGGCGGGCACGGCCGGCGGCGGGCCGGCGACGGTGCCGGCGAAGCCCGGCGGGAGCGCCACGAGCGTCGATGCCGGGGTCGCCTTCGGCTTCGGCCGGGTGGTGGCGGTGGTCGACGACGTCGCCCCCCGGGTCGTCGTGGTGGTGGGCTTCGGCTTCGGACGGGTGGTCGTGGTGGTCGACGTCGAGGTGGTCGTCGTCGGGGGCTGGACGGTCTCGACCCGGAGGAAGTCCGTCCCGCAGGCGCTGCCGGCCACCAGCAGCAGGACGGGGAGCACGGCCCGGAGTGGCCTGCGGTGCCGCTGAGGTCGCTGTCGGAACATGAGCACGGGGGACGGTACCGGCTCGGGCCGGTGAACTGGTGGACCCCGACGAGGGGGGCCGGGGCGACCGGGATCGGGGCAAAAGCCGCAACCCTTCGCCGCCGCCTTGATCACCGGCGGAAAGCGGCCGAAGCATCACAGGATGGTCACCCGCCCTCTCGACGACATCGCCGCCCCGGCCTCCGCCCCGAGCGAGCCGGCCGCGGCCGAGATCATCCGGACCGACGGTCTCACGAAGACCTTTGCCGGCCGCGGCGGCGGGCCCGAGGTGGCCGCCGTCGACCACCTGGCGCTGTCGGTGCGGAGCGGGGAGATCTTCGGGCTCCTCGGCCCCAACGGGGCCGGCAAGACGACCACGGTCGGCATGCTCACCACCCGGGTCGTGCCGACCTCGGGCCGGGCCGTCGTCGGCGGCGTCGACGTCGTGGCCGATCCCGCCCGGGCCAAGCAGGTCATCGGCGTCGTCCCCCAGTCGAACACCCTCGACCGCGACCTCACCGTCTGGCAGAACCTCTACTTCCACGGCCGCTACTTCGGGATGCCGGCCGACGCCTCCAAGGCCGAGGCCGACCGCCTCCTCGAGCAGTTCCGGCTGGCCGACCGGGCCAAGGCCAACGTCGCCACCCTCTCCGGCGGCATGGCCCAGCGCCTGATGGTCGCCCGGGCCATCCTCCACCGGCCCCGCATCCTGTTCCTCGACGAGCCCACCGCCGGCCTCGACCCCCAGAGCCGCCTGGCCCTGTGGGAGATCCTGGCCGAGCTCCACGCCGCCGGGCAGACGATCCTCCTCACGACCCACTACATGGAGGAGGCCGACCAGCTCTGCGACCGGGTGGCGATCATGGACCACGGCCGGATCCTGGCCCTCGACACGCCGACCGGCCTCAAGCGCTCCCTCGGTGCCGACACGATCGTCCGGGTGGGCAGCGAAGCCGGCAATGACGAGGCCGGCCTGCGCCGGCTGACGGCCGTGCTGGCAGGGATGGAGGGCGCCCGCTCCGCCCACGTCACCGAGGGCGGCGTGCTGCTCTACCTGTCGGGCCCGGTGGCCCGGATCCTGCCCCGGATCTTCTCCGCCGCCGAGGCCAACGGCTTCCCGGTCACCGACCTGTCGGTCACCGAGCCGACGCTGGAAGCCGTCTTCATCACGCTGACCGGGAAGGAGTTGCGGGATTGAGTACCGTCGCCCCGCCCCGACCGGCGGCACCGTCGCTGGCCGAACTCCGCCCCCGCCGGGCGGCGGCCCTCGGCGCCTTCCGCGCCCTGCTCCTGCGGGACCTCGCCGTCCTGCGCAAGGAGCTGCCGCTCTTCGTCGTCCGCACGGTGATGCAGCCGTTCCTGCTGCTGTTCGTCTTCACCTACGTGTTCCCCCGCATCGGCCAGGCCATCGGCGGGCCCGGGCAGGGGGCGGCCGACTTCTCGACCATGCTCGTCTCCGGCGTGGTGGCCACGGCCATGATCTTCCAGGGCATCCAGGCGGTGGCCCTCCCGCTGGTGCGCGAGTTCGGTTACACCCGGGAGATCGAGGACCGGGTGCTGGCGCCGCTGCCGGTGTGGGCCGTGGCCGTGGAGAAGATCGTCTCCGGCGCCATCCAGGCCCTCATCGCCGGGGCCATCGTCTTCCCGTTGGCGGCGGTGGTGCCGGCGACCGCCGTCCACCTCCACGTCGTGTGGCCCACGCTCCTGCTGGTCTCGCCGCTGGCCGCCCTCACCGGCGCCACGCTCGGCCTGGCCCTCGGGACCCGGGTCCAGCCCCACCAGGTGCCGCTGATGTTCTCGGTGATCGTGATCCCGATCACGTTCCTGGGCGCCACGTACTACCCCTGGGCCCGCCTGACGCCGGTGCCCTGGCTCAAGTTGGCGGTGCTGGTGAACCCCCTCGTCTACATGAGCGAGGGATTCCGGATGGCGCTGACGCCCGTACCCCACATGCCCGGCCCGGCGGTCTACGCCGCACTGGTCGGGTTCGTCGCCGTCCTCGGCTGGCTGGGGATCGACGGCTTCAAGCGCAGAGTCCTGGCGTAGGGGTCCCTACCGGCGGGTAGATCCGCCGCATGGTGGACACTGCCAGGTCCGACGGACGGGAGGCGGACTCGCCCCCGGCGTCGACCGCCGAGGCCCAGGGCGGTGGGCAGGAGCTCACCGAGACCTTCGAGCGGACGGTGGCCGAGGGCGAGCACCGGCTGACCCGCACCTGGCCCGGCCTGCTCGCCACCGGGATGGTCGGCGGCCTCGACGTCGGCGTCGGCGTGCTCGGCCTGCTGCTGGTGAAGGACGAGACGGGGAGCGAGCCGCTGGCCGCCCTGGCCTTCGGCATCGGGTTCATGGCCCTGACGCTGGCCCAGAGCGAGCTGTTCACCGAGAACTTCCTGGTGCCGGTGGCCGCCGTCACGGCCCGCCGGGCGTCGGTGACGAAGCTCCTGCGGCTGTGGTTCGGGACGGCGGTGATGAACCTGGTCGGCGGGTGGGTCATCACCGGCCTGATCGTCGCCGGGCTGCCCAAGGTGCGGCACACGGCGGTCGCCATCGCCACCGAGTACGCCCGGTTCCCGGCCGGACGGGCCTTTGCCCTGGCCATCCTCGGCGGTCTCGTGATCACGCTGATGACGTGGATGGAGCGGGCCACCGAGTCGGTCCCGGCCAAGATCGCCGCCGCCTTCGCCGCCGCCTTCCTGCTGGTGGCCGGCACCCTCGACCACGCCATCGTGGTGTCGCTGCTGATGTTCGCCGCCCTCCACGCCGGGGCGCCGTTCGGCTACCTCCACTGGCTCGGGGTCGCCGGTCTGGCCACGGTCGGCAACATGATCGGCGGGCTCGGGTTCGTCACGGTGCTGCGGCTGGTGCAGGTGGGCCACGACCGGATCGAGGAGGCCCAGGACGACGGCGCGGGCCGCCAACCGCTGCGGGCGTGACGAACTCCCGGGGTGGCGTGTCCTCCCGGAAACGTTACGTAACGAGCGAAACGCGAACGCCCGGGCGCAGCATGGCCCGCCGGTAGGCGACGAGGTCCTCGATCGTCACCCGGGCCAGGTCCTGCTCGGCGGCGAGACGGTCGAGCTCGGGCCCCCGGGCGATGGTGCCGTCGTCGTTGAGGACCTCGCAGATGACGGCGCAGGGCGCCAGCCCGGCCAGCCGGACCAGGTCGACGGCCGCCTCGGTGTGGCCCGTCCGCACCAGGACACCGCCCTCCCGGGCCCGGAGCGGGAACACGTGCCCCGGCCGGACGAAGTCCGACGCCCCGGCCCAGGGGTCGAGGACGGCCCGGATGGTGGCCGACCGGTCGGCGGCCGAGATGCCGCTCCCCACGCTGCGATGGTCGATCGACACCGTGAAGGCGGTGTCGCAGCCGGCGTCGCTGACCATCGGCCCGATGCCGAGCCGGTCGAGACGGGCGCCGTCGCACGGCATGCAGACGAGGCCCCGGCCGTGGCGGAGCATGAAGGCGATCGACTCCGGGGTGACCCATTGGGCGGCCATCGTGAGGTCGGCCTCGTCCTCCCGGTCGGGACCGTCCGAGACGAGCACCATCTCGCCCCGGCGGATGCGCCGCACGGCGTCGACCACGGACTGTTCACCGGTCAAGACGTCGCCCTTTCCGTGTTGGGAGAGGCTCACCGCGCCGCTCCGGGCAGCAGTACGACCATGCGGCAGCCGGTCGGCGCCCGCCGCTCGGCCCTGATGTCGCCGCCGTGGAGGTCGACGATCCAGCGGGCGATGGCCAGCCCGAGGCCGGCCCCTCCCGCGCTCGACGAGCGGGCCGTGTCGGCCCGGTAGAAGCGTTCGAACACCCGGCTCGCCTCCTCCTCGGGGATCCCTGGCCCCTCGTCCAGTACCTCGATGGCCACCCGGCCCTTCTCCGGATGGGCCCGGACCTCGACCTTCCCCCCGGCGGGCGAGTGCCGGATGGCGTTCTCGAGCAGGTTCGCCACCACCTGGTGGACCCGCTCGGGGTCGCCGTCGGCCACCAGCCCCGGTTCGTCCACCGACACCGAGACTTGCACATGGGGAGCGTGCAGGCGGGACTCGTCGGCGGCGTCCTCCAGGACCGGCCGCACCTCGAAGGCGCTCCGCTGGAGGGGGATGGCCCCCGACTCCAGCCGGGACAGGTCGAGCAGCTGGGTCACCAGCCGCCCGAGCCGCTCGGCCTGCTTGAGCATCGTGCGGAGCTGCTCCGGGCCCGGAGGCTCGACGCCGTCGACGAGGTTCTCGAGCCCGGCCTGGAGAGCGGTGATCGGCGTCCGCAGCTCGTGCGACACGTTGGCCACCAGGTCGCGCCGCATCCGGTCGACCTCGGCCAGCTCGGCGGCCATGGCGTTGAAGGCCCGGGCCAGCTCGCCGACCTCGTCGCGGGAACTGGCCGTCACCTGCCGGGCCAGGTCGCCCCGGGCCATGGCCCGGCTGGCGGCGGCCATCTCCCGCAGCGGCGAGGTCATGCCCCGGGCCAGCACCTGGACCATGAGGATCGACAGGCTGCCGGCGGCCAGGCCCGACAGCACCGGCGACACGCCGGCCCGCACGCCGAGGTCGACCACGACGACGGTGACGAGCACGGCGGCCACGATCACCGCCCCGAGCTTCCACTTGATCGACGGCAGGCCGTCGAGCGGCCGGCGGAGCGTTGGTTTCACTGACGCCCGTTCTTTTCGGGGACACCCCGCACCCCGGGCCTCTGGGGGGAGCGCTCCTCGTCTCCCGCCGCGTATCCGACGCCGTGCACGGTGCGGATGACGCCGGCCCCGAGCTTGCGGCGCAGCGCCTGGACGTGGGAGTCGACCGTGCGGGCGCCGAAACCGTCGCGGTAACCCCAGATGTCGGCCAGCAGCTGCTCCCGGGTGAAGACGACGCCGGGCTTGTCCCCGAGCAGGGCCAGGATGTCGAACTCGGTCGGCGTGAGATGGACGGGCTCGCCGTCGAGGGTGGCCCGGCGGGTGGCCGGCTCGAGCGCCACGCGGCCCAAGCGCAGCACCCGGCCGGCGGGGTCGGCGGCGGCGGCCCCGGCCTCGCCCGAGCGGACCACCCGGCGGAGGATGGCGTGGACCCGGGCCACGAGCTCCCGGGGGCTGAACGGCTTCGTCAGGTAGTCGTCGGCCCCGACGGCCAGGCCGACGAGGAGGTCGGTCTCGGAGTCGCGGGCCGTCAGCATGAGGACGGGCACCGGCCGGTCCTTCTGGATCCGCCGGCAGACCTCGAGCCCGTCGAAGCCGGGGAGCATGAGGTCGAGGACGACGAGGTCGGGCCGGGCCCGCTCCACCAGGGCCACTCCGGACGGGCCGTCGCCGGCCACGTCGACGTCGAAGCCCTCGCTCCGCAGCCGGGCGGCGACAGCGGCGGCGATGGGCTCCTCGTCCTCGATCACCACGACTCGGGCCACACCTTGGACGATACGGGAAGGCCCGCGGGGACCGCTCAGGGACGATGTGGAGATTTCTCGGAGATCGACCACGCCGGAGGGCGGGTAGGAGCGTTTCCATGATCCGCTACGGCTTCACCCTCATGACCGAGCTCCACGGCCCCCGCCAGCTGGTCGAGCAGGCGGTGGCGGCCGAGCGGGCGGGGTTCGACTTCGCCGCCATGTCGGACCACTTCCACCCCTGGCTCGACGCGCAGGGGAACTCGCCCTACGCCTGGACCGTCCTCGGCACGGTGGCCGATCGCACCGAGCGGATGGAGCTGATGACGATGGTCACCTGCCCCTACCTGCGCTACCACCCGGCGGTGGTGGCCCAGGGGGCGGCGACGGTGCAGATCCTCTCCGGCGGCCGCTTCACGCTCGGGCTCGGGGCCGGCGAGAACCTCAACGAGCACGTGGTGGGGCTGGGCTGGCCGGCGGTGGCCACCCGCCACGACCTCCTGGCCGAGTCGATCGAGATCATCGGCCGGCTGTTCGCCGGCGGGGAGCACCATTTCCGGGGCGACCACGTCCACCTCGAGGCCGCCCGGCTGTACTCGCTGCCGGAGCGGCCGCCGCCGCTGGCCGTGGCCGCCGGCGGCCCCCAGGCCGCCCGCCTGGCCGGCGAGGCCGGGGCGGGACTCATCACCGTGGCCCCCGACCCGGAGCTGATCGAGGCCTACCGGGCGGCCGGCGGCACCGGGCCGACCTACGGCCAGGTGGGGCTGAGCTGGGCCCCCGGCGAGGAGCAGGCCCGGAAGCAGGCCTGGGAGCTGTTCCGGTTCTTCGCCCCGGGGTGGAAGGTGATGGCGGAGCTGGCCACGCCGGCCGCCTTCGAGGCGGCCACGAAGCACGTCCGGGAGGAGGACGTGGCGGCGATGATGCCCTGCGGACCTCAACCTGAAGCTCACGTCGAGGCCATCCGCCGGTTCGTGCAGGCGGGCTACGACCACGTCGCCGTCGTGCAGGCCGGGCCGGACCAGGCCGGCTTCCTGCGGTTCTGGGAGGAGGAGCTGCGCCCGAAGCTGGACTAGGCGGCGTTACCTGGCCCCCCGGCCTCCATTACCCCGAGCTGTAGGCCAGCGCTTGGAGGACGGCGCGGACCTCATCGTCGGTCGTCGGCGAGAAGTCGTCGTAGGCCTGGCCCACGGCCAGGAAGTTCTCCGGGGTCAGGACGCAGACGACCTCCTCGGCCTCCGCCCGGATGTCGCGGCACGTCTCGGGCGAGGCGACCGGGACGGCCACCACCACCGCCGCCGGGTCCTGCGGTCGGAGGGCCTGGACGGCGGCCCGCATGCTGGCCCCGGTGGCCAGCCCGTCGTCGACCACGATCACGGTGGCACGGGCCACCGGCGCCGGCGGACGGTCGTCGCGGTACGCCCGCTCCCGCCGGTCGAGGACGGAGGCCTCGGAGCGGGCCACGGCCTCGACCTCGTCCTCGGTCACCCCCAGCCGGTCGATCACCGCCTCGTTGAGCACCCGGCCGCCGCCGCTGGCGATGGCCCCCATGGCCAGCTCCTCGTGGCCGGGGACGCCGAGCTTGCGGACGACGAACACGTCGAGCGGGGCGGCCAGGATCCGGGCCACCTCGCCGGCGACGGGGACGCCGCCCCGGGGCAGCCCGAGCACCAGCCGGGGTTCGGGGAACCGCTCCAGCACACCGGCCTCGACGAGGCGCCAGCCGAGGACCTGACCGGCGTGGCGCCGGTCCCGGAACCGGGATCCGTTGCCGGTGGTCCTGAAGGCCATGGCCCTCCTTCCGCCCGGCTACGAGAGCCGGCGCTGCAACTCCTCGGGGAACTCGGGGAAGTACCGGCTGACGTCCTCCAGCGAGAACTCGGGCAGGATCGAGGTGGCCGGCTCCCGTTCCAGCAGGAAGTCGAACGTCTCCCGCACGATGGCCTCCTGGTCGACGCCGGTGAGGAGCAGGTCGTCGAGAAAGCCGGGTGAGAGGCGGACCTTGTGGCCGGTCACCTCGTTGCCTTCGGTCACCTCGACACCGAACTCGTTCGGGGCCATCGAGACCACGTGCATCGTCGTCATGAAGATCCTCCTACCCGGGTCGGGCTCTGCCCGACCCTTCCTTTCTGGGCGCCTCCGGCGCCTCCCGCCCGGCCTCCGCCGGGCTCCTCCGTAGCGTGGGCTTCGCCCACGCCGGCCGTGTCCGGAGTACGCCAGTGATTACCAGTGACGCGACTGGGTACGTCGCGGGCGATGCCGGAGCACGTCTGCGTCTTCGCCCCCGACCCGCTCCTCACCGTCACCGTCGAGGCCGGGAGCGACGGCGACGAGATCCACCTCCACGCCGGCGGGCAGGGGTTCTGGGTGGCGCAGATGATCGCCAACCTCGGGGTGGGCGTCTCGCTCTGCGGCCCGTTCGGCGGCGAGAGCGGCCGGGTCGTGCGGTCGCTGGTGGAGCGGGGCGGGATCACCGTGCGGGCGATCAGGACGGCCGGGTCGAACGGCGCCTACGTCCACGACCGGCGGAGCGGCGACCGGGTCACCGTGGCCGAGACGCCGCCCGACCCGCTCGGCCGCCACGAGCTCGACGAGCTCTACGGCGCCGCCCTCGTGCTGGGGCTGGAGTCCGACGTGGCGGTGCTGGCCGGGCCG
>Ga0070681_10007209_pt1 | contig 10843 bp, 9 predicted proteins | sample KBSC83BmetaG_FD_65650 | JGI IMG/M metagenome (GOLD analysis project Ga0070681, IMG submission 65650) | Corn rhizosphere microbial communities from Kellogg Biological Station, Michigan, USA - KBS C8-3B metaG | ecosystem: Host-associated > Plants > Roots > Rhizosphere | place: USA: Michigan...
TCATTGCTGCTCACGGCCATCACGATACGCTGGTCATCACAGTCACGGACGAGGGATCAGGCATTGCGAATCCCGATAATCTGTTCGTGCCGTTCTTTACCACCAAGCCGGGCGGCAGCGGGGTGGGCCTGGTGCTATCGCGGCAAATTGCCGAAGCCCACGGCGGCACACTATCGCTGGAAAATCGCCACAGTACACACGGAGTCGTTGCGACTCTCGAAATACCCGGTGCCGCGCGCGTGAAACACGAATAGGTGGATTCGAGTGAGGTAAGCCCGCGGCTTTACAGCGCTAGTGGCAAATCTAGTGGCCAATCCGGGGATCCGGGGGATTTCAGGGACCGACCTCCCAGGCTGACGCCTTCAGTGTGTCGCCCGAGCCTTGGCAGACGCGCAGTTGTAGGGCTTTACTTCTTCGCCCGGCCGTCTTACCCACACTCGATGCAGCTCGACGGGCCGAGTGAAGGTCTCCGAGTCCGTCACTACCATGGTGTAGTTCAGGCGACTGCCGTCGGCACTCGGCGTGAACTGCTCTACGACGCTCAGGCCGCTGCCCTGCGGCACACCGCTCGGATCGAAGTAGCCCCAGTCGATGCGGCTCGTCTCTACGACGAGAGTCTTACCTTCCCAGTGACCCGTAGAGTATCCGAGCCGTGTTTTTGGCTGCACTTGCGCCGGCCCCTTCGAGGCCATGTGAAGCGTTCGAACCGTATCGTACTCCTCCATGCGCAGTAGGATGGTGTCGTGCTGGTCGACGAACTCGATCGGGTACGGCTGTTCGATGATGGTCGGCATGCCCTTTGGCTCGCATCCGCGGGCCACCGTGTCGCGGATCGGGTCCCACTTGGCAAGCGCCTGTTTCGCCTTGTCGGTCAGGGGATACTCGGAGGGATCCTTCCAGGGAAACACCGATGCCGGATCAGCGAGATCGGAAGCCCAAACGTGAAACAAGCCGACGTCTCCGCTTGCAGGTGTCGCGCCGCCAAACCAAGTTGTCTTGAGACCGGCCGCCACGCTCGTCCAGCGGGGCTTCGCCCGCAAATCAAGTACCAACTCTTGACCGTCAGCCTGCAGCACGTTCGTCACGAATAGCCGATTCCCCGCGCGCTTGGAAGGCCAGCCGGCGACCTTGACTGTCTGCCCGGCCTTCAGATTCTCGGGTGTAGCGTTCGTCCGGCGCAGGATGCTCAGCGAATTGCTTTCGAGGTCCCACGATCCCGTCTGCCCGCTCGCATCTGTCCTCTGCAACGTGAAATGCACGTGAGGGTTCTCCCAGCGCACGTCGATAAGCTTTCCCACCAGCTCGATAGGATGGCCTTGGTCGTACTCTGAGAACGAATGATGCGCTCCAGCTTGAATAGCGAATCCAGTGCACGTGAGCGCGAGCATTCCGAGGCGAAAGCGCGTCATGACGTCCTCCACAGCTGGCGGCGGCGAGCGCCTTGTTGTTTGCTCTGCGCAGAGTCTAGCTCAAGTTCTGCAACATCGGGACGCCTAGGCGCGGAGCCAGCCGCAGCTGGCCTGATTCGAACTGAGGCAAAGCCGCCTTTCCCGTTGCCGGTTACATTCGCTCTCGCGCCGGAGCAGAATCCATACGAAAGACACGAGACCCGCGGGCTGGGCCTGGCATGCAGCAATCCGAGAAGACCGCGACGCGGCGCACCAATTGCGTCGCGTGCCGCGAAGTTTTCCTGTTGGATTCGAAGCACACGGCTCGCGCAACACGTCAAGTCATAATCTTAAACGAGGAGACCGTCATGTCAGAAGTGGGTACTCGCAAGCTCTTCGAGAACGATCGCGTGATCGTCTGGGATTTCGTCCTCGAGGCGGGCGAAAAGACGACGGTACATACTCATACGCACGACTACGTGTTCTGCGTGTTGGAAGCAGGGGGCGGTGAGGAGCTGTTCGATGCGAACGACACGTTCTTGGGTGCCGGGGAGATCAAATCCGGCGAGACCCATTACGTCGAGCTTCAAGGCAAAGAGCTGGTGTCGGACTTCATGCGATATCCGGCGAGCCATGCGCTCCGCAATAGCGGCAACACGCGCTATCGCGAGATCGTGATCGAACTGAAATAACCGGGCGCCCGATGGATTCGGTTCCAGCGCGGTTGGTGACGGCAACCACGTCTGACTTCAAGCCGTTCGGCGTCTCCAGCATCAACCCGCGTTGCGCGACTAGCTCACCTTCCACACCACCGTTCCCGCCATGATGTCGTGCACACCCTGCTTCCTGTTCGTGAAGAAGATCGCCAGAAAGGTGAGCCAGCCCACCAGGGAAATGCCGAACAGCTCTTTCAGGAACCATCGCCCCAACGCTTGCCCGAAGGAGATGCGTTTGCCCTCGAGGTCGGTGACCTTCAAGCCCATGGCCCGCTTGCCCAGGCTCGCCTGGTGCACGGAGCTCTCCGTCAACGCGCCGTACACGCACATGAGGGCGAAGGAAATGACGATGTTGGCAATCGGCAACCAGAAGAACAGCAGGAAGATGACCGCCATGATGATCGTGTCGATCAGGTCGGCGACCAAGCGCACTCCGAATCCGGCATAGGCGTTGGTGCTCGCGGCGGGGCTGCTGGTGGCGCTGTTCCCGCAGCGCGGGCAGAAATTCGTCCCTGGGGCAATCTGGGCGCCGCAGCGGCCGCAGACGAAGGGGGCGGCGACGTACTGCGGGCCGGCATTTGCAGTCGCGTTCGGCACAGCGCCGTAGCCTGCTGGGCCAGGCGCGGTGCCGTAGTTTGCCGGCCCAGGGGCGGCGCCGTAGTTTGCAGAGCCCGCCGCGGGCCCGGATGAAGCAGGCCTGCCACCGGCTGGCGCACCGCACTGGGGGCAAAAGCGGGACCCCGTGACGAACTCAGTTCCGCATTGACCGCACAAGCGCGTCGCATTGAAAAGCGGTGGTGGCGGAACGGCTCCCGTACTCGGTCGGGCAGCCGTTGCGCCTGCATCCGCTTGTGCAGGGGCTCGCACCGCTGCGGTCCCGCAGCTCGGACAGAATTTCATCTCGGTGCTGGCTTGATGGCCGCAGTGGCCGCAGGAGAAGAATGTCGTCGCCATCGGGTTGCTCCTCTCGTTGTTCAGTTCTGATTGCGCCGACGTCTCACGCCACGCGCGTACCGCATTCGCGGCAGAATTTCGCTCCGTCCGGAAACTGCGCGCCGCATTGCATGCATGCGGTCCTTCGCTGCAGCTCGTGGCCACACGCCTGACAGAATTTTCCGCCGTGAGCAGTGGCGCCACACGCCGGGCATACCAAATTGCCGGCATCGTCCGGCAAACGGCTGATCGCGCCGCTTTCCACTCTCACGGGTGTGGGTATGGGTGAGAGTGTCGGTGTGGGCGAGGGCGCGGATACGGCGGGCGGTGGTGCAGTGGCCGGAGTCGACGCGGCCGCCGAAGCAGTGAGGTTGTTCGCAGGCTTGGTTTTCTTCTGGGCTTCTTCCGATGCCTCAGTCTTCATCAACAACACACCCACGACGACCGCCGCAGCCGTCACGACCAGCAGCAGCGCGAGGTCTGCCCCAGGGTTGTCGACGCGCGGAGTCCCCAACCAGCGCAGCAGGAGCTTCAGCACTAGCCACAACACCGCAAGCAGCCCAATGAGTATCGCTTTCTTCATCGATTACGCTCCCCTTCACACCGCTTGCGCGCCGCACTCGCCACAGAAGCGGCTTCCCGCGTGTAGTTTTGCTCCGCAGCGTGCGCACGCATCTCGCGGGCGCTGCTGCTGGCCGCAGTCTGGACAGAACTTCGCACCGTCCACTCGTGCGCCGCACGCGCCGCAGAACCTCGCGCGAGTTGCTCCGGGTGCGGGCATCGCAGCAGCCCCGGGCATCGCAGCCGGCCCAGGCGGAATACCCGTCAGCACTGCACCTTGTGCGCGCACCTTTGCATTCATGCTTTGCGCCATGCCCATCGCGAGCGAGCCTGAAGCCGCGCACAGGCCGATCCCCATCGGCTGCAGGAAGTCGCTCGGTAAAACGATGGCCAAAACGATCCCAACCAGCAGGACGGCGAAGAAATTCAGCGCCGCCCAACCGAGCTTTCCCAGATACACCAGCCCCGCGCCGGCGCACAGCGCGTTCAGGAGGAATGCCAACCACGGTTTTTTCATCGGCGCGTCATCCGGACAATGGGCTGCCGCAGTGACGGCAGAACTTCTTGCCTGGCTCGGACTCCGTGCCGCAGCCGGGACAGATGACTTTCTGCGGCAGCGGTGAGCCGCACTGTACGCAGAACTTCCCGCCCTGCGAGGGTGCGCCGCATGTTCCACAGAAGGCAGCTTGCCCGGCGACAGTGGATTGCACCGCTGGAGGGGCCTGGCCAGGCGCGGGCGACGGAGCTACGACCACCGGCTCAATCCTGACTACGGCCGGTTGGGCGGTAGCCACCGTCGCGGTTGGGCCGATAGGAGTCCCCACTACCGCTGCGCTGGCGTGTGGCGATGCCATCGCGGGTGCGGGAGGTGCCTGTGCGCCGACACCTTGGTCGAACACGACGCGCAGCGGTGAAAAGTAGGCCAGGCCGAGGATCGCCCCGTTTATTATCGTGACGCCGGTCGTGAACAGTCCCACCCCGGCGGCGGTGATCGAGGGATTCAGGTAGAGCGTCTCGAGGATCGCGACCACAGTCACGATCAAATAAGCGGTCCGAGCACCTCTCCAGAACAGGTAGAGGCAGACATTGACGATCAAATAGGCGACCAGCGATGCCCCCGCCAGCAGTCCGCTCCCAGGATGGCCGTGATCCAGCGCGTCGTTCATCGCCCCGAGGTCGGGATTGTGGAGCTGCGTGACGAGCCCTGCGCCGAAGCCCACCAGTAACAAGGGAATCTGCGCCAGGATCATGTATCGAAGCAGGCGCTGCGCGCCGCGCACATCGCCACGATCCCGCGGTTTGTACAGGTCGCTGAGCGGGGAAAAGTAGACGACCGCTATGATCGCTCCGCGCAACAGCGCATCGGTCTGCTGAAGAAGATCCATCGAGGCGCTGCTCACCGATGAGTGCAGCGTGTACAGGAGCAGCAGGCCGATGGTCAGGGCAACGTAGAGCGTGCGAAAGACATCGGCAAAGAAACACAGACCGACAGCAGCAACCAGCAGGGCGAGCGTCAGGATATTGGCGAGCCACAGTACTTCGGGCGAGGAGGAAAAGACGTAAGCAGGCAGGTGGTAGTCGCGCACCAGCGAGGGAATCGACAGGCTGGTGGCAACCACAGCGCCCAGCACCGCTGCGATCTGCAGAGCAACCAGGATACGGAGCGTGTTCTTCGTCGGCATGTTGGACCTGCTGTTGTTATGGCCGATTGAGCCGAGTGTCGCGCGCGCCGGCACTGTGCCGCCGTTCGCGCCCCCTTTACGAACCTCCCCATGACATCGTTACTGACTCTTCAGACCCTCCGGCTATGCATACATTACAAGGGAGGCTGCGCGGGCACGATCTGCCAGCCGCCGGCGTCCAGCCACATGCGGCCGGTCCTGAGGGCATCCACGAACAGCGGTGTAGCGGGCGCCGTCGGGTCGCGCACCAGGAACCCGCAGATCTCCTGAGACAGGGCATCCCGCGCCACTCCCTCGATCACGACGGCGCAGTTCGCCTCGCCCAGGCTCGGCTCATCGGACCGGTCCCACAGCTCGCCGGCGTTCACGAATGCGATGACCCTCGAGCCCGACTCGACGCTCTGGGCGAGGTCCTCCAGCGAGTAGCCGCGTTCCGATCGGCCCGGCGCGCGGCACTCGGACAACAGGCGCAGCAGGTCCTCCTGCGACACGCCACCGGAAAGTGCGGAGTCCTCCGAGCGGCTGCACAACCCTCTGCTCAGCCCGAGCGAGACCAGCTCGCTCTCGGAAACGGTGCCTCCCAGATACAACGCGACGGTCGCAAGACTGGTCGTGCTCTCAAAACCGAAGGGATTGGCGCCCACCGGCCGCGCTTCGGGATTCGTACCGGCGTCGGCGGCACAGGCAATCGTCACGTCCCGCCCATCCAGCCGCTCATGGCGAACGGGAACGTCGATCTGCAGAGGCACTTCTCGATTTTCCAGCATACGGGGTTACCTCTACGGCAGCGCCAGGGAGTCGGCCGTGCAGGGCAGATGGCGGATGACCTTGCCACAGGCTGTGCGCAGCGCACCTAGGTTGCGCCGTTCCGTGGGGCGCGCGTCGCGCTCCAGCACGATCTGGCGGAAGGTGGCCTCCTCGGCCGCGGTCAGGGGTTGCTTCGAATCGCGCGCCGCCCTGCGCACCGCCTCCTCGATCATCACCCCAGGAGCAATCTGGTCCCGATGGTTCATGAGCAGGTAGGCGCGCAGCTTCGGGATCGCGCGGCAATGCAGTACCGCGCAGTGGGCTCCGGTGATCCCGAAGAGCGCACCGATCTCGTCCCATGAGGCCTGAGGACGCTCGAGCCTTTCCAGAACGCAGCGCGCTTCCGCGGCAGTCAGCTCGCCCGTCGCGGCGGCGCTCGCGACGAGGCGGGGGAATGACGTGGCGGTCAGCGGCGGCTCCGCAGGGGCCTCGGTGGCGGCGAGCTGCGGGCTTGCCTCGGGCAGACTGTCGAGCGGGGTCTCGCGGAGTCGCTGGCGGGCCAGACGGCGCAGGGCGCGATTGATTTCGTTGCGGGTAATCCTCAGCACCCACAGGCTGAAGGGGCAATCGCCTCTGAAGGTCGCCACGCCGCGCCAAGCGCGAATGGCAACCTGCTGCGCGACATCGGCGCACAGAGCGGAATCGGACAACGCATAGCGGCAGGTGCGCGTCACCTGAGAGGCGACGGCTCGCCACTGCTGTGCGAATTCCTCGTCCGTCATGTGCTTCCAAAGACCTCCAGATCCTTATCGGCGCTGTGCCTGCACAGATCGGACAACCTGCCGAGCAGCTTGTCCCGGGCGCTCGCCGTGTCGGCTGCCGGCATCTTCGCGTTGGTCAGCAGGCAATAGATCCATGCGTACCGCAGCGGACTTCCCGGCGGACTCTCGGCAATCATCCCGGACGTGCGCATCGCGGCGGCGGCGCTGCGTTCGATCGCCAATACGGCGCGTTCCGTTGAATCCTGCAGTACCAGGGGAGGCAGCTGCCGTGCCAGGCCTGCGACGTGCGGTGCTACAAACGAGAGCATCCGGCAGCGCACCGGGCAGTTGCGGCAGTTGTTATCTTCACGCGGAGGCGCGCTGGCCACGGTGGCCAGCAGGTGCTCCCGCGCCTGCTGAAATGCAGCTTGCTCGTCCGCCCCGAGCGCCGACGCTCGCAGCCACGTCATCAGGAAGGGACCGAGCCCGCGCGCTGCTGCTTCGCGTTGCAGGCGGTCCGCCGGCGTCAGCCCGACTTCCGGACTCGTTGTGCGACGCGCTTCCAGCAGTGTGCCGAGCCACTCGTGGGCGGCGAGCCCTGCTGCGCAGTACTCGACTCCCAGCCCGGTGTCGAGTCGCAAGCCCGGCAGCGCACGCAGATCGGCTCGCCAGGCGCTCCAGGCCTTCCAGGCCCGGTCCGCCTCGCCCATCAGAAGCTCCTCGAAGAAAGGGACCAGGGTGCGTTTGATGCGCTCCCATCCGGAGGCCTCTTCGAGCGGCGTGAGAAAGTCGCAGGGTGAGCTGCACACCCTGCAACCGGCATGGCGGCGCAGGTGGGCGCGCTCACCGGCATCCGCCAGGCGTGCCAGATCGCGGACTTCCCGGTCGGCGAGGGCCGGGGCACGCGAGCTTTTCACGGGCAACATGCGTACCAGCACGGCGGAGCCGATACGTTCATCGTGAACCGCGGCATGCCCGGTGGGCAGCGTGTTGAGGTGGCGAATCTGCGCTTCCGTGAGATTCATGCAGCCGCCGACTGCATTGCGATCCTGAGCATCGAGCAGTTGATGGGCGATCTTGAGATACGAGTTCTTCAGGATGTCCGGGGCGAGCTTGCTGGGAATCTGGTCGGCGATGATGAAGCCCTCGCCGTAGGCGCGCATCTCGGCGAGCATGTTCGTGAACATCGAGACCGCCTTGCCGCGGGGGTCGCCTGTTTCCGGCGAGGTTCCGCCGCGCGGGGCCTCCAGCAACCGGTGCGCCTCCTCCACGAGTGTCAGATGCTGCAGGCGCTCGCGCCGGCTCTCGGGCAGGTCGCGTTGCCGCGCCTCTGCGTACTGACACAGGAACACGAACAACAAGGCCATCACGAAGGACTTCTCGTCGTCATCGCCCAGATCCTGCAGCTCGATGACCGCCGGCCGCGAGAAGATGGACTCCAGCGGCGTTGAGCGGCGCGTGTTCAGCGCCAGCCCCTTGTTGCCGACCAGCAGGCTCCGCAGCCTCGAGCGCAGCGCGGCGCCCATGTTCTGATGTATTTCCTGGCCGTATTTCTTGCGCGTGAGAACGACGTCGATCTTGTCGTGCAGATCCTGCAGATTCGGCGTGAGGGCACTCAGCTCATCCTGCGAGGGCCGCTCGCCCAGGTGGGCGTTGCCCGAGGTGTACAGGCTCCAGCCGCGCTCTGTGTAGATCTCCAGCAACGCCTCCTCCAGGACGTACTGCATTCCGGCAAACATCGAGAAGGACGCGTTGAAGACCGCTTTCAGCATGTCGATGTGCCGCCCGAGGGGCACGCCTCGCACGGGGGCGAGCGGGTTGAGCCGTAACGGCAAGCTCACCCCGCCCCCGAAGCCATACACCCCCAGCTTGCCCTTCAGCTCCGGAGTCTGCAGCAGCCGGCGATACTCGCTCTTCGCCGGCTCGAGCACCAGGAACGGCACGCGCAGCCGATCGTAGGCTTCCAGCAGAATCTGCATGCAGGTGTTGGTTTTGCCGCTGCCGGGCGTGCCGGTGACAAAGACATGCCGGTTGAGGGAGCGGGCCGGGATCGAGACGGGGCCGAGATCCCTGCCGAGAGCATCCTGCAACGAGCCAACGGTAACCGCATCGCTCTCCGGCGCGGGCACTGACAGTGCGAAATCGCTGTGCTCGCGCATCGGCAGCCCGGGAATCTCCCGCTGCGGCGGCGTCACCAGTACCGCCAGCTCCTCAGCATCGAGGCACGTCGCCAGCGTGTCGAACGCCCGCCCGAGCGGGTGTCCCTGCGCGCCGCTCGAGGGCTTCATCTGCAGGATCTGGCCGGCTTGGATGGCGCCGCGCACCCAGTGATCCGGCAGAGCGAGGACTCGCAGGGGATCCAGGGCCGAGCTGTCACCGCTGCCGAAGCTACGCAGGCCTCCCGCGACGCCATGAATCGTCGCATCGCTATTGGCGACCAGATAGACGACGGTGCGCCAGCAGCCGCCGCTGCGTGCAGCGACCAGCCGATCCGTGTACCGCTGGATCATCTGCTCGCAGGCCTCTGCGTGTGCATCCAGGAGATCGACGCCGCCGGACTCCGACCAGTTGGTTGCTTCCTGGACCTGAGCGGATTTGCCGGTGCTGTCACGGCGGCCGAACAGCGTGGCTGCCGTCACCGAGGTATTGAGTGCAGCCACCAGGGGCGCAGCGTTCAGGCCCAGCGGCACGGCCACCAGACTGGCAAAGGCGGCGAGGCCCGAGAGGCACATCGGTAGTTCGTCCACGAGAGGGCTCTTGCGCTGCGTCTCTTCCGTGTCGGTGCGCGATTCAGACTCGCTCCCGCCTTGTACCCGCTGAACGGTGCGCCGGACATACGCATGCACCTCACTCTTGAGGCGCCGGCATACATCGATCGCCTCATCGATCAGCGTACTGTCGAGCGGCTCCGCGACGACCATCAGGACATAGGCCTGATCACCGACTGCGGCCACCAGGCGATCCAGGCTCTGCAGGCTCGATGAGGGATCGTGGGCGCGACGCGAGGCAATCCCGGTGACGACTCGTGTTGCCGGAGCGTCGCGCAGGAAAGTGGCCAGCTCGGGTTTCTCCTGCTGATCGAGACAACACAGCGGTCCGAATGCCAGGCCGCTCAGGTGTGAGCGGAAGGCGCTCTCCTGCAGGGACAGGTAATCCTCGGTGGAGCGCGCGCCCGCGCCGATGATGCGCCGCCCGCCGACGTAGAGTCGGTGACGCCCACCGCTGCCGTGCAGGATCATCACAAGTGAGTGCCCTGGATCGTGACAGGCGGTCAGGACATGGGGCATCGCCCGCGCAAAGATTCCCGGCTCCTGCGGCCGGCCAAGAGCGGTGATCTCCCGCAACAGTGGCCGTGCGTTGTCATCTGCGGAAGCCTCGACCTTCCAGTCGGCTGCGCGAAACTGCGACAGGTATCTCCTCTCGAGAACCGAGACCAGCGCCAGGGGCAGACCTTCCGTGAACTGCACCTCCGCGGCCAGGGACGCCCTTGGCTCGGACACCACAGCAGCAGGGGAGATCACAGGCAGGCGTGCGGGATCAGTCGACATCAGTCGCTCCTCGTTGCCACGGCGGGAGGGAGGCGCGAGGCGGTTCTGGCAATGCTCGGTCGGAGTCATTTGGCTCCGCCGTAACGCCGAGCACGGGCGCCGCTGCGAGCAAGGTTCCAGACGCGTACTCGCTCAACTCACCCCACCAGGTTGCGCCGACAGCGACGTCATCGCCGCCTGCTCCGCTACACCATACGGGGCCGAGGGCGGCGGCGATCCTCTCTGCAAAGGGCCAGACTGACCCGATGCCGCCCACGATCAGCAGATCCGCCGTGCTGCTGCCGAGCGTCGTCAGCGCGGCGCGGACCGCGTCAGTGAGCGCGCGCCCAAGAGCAACGCATTCGGGCCACGCTGCACATTGGGAATAGGAGAGGGATAAGGGCGCGTAGAGCCGCTCTTCGAAGGCCTCGCGCCACTGCACGCTCTGATCGACTCTCGCTTGCGACAAGCGAACGGCATAGCGGATGGCGGCGTCGCGCAGTAAGCCGAGGCCTCCCTCCGGGGGCG
>Ga0070681_10007210_pt1 | contig 10841 bp, 4 predicted proteins | sample KBSC83BmetaG_FD_65650 | JGI IMG/M metagenome (GOLD analysis project Ga0070681, IMG submission 65650) | Corn rhizosphere microbial communities from Kellogg Biological Station, Michigan, USA - KBS C8-3B metaG | ecosystem: Host-associated > Plants > Roots > Rhizosphere | place: USA: Michigan...
CTCTTCGGCCTGCTGCTGATCGGCGATGCTGATCGAACCCTTGGCGACGCCCTCGCGAAGATCGGCGGCGAGCCGTTCGTGGAAGGTCACGTTGTCCTGCGCGATCGCCACCAGCCGCTGCTGAAGCAGATAGTCGATGTAGGTGCGCGAGACGTTGAGCGCGACATATTCCGAGCGCTCGGCGACACGCGCGGCGGCCGCATCCGAGCGGGCCGCCTGGCGGCGAATCTCGGCTTCACGACCACCGCTATCGTAGATCAGCTGATCGACGATGAGATCACCCTCGATCGGATAGAGCGTATGATTGGCGATCCCGAGATCGCGGCGGGTCGGATTCCTCAGGCTTCGAACGCCGGCCGAACCTTCGACCGAGATGCGCGGGTAATAGAGCCCCTTGCCCTGCTGGAGTTCCTGTTCCGTCGCAGCGCGGTTGGAGACCGCCTGCCGGATTTCAGGATTAGTGGCGAGCGCCGATTGAACGGCGTCCCGCAGATCCACCGCCCACGCCGGCGAGGCGCTGAGCAGCAGTGCTCCCGGAACGGTGAGCATCCATGACTTCTTCGACATAAGCCCCCCTTTTTGGTCTTTCCTGGTCTTAGGCTGGGCCGCCAAATTACGCCTGGCGGCCCGGGTTATTTTCGGTCAGTTCAACTCATCCATGCACCGGCGGTGCGATATCGGGATGCATCATTTGCATGCCGTGCGCCGAGCCGAAAGCATCGGCAAAGGCGGTGTGTCCGAATGAGACAACGCCCGCGCCATGGCTTGCCAGGGCCTGAAGCGCATCCTGCGCCGCCGCGTGACTCGACACGTTGTTGAGCAACCCGTCGATGTTCACGCCGCCTCCGCCGCCATGAAGCGCGTCGACCAGCACCTTGCTGACGACCTGCTCGTGCTGCGGCGTATTGCCGGCAACGGAGTTGTCCGCCTGGGCCACGCCATGCGATGCGGCCGCCGCGAGCTGCGCTGCCGAAGGCATCACAACCGCCGCTGCTGTTACCGCGCTCGCAGCAGCCGCAGCATGCGCCGGGCCTTCCGATCCATGCGGAAGATCGGTCGGAGCAGCCGATTGGGCGTTGGCCGGGGTGAGCGAATGAGCCGTCTCGACCATATCGTGGACCGTTCCACCGCCCTGCGGAGCAGAGTGGCCGGACGTTCCCGCCGCCAGCGTCGGCTGGACGGTGTGAGCGCTGTCCGCATGGCTTGATCCGGCCGAGGCCGACGAAGCCACCAGGGTGCCGATCGTCGGTGCAAGTGCCGAACTATGCTCGACGCCGCTGACGCTGGCGTGCTCGGACTGCAGGCCGTGCAGGCTGTCCAGCCCGGCGGCCGCAACCGCCCCCATCAGGGCCGCGTTGTGAGCGGCATTGGATGTGCGCTGCTCGTTGTTGTCGTTCGACGAGACCAGCGAGCTGGTGTTGAGCGAGGTCTGCGACACCATCTGGGTCTGCTGAACCGCCAACGGCTGGATCGGCGCCGGCGGCGTGCCGATGGTCACATCGACATGCGTGGTCGCAGTATCGCCGTCCGCGTCGTGGATCGTCGTGTCGAACGAGATTGTCGCATTCTGATCCTGGCTGTTCTGGGTCAGGAACCCGATGTTCTGGATCTTGAACGGGTTATCGTTGACGTCCGTCGTGAACGGCTGGGTCCCGCTGCTGCCTCCGGCCGCACCGAGCGCGCCATTGAAGTTGATGGCAGTGCCGGTGACACCGTCGTCGGAGCCGGCGATCTGCGCGCCGACAATGACCAGGTTGGTGTTGCCGTTTTGATAGTCGTTGGCCTCAATGACGACGAGGCCGTCATTGTTGTCGAGAACGATGCCGGAATAAGCGGTACCCGCAAGGGTGGCGTTACTCTTGATGATGTCACCGTTCTGCACCATCAGCGCTTCAGTGGTATACTGATGCGTAACAGTGTCGTACAACTTCAACACGACAATCATGTCCTCGGTCGTGCCGACGCCGTCCAGTTCGATGAACATTGACGTCGTGTTCTGCGTAGGAACGATGCCGAGGGTGCCCTGCGGATCTGTCGAATAGAGATTGAAGTCGAGAACTTCACCGCCCTGGAGCGTGTTGCCGGCAACACCAGCGGCGCTGCTCGACAGAGTGACCGTCGCGTCGGTGCCTTTGAACAGCTCAAGGCCGCTAAAGGTCGCCGTCGTCACCGGGTCGAACGAACCGTTCGTGCCTTGGGTGGTGCCGGAACCCGCGCTTTCTCCAGTGAACTGAACAAAGAAGTTGTCCTGCAAGTGCACATTCGCAATGTGCGACGGCGAGTTCGACGTCGTGTTGTTCGGATTCCAGTTGACGAAGTCGCCAGCTGATCCGTTCGCGGTCTGCAAAATGCTGAAGCTCTGGATCGGGTGATCGAGAGTGACCGTGTACGTTCCGGCCGCTTTGTTGAACACCAGCGTGCCGGTCTCGTGATCCGTACCTCCCGTTCCTGTGTCGTAGTCGAACGAGAAGGTGTAGCTTGCCGTCGTCGCATTCTCCGCGCCGGGCGTGAGGGTGACGTTCTGCGCGTCGGTCCCGTTCACCTGGATCCCGAAGTTCGACACGCCAATGTCGTCGGGATTTTGGTTGCCGGAACCGCCGTTCGGCGAGTCCGTCCCGATCGTGATCTGCATATCGCCGGTACCGGAGATGGTGCCGCTGTTATCGATCTGCAGCGTCGTATCGACATTGCCGAAGCGCGGTCCGTCGTCCTGGATGCCAAACACGTCCTGACCGACGTTGATGTGCGCAGTGGCCGTATCGCCGTCGAAGTCCGTTACTGTTTGGACAACCTGGATATCCGATGCAGCCGCCGTATGTAGCAGTGCAAGGTCGTCGAGCGCGGCAGCGCTGGATCCCGCCGTCGGGTTCCAGATGTTATGCAGCTCCGTGAAGGTTGCGATACCGGTCGAAGGATCGATGGAGATCGTGAAATAATTCACGCCGCCGAACGAACCCGTGATCGTGTTGCCGGACTGGTTGAGAACGATCTCCCCGCCCTTGCCGTTCGCCACCGTATTGTCGAGCGCGAACAGACCTGACCCCACGTTCGCACCGCTGATGTGCAACGAGTAGCCGACGGTTCCAGGACCATCCGCGCCGAAGTTGACGCTGGCGCCTGTCACAAAGTTGGCCGAGAAGTTGATCGTGTTCGACGCATCGCCTGAAGGCGCTCCGCCGCTCGCGGTGTCGCTTCCCTCGGGCCGGGTCTCGTCGAGCGTTACCGTGCCGATCGCCGTTCCGCTCGTGGAGGCCGTCGGCCCGTCATCGGTGAAGTGCAGGTTCGCACCGATATTGACACTCTGGCTCCCCGTTGCGGTGTCGCCATCCTTGTCGGTGATCGACGAGGAAGCCGTCAGCGTGATCAGGTTGTCAGCTAGGCTGACAGACTGATCGTTGAACGGAGCGTCGTTGGCGCCGGCCTGCAGCGGATGATCGATCTGCTGCATCTGGTTCAGCGTCACTTGACCTGTGCCGTTGACCGTAACCGAGAAGACCACCGAAGCATCACTATCGCTCGCCGGTGCACTGGCCGCCGTCGAACCCACCACCTCGCCGTTGGCGAGAAGATAAAGGTGGATCGCCGATCCGTGGCTCGAAAGCCCGGAGAGCACGCCCTGCGACGAAACGCCCAATGCGAAGGCAAGGGTCGGGGTCGTGTTGGTGCCGTCCGCGCCCGCCGAGAATGACAGGCCGAAGACTCCGCCGAAGTTGGCCGTCGTCGTGGTCGAGTGATCGGTATTGACCCCGATCGTATCGGCATCGTCCGTCGTCAGGCTAATCGCGCTGTCGTCGCCCTTGGTCACGTTGATCGTCGGCGTATCGTCGTCGACGTTGATGTTGAGGTTGACGGTGTTCGAATGATCGCCGTCGGCATCCTGAACGAAGAAGCTGACATTGATGTCGCTGATATTGTTCTCGGTATTGTCGCCGGCCTGGCCGTCCAGCGACGGATGCATGACAGCGGCGGTCTGAGTGACCGTGTAGTCGCCCGTGGCAGTGTTAAGCGAGATCGAGAAAACATGAACCTCGACGCCGTTCTGCAACTGATCGATCACCATGGTCGTGCCGGTGGTCAGAGCCGTATTGACGCTGAAGCCGGTCGGGAGTCCCGTCTGATCGGCGTTGGCCGAGAAGTGATAGGTCAGCGTACCGTCACCGCCGCTTCCGACGAGCGTTCCGCTCGCGGTGTCCGGAGACGGCGGGTTCGGAAGATCGTCGCCCGTACCGCCGAGGTTGCCGTTGGCGCCCGCGACCGCATCGTCATCGAGATGCGCGACATCCGGCGTTGCTAGCGTCGGGATCGAATCTTCGATTCCGATCGTCAGCGTTGCCGTGGTCGTATCGCCGTCCGCGTCCTGGATCGTGTACGTGAACGTATCCGAGACGCCGCCGACATTGTCCGTGCGCGTGTAGGTGTAATCACCGTTCGCATGGATCTCGAGCGTGCCGTGATCGCCCGCGATCGACAGCACACCGCTGCTGAAAGTGGTATCGGTGCCGCCGGTTCCCTGGATCTGAACAACCGAGATCGGCGCGTCAGCGCCGGTCGAGTCGTGGCCGGCTGCACCGCTCGTCGTTCCAACGCCGGTAATCACGTTGCCGGTAGCCGTGCTGCCGCCCGCAAGGATTTCGTCCGTGTCGTTGCGCGCCACCGGAGTGTCGTCGTTGACATTGATCACGAGGCCGCTGTTGGCGCCCGAGTTGGCGGTGACCGTGTCGCCGTCCGCGTCGGTTGCCTGGATGATCGAACCGAGCTGGATCGCGAGATTGTTCTCGGTGTTGTCACCCGTGAGGCCGTTCAGCGTGGGATGATCAAGCTGATCGATCAGGTTGAACTGATAGGCGCCCGTGTTGGCATCCACGGTGAACGTGAACACGGTGTTCGCGCCCGCCGTAGCGGTCAGCGTGTAGATATGCGTGTTCGCATCGAACGACACGTTATAAGTCAGCGCCACGCCCTTCGAGGTGAGGCCCTCGGCCTGCAGCGCCGTGAAGGTGTTCGACAGGCTGTAGGTCAGCGGTGTGTCGGCGCCGCTCAGGAAGAGACCTGAAACGTTGCCGGTTGCCACCGTCGATTCACCAGCGATGTCGCCGGGCCCGCCAGCGATTCCGTTTCCGTCGCCGCCGTCCGAAGCATTGCCGACAATGCCATCCTCATCGACGCTGCCCGAAAGCTGCGTGTTGGTGGCGGCCGGAATGTCGTCCTCGATCTGCACGAGGAACGAGCGCGCGTCGAGGTGGATCGAGTCGCCGTCGGCGTCCGTCACCTGGACCAGGCCGGATAGGTCCAGCGTCAGGTTCTGGTTGTCGTCGTTGGCCGGCGAGTTCGGCAGGTGATCGATCGGAGCATCGAGAGTGACCGTGTAGTTGCCGCTCGAGTCGAGGCTGACCGTGAACACGTGATTCGTGCTCGAGTCGTTGCCGGTGAAGGCGACGAGTTCGCCGCCGACGATCGCATAATGGACCGCGGCGCCGCCCGATGTGAGCGCCGGCAGTCCGCCAAGCGCGCTGGCATCGAGCGAAAACGTGCCGGGTTGGTCGGCGCCGACCGAAACCTGGCTCGCAAGCGATCCGCTCGCGACCGTGGTCTGGCCGTCGCCGTCGGTGATCCCGTTCGGAAGCTCATCCTCATCGACATGCGCCGTGACACTGCCCTCGACCTGCGCGGGCATGTCGTCGTCGACATTGATGACGAAGGCTCCGGCAGCTCCCGTCGCGGAGTCGCCGTCGGAATCGGTCGCAACCACGATCGACGAAAGGTCGAGAAGGAGGTTGGGATCCTCGGTGTTGTCGCTCGCCGTGCCCGCACCCGTCGGGTGGTCGAGCTGGCCCTGCAGGTCAAAAGTCCAGCTGCCGTTGGAATTGACCGTCAACGTGAAGATCGTCTCCCCCGCCCCGATATGGCCGTCGCCATTGAGGTCGGCGCTGGCCGTCAGGACGTTGCCGGCGACCGCGTAGGTCACCGCGTGACCGTTCGAGGTCAGGCTCGGCAAGCCGCTCGTCACGGTGCTGAGGCTGAAGCTCAGCGGCTGGTCGGCGCCGGCGTTGAAGAGCGCGCCGAGGCTGCCCGCGAGACCGCTCGCGCTCGCGCCGCCGGGATCGTCCCCCGGAGCGCTGTCGTTGTTGCCGGTCGCAAGCGCGTCTTCGTCGACGAGCCCGGTTACCAACGGCGTCGGCGGGCCACCGCCCTCACCCGGAGGCGGAACGATGGCAGTCGGGATATCGTCATCGAAGCTGATGTTCAGATGGCCCGGCTGCACGCTGGTGTCGCCGTCGCCATCCGTGACGCTGAAATTGATCGTCGCGGACGCGTTATTCTCGGTGTTTGTCCCGTCGTTAACCTGAAGGACGTTCTCGAGAAGGTGGACCGAATAGGATCCGTCGGCCGCAATCGTGACGGTGAACAGGCTCGAGCCTTCACGTCCCGCGTCAGGCGAATCCGTGACCTCGGCGGTGAGCACCCCGGCGACGACGTGATAGGTCACCGTCTCCTGGCCGATCGTCGCGACCTTGCCGTCCATGTCGGAGGAGAAGCCAAACGATCCCGGCGCGTCGCCGCCAAAGTTGGCGGTGAGCGTGCCGGATACCGTGGTCCCGGCAGCGTCGGGATTGGGTGACGGATTATCGTCGCCCGGACTTGGGACCGGCAGATCGTGATTGCCGCCCGGAAGGTTGTCGTCGTCGACAACCGCATTGGCGTCGATGGCGACCGGAACCGAATCCGCCGGCACGCTGATGGTGAGCGTTGCGGTGCTGGTGTCGCCGTCACCGTCGGTGATCTGATAGGTGAAGACGTCGTTTCCGCCCGGCGTGCCGTTCGTCGCGGTCAGCGTATAGGTATAGCTTCCGTCCGCGTGGATCACGAGGTCGCCGAACGTGCCGTGGACGAGCGTTCCGCCGCCGGTTACCGCGTCAAAGGTCCCGGCCCCCGAGCCGGCATGGATGCCGGTGACGCCGTCGCCGTTGTTGACGAGATTGTCGGCGCCGGGCGTGTCCGCCCCCGCCGCGCCGCTGGTCGTGCCGTCGCCCGTCAGGACGTTACCGTCGGTGGTGTCGGCGCCCTTGACGATGGCGTCCGTGTCGGGACGCGCGATCGGCGTATCGTCGATGATGTCGATCGTCAGAGTCGCGGTCGCGGTGTCGCCGTCGGCGTCAGTGATCACGACGGTGAAGTGATCGGCGGTGTTGTCACCGCTGGTGTTGTCGCTCAGCGCATAGGTGTAACCGATCGTGCCTCCAGCGATATTGACGCTAGTGATCGTCATGATTCCGAACTGGCCCTGGATCGTCGTTCCGACGCTCGCGCCGGTGATCGTGACCCCGTCGACGGTGATCGTGTTCGCGCCGTCGCCAGCTGTGAACACGATCTGGCCGAAGGTGTTCTCGCTGTCGTTGCTGTTGTTGTCGCCGATTCCGTCGGCGATCTCGCCGGTGCCGGGCGTTTCGTTCGCAGAGTCGCCGTCGCGCGGCGCCGGAAGGCCGGCTTCACTGACCTGGTCGAGCGCATCGATCGCCCCGGGGGCGAGGTCGTGCGGCTCGATGACGACCGTCGGGTGCTTGTCCTCGAACTGGCCGATGTTCTTGAACTCAGGCGGCGTATAGTGGAGCTCGGTCGGCGGAATGAGATCGCCGAGCGGAACGCCCGGATCGAGCGGCGGGACCGGATCGGCGAAGTTGCCACCGCTGCTGGTCGGCGGACCGGCCGCAGGCTGCGGCTCGTTATCGACGAGCAGCGCCGCAAGGTTGGTCGGCGGAACCTGGACGTCGCCGATGACGAGCTGCGGAACGAACACCGCCCCGCCCGGGATGACCATCTGCGTGCCGTCGGGCATGTTGATGACGAGGTCGCGCCCGTTCACGTGAATGTCGGAAAGCTCGACGCCTTGCGGAAGATTGACGATGCCCTGGCCGGCCGCGGCCGCGGCGACCTGGCCGATGTCGATCGTCAGCGTGGTCGAGGAATTGGCGCCGCTCGCGTCCGCGAGCGTGTAATTGAAGACGTCCTTGACGCCGTCGGGAGTACCCGGATTGCGGACGTAACTGAAGTTGCCCTGCATATCCATGGAGAGCAGGCCGTACTGGCCCGAAGCCTGGTACGCGCCATTGGTGGCGACGGTCTGGCCGCCGGCGCCCTGCACCGCGGTGATCGTGGCTCCCGCGCCGACATGGTCCTCGCCCGAGGCGCCCGAGGTTGTTCCGGCACCAGTGATGGCGTTGCCCGTTGCGGGACCGAAACTGCCGGCGGGCAGCCTGTCTTCATCCGGCCGTGCAACCGGCTGAGAATGCTCGGTCGAACCAGTCTGCGAAGCGTCGTCGTAGCGCATATGTCACCCCCGTGTGACCACGCGGCGAACCGCGAGATCGTATGAATTCACGTAGGCGAGTGTCAGGGAGACCGGTTAGACCGTTGAACGGAAACGGTTAACGGAAGAGCCCCGACACCCCCGTCAATCATCGGACAAGAACACTAGTCAGCATCCTTTGCAAGCTGGCGACACCGAATCGACAGTCGTTGCCCGATTCATTTCATGGTTCGAGGAAGATAAAACCAGTTAACGAAAGTGCTAATTAAAGAGAATAGCTCTGCACTCTTTTACCAAGCTGTTGGATCGTTACAACTAAAACTCTCCAACAACTTCGTTGATTCTTGCTTGTCTAAATAAACAATCCTGACTCCGTTAGCCAACGTCAAGGCAGGTTTTTGTTTGCGTTAACCATTTATCTTATGTTTAACACTGTCGGTTCGCCAACGCTCATTAAGCTGTTGCCGACTCGAGCAACGACCTCGGCGCTCCAAAAAATTGCGCCCGGTGCTGTGCCACAATGGGAATCTGATGCTTGATTGAGATCAAGGAACCGTCCGACTCGGCGGACGAGCTCCGAGTCGCTACGAGTGGTAGCGTTCGATGGAGGCGGACGAGCCTTGCCGCCCCTCATGGCCAAGGGTGCCGCGATCGATCAGAATGACAGCCAGCGCTCCGAATGCGATTGCGAGTCCGTAAGGAACCCTGGTTCCCCGGATTTTGCCGTCGCGTCCCCGCCGCAGCGGCCGGCTGAGCAGGTAGGCGATTGCGACTACTCCACCGGCTAGCAGGACGAAGACTGTGAACCAAAGGGCGGAGCGAAGGTCGAGCCACAAAACCGTCGCTGCAAAAAGCTTCACGTCCCCTCCGCCAAGCCAGCCAGCCGTGAATGCCGCCGTGCCGAGAGCCAGGATTCCAACAAACACCGCACCGTTCTGCCACAGCGACCATGAAGGACCTTCGATAACCGCGGCGCAGATCGCTCCGGCGATGACGACCAGGGCGGTGAGGTTCGAGATCCGGTAGCGCGATGCATCCTCGATTGCGGCGGCGGCCATCGCGCAGCCGAGCAGGATGACGAGCCACGATGGAGCAGACGCTATGAGGTTCAATTCGGACTCACCGCTTTGAGGTTGTTCGAAGCTCGGTCGTACCAGCTTGGATTGGCGTCCAGCGCCTGGGTGAAGGCTGCAATGGCGCGTTGCTTTTCGCCCAGCAGCGATGCCGCCACGCCCGCATCGTTCAGTCGCGCCGCCCAGTCCCTGGCGCTCTCGCCCGCTTCTCGCTTCGGCAGGTCGGCCGCCAGCGCCGCCTTTGCGAGTTCGAGATTGTTTGCGATCCGGTCCGAAGCGCCGCCGATGCTCGCCGCTTGTTCGAAGAAGGGAATTGCGCCTGCCCAGTCCCCGCGAAGCAGCTTGGACCAGCCTTCATTGTTGATGATGCGAGCTTCGTTGGGCGCCAGCTGGTGAGCGCGCGAATAAGCTTCGTCCGCCCCGCTCCAATCCTGGTTGAAATCGGCAAGCACGCCGCGCGCGTTCCACGCCCGCCAGGAAGCGTTCGGCGATGCGGTGGCGCAATCGACCAGCGGCTTCGCTTCCGTGGGCTTGCCGATTTCGAGCGCTGCAATTGCTCCATTCACGCAGTCGCCGGGTTGCTTCTCTGAAGATGCGGTGAGCCGCTGGTAGCCGGCAAGCGCTTCGGCATATTTGTGCGACGCGAAGGCGAGTTTCGCGACCATGCGATCGACGGGCACTCCGCTCGCTCCCGCGGACACTGCGCGTCCGATCAACAGCTTCGCTTCTTCAAGCCTTCCCGCGTCGATCGCCTGTGAAGCATCGCTCAAGAGGGACGCATTGGGACGCGCGGGAACCGGCGCTGCGGCGAGACTCGACGCGGCGAGCAGGCCAAGGATCATGATTTCTGTGGGCCGGTGATCCTGTCGACCGAATCACGTCCGAGCACGAGGACGAGCACGTCGCGCTCAACCATGCGCGCGGCCACCCCGAACTGCGCGGCGAGACTCTTGCCCAGCTTCGCGCGGTTGCGCGAGTAAAGGACGACACTCGTCTGACGCGTCGTCGTGGCGTCGCCGACGTCGATCCGCCGCCATCCGCGGTTCAGGAGAACCGTCCGAGCGGACCCGGCGATTCCCTGCTTTCGGGCGGCATTGAGAACTTGGACGTTGGGTCTGCCGTCGGGCGATGAGCGAAGGGCGACCCAGCGAGGACCGCTCGTTGACGCGATCCGCGTTTCGCCGGGCTTTTGCCACAGTGACTTGCCCGTCGTGACCAGAGCCACTTCGCCCCGAGACAGCCGCTCGAGACGAGGGCCGGATGTCTCCGCCACGGCGACCGGCGGTTCGATTCTCAGCGGAATCTTCGGCGGCACCGGCCGGGCGGGAGGAAGCGCCACGGTAACGCTCGATAGCATCGGCCGCGGCTCCTCGATTGGCGGCATTGGCGGCGGGCTTACCCGCGCTTCCACATGATCGACCGGCCGGGCAGGCGGGAGCTCGACTGTAATGCTGCCGGTAGAG
>Ga0070681_10007213_pt1 | contig 10840 bp, 11 predicted proteins | sample KBSC83BmetaG_FD_65650 | JGI IMG/M metagenome (GOLD analysis project Ga0070681, IMG submission 65650) | Corn rhizosphere microbial communities from Kellogg Biological Station, Michigan, USA - KBS C8-3B metaG | ecosystem: Host-associated > Plants > Roots > Rhizosphere | place: USA: Michigan...
CAACGTGTTCGCGATGCTGCTCGACCACGCCCCGTAAGACCGTCAAATGCGCGATGCGCGTCGCTTGATCCTCTTTGGCCCAATCCTCATCCAATGTAAATACGGCAAAGGTGCCGTAGACGCCCGGCTCGCTCAGGAGCTTGTCGCGATCGGCCGCCTCAACGGCCGGAGCCGGCACCAGGCCGATTAACGCCAGCAGAACCACAGGCATGAACGTCCCCATCGAAGATCTCATCGTTTCCCCCTCTTCACTCGTTTATGCGTAACCGGACCGAATACCCGCCGGAAAATCTTATCGAGATGGCGGAGATAGTACTTCGGGTCGAAGCAGGATTTGATCTCCGCCGCCGTGAGGTGTTTCGCAATGAAGGGGTCCATCCCGACTAACCCCTGTAGTCCGCCGGCCCCCTTCCAGGAAGCCATCGCATTGCGCTGGACTGCTTCGTACGATTCCTTCCGCTGCGCACCCTTCTCGATGAGCAGCAATAGCAGCCGTTGCGAGTAGACCAGTCCACCGGTGAGGTCGAGGTTGCGCTTCATGTTCGCCGGATAGACCATCAGATGTTTGATGACGTCGGTGACCCGGGCCAGCATATAATCGATGAGGATCGTGCTGTCCGGCATGATGACCCGCTCGACTGACGAATGGCTGATGTCCCGTTCGTGCCACAGTGCGACGTTCTCCAGGGCTGCGAGGCTATTGCCCCGCACCACACGGGCCAGCCCACAGAGGTTTTCCGAAGCGATGGGGTTCCGTTTGTGGGGCATCGCTGAGGACCCCTTCTGTCCTTCCGAAAAATACTCCTCCGCCTCGAGCACCTCGGTCCGTTGCAGATGGCGAATCTCGGTCGCAAACTTTTCGATGCTGGCAGCCAACAGGGCCAGGGCGGACGCATACGCGGCATGACGGTCGCGCTGGACGATTTGATTGGAGACCGGGTCCGGCGTCAGTCCCAGCCTGGCACAGACATATTCTTCCACTTCCGGCGCTTGATGCGCGAATGTGCCCATCGCACCGGACAGCTTGCCGACTGCGATCTCCCGCCGGACATGCGTCAATCGTTCCCGGTGCCGGCAGGCTTCTTCATACCAGATGGCCAGCTTGAACCCGAACGAGATCGGCTCGCCATGGATACCGTGCGAACGGCCGACCATCACCGTATTCTTGTATTTCAGCGACTGCCGCTTCAAAACGGAAATCAGTTCTTCAAGACCGCGGAGGATGAGGTCGAGCGCCTCCGTCATCTGCACGGCCAACCCTGTGTCCACAATATCCGATGAGGTCAGCCCCATATGGAGATATCGATGCTCAGGCCCCACCGCTTCCGAGAGCGACTCCAGAAAGGCGATCACGTCATGCTTCGTCACCTTCTCGATCCGGGCGATCCGCTTCACGTCGATCGCGGCTTTTTTTCTGATACGACCCGAGGTGCCGCGCGGAACTTTTCCGGCCCGCTCGAACGCCGCACAGGCTGCCAGTTCGACCTCGAGCCAGATCTCATATTTCCGCTTCAACTCCCAGATGGCCTTCATTCCGGGGCGGGTATAGCGCTCAATCATCTGCACCTCACGGTGTGGGCGCGGGGCATGAGGCTATCGGCAAGGGGCGCTGACGGATCGAACAGAAACAACTGCATCAAATCCCCCTAACCCTTGCCTCTCGCCTCGTGCCTCTCGCCGGTCGCTTCGATCCGTTTCGCGGCAAGCGACAGTTCCTTATTCAACACCTGATCGAGAACGCCATTCACGAATTTTGACGCTTCGTCGTCGCCGAAACTTTTTGCCAATTCAATGGCTTCATTCACCGTCACCTTGGCCGGCACATCATCCATCCAGAGCAATTCATAGACGCCGGCCCGCAGGATATTGCGGTCCACAATCGGCATACGGCTGATTTTCCAATTGGTGGCATATTTCCCGATCAACGCATCCAGATCTTTTTTCTTCTCCTGCACCCCTGCCACAAGCCGTTCGGCGAAAGCCTTCACCTCATCCGTGGCCTCGTTCTCCTTCCAGAACACATCCAGCCAGAGGCCCGGACGGCCGTGAATATCGTATTGAAATAAGATCTGGAGGGCGCGTTCACGGGACTGGTGGCGGGATCCCATAACTACGTCTTGCGCTTTCGCGGCGCCCGTTTCCTGGGTTCATGAACTCGCGGCGCGTCAGCACCAGACTGAGTGTCATTACCTGCGCGCAATAATCGCATGACCGTTGCCATTTCAATTGCAGACCTGGCCGCTTCTCCACCACGGTTGAATTTGGCCGGTTCTGCCCGCTCGATCGCCTGCGCAATCGTATGTGTCGTCAGCACCCCGAAGATCACCGGCACGTCCGCATCCAGGGCCGCCTGGCCGATGCCCCGGCTCACTTCGGCGCTGATGTAGTCGAAATGCGGCGTGTCGCCGCGAATAAGCGCCCCGAGACAAATCACCGCATTGAACTGCTTCGACCGCGCCATCGTCCGGGCCACCAGGGGAAGTTCAAACGCCCCCGGCACCCGCACCACATCGATATCGTCAGCTTTGACCCCGTGGTTGCTCAACCCTTCAACGCAGGAACTCAGCAGCTTGCTCGTGACGAACTTATTGAATTTCGCGACCACAATCCCGAACCGCAATCCCGTCGCATCATGAGACCCTTTTCGCAGTTTCATTCCTCTTTATTTCTTCCTTTCCCCTCTCCCCCCGCTTGCGCATCATTCTGCATTTCCGCGGGTGGCAGGGATGATCTCGACTGCGCCCGTCGAGCGAGGCCCTTCCCAGGGCGCGCGCTCCGGGAGCAAAGAGATCGTCCCTGCCACCCGCTCTATACCTTCTTAAGAATATGCCCCATCTTATTTTTTTTCGTTCGCAAGTATTTCACATTCGCCGCCCGTGGCTGAATCTCGATCGGTACACGCTGGACGACTTGGAGGCCATAGCCTTCGATGCCGACGATCTTGCGCGGATTATTCGTGATGAGCTTGATCTGATGCAGCCCGAGATTCACAAGGATCTGCGCCCCCACGCCGTAGTCGCGCAGGTCTGCCTTGAACCCCAACTGTAAGTTTGCCTCAACTGTGTCACACCCCTGGTCTTGTAACCCATAAGCCCTGATCTTGTTGAGCAGGCCGATGCCGCGACCCTCTTGATTCAGGTAGAGCAGGACTCCTCGCCCGTCCTTCTGAATCACCTCCATCGCCTTGTGTAATTGGTCGCGACAGTCGCACCGCAACGAGCCCAGCGCGTCGGCGGTCAAACAGCCGGAGTGCACGCGAACCAGGGTCGGATCGCCGCCCTCCACGCGCCCCTTCACGAGAGCAATGTGCGTGATGCCGTCGATTTCATTTTCGAACGCCACCGCCTCGAAATCACCGAACATCGTCGGCATCCGCGCGCTGGCCATCCTCCGCACGAAGGTTTCGCGCTGCATGCGGTATTCGATGAGCGCCTTGATCGTCACCATCTTTAATTTGTGCGACTTGGCAAACTTCGTCAGCTCAGACACCCGCGCCATGGTGCCGTCCTCGTTCATGATTTCGCAGATCACACCGGCAGGGGTCAGTCCCGCCAATCGCGCCAGATCGACCGACCCTTCCGTCTGCCCGGCCCGCTTCAATACCCCGCCCTGCTGGGCCTTCAAAGGGAAAATATGACCGGGCCGCGCCAGGTCGCCAGGCTTGCACTTCGGATCGATCGCCACATGAATCGTCGTGGCCCGATCGGCTGCGGAGATGCCAGTCGTAATGTCTCTGCGGGCATCGATGGACACGGTGAAGGCCGTGCCGAAGGTGGCGGTGTTCTCAGCAGCCTGCTGAGGCAGTTGTAGTTCTTCAACCCGCTGAGGGGTCAACGCGAGACAGATCAAGCCCCGCGCATGCCGGGCCATAAAATTAATGGCGTGGGGGGTCACGTGCTCGGCGGCGATGACAAGATCACCTTCATTTTCACGATCTTCATCATCCACGAGGATAATGAATCTCCCCTTCTTGATGTCCTTGATGGCGTCTTCGATGCTATGGAAGGGAGTGGCCATGGTTTCCTACAATTCCGCGGAGTTATCATCAGCTGCTGCCGCACCACATAACCCTGTTTCGACCCTCACTGTCAACGGGAAAAACGGCCTATTCATCGTTCCGGATTGTTCCTGTCACCGGCCCGTTTGAGAGCCAGGGCGACGCTGCCGGCCAAGGCGAGCGACAATGCGGCAAAGAGCCAAAGTCCCGGCCTGAACGTACCTGAGAGATCTTTCAATGCTCCGAGCCAGAGCGGCAGGAGGAATCCGCCGAATCCGCCGGCGGCGCCGATGACGCCGGACGCAATGCCGATCCGTTTCGGAAACCGTTCCGATACGACTTGAAATACCACACCGTTACCGAAACCCATCACCGTGATGGTTCCGATCAATACAGGCAGGGCCCATTCGACCGGAGGTAGTTGCCCCAAGCCGGCCACCAATCCCGCGATGGCCACCAAGACCGGTCCCATCACGACAACTCCCCCAATCCGGTCCGCGACGAAACCTCCCAGCGGGCGGATCAGGCTTCCGAGCAATCCGCAAAGCGCCGTCACTGAACCGGCTTCGACCATATCAAGTCCATACTGATCGTGCAGGAAAATCGGAAGTAGGCTGCACAAGCCTACAAATCCCCCGAAGGTCACGGCGTATAACGCGCAGAGCCAGTAAGCCGAGGGTTGACGCAGCATTTCCGCCAGGTCATTCCACCACAAGCGATGACGTTCCGTTCGAGAGTGATTCGCATCCGACTGGACGACCAACCGGAATACAATCATCGTGAGCACCAGCGGAATGGCCATCAAGCCGAAGACCCCGTGCCAACCGACGAGTTCGGACAGGCGTGGCGCAAAGAACATGGCCAGCACAGTCCCGCTGTTGGCCGACGCGGCAAGCCCCAGCGCCAGACCCTGATGGGCCGGCGGATAGGCCCGGCTCGCAACGGGAAGCGCCACGGCAAAGCTGGCACCGGCAAACCCCATCAGCAGACCGATGCCCAGCATTTGGAGATAGGTGGTGCCACCAAGCCAGCCCCACAGGACCGCCGCAGTCACGCCTCCGAGTAGATAGAGGCCCGTGCGTTTGGCTCCCAGCCGATCACTCGCCAATCCCACCCCGATACGCAAAATTGCGCCACCAAGCAGGGGACAGGCCACCAGCAACCCCTTCTGAGTAGGGCTCAACCCGAATTCCTCTGCAATCGGCACCCCGAGCGCGCCGATTAACAGCCAGACCATGAAGCTGACTTCGAAATGTAACCATGCGCCGACGAGCGACGGCCAGTGTCCGCTCCGCAACGCATAGACGAACGTATTTGCTGAGAACATGAGACCCCGCCACGTGTGGTATCGGTCCACACACAGAGCAACAAGAACCTCTCACTATATGAAACGCAGTTTCCATCCTGCAAGCTGGCCCTTCCTTTTCAGGAGAAGAGCACGGTTTTGTCTCGAAACATGGTTCTGTTATAGTCAGCCAATCGATGAAAACACGCGGCAAAAAAACGTTACACAAAGCCCCCCTCGAACCGGAAATCGTCGAGTCCTCGGATGAGGACCTCGCACAGGCGACACCGGTGACGAGCCTGCACGATGGTTATCCCCCGGACGGACCCGTACCGTCCGAGAGCCATGACGTGGTCCCGGTCACGGCGCTCCAGCAATATCTGGCCGAAGTCCGGCGCTACCCCTATCTCTCCAAAGAAGAAGAACTGCTCCTGTTCCATGAGTACCGAATCAACGGAAACCGCGAGGCAGCCGTTAAACTCATCATGGCCAACCTGCGTGTCTCTCTCTCCATTGCCGCAGAATATCTCCACACCGGCGCAGACCATATGGATCTCATCCAGGAAGGCAACGTCGGACTGATGCATGCCATCAAGAAGTTCGACCCGTCGAAGAACGTGCGCTTTTATGCCTATGCCGCCTGGTGGTCCAGGGCCTATATCCTTCGCTACTTGCTGAACACCTATCGCCTGGTCAAGATCGGCACGACCCAAGATCAACGGAAGCTCTTCTACAACCTGAAGAAAGAAAAGACCAAGCTGGAACGCGAAGGGTTCGCTCCCGACACGAAACTCCTCGCCGACCGGTTGAATGTGCGGGAGCGGGACGTCATTGAGATGGGGCAGCGGCTCGGCAACTGGGAACTTTCGCTGGATCAGCCGATCGGCGAAGATCAGGAAGGCAGCCTGTTGGATGTGCTTCCTTCCCAGCAAGTCCCGGCGGACGAACAAATCGCACAAGACCAATTACAAACGCTTTTCCGGGCAAAACTCTCCGAATTTATCAAGACGCTCGACGAACGGGATGAAGACATCCTCCGGAACCGGATTCTCTCAGAAACCCCCTTGACCCTGGATGACCTCGGCAACAAGTACTCCATTACGAAGGAGCGAACCAGGCAACTTGAGGCGCGGATCATCACACGTTTGCGCGACTACATCAAGAAAGACATCAAAGATTTCGACCGCTTGCGAATCTGACCCCTACCCGGATCTTCAGTCGGCTCGCCATCGAAATTAGGGCCTGGTATACCGGTCTTCTAATGGGTTATGATTCCCGCGGTCCCTGTGCTGAGGGCGCGAAAGAATTTCCTCATTTCTCCCCCTTGACTTGGACGAACCCGAGGCTATCTCTACTTCATTGTTTAGCAGATCAGGGCTTCTGCTCGTTCGGGGGTATCCCGATTACGCCATCGAGTCTGAACCTGTTCTACATCGTTGATTTTCACTGGGTTAACTTTAGGAGGAGGTATCGTTATGAGCACTGCAGCCAAGGAGAAGAAGGACGTAACCAAGGGGTTCCAGCCTTTGGGAGACCGGGTATTTGTAACCTACACTGAAGAATTGGACAGAACTTCCGGCGGGATTTATGTGCCGGACAGCGCAAAAGAGAAGCCGCAACGGGGCATCGTCCAGGGCATCGGCAAGAAGGTTGAGAGTGTGAAGGTCGGCGACCAGGTCCTCTTTGACAAGTACTCAGGCAGCAAGCTCCGGATCGACGACGAGGAGTGTTTGATTCTGAAGGAAGAAGACATCCTCGGAATCTTCAATAGCTAATCTCATTACAATTACACACATTACGACGACGACACAAAGGGGGAACAACTATGGCAAAGCAATTGATGTACGGTGATGCCGCGCGCGCGTCCATCCTGAGAGGGGTGAACCAGCTCGCCGATGCCGTGAAGGCAACACTCGGTCCGAAGGGCCGCAATGCGATTCTCGACAAGAAGTTCGGCGCCCCGACGATCACCAAGGATGGCGTAACCGTCGCGAAAGAAGTTGAACTCAAGAACCCGTACGAAAACATGGGCGCCCAGCTCGTGCGTGAAGTCGCCAGCAAGACCAGCGACACGGCGGGAGACGGAACCACGACGGCGACCGTGTTGGCCCAGGCCATCTATCGTGAAGGCGTGAAGAACATCACCGCCGGTGCGAACCCGATGGAAATCCAGCGGGGCATCAACAAGGCCGTCGAAGTCGTCATCAACGAGCTCAAGAAGCTCAGCAAGCCCTGTCAAAACAAGACCGAGATCTCCCAGGTCGGAACGATTTCCGCCAACAACGACAAGACCATCGGCGACCTCATTGCGGAAGCGATGGAGAAGGTCGGCAAAGACGGCGTGATCACGGTTGAGGAAGCCAAGTCCATGACCACCTCGTTGGACGTGGTCGAGGGCATGCAGTTCGATCGCGGCTACATTTCCCCCTACTTCGTGACCAATGCCGAGCGCATGGAAGCGGTCATGGAAGATCCCCTCATCCTCATTTCCGAGAAGAAGATCAGCAGCATGAAGGACTTGCTGCCGGTCCTCGAGCAGGTTGCCAAGATGGGCAAGCCCCTGGTGATCCTCGCTGAAGACGTGGAAGGCGAAGCCTTGGCCACCCTGGTGGTGAACAAGCTCCGCGGCACGCTCAACGTGACCGCCATCAAGGCTCCTGGGTTCGGCGATCGCCGCAAGGCCATGCTGGAGGATATTTCGATCCTCACCGGCGGCCAGGTGATCTCGGAAGACATCGGAATCAAGCTGGAAAACGTGAAGCTCACGGACCTCGGCCGCGCCAAGCGCGTCACGGTCGACAAGGACAACACCACGATCGTGGAGGGCTTTGGTGATCCGAAGAAGATTGAAGGCCGCGTGAAGCAGATCAAGGCCCAGATCGATGAGACGACCTCGGACTACGATCGGGAGAAGCTCCAGGAGCGCCTCGCGAAGATCGTGGGCGGAGTGGCCGTCATCAATGTCGGTGCCGCGACCGAGACCGAAATGAAGGAAAAGAAAGCGCGCGTGGAAGACGCGTTGCACGCCACCAAGGCAGCGGTCGAAGAAGGTATCGTCCCGGGCGGCGGAACGGCCTACCTTCGTTGCATCGCGTCATTGGACGGGCTCAAGCTGAATGCCGAGCAGCAAGTGGGTGTCAACATCATCCGCCGCGCGCTCGAAGAGCCGATCCGTCAGATCGCGGTCAACGCCGGGATGGAAGGTTCCGTCATCGTCGAAAAAGTTCGCAATGACAAGAACCTCAGCTCCGGCTATAACGCCGCGACCGAAGAATATGTCGACATGATCAAGGCCGGCATCATCGACCCGACCAAGGTCTCACGTTGCGCGTTGCAGAACGCGGCAAGCGTGGCGGGCTTGATGCTCACGACCGAGGTCATGATCACCGAGTTGCCGGAAGAGAAGAAAGAACCGGCCGGTGGTGCAGGTGGACACAACCACGGCATGGAAGGCATGTACTAAAACAGACAACGGGTTACCGGCACATCGCTGGAAGCTCGACGTTCGTGACGAAGGCCCCGGAGGGACATCCCCCCGGGGCCTTCGTGCTTTACCAATATCCGCCGGCCTGCCTGGTACGAAACCACCGCACTGTGTTCCGAATCCCTTGCATATTTGAGGTTGGTACGTTTCCATTGGTGCATAGCCATGCATGACTGCGTCGCATTCTATATCGACATTCAATTGGAACGATGAAATGAAATACATTTGTCGTCAATTCGCCCTCCTGCTTCTGTTCGCCGGTCTTTTCCGGAACATATGCGGAAACGTTGAACAGCCAGGTCGAGCTGTATGTATTGGGCGTCTACGAAGGTCATACCCATAAATACGGGAAGGTCACCGTCTTCGTCGCTCCTCAAGACCATCCGATTGCCCTCTTGTTGGCAGGATACGAATCAGTGGATTGGCAAATCGAACTCGAACCGGGAGCCCAACTCGCCAAAGTGTTTCTCAACGGGTACTACGAACAGCGAGGCTCGGGATTGCCGGGACACATTCCGATTCAGAGCAGTTCCAACGAACAACATAGCCCCACATACATGTACGGGCATAACAACAATTCCTGTTTCATGCTGATTGCCAAGGCCGAACAGCTCTATGGACTGAAGCCTCGACAACACCTCTGCCAATATCGAGGAACGGCCTTTGTTGTCGATCATAACGGGATCAGACCACTTCCTGTCCAGTAGATCGATCTGAACGACCGTCTGGTGCGGAATGGAATGCGTGCAGGGACATCGCGGCGGGCGACGCGGTTAGTACCGTCGACTTTGTGAATTGAGAATCCGATCCCGTTCGAACTTCTGGCAGGAGTCCCGGAGAGTCATGTCATTGGGCCAGCGACTTGCGCACATCACTTTCGCCGCCCGCTCTGCATCCAATCCGACTTCCCCACCGGAAGAATAGAGGCGTCTCTTCTTCTCCATTTCGTATTGAATGCATGAGTTCTGGAGCTGCATATCCCGTGGATAGGCCCGTTCGCAAAACGTAATCGCGTCGGTTTCCTGTTCCCGATCTTTGGACTCCAATTGCATCTTCTCTAAGCGCTTTGACAAATCCATCGCGTCGTCCCCGCCCTGTTTTTTCTTGGGTGGCTCGATGCTGCCTTCCAGACCTCCAAATTCAGGCTTTCGGGGCGGACCTGCCCCCTCCCCTGATTGACTGTCTCCCGGACCGACGTGTCTCCAGCGGAGAAGATATCCATTGGCATCAAAAATCATGGTCAACCCGAATCGGGGATAGTCCCAGGTCACCTCGGTCGCGCTTCGCACCATGGATACAGTCTTCGGTTGACCGAACAATTCGAACGCATCGTCTTTATACATTCCGATCTTCGGGGTCATATCTCGAATTTTCCTGGATAGGCCTGCTCCGCCGGATGGCTGGTCCTGAGACGAGGCCTGCTGTGAGGCCATGCGATTCATTCGATCCAACCTCGACGCCGGAGCACGGAGCAGCCGCCACACGGACACCTGTCCGGAGCGACAACGTTCAGAGCTGCTTTCTTCGTAGACCATCTGCGTTTCAATTGGAATGCCCAGCACTTCCTTCATTCGCGTATAGTTCAGAATTTCCTGAAGTGCGGCGTTATACGCACGTTGTCGGCCATCCTCGGACGTCGCCACGCAGGTGGCTCGACCGGTGAAAAACAGGTCCTCACCAAATCGAAACATCGCCTGCTCTGTCCAAAACGGTCTGGAAGCTGACGCCTGGAAAGGGACGGCCACGAAGACCACGCCGAACATACCGAGGGCTATCAGCATGCGTCTCGCTAACTGAAACATCCCGTACAGCCTTTGATGGTAGCCACTTGATGAGGTATCGCTTTGGTAAGCTTACTTCAACGAAGCCTGCAGTCAAGTGATACGCTGACTTTGACTGGCCGCCACATCGTTCATTATGGTGCACCGATATGTACGGGTCAGCGAAATTCTAAAATGAAGTCGGACAGCTACAACATGCATGCTGATGAAGGACAGGGGGATTGTCCAGCCTACCCACAGTCCTCCGCCCGGATCAGCGTTAGGCCGCTCGAAACGCAGGAGGGGAATTCCGT
>Ga0070681_10007216_pt1 | contig 10839 bp, 7 predicted proteins | sample KBSC83BmetaG_FD_65650 | JGI IMG/M metagenome (GOLD analysis project Ga0070681, IMG submission 65650) | Corn rhizosphere microbial communities from Kellogg Biological Station, Michigan, USA - KBS C8-3B metaG | ecosystem: Host-associated > Plants > Roots > Rhizosphere | place: USA: Michigan...
TGATCGGGCTGCCGCTGGTCGCGACCTGGTGCGAGAGGGACGAGCTGTTCGGTGCCGAACGCGTGTACTGCCACTTGTTCTTCGCGCTTGCGGACGGCGGTGCGCTGGCGTTCTTCAAGTTCGCCGAGAAGGGGGACGAGGAGCTCTTCGGCCCCAAGATGCCCGACAGCCCCTTCCACCACATCGCCCTGAACGTGGACAAGGAGACGCAGCAGGGGATCGAGCAGCGCCTGGCGGCGGCCGGCTACAAGGAGCCGCGCATGTACGTGCTCGAGCACGGGTATTGCCGCTCCGTCTATGTGACCGACCCCAACGGCTTGATCCTCGAGTTCACCCTGGATCATCCCAAGGTGAAGGAGATCAACGCGACGCGCCAGGCGAACGCGCATGCGGAGCTCAAGCGCTGGATGGCCGGAGATCACACCTCCAACAACACGTACCGCTAGCGGAGTACTCGAGGGCCGCGCTCGCATGCGGAGCTGGTCGACACAGGACATCGAACGTCGCCGTGCCCTGGCCTATTGGGTGGACACGGTCGGCCAGGTGTTGCTCGAGCTCGAGATCGAGGCGGCGGTGCCGGAGCGCTTCACCGCGAGCCTGCAGCAGAGCCGTCTCGGTCCCGCCGGCCTCAACCTGATCGACGCTTCCGAACAGTGGATGCGCCGCACGAAAGCGGGGATTGCGCGCAGCCTGTCGCCCTCGGTCTATTTGCTGCAGCTGCGCACCGGGGAATTCGAGCTGCAGCAGTACGGCCGGGAGTGCCGCATCCAGGTCGGCGATTGCGTACTCATCGACAGCGAGGAGCCGTACGAGCTCTCCTGTCCCGGGAGGACTGTCTGCCTGTCAGTCGCCTTCCCGCGGCAATGGCTGAGCAGCTGGCTGCCGTCTCCACAGGAGCAGATCGCGAGAAGGTTGCCGCGACAGTGGTGGGGCGCTGCGCTCGCCCGTGCGCTCTCCTGCCTCGATCCGACGAAGATCGAGGAGCTGGTGTTGCCGGGCGACGTGGTTGCAGATCAGATCGCATCGTTGCTGGTGCTCGCCTCGGGGGCGAGGCAAGGGGAGGGCGCCACGCGGCCCGGGATGCTCGAGCGTTTGCGCGGCACGCTGCGCGAGCGCTACTTCGAAGTCGATCTGAGCCCCGCAGCGGTGGCTGCCGAGCACGGCATCGGCAAGCGTCACCTCCACTTCCTTTTCGCCAAGCAGGACACTACCTTCGGCGCCGAGTTGATGGCGGTCCGCCTGGAGCGCGCCCGGCAGATGCTGCAGGACCGCCGCTTCGATCACGTGCCGGTGGGTGAGATCGCCACTCGCTGCGGCTTCACCGACCCGAGTCACTTTGCCCGGCGTTTCCGTCTTCGGTTCCGCGCCGCGCCCGCCGCGTTTCGCAAGCAACCCGATCCCGCCTGATCCGTCCCTAGCGGACCGACACGCACTTCATCGCATTGTCGAACGCATCCGGCGGATAGTACCGATGGTAAGAGTCGAGCTCTCCCACGGCGCAGACGTAGCCGCTCCCGCTTGCGTGCCCCAGCACATCTACGCTGCGAAAGAAGTCCAGCGGTTGATCGGAGCACAGCCATGAGTTCGGCGCTCTGCCGCAGATAACCTTGACTGTCTTCCTCATGGAGGTCTTCACGAACGCGGGCGCTCTCTCGTAGTAGACAACCCGCTTGGCGCCTTCAGCGGCCTCACCCAACGGATTGCGCGGCGGCTCAACTTCATCTTCCGGCCGGGGATATTTGGGTACCGCGTCGCCGACAGAGTATCGGCTGGAGTCGTACATCAGAAACAGGCACCCTATGCCGTTGAGGGTGTCGGTCGGGTAGTACTTGAAGGCCTCGAGGCCTTGCGCGTTGCAAACCTCTCCGAGCTCCCCGTGCCAGCCGGTCACCGCGACGTCTCTGAAGTACGCGAGCGCCCGACCCGAGCACAGCCACGGTGCAGTAGCGCTCTTGCCTCCGTGCGTCTTGCACTCCTCCTCGACCGCCCTGCGCATGGAGGCTCGCACCAGCCAGGGTGCCTTCTCGTAAAACGCCACGCGCGTCGGGTGAAGCCCGACAGCCGCGAGCGGCTCCTCCGCCTCTTGTGCTCCCACCGCGGCCGTCACCACGGCGAGAGCGGCGAGTGCACTCAAACGCGCGACAACTCTCTTCACTCCGGAGCCATCCCCACTAGTCCAAGCGCGAGGCGGGGCGGTCGCCTCGCCGCCAGCGTGTTCCTATCTATTTCTGTTGAGGCGGCGCAACAGGCGCAGCCCCAGGGGCCGGCCGGCGCGGCCGTGTGAAGTCAGGCTGATAATCCTCCTGTCCTCTGGCAATCACATACGAGTGGATCTGGTCGACCTGCGCCGCCGAAAGCCGATCGCTGAAGCTAGCCATCCCCTTGTCCTTCAGCTTCCCCCCCAACACGATGTCATTGAACGCGGCGTGCTTGTCAGGCGGCAGGAACCTCAGGTCCTTCACTCCGCCATTGGCGTTCTGCCCATGACACACAGCGCACTGCTGCGCATAGAGCACCGCGCCGGCCTCAACCTTGTCGGCCGCCTGAGCCTCGGCGGGAGGCGGCGAGATGGACTCCGGGGGCGGCGCCGGAGGCACGGTGAGCCCCTTGGCATCGAGCTTGAACACCAGCAGATAAGCCGGGCCCACAAAAAAAGGCTTGGGCTCGTTGAGCCGGTGCACGATGGCGCTGTTCCAACCGGCGTTCACCGCGATGTATTGAGTGCCACCGATCTCGTAGGTCATCGGCCCGGAGACGGGCACGCTCTCGACCGGCATCTCCCAGAGCTTCTTGCCATTGTCCGCGCGATAGACCGCGAACGTCTTGTCGATCGTGCCCTCGACCAGCAAGTTGCCGGCAGTGACCAGCGTGCCGCCGTTGGCCGGATGAGGATACGGAATGCGAAAGGCCTCCTGTTGCTTCACGGGGTCCCAGGCGAGCAGGTACCCCTTGTCGCGTTTGTCGGCTTCTGCGTTGAGCTCCTTGCGCAAATCCGGATAGTTGGTCACACCGGCGCCGAGCGTCGACTGTCCCGGCACGAACTTGAATTGTCCGTCCGGCAACCGTGAAGTGACCATCCACTGATCCATGTTCGGGAAGTAGACCAAGCCCGTGACCGGGCTGTAAGACATCGGGTTCCAGCTGTGACCGCCGCCGGGGCCGGGAGTCATGAGGTGCGGCTTCTCGGTCACCCACGCCTCCGGATACACAGCCGGCCGTCCCGTCTTCAGATCGATGTGCGAGGCCCAGGTGTTGGGCATGTAGTTCTTGGCCGAGATCAGCTTGCCGGTCGCACGATCGAGCACGTAGAAGAAGCCGTCCTTCGGCGCATGCATGATGACCTGACGCGTTCGCCCGGCTGACGCGCCCCGGTCGATCTTCAGATCGGCGGCGATCAGCGGCGCCGTGCAGTCGTAGTCCCACTGCTCCGCGGGGACCTCCTGGTAGTGCCAGGCGTACTTGCCGTTGCTGGCGTGCAGCGCCACGATCGAGCACAGGAACAGGTTGTCGCCGCCGCCGGGGCTGCGAAAAGCTTGCGGGTGCGGCGAGCCGTTGCCGGTCCCGAAGTACACGAGGTCGAGTTTTGGATCGTAGAGCAGGGCGTCCCAATCGTTGCCGCCTCCGCCGACCTTCCACCACTCGCCCGTCCAGGTCTTGGCGGCCATCGGCATGACGGGGTCGGAAGCGGCGCCTTCCGGCATCTTCGCCGGATCGCCCGGTACGATATAGAACTTCCAGGTTTGTTTTCCGGTCCGCGCGTCGTAGGCGACCATGTAGCCGCGCGCGCCGAAGTCTCCCCCGGCGTTACCGATAACCACCTGGCCGTGCGCAATACGCGGCGCGCCGGTGAGGGACAGCGGCTGATCCGGATCGAGAGTCTGCGCGGTCCACACGGGCTTGCCGGTCTTGGCATCCAGCGCGATGAGTCGCCCGTCGAGCGCCGCGATGTACAGCTTGCCTTCCCAGGCGGCGAGGCCGCGGCTCACGGGGCCGCAGCAAGCCTTGCGCGCCCACTCGGAGGAGATCTTGGGATCGTAAGTCCAGAGGACTTTGCCGTTCGTGGCGTCATAGGCCGTCGTGATGTCCCAGGCGGAGATGTTGTACATCACGCCGTCGATGACCAGCGGGGTCGACTCGACTCCACGATACGTGCTCAGCGGCGCCATCCACTCCAGGCCCAGGCGCTGCACGTTGGTGTCGTCGATGAGCTTGAGCGGGCTGAAGCGCTGCTCGCTCCAGGTTCGGCCGACCCCCATCCATTGGCCGGGTTCCTTGTCGGCGTTGTTGAAGCGCTGTTGGGTGACAGCAGCCGCCGTAGTAGTGTCGGGGCTACCAGCGAGCCCCGTGGAGATTGCGCCGAGCGCAATGGAAGTCGCCAGCAACACTCTGCTCAGCACGCTGCCCCCTCGAGATTCTCGGACCAATCAGACGATCGACACTCCCAGCTCTCTCGCGCGCTGCACGAGTCCGGGCCACGCATTGGCCACGAACAGCTTGGGGTCTCCCCATTGGGCGTCGAATTCGCGCGTCGGAGCGGCGTCAAGCATATCCTGTACGCTCATTCCTTGCGCCAGAAGGTGAGAGAGGCGCTGCTTCATCGCCGCGAGCATGGAATGCTCCGCCTCGATGTCCGCCGGGGCTTTCACGCCGCCCGCGCCGGAGACGATCCGGGTCTTCTCGTTGCACAGGCTCATCAAGCTCTGTGTGGCATTGACCATGCCGCCGATCCAGCCGTTGGTGCAGTAGTCGAGGATCGGATAGCTGCCCGCCGACACGACGTCTCCGGCCACCAGAACGTTCGCATTGCGGAAGAAGACATAGAGGTCCCCGTCCGTATGGGCCTGGGGGAGGTAGCCGTAGTCAATCTGCTCGCCGCCAAAGGAAAGGCTTCCTGTTGTATAGAAGGTCTGGTTGGGGAGGGCTTCCTTCGGCAGAGGCGCGAACGTCTTGTTGTCTTGCCATTTGGACACGACGGTCGTGGTGAGCCACAGACGCGTGTTCTCGTGCGCGATGATGCGGGTCTTGGCGCGTCCGAGGGTCAGGTTCGAGCCGGTCTGCTCCCAGTGCCAGTGGGTGTTGAAGAGCGTGTGAACGCGCTTCGCGCCGGTTTTCTGGCGCACGGTCTCGAGGATGGACTTGGACTCGTCGGGGGAGCCCCCATCGACCAGTAGAACGCCTTCCGTCGAATTGAACACCGTGACATTACCGCCGCCTCCCGAGATGACGAACAGTCGGTCGGTCAGAGGCGTGACGGTAAGGTCCCTAGGGCGAGCGTCGGCAGCACCGCTCCAGCGGGGCAGGCTCGCGACAGCGAGCGCGGGCACGAGCCCTTGGAGGAAAGAACGACGGATCATTCGTTGTTGGCGACGGGAGTATTCGTGGCGGCCGCCATGAGCTTGCGCAGCAGGGCGGCGGTCTCCGGATGAGGCTCGGCGCTCGCTCTTCCGGAGCTACTGGGTCCGCCCATGGCCACATCCGCCGCGGTCCGGCCGCGCGAATCCTTGACCGAGAGATCGGCCTTCTCCGCCGCGAGGGCGCGAACGAGATCGTTCCAACCCCAAGTCGCGGCTCCGTAAAGGGCCGTCTGGCCGTTGTTATCGCGCGCGTTGATGTCCGCGCCGGCGGCTAGAAGCACCTTCACGGCCTCGATGGACTGCGCCTCGGTCTTGTAGCGACCCCGCGTGTCGAGCCCAACGGACGCGTTACCGGCGGCTGCCATGAGAGGCGTGATCCCGGACGCGGTCGGGAGGCTGGGATTGGCACCGTGAGCGAGTAGCAGGCGCATTGCGGGGATATCGCCGGCCTTGGCAGCACGGAGCAGGGGCGTGGTTCCAACAGAGAGCAGGCCATCGGCGCCCCGGTCGTCGCGCAGCGAGCGGTAAGGCGGAAAGAGCTTCAGCTGCAGATTGGGGTTGGCGCCCGCCTTCAGCAGCAGGTCGATCAGTTGCAGACCCGTCGTTTTACTGGTGGTTGGACGGTCCGCGCGCCCGCCGACGGGCAGCGTGTTCATGTCCACGGCTTCGTAGATAGGCGATCGTCCCCACAGATCCCACTTGTTCACGTCGGCGCCGTGCTGAACCAGAAACGCCGAGATATCGAAGTGGAAGTTGAGAGTGGCCAGCAGTAGCGGGCTCACTCCCTCCGGGTCCGTGAGATTCACGTCCGCGCCGCCTGCAACGAGGAGTTTCGCGCAATCGAGGCAGCCTCTGCGTACCGCGTACAGCAAGGGCGTGAATCCGCCGGACGGGCGCGCCTGCATGCGCGGCTCGGAAGTGACTTGGCGCTCCCAATCGTTCACGGTCGAGCGGTCGTTCACCTGGGCATGGTGCTTGATGAGCAGCTGTACCATGGCCGGCTGGTTTTCCGCAGCGGCCCACATGAGCGCCGTCTGTTGCCGCCAATGCTCCCGCTCGTTGACGTTCGCGCCGTGCTCGATGAGCAACTTCGCAGCCTCGATGTTGCTGGTCCGCGCGACAATCATCAGCGGGGTCTGACCGTCGCCGTTCGCGGCGTCGGCACTTGCTCCAGCCTTCAGGAGCTTCTTGATGACCGCGACGTTGCCGACGACCGCGGCCTCCGACAGTGCCGTGGAGCCGTAGTCGTTCTTTACGTTGGGATCGGCACCTGCGGCGAGCAGCCGATCGATGAGATCGACATCGTTGTGGTAGACGGCCCACTGCAATGCCGTGGTGCCGTCCGAGGAGCGTTGATTGACGTCGGCGGCAGGCTTTGCCGCGAGGAGTGCTTGTGCCGCTGCGTCGTTACCTGTATGCGCCGCATCCACCAATGGCGCCGACCGCTCGATGGGCTCGACAACGGCCCCGCTCGCAACGCTCGCGCCGAGAAGGCAGGTCAATGCGGAAAGCAACGCGCGCATCAGATCTCCGCGATCGCGCCAGTGCTGTCGCCGACCTTCTCGATCGACACGCCGGTACGCTGCAGCATCGTGAGTAACACGTTGGCCATCGGAGTCCGCTCCGGGAAGTCGATGTGGCGGCCGCCTTTGACCTTCCCGCAGGCTCGGCCTATGAGCGCCGTCGGCAACGGATACTGGTTGTGCATGTTGCTGTTGCTCATGTTGCTCCCGTAGAGCAACAGTGAGTGGTCGAGCATCGTGCCGTCGCCGTCGGGCATCTTGGCGAGCTTGGCGACGAATTTCGCAAACGCATCGGTGTGGTAACGCTGAATCTTGACCAGGCGGGCCTTCTTCGCCGGGTCGTTCGCATGGTGCGAGAGAGCGTGGAAGGCGTCCGGGACGCCGATCCAGCCGTAGGTCTGCTCGCTCACCTCGGCGGCGATCATCATGCTCTGGATGCGCGTGAGGTTGCCCTGATAAGCCAGGGCCATCAGGTCGAACATCAGGTTCAGGTGCTCGTCGAAGTTCTCGGAGGTGGCGCCCGGGACCTCCGGCAGCTTGAGTTTGGCGACATCGCTGTGCGCCACGTTGTGAACGCGACGTTCGATCTCGCGCACGCTGTCCAGGTAGTCGTTGAGAGTGGCCCGGTCCTGAGGCCCGAGCGTCTTGCTCATCGAAGCGGTCTCGTTGGAGATCATGTCGAGCAGACTGCTCGTCTGACCCGCCAGGAATGTGCGCTCGTCCAGCGTGTCGCCCTGGCCGAACAGGCGCAGGAACAGTTGCCGGGGATTGCTTTCGATGGGCAGCGGCGTGCTGGCGTTTCGGAAGGACAGCGTCCCGGAATAGCTGCAACCGTAGCCGCGCTCGCAGGCGCTTCCCACGCCGTGCCCCTGAGCCGTAGCGACTTCCAACGAGGGGTAGGCAGTGTCCTGCCCGATATGTTGAGCGGCGATCTGATCGGCCGTGGCGGCCATATCCGGTGCCAGGCTCTCTTTCGGGTGAACGCAGGAGAGCCAGGTTGCCGGCACCAACGCGTGCACGGCACGGCTCTCGCCGGGCTTGTTGCCGATGTTGCTGACGATGGTGAGCTGATCGCGAAACGGCGTCAGTGGCTGGAGAATGGGGCTGACCTCGAAATCGGTGCCCACCTTCGTCGGAGTCCACTGCTCCATGATCGCGCCGTGCGGAAAGTAGAAGAACCCGAGGCGCGGCTTGGGTGCCGCGGCTGTCTGCGCCAGCGCAGTGGCCGCCGGGATCATGGCATCGAGCAGGGGCAGGGAGATGGCCGCGCCCACGCCCCGCAGGACGGTACGGCGCGAGAGGTGCTTCTTGGTGATGAACACGGCAATTACCTCTTGGATTCCAGATTGGCCAGCGGCGGCGACTCCGCCACTGAGGCCTGCTGGGTTCCCGGCGCAGGGACCGACGGGAGCTGACGCATGCGGAAGGCCGGGCTGTCGACGATTCCCTTCAGGATCGACTCGAATGTGTTCCCCTCGGTCGCGGCCTGCCGGACGATCTCGCGGACTGTCGGCATGTCCGTGTACTGCAGGCTTCGGCCCAGGGCAAACGTCATCAGTTTCTCGGTCACCGTCTGGACGAACTGGTCCGGTCGCGCGAGCAGCGCGGTACGCAGCTCCGACGGGCTGCTGACCGGCGTTCCGCTGGAGAGCGTGCCACTGGAATCGATGCGTGTGCCGGCATCCAGGTCTCGGTCGCGCCAGGCGCCGACGACATCGAAGTTTTCAAGGGCAAACCCCAGAGGGTCGATCACGCCGTGACAGGTGTTGCAGGAGGGGTTCTGGCGGTGGAGCTCCATGCGCTCGCGAACCGTCTGCACTTGCTTGCCCGGCTCGGCTTCGTTGAGCGTCGTGTTGACCCCGGGGGGAGGGGACTCCGGCGGAGTGCCGACAATGTTCTCCAGAATCCAGGCCCCGCGCAGCACCGGCGAAGTGCGGTTGCCGTAGGAGGTGCCCATCAGAAGGGCTCCCTTGCCCAGCAGTCCCCAGCGGTTCGGGTCCGACAGCTTGATGGGACGGAACTGGTCGCCGCGGATATTCGGAATGCCGTAGGTCCTTGCGACGCGCTCGTTGACGAAGGTTTCATCCGAGCTCAGCAGGTCCAGCACGCTGCGATCGGCGCGCAGGACGCTGTTCAGGAACAGCCGGATCTCCTCACGATAGCCCTCGCGCAGGTTGCGATCGAACTCCGGATACAACACCGGCGCCGGCTCGGTGGTGTCCATCTTGCTGACGTTCAGCCACTGGAACGCAAAGTTGGTGACCAGCGACTGCGAGCGCGGATCCGCGAGCATGCGGTGCACTTGAGCGTTCAATACCTCGCGATCGCTCAGCCGCCCCGAGGCTCCCAGGTCGATCAGCGACTTGTCCGGACCTTCGCTCCACAGGAGGAACGACAGTCGCGAGGCGAGCGATAGTCCATCGACGGGGACCACGGAGCCGGGAGTGGCCTGCGGCGGTATCGGCTCTGCGCGGAACAGGAACTTGGTGCTCGAGAGAATCGCCGTGAGGCCGCTCTCGACGCCCGCTTCGAAGTCGCCGCCGTTTTGCCGGCCCGAGGCGTAGAACGCCAGCGGCGCTTGCAGGTCCGCCTCGCTGACCGGCCGCCGGAAAGCCTGCTCCGCGAGGCGCGACAGAATGCGCTTCGCGCACGGTGTCTCCTCGGACGGCGACGCCGGCCGGCAGATGAAAATGCGCTTGCGGCTCTGCGTATCGCTCAGTCCCGTGACGTTGAAAGGTCCGGAGATGTCGACTCCCGGGATGTTGGGGACCCGCTCCATCTCGGGAAGCTCTGCGATCGGCTGCAGCGGCGAGTCCGACTCCGCGAAGGAGCGTTGGATGAACGACACGCCGACCTTGTGCGCGCCGGATTTAACCTTCACGCGGATGTGATTGAACCGGGACTGCATCTCGTCGGCGGCCGTCGCCTGGTGCTGATCGACGGCCTTCAGATCCTCCGGGCCGCCGAATACTCCGTCGAACACGCGGTTGTCGTCGATGGTCAGGATGACGTGATGGGGCGCGTCGATCTTGGTGACATAGCCGGCGCCGCCAAAGAAGAACTCGCGGATGTTGAACTCGTACTCGCCGTCGGCCGGGAAGTAATGGTCCACGAGCATTCCGCCGCGGGTACCCAGGGGCAGCCCGTCGATGTGCTCGGACTGGTCCTGGTTGCTGGGAACTCGGTACTCGCGGCTGCTCGGTTTTGCGGTGACACGTCCTATCGCCTGGCGGCTGATGTTGCGTGCGGCCGTGATGTACTGATCCAGGAACGCGGGAGAGATGCGCAGGACCGCGGCGATGTTGTCGAACCCGTCGCTCGAGACGTCCTTCGGGAGGAGCGTCTTCACGTCCACATCGAGCCCCAGCAGCGCATTGATCTCGCGGGCGTACTCGGTTCGATTGAGGCGATGCAGACCGACGTTTCCGGGCGCAGTCCGGGAGACTGCAGCGTGATCCAGCTCCCCTTCCATCCACGAGACGAAGCCGTCGATGGTCTGCTGGTCGGGCTGTGTCTGTCCGGGCGGAGGCATCAACCGCCCGCGCAGCTTGCGGACGGCCTTCTCCCAGGTCTCGGCGTCAGAGGCGACCTCGGCTGGCAGCATCGTGTCGAAGGCGACCCCGCCGGCCCAGTCCTCGCTGTTGTGGCACTTCTCGCAGCGGTTCTTGAGGAGGGACCATTGTGGCGGGCCCTTGGAGTCCCCCGAAGCGGGACTCGCCGCGGCGGTCGGGGCAGCGCTGCCAGGAGCCTGCGGAGAGGCCGCCGCAGCTTGTCCGCACAGCGGTGCCGCGGCGGCCAGCGTCGCCCCTGCCAAGGTCAGGCCCCATCGTCTCAATGTGTCCAACGCCTCAAGTCTCGCAGCAACCGGATACTCCGTATGTTACGACGCCGGCGCCTGTAGAACAGTCAAGTAGATACCAGCCGTCGCCTGATGAGCAGCCGGCAAAAACCGCGCTTTTTGC
>Ga0070681_10007217_pt1 | contig 10839 bp, 8 predicted proteins | sample KBSC83BmetaG_FD_65650 | JGI IMG/M metagenome (GOLD analysis project Ga0070681, IMG submission 65650) | Corn rhizosphere microbial communities from Kellogg Biological Station, Michigan, USA - KBS C8-3B metaG | ecosystem: Host-associated > Plants > Roots > Rhizosphere | place: USA: Michigan...
GAGCTGCGGCACCTTCTTGGTGTTCATGTACTTGTGGATCGCGGTGTTGCACGGCGTGCCCAGCGACTGGAACAGCGCGAAGATCTTGTCCTGCTCGACGAGCTGGCGCACGACCTCGACGGTCTTGGGCGGGCTGTACCCGTCGTCGAGCGAGATGAAGGTGACCTTGCGGCCGTTGATGCCGCCCTGCTCGTTCACGCTCTTCCAGTAGGTGGCGATGGTCTTGCCGATCGCGGCATAGGCCGAGGCCGGCCCGCTGTAGGGGTTGGTGTTGCCGATCTTGATCTCGGTGTCGCTCGCGCCGTCGTCGTACTTCTTCTGCCCGAACGCGGCCGCGCCCGGAAGCAATGTGGCAGCCGATGCGGTGGCGATAAATGTGCGCCTGCTGGTCTTCATGCTTTTCCTCCTGATGGACGTTCGTGAAGGAAGGCCGCCGGCAGCGGCCTTCCTCCCGAACGGTGGCGATCAGCTGCTCTCGGCGTGCATGACGTCGCCGAACAGCTCCCAGGTCTCGCCCTTGAAGCGGGAAAGCTGGACGGCCTGGATCGGATAGAAGTCGGTCGGGCTGGTGCTGACGGTGATCCCCGGCAACAGCAAGGGGAGCTTGAGATTGTGGTGGTTGGCGGCCTGGTGCATCAAGTTCTCGCGCGTCAGGTTATCGCCGCACTTCTTCAGCGTCTCGTGCATCAGCGACGAGACCGCGTAGGCGAACACGTTGGACGCGTCCTGCAGGCTGGCGCCCGCGTTGTGCTTGCCCATCCACGCGACCCACGCCTTCATGTCGGCGTGGCTGTCGAACTGCTTGTCGGTCGGATCCATCAGGTACAGGGCGGTGATCACGCCCTGCACGTTCTCGAAGCCGGCCGGCTTCATCGCCGAGGCGACGCTCGACGACACGTTGTTCAGATAGATCGCCGGCTTCCAGCCGATGTCGCCGGCCTTGCGCATGGCCTGGGCGGCAAACTTCGGGATGGCGATGACGAAGAAGACATTGGCCCCGGAATCCTTGAGCTGGATCACCTGGCTGTCGACCGTCGGATCGGTCGTCTCGTAGGTCACGTGCTTCGTGACCTTGCCGGCGTCCTTGCCGAGGCCTTCCTTGAAGCCGTTCCAGTAGTCCTTGCCGAAGTCGTCGTTCTGCATCAGCACGGCGATCTTCGGATCCTTGATGTTGGCCAGCACATGCTTGGCGTAGATCACACCCTCGGTGTGGTAGTCGGGCTGGAAGCCCATGGTCCACGGGAAATTCTTGGGATCGCCCCACTTCGATGCACCGGTGGCGACGAACAGCATCGGCACCTTCTTCTGGTTCATGTACTTGTGGATGGCGGTGTTGCACGGCGTGCCGAGCGTATTGAAGGTGCACAGCACCTTGTCCTGTTCGACGAGCTGGCGGATGCACTCGACGGTCTTCGGCGGACTGTAGCCATCGTCCAGGCTGATGAAGTTCACCTTGCGGCCGTTGATGCCGCCGGCCTCGTTGACGCTCTTCCAGTAGGCCTGGATCGTCTTGCCGATCACGCCGTAGGACGAGGCTGGACCGCTGTACGGGTTGGTGTGACCGATCTTGATCTCGGTATCACTCGCCCCGTCGGAGTACTTCTTCTGCGCGAACGCTACACGGTTACCCGAAAGCACTGCTGCGGCCGAGGCTCCGGCCACGAAGGTACGCCTGCTGGTCTTCATGCTTGGACTCCCTATTGTCAGATCACTCCATGGACTCCCCTTACGCAAAAAAAGAAAACGCGATGCCCGAGACTCAGCCGCGGCGCAGGCGCCGGAACAGCATGTAGACGCCGCCGACGATGCCCTGCGGCATCAGATACATCAGGAGGATGAGCAGTATTCCGAAGATCGTGTAGGCCGAGAGGTCGAACTGCAGCCCCAGGTCATTCTTGATGTAGGTCGAGATCGCCTGCGCCGAGTTGTCGACGAGCACGTAGAAGATGCCGCCGACCACCGAGCCGACGAGCGATCCCACGCCGCCGACCACGAGGCCGATCAGGAACTTGATCGACAGGAAGAAATTGAACGAGTCGGGCGCGACGAAGGCAATGGCCGAGGCCGAGAGCGCGCCGGCGATGCCGGTATAGGCCGCGCTGATGCCGAAGGTGACGGTCTTGTAGCGGGCGGTGTTGATGCCCATCGTATCCGCCGCCATGTAGTGGTCGCGGATCGCCATCATGGCGCGCCCGCTGCGGCTGTTCAGCATGTTGTTGGCCGCCCAGAACAGCACGATCATGGTGACCAGGCAGTAGTAATAGAGCCACTGGTCCTCGTTGAACGGCAGGTCGAACGGCACCTCGGGCTTGGACAGCACGATGCCCTGCACGCCGCCGGTCAGGTCCTCCAGCCACTTGTATTTCAGGATCTGCGGCACCGAGAGCGCCAGCGCGAAGGTGGCGAGCGCCAGGTAATGGCCCTCGAGCTTGAGCGCCGGCTGGCCGAACAGGTAGCCGACGACGAAGCAGACCGCCGCGGCGGCCGGCAGCGTCGCGTAATAGGGCACGTTCAGCTTGTCCATCAGGATCGCGGCGGTATAGGCGCCGACGGCGTAGAACGCGCCATGGCCGAGCGAGATCTGCCCGTTGAAGCCGGTCAGCAGGTTGAGCCCGAGCACCGCGATGGCCGCGATGATCATCGTGCTGACGAGGAAGAGGCGGTAGTTGGAGACGACGTCGGGGAACACCGGCTCGAGCAGCGGCCAGGCGAAGGCCACGACGAGCACGACCCACAGCCACTTCTTGGGAAATGCCGGCATGTCAGACCCTCTTCACGACGACGCGGCCGAACAGGCCGGCGGGCTTCACGGTGAGCACGAAGATCACGATGATCAGCGCCACGGTGAGCTTCTCGCCGTTGCCGATGATGTAGACGCCCGTCGCCTTCTCGATCTGGTTGCCGGCATAGGCCACCATGTTCTCGAGCACGCCGACGATGAAGCCGCCGACGACCGCGCCGCCCGGATTGCCGATGCCGCCGATCAGGGCGCTGGCGAAGGCGTAGAGCAGGATGCCGCCCATCATGTTGGGGTCGAGGTAGACGATGTGCGCCACCATGATCCCGGCGACCGCGCCGACCGCCGCCGCGAGCCCCCAGCCGAGCGCCAGCATCCAGTCGACCCGGACGCCGACCAGGCGCGCCATCTGCGGGTTCTGAGCGGCCGCGCGCATGGCCAGGCCGAGCGGTGTGTAGCGGAAGAACAGGAACAGCAGGCCGAGCACGACCAGCGTCACGAGGACGACGCCGAGCTGGTGCGGGCCGATCACCCCGGCGAAGCCGAAGGTCGACTTGGGAAACGGCGACGGATACTCCTTGATCAGGTAGCTCCAGATCGCGCCCGCCATCGAGTTGCAGATCGCCAGCAGGCCGATGAACACCACGACGACGGAGAGCACCGGCGCACCGTGCAGCGGCCGCAGGATTATCCGTTCGATCAGGACGCCGAGCACGAAGGACGCCAGCACCGCCAGTACGAACGCGACCCAGAAATTCAGGCCCCAGTTCATCAGCTGCCAGCTGATGTAGGTGCTGAACATCGCCATCTCGCCCTGGGCGAAGTTGAGATGGTCGGTCGAGACGTAGATCATCACCAGCGCAAGCGCCACGCAGGCATAGATCGCGCCGTTGGCGAGGCCCGACGCGAGCTGCTCTAGGAGCTGTTCCATTTCCTGTCTGCCTCAGTAGCCAAGGTAGGATTTACGGATGTTCTCGTCGTTCTTCACCACGTCGGCCCGGTCGGCCATGACGACGCGGCCGGTCTCCAGCACGTAGGCGTAGTCGGCAAGGTTGAGCGCCAGCGCGGCATTCTGCTCGACCAGCAGGATGCTCACCTTCTCTTCCTGGTTGATGCGCTTCAGGATCTTGAAGATCTCGACCACGATCAGCGGCGCCAGGCCGAACGACGGCTCGTCGAGCAGCATCAGGCGCGGCTTCAGCATCAGCGCGCGGGCGATGGCCAGCATCTGCTGCTCGCCGCCCGACAAGGTGCCGGCCTGCTGCTGCAGGCGCTCCTTGAGGCGGGGGAAATAGGCGAAGACGCGATCGAGCTCGACCTTGACCGCCTGCTTGTCCTTGCGCGTGTAGGCCGCGATGCGCAAATTCTCCTCGACGGTCAGCGTCGTGAAGGTCCCGCGGCCCTCGGGCACGTGGGCGATGCGCTGGCGCACGATCTCCTCGGTCGGCTGGCCGGCGATCTCCTTGCCGTCGAAGCGGACCGAGCCCTCGGTGCGCACCATGTTGCACAGCGCGCGAAGAGTCGTGGTCTTGCCCGCGCCGTTGGCGCCCAGCAGGGTGGTGATGCCACCCTCGGCGAGATCGAAGCCGATGTCGTAGAGGACCTGCGTCTTGGCGTAGAAGGCCTTCAGTCCCTTCACTTCCAGCAGCGCGGCCATCACGAGGTCCCCAGATAGGCGCGGATCACTTCCGGATCGCGTTGCACTTCCGCCGGCGTGCCGTCGGCGATCTTCTTGCCGAAGTCGATGGCGACGACCTTGTCGGAAACCGACATGACGAGACTCATGTGATGCTCGACCAGGAGCACCGTCACCTGCTGCAGGTCACGGACGCGCTTGATCTGCGCCTTGAGCGTCTCGACTTCCTCGTGGTTGAGGCCGGCGGCCGGCTCGTCGAGCAGCAGCAGCTTGGGGCTGGAGGCGAGCGCGCGCGCCAGCTCGACCCGCTTGCGGATCGGGAACGGCAACGGCCCCGCCATCGCGTTCGTGAACGGCACGAGGTCCATGAATTCGATCAGCTCGTGCGACCGCTTGGTGATCTGCGCCTCTTCCGGCGCGACCTTGGGCAGGCGCAGCGCATTCTCGAAGAAAGTGGTCGAGCTGCGGCTGTGGCAGCCGACCTTGACGTTGTCGAGAACCGTGAGCCGGTCGAACAGCGCCACGTTCTGGAAGGTGCGGCCGATGCCGATCGTCGGGATGTCGTGGCGCGGCCGCTTCAGGATCGACTTGCCCTCGAACAGCACGTCGCCGCCGTTGGGCGTGTAGAGCCGGCTCAGGCAATTGAAGAGCGTGGTCTTTCCCGCGCCGTTGGGCCCGATCAGCCCGGCGATCTGGCCCGGAAACACGTCGAACGTCACGCCATCGAGGGCGACGATGCCGCCGAAGCGGACGGAGACATTGCGCACGCTGAGAAGCGGTGCGGTGCTGGATGAGGTCGGTCCTGCCATGTTCACGTTGGTTCCGCAGACAAGCGCGATCGATACGCCCCGCCCACGAAATTACCCTTGCCTCCCAAGTACTTGCGGCCCTTCTTCGGGGCCGGCTTGAGCGGCACGATGACCGATCCCGCAAAGCGACGCAACTCAAATGGCGTTGTGCCCCTCTGTGGGCGCAATTGCGCCGCAGGGGGGTATCGGCGTGCAACCCGTTGACAGAGAGCGCGCCGCCGCCGATACGAATTTCCCCTTCGAAAACATGCGGGCCCACCGCCGATGAATCGCCTTCTCTCCTCCCTCGCCTTTGCTGCCGCCTTCGTGACGCTTCCCGCGCTCGCCCAGACGCCTCCCGCCAAACCGGCGGCGCCGGCAGCCAAGGCACCGGCGCCCGCAGCCACGCCGCCGGCCGGTGCGCCAGCCGCTGGCGCGCCCGCAACCGGTGCGCCTGGCGCCACTGCGGGAGCCGCTCCGCCGCCGGTGCCTCTGCCCGCGTGGTTCCACGAGATCGACACCGCCAACAAGGGCGAAGTGACCCGGGCGGAATTCCTGAAGTACCGCATGAAGACCTTCGAGCAGCTCGACGCGAACAAGGACGGCAAGCTGACGATGGAGGAGTTTCTCAAAGTCGCCGAGCCACCCTTCTCGACCGATGGCCCGAACGTGCCGCCGCTGGCCGAGCGCCAGACGCGCGCGCGCGCCGACTTCGAGAACGTCGACACCAATCGCGACGGCACGGTCGAGCGCGCCGAAGTCGAGGCGGTGGTCCAGAGCGAGTTCAACCAGTACGACACCGACCGCGACAACAAGGTGACCGAGCCGGAGCTGCGCCTGATCGTCCAGCGCGCCATCCAGCGCGAGGCCTCGGAGCGCCAGCAGATTGAAGCGCGCCGCCGCCAGGGCATGATGGCGATCAACGACTTCCTCGACCTGCAGCTGCGCAGCGCCGACCAGCTCGACAAGAACAACGACGGCAAGATCACCCAGGCCGAGTACGCCGCCATCGCCGGTCCCGCCGACGGACCGCAGGCCCAGGGCCTGCCGCCGTTCGAGCTGCGCCGCAAGATCGCGATGATCAAGTTCGGCGAGATCGACACCAACAAGGACGGCGTCCTCGACCGCGTCGAGCTCACCGCCCATGCCGTCGAGCAGTTCATGAAGATGGACCTCAACAAGGACCGCTTCCTGAACGAGGAAGAATTCAAGAAGGCCCAGGAAGTCGAGTCGGCCAAGCTGAAGGCCATCGTCCAGACGCTGATGCCGGCCCAGCCGGCGCGGCCGGCCCCCGCCCAGCCACGGCCGGTCCAGCCGCCGCAGCAGCAGGCGCCCCCGGGACTCGCCCCCGGCCTGCCGCAAGGCACGCGCTAAGGAGCCGGCGCTCGCGCCGGTCGTCCCGCCATCCCGACCCCCAGCATCGCCAGCGCGGCAATGACGCAGGCGACGCGCGCAAGAAGCAGCCACGTCAAATCGCCTTCCGACGCCTGCACGGTCGCGCCCGCCGGCAGCGGCCCCAGCACCAGGTCGCCATCGCACGTCTTGGGCGGCAGGCGCTGTCCGTTGGCCGCGTAGGTCACGGGACCGACCGGGCCGTTGGGGATCCGCACGTAAGGTGTCGTGACCGCGACGCCCTTGCGCACATCCTCGAACCGGGCGAGCGGCGCCTCGCTCTCGCAGGCCGTCGGCAAGCCGCTGTAGTCCGGCATGTATTCGCGCCGTCCCCAGATCTTGTTTCGCCCGGCATAGTCGCGCAGCTCGCTCGCGTCGTCCGGCGCCGTCACCGAATATCCGATGGCCGCCGGCGCGCCGCCGAGCAGGATCACCATCGCGTTCACGGTCGACAGCAGGGCGAGTGCCGCCAGTGCGGGCCGCAGCGCAGGCACCCTCGCCGCGCCCATCGCCAGCAGCGCGCCGAAGGCCACGAACGCAGCCGGCAGCATCAGTCGCCAGACGAAGACCGAGTAGTGCAACAACGGGATGTCGAGCGCGAGATCGCGCAGGATGGTGGTCTGCAGCAACATGGCGAACACGAAGCCCGCAGCCAGCATCCGGAACCGCCAGGGTGACGCAGGCCGGAATCCGACCGCTGCGACGACGACCGCCAGCGGCAGGCACAGTCCCAGATTGCGCATGTGCCGCCGGGACAACAGGTCACCGATCGACAGGAACGTGTCCTCGAAGCGGATCGGCAACGCCGTGAGGCCAAGGATGGCGCCCTTGAAAAGGAATGGCGGCAGCCAGAACGGAAGGCCGAGCACGACGGCAATCCCGAACGGCGCCGCGCAGCGCCGCACGATCTCCGCCGGTGCTTCCCGCGACAGGCCGATGGCCACGACGAGCGCACAGATGAACCCATGGGCGAAGACGACGGGATGCATCGAAAGCTGCAGGAACAGAAGCGCCGTCAGCAACCATTTCCGCCGGGGCGCACTTAGGGCAACGACGACCCACGGTACGAGCGCATAGACCCAGATCTCGGCCAAGGCGCTCCGTTGCGTCCACAGGCCGAGGACATAGTTGGCGCTGACGAACAGGATGGCGGCCAGGTACCGGCGATGGAGCGACGCGGCCCGATCGCCTTCCTCCGGCATGCTCTCGACCACGCGGCCCACGCCGAGGGCGAGGATCAAGAACGTGAGGCAGAGCGACAGCGTGACCGACAGATGGCCCGACAGGCCCGCGAGATCGAGGGCACCCGGCAGCAAGTAGGGCGTGAAGCCATAAAAGGCGAACACCGGCAGACTGTCGCCCGCAGCCACATCCGAAACGAGCAGGCTGAGCGCGCCGTGACGCACCTGGTCGGCAATCACGATCGTGCGGTAGATGTGGATCTCGATGTCCTCACCACTCGCGCAGCCGATGTTGACGAGGAACAGGCCGATCACGCACCAGAACGCCTGCCGGGTCCGGCCGCGGGCGAGGCTCACGGCGAACAGCAGGATGAGCAGCGCCATCGACAGCAGGTAGAGAACGACCGGAACCGGATGGGCTGCCGCCAGCAGCCGGTAGGCATCGGACCAGGCGCTGAATTTGTCGGCGAACGCTCCCATCCCGCGCGTTCGGCCGCTATTCGACCGTCACGCTCTTGGCGAGATTGCGCGGCTGGTCGACGTCGGTGCCCTTGGCGACCGCGGTGTAGTACGCCAGCAGTTGCACGGGCACCGTATAGAGAATCGGCGCGACCACGGGATCGACCGTCGGCAGGACGATCGCCGCCGCGGCATGGCCGCCGAGACGCGCATTGCCCGCCTTGTCGCTCAACAGCACGAGCTTGCCACCGCGCGCCTTCACCTGCTCGAAATTGGACGCGATCTTGTCGAATACCGCATCGGTCGGCGCCACGACGACGACCGGTACGTTCTCGTCGATCAGCGCGATCGGCCCGTGCTTCATCTCGCCGCCGGCATAGCCCTCGGCGTGGATGTAGGAAATCTCCTTGAGCTTCAGTGCGCCTTCCATGGCGATCGGATAGGACGAGCCGCGGCCCATGTAGAGGACGTCGCGCGCCGGCGCGAGCACTTCCTCGGAGATGCGGTGATACTCGGCCTCCATGTTGACGGCTTCGTTGACGTGCGCCGGCAGCGCGATCAGCGCCGCCGCCAGCCGCTCCTCGTCCGCGCGCGCCAGCACGCCGCGCGCGCGACCGGCAGCGATGGCCGCCGACAGGAGCACGACGAGCTGCGTGGTGAAGGCCTTGGTCGAGGCAACGCCGATCTCGGGCCCGGCCAGCGTCGGCAGCACGACATGCGACTCGCGCGCGATCGCGCTCTCCGGCACGTTCACGACCGACAGGATGGTCTGCTTCTGGGCCTTGGCGTAGCGCAATGCGGCCAGCGTATCGATCGTCTCGCCCGATTGCGAGACGGCGATGCACACGCCGCCGTCCGCCATCGGCGGCTCGCGGTAGCGCAGCTCGGAGGCGACCTCGGTCTCGACCGGCAGGCGGGCAAGGCTCTCGAACCAGTACTTCGCCACCATGCAGGCGTAGTAGGCCGTGCCGCACGCCGTCATGGTGATACGGCTCACGTTCTTCCAGTCGAACGGCAGCGCCGGCAGGCTGACCGACCGCGTCGCGGGATCGAGATAGGTCTGCAAGGTGTCGCCGACGACGGTCGGCTGCTCGTAGATCTCCTTGAGCATGAAGTGACGATGGTTGCCCTTGCCCATCATCGCCCCCGAGATGCCGCTCTCGCGGATCTCGCGCTTCACCGGCCTGGTGCCCTGGAAGATCTCCGCGCCTTTGGCATTGAGCACGACCCAGTCGTCGTCCTCGAGATAGGTCACGCGCTTGGTGAACGGCGCGAGCGCCAGCGCATCGGTGCCGATGTACATCTCGCCGTCACCGTAACCGACCGCGAGCGAACTGCCGCGCCGCGCGCCCATCAGGATGTCGTGACGACCGCTGAACAGCACGACCAGCGCGAAGGCCCCGCGCAGGCGCGCCATCGCCTTGCCCATGGCCTCCTCGGGCGACATCTGGCGCTCGAGATAGGAGGTGAGCAGCTGCGCCACGACCTCGGTGTCGGTGTCGCTGTCGAAGCGCTTGCCCTGGGCGGTGAGCTCGTCCTTGAGCTCCTGGAAGTTCTCGATGATGCCGTTGTGCACGATCGCCACCCGGTCGGTGGCGATCGGATGGGCGTTGCGCTCCGACGGCTTGCCGTGCGTGGCCCAGCGCGTGTGGCCTATGCCGATCGTGCCGGGCAGGCCCTTCTCCGCCAGCCTCGCCTCGAGGTTGACGAGCTTGCCTTCGGCCCGGCGACGCTCGATATGGCCGTTCACCAGCGTGGCGACTCCCGCCGAATCGTAGCCGCGATATTCCAGACGCTTCAGGGCGTCGACAAGCAAGGGCGTGACGGGAGCCTTGCCGATGATTCCGATGATGCCGCACATGGGAGGTCGTCCGGGGAGAGGGGTTATTTCTTCTTTTGGCCCCGCTTGGCAGCCGCCGCGCGGGCCTTCAGTTTCGCACGAAGCGCCGCCGACCGCCCCTTCTTTGTGACCTGCCGGGCCCGCCCGAAGGCCACGGCGCCAGCCGGCACATCCTCTGTAATCACGCTGCCCGCAGTCACGTTGGCACCCTTGCCCACCCTGACCGGCGCCACCAGGGAGCTGTTGGAGCCCACGAAGGCCTCCGCGCCGATGACGGTCCGATGCTTGCCATAGCCGTCGTAGTTCACCGCGATCGTGCCAGCGCCGATGTTGCTGGCGGCGCCCACGTCGGTGTCGCCCAGGTAAGCCAGGTGGTTGGCCTTGGCGCCACGCCCCATCCGGGTCGCCTTGAGCTCGACGAAGTTGCCGATATGGACGTCCTGGCCCACGTCCGAGCCCGGCCGGATGCGGGCAAAGGGTCCGACGATCGCGCCGCGGCCGATGCGGGCACCCTCGATGTCGCAGAACGCCTTGATCTCGACGTTCGACGCCACCGCCACACCCGGACCGAAGCGCACGTTGGGACCGATGGTGACGTCGGTGCCGAATTTCGTGTCGGCCGCCAGCCAGACGGCGCCGGGATCGGTCATGGTCACACCGGCCTCGAGCGCGGCGGCACGCAGGCGCCACTGCAGCGACGCCTCCGCCACCGCGAGCTCCGCCCGCGAGTTGATTCCCTGGAACTCTTCCTCGTCGCCTTCGACAGCGATGGCGCGGTGGCCGAGGCCGCGGGCCACGGCGACGGC
>Ga0070681_10007221_pt1 | contig 10837 bp, 12 predicted proteins | sample KBSC83BmetaG_FD_65650 | JGI IMG/M metagenome (GOLD analysis project Ga0070681, IMG submission 65650) | Corn rhizosphere microbial communities from Kellogg Biological Station, Michigan, USA - KBS C8-3B metaG | ecosystem: Host-associated > Plants > Roots > Rhizosphere | place: USA: Michigan...
CCCACCGCTCGCCGAAGGAGCCGTGACTCACGACCGCCACGCGGTCGCCGGGCGCGCAGAGGTTCGCGGGAGCGGATTCCATCGCCCCACTCCCCGAGGCCGTGAAGAGCAGCACGTCCGCCTCGGTGCGGTACACCTGCTTGAGCCGCCCGAGCACGCTCGCGTAGATCTCCCGGAAGTCGGCGCCGCGGTGGTGGACGATCGGCTCCGCGCCGGCCGCGAGCACGGCGGGAGGGACGGGCGTCGGCCCCGGCGTGAAGAGGTACCGCTTCTCCACGCGTGGAGCGTAGCGACGAGGCAAGACTACGCCCGGTGAACGCCCTCCTCTCCTTCGGCGCGGCGCTTGTCTCGCTGCGGCTCGCGGGGCTGCTCGTCCGTGGACGGCGCTACGCGTGGGCGGCCGGGCTCGTGTCGTTCGCTGCGGCAGCCGCCGCGATGGCGTGGGGATCGGCGCACGGCTGGGACGCGTACTCCTTCCGGGTGTACTACCTCGCGGGCGCGCTGCTCTCCGCCCCGCTCCTCGGCATCGGCTCGCTGCAGCTGACGGGACGGCGCTGGGCCGGCCCCGTCGGGCTCCTGTGGGCCGGGGTCGCGATCGGGCTCTCACTCGGACTCCACGTGCACGGGACCTTCGCGGGAAGCGACGTGCCGCGAGCCCAGGACCACCTCGACCTCCTACCGCGGGTGCTCGCGATCGCGGCGAGCTCGCTCGGCACCGCTGCCGTGGTCGTAGTCGCGGCGCTCACGCTGCGGCGCCGCCCGGTCGGAAATGTGCTGTTGCTCGCAGCGGTTGGAGCGGCGGCCGCCGCGTCCGCGCTCACGCAGACGGCGGTGGCGGCGGCCGCCGCGTGCTTTGCGCTCGCGGCCGTGCTGCTCTACGCCGCAGCTACGCGCTAGCTGTCAGGCAGCCGGCGCCCCTGCGCGATCCTCGACCAGCGCGTCGAACAGTGCGCGGTAGTGCTGCACCGCCCTGCGCAGCTCGTCTGTTCCGGCCTTGCCGCGATCGCGCGCGACGGCGATCCCGTGCGCGGCGCGGTAGTTCTCGACCACGTCAGGGTGGTCGACCGAGAGATCGGACGCGCGGGTGTCGAAGTCGTCGACCGGATACCCACGCCGGCGCATGACGTCCTGGATCAACCCGTCAGCGTCCTGAACCGCCGCGTCAGGGTCGTCGACGAACTTCGCCTGCACGTCCTGCCAGCGGGCGCGGTACTTGTCGCGGTCACGCGGATCGAGCGGCCGCAGATCGAACTCGTCGTGTCGTTGGGCACGCGCTCTGAGCTCGGCTTCCGCCTGCCGCTTCGACGGCGCGTCGGCCGCCACGCGGTCGTACTCAGGGCCAAAACGCCCCTGCAGCTCACGCGAACGACGCGCGCGCAGCGACGCGGCGATCGCTCCGATGACGATCAGAGCCGCGATCACGATCACGACCCAAAGCCAACCAGGCATACATCCTCCTTCGCTTCCGAGGTCAAGAGGACAACGCGCGAGGCGCGTCTAGGGGTACTAGACCAGCGTGACGGCGCGCAACTTGTTCAAGGCGTCGAGCGCAGCGACCTTGTACGCCTCGGCGAACGTCGGGTAGTTGAAGACCGACTCGACGAGGTAGTCGATCGTGCCGCCGAGACCCATAACCGCCTGGCCGATGTGCACCACCTCGGTGGCGCCGGCGCCGAACGCATGCACACCGAGCAGCGTGCGATCCGCCGGCGAGACGAGGAGCTTCACGAGCCCGTGCGACTCGCCGAGGATCTGCCCGCGGGCGAGCTCGCGGTAGTGCGAGATGCCGATCTCGTACGGCACCATCGCCGCGGTCAGCTCGGGCTCGGTCTTCCCGACGTAGCTGATCTCCGGGATCGAGTAGATGCCGATCGGCAGCGGCGCCTCGCCGGCATGATCCGGGATGCCGAATAGATGGCACGCCGCGAGCCGCCCCTGCTCGGCGGACGCGGATGCGAGGCTGGGGAAGCCGACGACGTCGCCCACCGCATAGATGTGGGGCTGTGTCGTCCGGTACAGCTCATCGACGGCGATCCGGCCCCGCGCGTCGGCCTCGATCCCGGCGTTCTCGAGGTGCAGGTCGGCAACCGCCCCCACACGACCGGCCGAATAGAAGACGACATCGGCCGGGATGACCTTCCCGCTCGCGAGTGTCGTGAGCGTTCCCATTTCACGCGCCTCGACTCGTTCCACGCGCTCGCCGAACCGGAAGACAACGTTCAGCTCGCGAAGGTGGTAGCGAAGCGCCTCGGTGATCTCCGGGTCGCAGAAGTCGAGCATCGTCTCGCGTGCGTCCACGATCGTGACGCGGGAGCCGAGCGCTGCGAACATCGACGCGAACTCGACTCCGATCACGCCCGCGCCGATGATGACGATCGTCGCGGGAATCGTCCCGAGCCGGAGCACGATGTCGTCGGAGTCGAGGACGGTGCTGCCGTTGAAATCGATCTCCGCCGGATGCGCCGGGGTAGACCCGGTGGCGATGACGATGCCGCTCGCCGAGATGCGGCGCTCGCTGTCGTCGCGCCCGTCAATCGCGAGCGTGTGCGTGTCGACGAAGCGCGCGCACCCGTCGAAGATCGTCACGTGGTTCCGAAGCAGCTGGTCGCGGATCACCTGCCGCTCGGCCTCGACGACGTGCCGCGTGCGAATGGAGATGTCCGCGATCGAGACGGTCTCCTTGAGCCGGTAGCTCTGACCGTAGATCGCGCGCTGATTCAGACCGGTCAGGTAGAGGATCGCCTCGCGGATCGTCTTCGACGGGATCGTCCCGGTGTTGACGCACGCGCCGCCGAGCGACACGTGTCGCTCGACGAGCGCGACGCTCTTGCCGAGCTTCGCCGCCTGGATAGCGGCCTTCTGCCCAGCGGGCCCCGACCCCACCACCACGAGGTCGAACTCGGTCACGGTGAGAGTCTGGCAGCTACGAAAGCAGTGTGCGAACCCGGTCGCTCACGACGCGCGGATCCGCTCCGCCGCCCGTCTCCTTCATCACCTGACCGACGAAGAAGCCGAGCAGCCCCTGCTTGCCGCCGCGGTACTGCTCTGCCTGAGCGGGGTTCGCCTCGATGATTCGCTCGATGATCGGGTCGAGCTCGGCCGCGTCCGCGACCACCTTCTGCTCGAGATACGGGGCGGCCGTGAACCCAGGCTCTCCCACCTTGGCGAGCGCCTCGTCGAACGCGGCGCGCGGGATCTCCGCCCGCGCGGAGACGAGCTTGGCGAGCTCACCTGCATCGACGGCACCTGCGTCGATCCCGGTCGCGACGAACTGGTTCGCGAGCACGTTCGCCGCCTCCTTCGGGTCGGCGCCGGCAGCGACGACAGCCGCCCACAGCCGGTCGAGACCCCCCGTGACGAGCACGTCGGCGTCGTAGAACGAGAGGGTCTTCGCGACCCGCGCGATGCGCGCTCCGGGCAACTCGCCGATCTCGCCGCGCAGCCGATCGACGAGGTCCGACCCGGGCACCACCGGAACGAGGTCGGGCTCCGGGAAGTACCGGTAGTCCTGCGCCTCTTCCTTGGACCGCATCGGCGGCGACTCCTCGTGCGTGGGATCGAAGTGCAGCGTCTCCTGCTCGACGACGCCACCCTCCTCGTAGATGCGGATCTGCCGCGCGATCTCGCGCTCGATCCCCTTCGCCGCGAAGTTGAACGAGTTCATGTTCTTCAGCTCGGTGCGCGTGCGGAGCTCGTCCGAGCCGGCCGGTCGCACGGAGACGTTGACGTCGAAGCGCATCGAGCCCTTCTCCAGCTCCGCGTCGGAGAGCTCGAGCTCGACGACCGTCTGCCGCAACAGTTGCAGGAACCGCTTCGCCGTCTCGGCGTCGTGGAGGTCCGGCTCGGTGACGATCTCGACCAGGGGTGTGCCGCAGCGGTTGAAGTCGACCAGCGTCGCCGTTGCGCCGTGGATGCGACCCGACGTCGCGACGTGCACGTTCTTCGCCGCGTCCTCCTCGAGGTGCGCGCGCGTGATCCCGATCCGCGTCACGCCGTCCTCGGTCGGGACGTCGAGATGGCCGCCTGCACAGAGCGGTTCGTCGTACTGGCTGATCTGGTACGCCTTGGGGTTGTCTGGATAGAAGTAGTTCTTCCGGTGGAAGACGGCGCGCTCGGCGATCGTGCAGTCGAGTGCAAGCCCGAGCTTGATCGTCTCCTCGATCGCGCGGCGGTTCGGCACGGGCAACGCGCCGGGGAACGCGAGGCACACCGGGCAGGTCTGGCTGTTCGGCTCGCCGCCGAAGCCGTTTCGGCAGCGGCAGAACATCTTCGTCTCCGTCTTCAGCTGGACGTGGATCTCCAGCCCGATCACGGGTTCCCAGGTCATCGCAACCGCTCCGGGACGATGTCGAAGCCGAGCGCGCCCTCCAGCGCGTGCGCGGCGCGGAAGATCGTGTTCTCGCCGAACTGCGGCCCGATCAGCTGCAGGCCGACCGGCAGCCCCTCGGAGAGACCGCACGGGATGTTCAGGCCCGGCAGCCCAGCCATGCACGACGGAATGGTCAACACGTCGTTCATGTACATCGCGACGGGATCGTCGATCTTGGCGCCGATCGGGAACGCGACCGTCGGGCTCGTCGGCGAGACGAGGACGTCGAACCGCTCGAACAATTCGTCGTGCTCGCGCTTGATCACGGTGCGCACCTTCTGCGCGGTGCCGTAGTACGCGTCGTAGTAGCCCGCCGAGAGGGCGTACGCGCCGATCATGATCCGGCGCTTCGGCTCGTCGCCGAAACCCGCGTGGCGCGTTTTCATCACCATCTCGCGGAAGTCGGCGCCGTCGTCGCGAAGCCCGTACCGCACGCCGTCGTAGCGCGCGAGGTTCGCCGATGCCTCGGCGGGAGCGATGAGGTAGTAGCAGGCAACTCCGTAGTCGACCGATCGGGGCAGCGAGCATTCCTCGACACTCGCGCCGAGCGATTCGGCGAGCTCGAGCGTCTTGTTCACGGCCGCCGACACCCCCGGTTCGATCCCAGCAACGCCGTTCATCTCCTTCGGCACGCCAATGCGAAGGCCCTTGAGATCGTCTGCGGTCGGCAGTTCGACCTCCGGGACGTCGACGGTGGTCGAGTCGTTCTCGTCGCGGCCCGAGATGACGGAGTAGAGGAACGCGCAGTCGCGCACGGTCCGTGCGACCGGGCCGACCTGGTCGAGCGACGATGCGAACGCGACCACGCCGTAGCGTGAGACCGTCCCGTAGGTCGGGCGCAGCCCGACGTGGCCGCACAGTGCGGCGGGCTGCTTGATCGAGCCGCCTGTGTCGGAACCGAGCGCCCACGGCGCGAGCCCCGCCGAGACGGCTGCCGCGCTGCCGCCGCCGGAGCCGCCGGGAACGCGCGAGGGATCCCAAGGGTTGCGCGATGGGCCGTACGCCGAGTTCTCGGTCGACGAGCCCATCGCGAACTCGTCGGTGTTCGTCTTGCCGATCACGCGCAAGCCGCGCCTGCGGCAGTTCGCGATCACGGTCGAGTCGTAGACCGGGACGTAGCTCTCGAGAATCTTCGAGCCGGCCGTCGTCGGGATCCCTTTCGTGCCGATCACGTCCTTGATCGCGATCGGGATACCGGCGCCGGGATCGTTCTCGCAGACGTGCAGGAATGCGTGCAGCTCCGGGTCGCGCTCGCCGATCGCATCGAGGTAGGCGCGGTAGAGCTCGTCCGACGAGATCGCGCCGTCCGCGATGAGCTTGTTCGCCTCCTCGGCGGAGAGTCTGAGCGTGTCGACGGTCATGCAGGCGGTGTCCTGAAGTAGTCGCCGTCCCGGTCGGGCGCGTTCGCGAACACGTCGTCGAGCGGCAGGCAGTCGCGCGGCACGTCCTCCGCCCAGGCGTTCGCGATCTCGAGCGGGTGCGCGGTGGGCGGCACATCCGAGAGGTCGAGCTCGGAGACCTTCGAGACCGCCTCCAGGATGTCGGACAGCTGCTCCTGGAACTTCGCGACGTCGTCGTCGGACAGCTCGAGGCGCGCGAGCCGCGCCACGTGCAGAACCTCTTCTTTGGTTATCCGCGCCATCCCGCCTCCTATGAAACACGAAGGGCTCCTTTCGGAGCCCCCCGTCAAAATCGGTTCCGAAAGGGTCTAGAGCGCCTGGACGTTCGATGCCTGCAGGCCCTTATCGCCCTGCACGACCTCGAAGGAGACGCGCTGACCCTCGGTCAGCGACTTGTAGCCCTCACCCCCGATGGCCGAGAAGTGGACGAACACGTCCGCCTCGCCGTTGCCACGCTCGATGAAGCCATATCCCTTTTCGTTCGAGAACCACTTGACCGTACCTTCAGCCACTGCTTCCTACTCCTTGCTGGATGACTACAAGTCCGCCGACGGCGGAGCGCGCGCAACACTAGCGAATCAGAGTGGAAAGGCAAGCTCTCCGCGCCGGTAGCGCGAGCAGCGGACAGCGTTCTCGAGCAGGCACGCAATCGTCATCGGGCCTACCCCTCCGGGCACCGGCGTGAGGTACCCGGCCACCTCGGCCGCTCCCGGATCGACATCGCCGACGAGCCCGTCCTCGGTCCGGTTGATCCCGACGTCGATCACAACGCCACCGGGCTTGACCATGTCGGGCGTCACCATCCCGGGGACGCCCACAGCCGCGACGAGCACGTCGGCCGCGAGCGTGTGCTGCGCGAGATCCCTCGTCCGCGAGTGGCAGATCGTCACGGTCGCGTTCCGCTGGAGGAGCAAGTGCGCCATCGGCTTGCCGACGATCGCGCTGCGGCCGATCACGACCGCGCGCGCACCGCTCAACTCGACGTCGTGCTCGTCCAGCATCGCCATCACGCCGCGCGGCGTCGCGGGCACCAGCGTCGGCTCGCCGAGATACAGCTGGCCGGCGTTGATCGGATGGAAGCCGTCGACATCCTTCGCGGGCGCGAGAGCGCGGATGACCTTCGCCTCGTCGATCTGCTTCGGCAGGGGCAGCTGGACGAGGATCGCGTCGACCTGCGGGTCGGCGTCGAGCTCCTCGACTTTCGCGAGCAGCTCGGCTTCGCTCGTCTCCTCGGGGAGCCGGAGGTCGGTGGCGTCGATGCCGGCCGCGACCGCGGCCTTGTGCTTCAAGCGGATGTAGACGTCCGAAGCCGGGTCGTCGCCGACCAGGACGGTGACGAGGCCGATGTGGCCGATCGCCGCGACATCCTCGGCGACCTGCGCGCGGATCCGCTCCGCGATGGGCTTTCCCGTGATGAGTGTCGCCGACATGTGTGCGAGTCTATTCGCCGCATGAGGTGGCCCCGGAAGAACGACGCGCGTTCGATCGAGCAGCGCCGCGAGGCGATGGGAGTCACCGACGGGCTCGTCACCTCGGTCGACCTCGAGCCGTTCGCCGGCGCCGCCGAGTCACTCGTCGGCGTTGCGGTGATCCCGGTCTCGGCGGCACCGATCGAGATCGAGCTCGGGTCGTACACGCTGACCGACGACGGCGCGCTCGAGGAGACCGGTCGCACGACGGAGACCGTGCACGTGCCACTCGCGCACACGGAAGGCGGGCTCACCGCCTCGATGACGCGCGGGGCACTCGCCGCTCAGACGATCCGCACGTACGTGCTGCACGACCGCATCACGCGCGCGTCGTGCTTCGTGTGCGCGAACGCGGGCGACGCCGTTGCGCTCGCGCACTGGATCGACGCCGAGCTGCCGGCGATGCGCGAATGGCTCGAGTCGTCGAACGACCCGTCGCTGTCGACCCGCGCGAAGCTGCGAGGCGTGAAGACGCACGTCGTCGGCCCGATGTGCCACGTGCTCTGGCAATGGACGACGGGCGACGCGGTCGGCCCCAACATGATGACCCGCAACTCCTACGCCTTGAACATGGGCTATGTGATGGAGCGCGCGCCGCGCAAGCCCGAGCGCGCAATCCTCGAGGCGAACATGGGCGGCGACAAGAAGCCGTCCGCGGAGTACTTCCAGTCGGGCCACGGCAAGACCGTGCTCGCCGAAGCGTTCCTCTCCGACGAGCAGATTCGCCGCGTGCTGCGAACGACGGCAGCCGATCTCGAAGCACTCTCGTGGGCAGGCACACACGGAGCGGTTGCGAGCGGAATGCAGTCGGTCGCGTTCACGCCCGCGTCTGCGATCGCGGCGATCTTCACCGCGACGGGACAAGACATCGGCATGGTCGGGACGAGCTCGATGGCGCACGGAACCGGTCGTCGTGTCGAAGGTGGACTGCAGGCGACGATCCGCTTCGGCGGCCTCGAAGTCGGGACGGTCGGCGGCGGCACGACGCTTCCGTCGGCGCGCGACTGGCTCACGTCCATCGACTGCGCCGGCCCCGGCAAGGTCTATCGCTTCGCCCAGATCGTGGCGGCAGCCGCGCTCTGCCTCGAGATCAGCGCGTCGGCCGCGATGGCCACCGCCGGCAGCGAGAACTTCTTCAAGGCGCACCACGAACGCGGAGGACTGCGCTGATCGCGCTCGTCTTCCGCTACGAGGTGCGCGACCGCGAGGCCTTCGAGCACGCGTACGGCCCCGAAGGCGACTGGGCGCAGTTCTTCCGCCAAGGCCGCGGCTACGTCGGCACAGAGCTGCTCCACGACCTCGAGGAGCCCGAGCGCTATCTGGTGCTCGACCGCTGGGAGTCGATCGAGGCGTACAACGCGTTCCTCGCCGAGCACCAGGACGAGTACCTGCGGCGCGCCGACGAGTCGCGGTTCCACTACCTCCAGGAACTGCGGTTCGGGACGTTCGAGAACGTCTGGTCCGACTAGCCGAGGACTTCGCGAACGCCGCGCAGCCGCGTCTTGAGCAGCTCGCGTGCACGGGAGCTGTCGAGCGTCACGTTCGGCGCGCGGTCGGGCGTCGTGTGGACCGGCTCGAGCCGTTCCGGGTCGGCTCCGAGCAGCACGGCGAAGTCGAACCGCGAGATGTCGTCGGCGCCGCCGAGGTGCAGCGGGCCGGACGCATCGAGCGCGAGGAGCTCGAGGATCGCCTCGGCGAGATCGCCTACCTGCACGGGTGAGCGCAGCTCGTCGACGAAGAACCGCCGGTTCTCGCGGGCAAGGCGCTCTTGCGGTCCCGGCTCCTCGCCGCCGTAGATGAGCGACGTCCGCACGATCGTGGCGCCGGGGTGGGCCGCCTCGACACGGCGCTCCGCCTCTGCCTTCGACCGTCCGTAGGAGTTGACGGGCGCCGGCTCGTCCTCCTCGCGGTAGCCGCCACCCGCGCCGGAGAACACGAGGTCCGTCGAGAGGTGAACGAGGCGCCGACCAGTCGCAGCGCGGGCGACGACTGCGGACCCGACGACGTTAACGTCCCATTCCCGATCGCCTTGCCGGTAGGCCGTGTGCACGACGGCGTCGGCGCCGCTCAGCGCCTCGGCGACCGCGGCTTCGTCACGCACGTCGACCCGGACCCAGTCGCCGTCGCTCGGCGGCGGGCGGTCGAACCACGTGGCCCGAACGTTCCAACCGCGAGCGGGTGCGCGCGCGACGAGCTCTCGTCCGAGGTACCCGCACCCACCGGTGACCGTCAACCGTTGCACTCGAGATACATCGTGACCGAGACACCAACCAATAGCTGGCCGACCGTCGAGACGATTCACGGCGAGCCACCGCCCTACGCGCCCCCACCCCCTCCGCCGCCGCCGGAGCCCGACCGCCGGTTCGGCGCCGGGATGCTGCTCGCCCTGGCCGTGATCGCACTCGCCGCAGCGGGCGTGGCGATCGGGTACTTCCTCACGCACCGAGACAATGGGTCGACCGTCACGACCGTCATAACGACATCCGGGACGGCGGCCGTCGGAAAGACGATGCCCGAGCTGACGGGCGAGAAGGTGGCTGCCGCGCGGGCAACGCTCGCGACATTCGGCGTCCAGCCGGCGATCACGCCGCAGACGAGCACTCTGCCCGCGGGAACCGTCCTCGCTCAGACCCCGACCACCGGCACGACGCTCACCCGGGCCACGCCCGTCACGCTCGTCGTCGCGCGGGCGCAACAGCAGGCGTCCACGTCGACGGAAGGCACGACGACGACTGCGCCCACCACCACGACAGCCTCAGCGCCACCTCCGCCACGCACCGCCACGGTTCCTGACGTCACGAACACGACCGAGGCAGCGGCCGTCCAGTCGCTCAACCGTGCGGGGATCATCGCGAGCCTTGCGTTCATCCCCGGCAGCGATCCGCTCGGCACGGTCGAGGGTCAGGCGAAGCCCTCCGGGACGACCGTCCCGTACCACTCGCACATGCAAATCAACATCTCGAGCGGGCCCGGAGACAAGCCGAAGGAGCAGGTACCGAACGTGATCGGCCAACCGCTGCAGCAGGCGCTCTCGTCGATCAACGGCGCCAACCTGCGCCTGCTCTACCTGAAGTTCCCGGTCACCTCGCGCAGTCAGGCCGGGAAGATCGTGCAGCAGTCACCGCTCGCAGGCGCACAGGCACCGCGCAACGCGCAGGTCGTGGTGTATCTGGGCGCGTACTCCGGCTGAGCTACCAGCCGCGGCGTTCAAGCAGTTCGCTCGGGTCGAGCGACTGCGTCGAGATGCCGACCATCGCTTCACCGAGGCCGGACGAGACGCGGGCGATCACGTCTGCGTCGAGGTAGTGCGTGGTCGCCTCGACGATCGCGCGCGCACGCTGCGACGGGTTGCCCGACTTGAAGATGCCGGAGCCGACGAACACGCCGTCTGCGCCGAGCTGCATGCAGAGCGCCGCGTCCGACGGGGTCGCGATCCCGCCCGCGGTGAAGGTGACGACCGGCAGGCGGCCGTTCTCGGCGACCCAACGGACGAGCTCGTACGGCGCCTGCAGGTTCTTGGCCTCGGCGAAGAGCTCTTCGCCGCGCAGCGACTGCAGCCGGCGGATGCCGCCGAAGACCGAGCGCATGTGCGTGACGGC
>Ga0070681_10007222_pt1 | contig 10837 bp, 6 predicted proteins | sample KBSC83BmetaG_FD_65650 | JGI IMG/M metagenome (GOLD analysis project Ga0070681, IMG submission 65650) | Corn rhizosphere microbial communities from Kellogg Biological Station, Michigan, USA - KBS C8-3B metaG | ecosystem: Host-associated > Plants > Roots > Rhizosphere | place: USA: Michigan...
CCCAACATTTTGGCCATCTTCGACGTGGGATTCGATGGCTCTATTCCCTACATCGTTTCCGAGTTGCTCGAAGGCAAGACTCTGCGCCAGCGGTTGAACGAGGGAGCCATCCCTGTGCGCCAAGCCACGGCCTATGCTCTGCAGATCGCGCAAGGGCTGATCGCCGCCCACGAACGGCACATTGTTCACCGCGATCTCAAGCCGGAAAACATTTTTATCACCCACGATGACCGTATCAAGATTCTCGACTTCGGAGTCGCCAAGTTACAGGTCGCATTGAACGAAGACCGCGCCTTGGAAAGCATGACCACGGTGACGAAGCACGGAGCCGTGATCGGCACCGTCGCTTACATGAGTCCCGAGCAATTGCGCGCCAAGCCGGTGGACCACCGCAGTGATATTTTCAGTTTCGGTGCGATCCTGTATGAAATGCTCACCGCGCGCCGTGCTTTCCGCGGTGAGACCGAAGTGGACACAATGACCGCCGTACTCCGCGAGGAGCCGCCTGCCGGCTATCTGCAGGATGCAGCGATCCCCACCGCCTACCAGGACATCATCCGTCATTGTGTTGAGAAGGAACCGGACAACCGCTTCCAGTCTTCGAAGGACCTGGCCTTCGCGTTGCACAGTCTCGCCGGGTCGGGACCGGTCCAGCCCCTGCCCCATGAATCGCTGACTCGCAAGAAATCAGGAATCGCCTGGCTCTTGGCCGGAGTCATGGCCCTCGCGCTTCTGGCTGTGCTTGCCGCCAAGCTGCTGCAAGCGCCCCCGCCGCACCCGGTTTACACACGCCTGACATTCGAGAACGGCACCATTTACGCGGCGCGATTCGCGCCGGATGGCCAATCCATCGTGTATGCGGCTTCCTGGAATGATCGCCCCATACGCTTGTTCTCCACCGTTGGCGATTCGCTGCTCTCTCAGCCACTGGCACTTGCCGACGCCAACCTCCTGGCCCTTTCCCGCAAGAACGAACTTGCCTTGGTGCTGCACGGCATCCACAACGGCCAGATCGAGACCATGAATGGCATGCTGGCCCGCGCGCCGATCGCCGGCGGCTCTCCGCGCGAACTGCTTTCCGATGTGCGCTGGGCAGACTGGGACAACTCCGGAAAGTTAGCCGTGATCCACAACGTGGACGGCCACAGCCGCCTCGAGTATCCCATCGGCAATGTGCTTTACGAGAGCCGCGGCTGGATCAGTAACCTCCGGTTCTCTCCCCAGGGCGACGAAATCGCGTTCATGGATCATCCTGCTCTCTGGGACACTCGGGGCAACGTCAGCGTCACGGATACCACGCGCCACGTGCGCACAATCACGCACGAGTGGAATTGCGAACGGGGACTGGCGTGGCGGCCCGACGGAAAAGAGATATGGTTCAGCGCCGTTGATACCGGTAACAACCTCAACCTCATGGCTGTGGACCTGTCGGGAAAACTTCGCACGGTGCTCGATCTGCCCTCGGCGATCAACATCGAAGACATTGCCCGCGATGGCCGCGTGCTGGTGAGCCTGAACTCGCGACGTCTGGATATGGCCTACACCACCCTCGGCCAGGACCAGGACATCGATCTTTCCTATCACGATGACAACTCCGTTCGCGCCATCTCCAGCGATGGGCAGTTCGTTCTCTTCGAGGATTCCAGCGAGGCTGCCGGCGCCGCTTACGCTGTCATGATGCGTAAAGTCGATGGTTCCCTGCCAGTCCGCCTGGGCGAAGGCAGCTCCGGCGCAATCTCGCCGGACGGAAAATGGGCGATTTCGATTTCCACCGCCAATCCGCCCCAGGTGACATTGCTGCCGATCGGTCCCGGACAATCCCGCGCAATTTCTGTGACCGGGTTGGAACACGTGCAGAACGGATTCGCGCGCTTCCTTCCTGACGGGCACAGCTTCGCTATCAATGGCAACGGCGCTGGCCAGGCCACTCGCTGCTATGTGGTCGACATCGCGACGGGCAAGGCTACACCCGCGAGCCCGGAAGGCATCCCCTGCGGGCCGCTTTCTCCGGATGGCCGGTTCATGACTGGAACCGCGAATGGAACCACAAGCATCTACTCTCTGCGAGACGGCAGCGCGCACCCCATCCCGAACCTGCACCCAGAGTTCACGCCGATTGAGTGGTCGGGCGACGGATCCCAGCTCTACGGCTACCATTTCGGCGAGTTCCCCAGCAAGGTATACAAGACGGAAATCACCACTGGCAAAGAAACTTTTGTGAAGGAACTGAGGCCCGGCGTGCCCGCCGGTGTCGTACTGGTCGCCCCGGTCATTGCCAGTCGCGATGGCAAACGATTCGCCTATAGCTACAACCAGACGCTCTCGCTTCTATATCTGATTTCAGGGCTGCACTAGCCCGTCAGTCGAGGGGGCCTGCGAATTCCGCAGTTACATAGTGAAAGAAAATCGACGTCGACGTCTGCCCCTCCGGCAGCGGCCCGCGGAAGTGTGGCAGCTGGGTTCCGCGATAGGCCAGTCCGTCTCCCAGCATTTGGTAAACCTTGACCGTACCGCGTGGCGTCTGCAGGCAAATTGGCCACGGACTCCCCAGCTTGGGCTCAGGCGAGTAATCCAGGCAAAACGTGATGCTGTAGTCGCACTGCTCCCGGTCCGTGTGCTTCTTGAGTTCAGCTCCACTTAAATAGCTGGCAAGATAAACGTAAGACGGTTTGAGCGCCCGGCCAGCGATTCGGCTAAGCGTGGAAGTCAGCTGATGGTGAAAAAATTTCGCCACCGCCTCATTATGCGCAATATAACGTCGGGCACTCTGGCGATCGCCCAGGTGAATTGCCCCGGTGCGAATCTGCTGCCGGTAATAGCGCCGTAGAGCCGCAACGTGAAATGGATGGATCAGTCCTGCCAGCGTCGTATATCCCTTTGCGTGAAACAGTGAAGCGGACCTGCGGACCAACTCTTCGTCCTCACCGGACTCCTCTGCCTTAGACGGGATTAGAATCCCAGCCGCTTGCAACAAACCACGCGTCTCTGGCGGAATTGTGCTTGGCACTGAGTCATTAGGGCGCAGTTCGCGCAGGAGCGCTTGAAGATCAGGGCTCAACCAGAACGGCAACAGAGTCCCGATGCGCGATTCGCGAACCCAAGCAATTTCACCCTGCAGAGCGAAACCCGACACCAGATCTTTTCGCGCCGACAACTCATCGGGCAAATCGTCCGCCCAACGCAAATTGCACGCCGGGTTCAGAACCAGTTCGGTGTCCGGCGACTCCTGCAGGAATGTTCTTTGCGGTTGCGGCACCAGGTGAAGCGGCAACTCCTCCAGCAGGCAGTGGTAACGGTCTGGCGGGAAGGTCGCGGCATAGGTTTGCCGCGGCCCTCCCATCAGAGACTCCATCCAGTGCAACCACGTCGAACTGTTTACCGGCGTAGCCATCCGTTCAGGGTAAATCGGCTATCCCCGAAGAGCCGCGACGCGCACTTCACGGGAGTGATCTCGTGCAACAGCTCGCAGGGGAAAAACACAATCTGGTTTTGCTGCGGAGTGATGGTCTGGTACGTGCCTTTGCTCACGTATTCCCCGTTTTCCAGCCGCGCATCATGGATCCGCAACTCCCCACCTTCGAACCCCCGTGGTTCGCGGTGAAAGAAATAAACGAACGTAAGATATCGCGACGCCACCCGCTCGCTGCCGTTGTCGCTATGAAAGTGGAAGAAATCCCCTTCATTGCTGGCCGTAACCTGCGCCTCTACGCCTGCGATGGTGAACTCCTCCATCCCGAGCTTTCCCAGTACTTGTGGCAGAGCGGTTCGGATACGGTCCAGCATCAAGCCCTGGTACTTGCCTATGTCCATCAAGACGCGTGAGCTGCGGTGCTCGTAATTAACTACTCCTCCTTCGGAATGAGGGGAGATGACTTCGCTGGCCTCGAAGTCGGCCTCGTGATTCAGGATGAAACCCGTGAGTTCTTGCAGCTCCTGCGCGGCGAGGAACTCATCCAGCACCACGCATCGCGCCGAAAGCTCCTGTGGCCGCTCTGCTGCCGCGACACTGGTTTTCGAAACCACCGTCTTAGTCACGCCAGTCGGCGGCTGAGGTCCTTTCGGAGTGCTCATCGGTTCCGCCGGAGTCTGAGGCCCGGTTGCCGGAGCAGGTTGCAGCGGCGCCGGCTTGGGTCCAGTCGGAGGTTGCGGATCCTTGGGCCCAAGGTATTCCGTTGCGGGCCGCGTGCTCTCGACTACTGTCGAAGTGGCCGCTTGCTCCAGAATGCGCTCCACAATGCTGCCCCCGAGTACGGCAAAGGCACGTTGCGCAACCACTTCCCCCACCGAGGAAGCGATCACACCTCGAACCGCTTCCCGAAGATGTTGGTTTGCACCACTGCCCGCATTGGCGTGCTGAACAATGGCGCTCAGCAACGCACGCTCTTGCGGACTCAAAATTCGCTCATCTTGCAGCAATGTCTGGGAAAAAGAATCAAGAACCTGCTTCGGTGTCATGGCAGACACTCCTCCCGGCGTCGAACGGTTCGGGTTGGGGAACCCGCATTGCAGGGGAAGCACCACAGACAATACAGCTTCAAAGCGCGAATCACCAAGACAATTCTTACAGCGCAGAAGTAAAAAGAGAGGACTGAGTAGCCGACTACCGCGTGACGAGTGCCGCCACCATGGATTGGAGAATCTTTACCCCGTCGGTGCCTCCCAACTCGGGCTCCGCTGAGCGTTCCGGGTGAGGCATCATCCCCAGCACATTTCCTCCGTTGCTGCAGATACCGGCAATGTTCTGCAGTGAGCCGTTGGGGTTTGCCGCCGCAGAAATCTCGCCCGAAGGTAGACAATACCGGAACACGATCCGATTCTCGCGCCGCAACTCTTCCAGCGTCGCCGCATCGCAGAAGTAATTCCCTTCCATGTGCCCGATGGGAATGGTCAAAACCTGCCCCCTTTCGCACGCATTCGTAAAGGGAGTGTCCACATTCTCAACTCGGACTTGCACGGGTTTGCAGACATACTTCAGGCCCACGTTGCGCATAAGCGCCCCGGGCAGCAGCCTCGATTCGCACAGAATCTGGAATCCATTGCAGATGCCCAACACCAATCCTCCGCCCGCGGCGAACTTGCGCACCGACTCCATCACCGGAGAAAACTTCGCGATTGCGCCTGTCCGGAGATAATCGCCGTATGAAAAACCGCCGGGCACGATCACCGCATCGCAATTTTCCAGTTCATGCGATTCATGCCAGAGAAAAGTCACCGGCTGCTTGGCCACATGCTGGATAGCCCAGTAGGCGTCGTGGTCGCAATTCGAGCCGGGAAAGATGATGACGCCAAATTTCATGATGCCCTCGGTTTTGTGGGATTGTTTTTAGTTTAGCACGCACAACTTCGCTCGACCGACGTGCGCTTTCATCCCCTATTGGGGATTCGAAGGAATCAATTGCGGATGCCCGGTGTTTGAGACCGGGCTGGTTGCGGGCACTTTCTCTGCCGCTGGATCCTGGGCTTCTCTGTTGTCAAGAGCGGCCGGTGCATCGTTCTCCGCGTCCGCTTGCGACGAGCTCCTGCGGCGGTAACTCTCAGGCGGATATCCTCTCGCTTGAACCACAGCCCAGTGCCACTCGCTGCCCGCCCCAAGCTCACTTTGCAGGCGTGCGCTGAACGTGGTCACCGACCACGGGACCCCAACCGCTCGCATCCGGTAAATCACTGTCGTGTCCGGCTTCTTGTCTGTTTGTACTTCTGGCGGACGTGCGCCTTCGGCAGTCGCCGTCTCAAGATTTGAAACTCCCTCACCGGCCGCCGCATTGGCAACACTCTTTCTTACAATCATGACCGCTACGGCAATCTCGCTCACGTGCCAATCAGTTCCGTTGTGCACCGAGACGTTCAGCGAATCGCCTTCAATGGACGCATGGCCCTCGAGTCGGGCCAGCTCGCTGGCTGGCATATCCATTTCCGAGTACTGGCCCGCAAGCAACGATTTCACGTTTGAGGAGAAAGACAGATTGCAGGTCACGTCAGGCGCCGAGACGCGAAAGCCACTCAGGTCACCGGCCATCAGGAATCGCAGCGAAGAACCGAAGCCTTTCCTGCTGCCGGCCTCCTGCATCACCTGGCTCAGATTGTCATCATCGATGACCGGTTTAGTCGGCGCTTTCTTGCGCAGACTGCGGGCGACATCACCCAGCGGCACATCATCGGGATCACTTTGCGCCAGCAGGCGTGCAGGCACGAGCGTCGCGCCCACAACGAGCAGCAGCAAGAATCGCCTTCCCCAATCGCGCAGCATCGCAATCACGCCTTTGATCGCAGACTGCTCCCCGAAATCGGGCGCTAGATCACTGGGAGAGCGTCGCTGCTCTAATTGTATGGAGTGAATCTACGAACGGAGCCAAGGCGAAAAACCTTGGTAATAGTACTTAGGGTCGGAGGAAACAACGGGCGCGCGTCAACGAAATGGAGGCGCAACGGGCGCGCGCCCTCTCTGGATTTCCTGTTTACAGAAGCCCTTGCGATCGGAACCGCGTCACCGGGTCTGCTACGGGAACTGCCTGCCGCTTGAACAACCAGCGGGCCACCGCAAAGCCAATTGCCGCATAGCACAGGTGCATTACTTTCATAGACACCTCCCAGTCCGGTTCGATCTTTTCACCTTCAGGGGAGGAACCTCTCTAACCCTATCGGCACAATAGCAACCCGGCTGAGAGCGAACAAGGCACAACAGTGCCATCCGGTGGCCCAGAAGTAATAGGGGTAACATACCAAATACGTAGGGGCGGACAAATTAGTCCGCCCCCCGAGCGAAGCAAGCCTGCCCGCCACGAACGCTCTAAAACCTACCCCGGACCAATAATCCCGGGGGGCTCGTTCTCCCTCAATGTGCGGCAACCGGTTCGTCTGCCACCCTGCCTGCCGGCGGCACCACCACCGTCGACAAGCTTCCCTGCGCCGTCAGCTTCTGGAAGTCAGCCAAATCGCGACGTTGCAAGTCGTCCCAGCGCGCCAGCAACTCCCCACTTTGCCGCTTCAGCTTCTGCAGTTCCCGGACTTCAGAGTCTGTCGGAGCAGAATCCGCCGAACCCGCATCCATTGCCAGGTACGCCAACTTGGCATCTAGTTGCGGAGGGTACGCCAGCGAATCTTCATTCGCCGTGATGTCCAGGTTGATCATTTGATCGCGTACCCCAACCAGCTTCTTCTCCAACTCATCGGCCGCGCTCGTAATGCTCTTGCTGCTGGCATTTTCCGGCAAGCGTCGTTTCAAACCCGATAGTTGCAGCCGAACATCCTGCATCTGGTTCACCGCGTCATACACGCGGCTCAGCTCATCCCGCGTTTCCAACAGCAGATCAAATTGGGCCTGCAGATCTTCCTGGCTTACGTGCACGCGCGGATCCAGTTTTAGATCATATCCAGCAGTCTCGGTTTGCCCGCCCACGGTGAGCCTCACCTGGTAATGCCCCGGAACCGCCACCGGCCCGCGCGCTCCGCTGCCGTACTCGTAGAGGAAATAGCCGGGCACGTGCCGCGCCTCTTCGTACCGCAAATCCCACACGAACCGGTTCAGTCCCGCTTCCGGCTTCAACTGTTTTTCCGGCTTCTTGTCGTCCGGATCGGGCGGCTCCTCCAGCGTGTTGTATTCCGTGCTGGAATACTTCCGGATCACCTTGCCGGAGCTGTCCAGAATCTCCAGCTTGGCTTCCGTGTTGGCCTTGGGAGCGTCTTTCAAATAGTAGTAAATCACCGCGCCCGCCGGAGGATTCTGTCCCGCAACTTTGGAGGGATGCCTCGGATTGCTGGCCCCCGCCTGAATGCGATACGCCGTAGACGGCGCATACAGATGCTCGCTCTTTTGCGCGAGTTCGTCGCTGTACTGCCGCAAGGGAGATACGTCGTCCAGAATCCAGAATGCCCGCCCATGCGTCGCCACCACCAGGTCGTCATCCTTCACCGTCAGATCATGCACCGGCACTGTCGGGAGATTCAGCTTCAGAGGACGCCAGTGCGCCCCATCATCGAATGAGACGAACACGCCCATCTCGGTTCCGGCGTACAGCAGTCCCTTCTTCTTGGGATCTTGGCGGACCGCCCGCACAAACGTCGTGTCGGGAATTCCCTGCGTCAGCTTCGTCCAGGTCTTGCCGTAATCCGAAGTCTTGAAAACGTAGGGACGCAAATCGTCAAACTGATGACGATCGACTGCAACGTACGCCGTTCCCGGATCGAAGGGTGACGGATCGATCAGGCTGATGCGGCTCCATTCCGGCCACTCCTTCGAAGTGACATTGCTCCAGCTCTTGCCTTCATCTTTCGTGAGTTGGACCAGGCCGTCGTCTGTTCCCACCCAGATCAATCCCTTGGCAATCGGCGATTCCGCGAGCGCGAAGATCGTGTCGTAGTACTCCGTGCCGGAATCGTCGAGCGTGATGTCCCCGCCCGAAACCTTCTGCTTGCTCTTGTCGTTGCGCGTCAAGTCGGGGCTGATCGCGGTCCAGTGCACGCCGCCGTCCGTGGTCTTAAAGAGCATTTCTCCGCCGTGATAAAGCGTGTTCGGATCATGCGGAGAAATCATCACTGGTGCCGTCCACTGGAAACGATGCTCCAGGTTCGCGGCGCCATGCGCGTCAGACAGCTCGGGCTGTTCGGTAATCGCTTTCACCTGCCCGATGTGCCGGTCATAGCGGGTGATCAACCCCTGGTAATCCGCGGCGTAGACGATATCCGGATCGCGCGGGTCCGGCGCGATGTAGCCCGCCTCCCCCCCGCCCACGTCATACCAATCGCTGCGTGTGATGGTGCCGTCATCGCTGCGGCTCGCGATCGCCACCGTCCCGCTGTCCTGCTGCGGACCGTAAACGCGGTACGGCGTCGCCGTATCAGTAATCACGTGATAAAACTGCGCGGTGGGCTGATTATCTTGCGCCGTCCAGTTCTTGCCGCCATCGAGAGTGATCGTAACCCCGCCGTCGTTCGACGCAATCATCCGTCTCGTGTTCTGCGGATCGATCCACAGGCCGTGATTATCACCGTGCGGAACCTTCACCTTATTGAACAGATGCCCGCCGTCCGTAGACTTGTACGCGTCCACATCCATGATGTAGAGCACGTTCTCGTCGCGCGGATCGGCGATGACGTGCATGTAGTACCACGGCCGTTGCCAGAGGCTGTGGCTCGGATTCACCAGTTGCCACGAGTCGCCGCCGTCATCGGAGCGGTACAGTCCGCCGTCGGGATTGTGTGCCTCAATCAGCGCGTAAACTCGTTCCGAATTCGCCGCCACCGCCACGCCAATTTTGCCGTACGGCCCTTTCGGCAATCCGTGCTCTTGCAGATGCTTCCAGGTCGAGCCCCCATCGGTCGAACGGTAAATGCCGCTGCCCGGGCCGCCGCTCTCCATACTCCACGATGTACGCCGCGCCTGCCACAGCGCCCCGAAAATAATGTTGGGATTGTGCGGATCGAAGGCCACATCAATGCCGCCCGTGTTCTCATCTTTGTAGAGAACTTTGTCCCACGTCTTTCCGCCGTCCATCGTACGGAAGATGCCGCGCTCCGCGTTAGGCCCGTACGGATGTCCCAAGGCCGCCACAAACGCGATGTCAGGATTCGTAGGATTGATGATGATCTTGCCGATCGCGCGCGAATCCTTCAGCCCCACGTTCTTCCAGTTCTTCCCGCCGTCCAGCGACTTGTAAACTCCATCGCCATGCGAGATGTTGCCCCGGATACACGCCTCGCCCGTCCCGGCATAAATCACGTTGTGGTTGGAAGCCGATACCGCCAGGCTGCCAATGGCAGAGGTTCCTTCCTTGTCGAACACCGGCGACCACGTCATCGCGCCGTCGGTGGACTTCCACACGCCGCCGCCCGTCGAGCCGAAGTAGTAAGTCGTCGGATCTCCCGGAACTCCCGCCGCCGTCAGCGACCGTCCGCCGCGGAACGGCCCGATCAGCCTGTATTTCATCCCCTTGAACGGCTTGTCTTCTGGCTTGGCCGAGTCGGACTCTTCGTTATCGGCGTCGCTGCTCTTGACCTCCGGTTGCGAAGTGGAGGAAGCCGGTTTCGCTTCCGACGCCTTCGTGGCTTTCGATTGCCGCTCAGGTTTAGCCTGTCCAATCGCGACAGCACTCACCAGGAACAACACTGTAGTTGCGATGACGACGCGCACAACAAGAGACGCAATCTTGCGAAAGCTGTATAGGCCCATGTAGATAATCTCCGGGAGGACTAAAACGATTCACCAATAGTAATACAAAGTGTAAGGTACGGATGGTTCACGTAGGGTAGCGAGGTTCACGTAGGGGCAGCCCCTTGGGCTGCCCAGGTTTTTGGTAGCGGCAGCTCCTCTCACGCACGCTCACCCCTTCCCTTCCAGCAGTTTCCGGCCCTCCTCCAACTCCCGCTTCTTGGCAGCATCCACCTTGGGATAAGAAAGCTTCAACGACTCCATCGCATCCACCACCACGCACGAAATCACCAGCCGCGTGAACCACTTGTTGTCCGCGGGCACCACATACCACGGTGCATGCTTGGTGGCCGTATTGCGGATCATGTCTTGGTACGCATCCTGGTACTCATCCCAAAACTTGCGCTCGTGGATATCTCCTACCGAAAACTTCCAATTCTTCTCCGGCTCTTCCAGCCGAGCGAGAAATCGCTTCTTCTGTTCCTTCTTGGAGACGTGCAGGAAGAACTTGCGGATCACCGTTCCGCTCCGCGCCATGTGCCGCTCGAAGGCGCGAATGTCTTCAAAGCGCTCCTTCCAGATGTCCTTGGTCACCAGAACGGGGGGTATTTTCTCACCCTTTAGTATGTCCGGGTGCACCCGCACGATGAGCACTTCCTCGTAGTAAGAACGGTTGAAGATGCCAATGTGCCC
>Ga0070681_10007223_pt1 | contig 10836 bp, 9 predicted proteins | sample KBSC83BmetaG_FD_65650 | JGI IMG/M metagenome (GOLD analysis project Ga0070681, IMG submission 65650) | Corn rhizosphere microbial communities from Kellogg Biological Station, Michigan, USA - KBS C8-3B metaG | ecosystem: Host-associated > Plants > Roots > Rhizosphere | place: USA: Michigan...
GGTGGTGCGACCTACCAGGTTCCGGTCGAAGTGCGTCCCGAGCGCCGCACTGCGCTCGCGATGCGTTGGCTCATCAGCTACTCGCGCGATCGCAACGAGAAGTCAATGGCCGAGAAGCTTGCCGCTGAAGTCATTTCGGCGTCGAAGGGCGAGGGTAACGCGGTGAAGAAGAAGGAAGACACGCACCGCATGGCCGAAGCCAACAAGGCGTTCGCTCACTATCGCTGGTAATCCGTTCCACGAGATCTCCGCCCCCCGCGATCTCGTCGAACGCAAAACGCCCCGCCAGGTGCTCTCGCACCGGCGGGGCGTTTGCCGTTGGGCGACTATCGAACTCCGCGCCGGAGTCCCACACCTGATTCGCCTTGTAATCCCAGATGCTGAACGCGCGACCGCCGAACGCTTAGAGGGCGTCGTACTCGTTCGTGATCGGGTTCAGTCCCAGCGTGGACGTGACGTTCAACGCCCGGGATCCTTCATGTCGTAGACGTCCACCGTGCCGAACGTCGCGTTGGCAACGAAGAGACGCTGGCGACGGGTCGGCGCGGTCGGATCCCACGGTCGGTGCTCCCGTGAGCGGGTGGACTACATCGTCAGGCTTGCATGCCATCGCGCTGTAACAGTTCTCCCCGCTGGTTGTGACGGCGAGTCGGCGAAGCGGTATCGACGCCGCGTCGAGGGAGGCGTGATTCGTGCACGCCTAACGTTGGCGTGGGCGGCCAAGGTTTCCGCCCACGACCGTGGAACATTGTGTAAGTTCACGTTGTTCCAACATCTTACGTCGGCGGCGCCGTTCCGTCTCCCGAGGTGGTCGGGTGCGGCACACGTTGCACCGACTCACCATCGTATCTCACCATCGTGACCGAATCCGCCGCGCTGCAACCTCACTATCCGCTTCCGCACCCGAGCCCGTCCGCGATCTTCAAGGAGCTCGACGAAGGCGGAGTTCTGCTCTCGACGACCGATGAGGTCTATTTCGGCGTGAATCCGGTCGGCGCCCGCATCTGGGCACTGCTTCCGCCGGTCTCGCATACGTTTGGCGAGTTGTGTAGCGCGCTCGAGCAGCACTATCCTGACGCGGGGCCCCACCGCATTCGCGCCGACGCGCAGGAGTTCTTGGAAGCCCTCATCGCCAGCGGGCTGGTAGTGACCGCGTCCAACTGACCCACACTTTGGCCGGCCGTGTCATCTTCGGCAGAACGTATCGCACGAAAGCTGTTCACGCTGTCCTTCCGGGACTGGGCCGAGTTGATGCAGGCCCAGTGGGCGCTGCTCGCGGCGCGGGGGATGGTGCGCAACCGACCGATCGGGTCGCTGGCAACGCCCACGGTGGGGAATCCACCCGCTGACCCGGCGCGGTTACCCGAAGCGCGACGGTTGGCGTTGGCGGTTGTTCGTGCGGCGCGGTTCGGCGTATTCCGCCCGCAGTGTTTGGTCCGATCGGTGGCGCTGTCGCAAATGCTGGCGGACCACCGGATCTCTGGAGCCCTCGTGAGGATTGGGGTTCGACGCAAGAACGGAGAATTCTCAGCCCACGCCTGGGTGGAATTGGCCGGCGAAACGCTCGGTGATGCGGATGATCACGTCGGGTCGTTCGTGCCTATGACCAATCTTGATGTCCAGCGATAAGAGAGACCACGCGGCTCCCAAAATTCGAAGGGCGCTGAATCCGTTGGGATTTAGCGCCTTTCCCGTGTTTGCCCCGTTGACTCGGCGTCGTGTCCGACCGACCTTCAAGCTCGTCTTAACCGTGGCCGAGCCTGGCGCAGCGATTGCCAGACTCGACCATGAACCTGTCGGAGCCGTCATGTACCAACCCCCAAAACTCGAGCGCTTTGGAACGCTGCGACAGCTCACGGCTGCGCCGTTCTCCGCTCTCGGCGTTTCGCTTTCCCTCGCCAGCGGCTCCCTGCCGATTGGCGCGGGAGATTGCAGCCCGAATGTGCCGGTGGGCGATCCATCGGCGTGCGGGCGCAGCTAGGCGAGAAACACTCGCGCGGCGTTGCCCTCGTGCGGCACCTGTCTCCGTCGCGCAACAATTCCGCCGCGCCCGTATTCCCTCGGCTGCATATGCCTGGCGGATGGCAACCGGCTCCCGCCAGCTCCGTCGACTGATGCCCAGGTACGGGGTTTTCGGATTCACCATCGAATCGGCCATCGAGTTCCCGGAGCTCGAGCGCGCAGGCACCGGGGATCACGTCGATTGGCGGATTCGTGCAGCCCAGGAAAAGTGCCCCGAGCCCACCGCGGCATTGTTGGGTATCGACGGCGTGTACGGCGATGTGCAGGTACGCACCTACGTGTTCGACACGACGCTCCGGATCGCGTTCGATGACACCGGGGTGTTCGATGTCGACCCGGTACGTCGCGAGATCGTCTGGTATCCTGGCCCACTCGCGACCGAAGCAGCCGTGCGCGCCGATGTCCTTGGCCGCGTCATGGCGCTCGCCGCACACGCCGATGGTCATCTCACCCTGCACGCGAGCGCGGTGGCGATCGCAGGCCGCGCCGTAGCGGTGGTTGGTCCCAAGCACGCCGGAAAATCGACCCTCGCGCTTGCGCTCGTACGGAGGGGCGCCCGGCTGATCACGGACGATACGCTCGTCGTGCGCCTGCTGCGCGGAGCAGCGTGGGCCGCACCGGGCGTCCAGCAAATTCGTGTGTGGGAGGATGCGGCGCGCGCGCTGGGCGAGTTCGTCTCCGGCACCGGCGAGGGCAAGCCGGCGGCAACGCTCGCGCCTAACGAGCGCGAAAGCGCGCCGCTGCGGCTCGCGGCCTGCTATCTCCTGGCACCGTCCGGCGGGCCGAACGGCGACGAGCCACATGGCGCGGCCATCCAGCGTGAACGGCTCTCGCCGGTACACGCCGCGCTCGCCTGTGTGCGGTTCAGCAAGCTTGGCGCGCTCGGCGGCGGCACGGTTGGCGCCGCGGTTCTCGACCGGGCGGCTGCGCTGACGAAGGCCGTGCCCGTGTTCGCTGCGGCCGTTAGGCAGGATCTGACGCGACTCGACGAGGTTGCCGAGCGCCTGATGGCGTGGCACGGGCCCGTCGGCGTCGCGGGGCCGGGGGCAGTGGCATGATGGCCGTCGATCTCGCGCGGCTGAACGCCCCGGTCTCGGCGACGGTGCCTAACGAGGTGCCGGTCGTGCGCGTCACCGAGCTGTGGAAGGAGTTCCCGGCGGCGCGGTCGCTCGCCGATCTGCTGCGACATGCTGGCCGCCGGCCGTCTCCCGTGCTTGCGGACGTCTCTCTCGACGTGTGTGCGGGGGAGTTCGTTGGCCTGCTCGGACCGAACGGCGCGGGAAAGACGACGCTACTCAAGATTCTCGCAACCCTCATTACCCCCGATCGCGGCACGGTTACCGTCGGCGGACACGATGTCGTTACCGCCGCGCCACGCGTTCGCCAGATCATCGCGCCAGTGCTGGCCAACGAACGGAGTCTGTACTGGCGGCTGTCGGCGCGCGAAAACCTCGAACTGTTCGCGGCGCTCATGCGTCTGCCGCTGAGCGACGTGGCGCGGCGCATCGATGAGGCGCTCGATGCCGTCGGGCTCTCCGACGCGGGGCGCAAAATGGTAGGGCAGTTTTCCGCGGGGATGATGCAGCGGCTTCTCGTCGCGCGCGCCCTGCTTGGCAGCCCGCGCGTCCTCCTGCTCGACGAGCCGACACGGAGCCTCGACCCCGCTGCCGCGCGCACGTTCCGAGCGTTCCTGCGGGAAGAGCTGGGCATGCGCCGTGGCTGTGCGGTGCTCGTGGCTACCCATCGCAGCGAGGAGGCATTCGAGCTGTGTGATCGCGTGGTCGTGCTCAATCGCGGGCGCGTCGTCGCCGCGGGGCCGGCGAGAGAGCTCGGTGAGGCGCTCACGGGCGTTCGGTATTCCGTGCACACGCTCGAGCCGAACCATGAGGCGCTCGAGCAGATCGTCGCATCGGGCGGGGCGCGCCGAGTTGCGGCGACGTCGGAGGGAGCCGGCCGGTGGTGGCGGGTGGAGATCGAGATCGAGGGTGGTGATGCGACCGCCCGGGTCATGTTGGCGACGCTGATTACGGCCGGAATGCCGATCGCGCGTTTCGAGCGGGTGGTGTCTCCGCTGGGTGAGCTCATCGATCGCGCGATCGCCCGGAGTGGCCTCCCGTGAGCACGCGAGCCGCGCTCGCACTGACCCAGGCGTCATGGCGGACGGCCAAGAGCTACCGATTGTCGTTCGTCCTGTCGTTCGTCTCGCTCGCGGTCACGATCGTTCCGGTGTACTTCGTCGCGAACGCGCTGCAGCAGTTCATGGCGCCCGTGATCTCGAACGAAGGGCGCGACTATTTCGGGTTCGTGTTGATCGGGACGGCGATCCTGACGCTCGTGTCCGCAGCGCTCTCGTCGTTCCAGTCGGCCGTGAGCGGCGGGTTGTCGAGCGGGTTTTTCGAGGCCTTGCTCGTCACGCCTACGCCACTGGGTCTGCTGCTCGCTGGGCAGACGGGATACTCGTTCGCCTGGGCGGCTGCTCGCGCACTCCTGCTCGTTGGCGCGGGTGTGCTGCTCGGTGTCGATCTACACTGGCTGCGGCTGCCCGAGGCGCTGCTCGTCACGACGCTTCTCGTGGGTGCGTACGCCGGCATCGGGCTCGTGGCAGCCGCACTGGTTGTCTCGTTTCGGACGAACGCGGCGATCCCACAGGGCGTTCTGCTCATCTCCACGCTGCTCGGCGGCGTGTACTTTCCGGTGTCGGTGCTGCCGCCGGTGATGGTTCCTGTCGCGGAGTGGCTACCGCTGACTCCGGGATTGCGGGCGCTTCGGCAGGCGCTGCTGTTGGGCTACCCGCTGAGCACTATATCCGGCGACCTGCTCCAACTTTTCTGGCTCGCGCTGGGCTGCGCGATCGTGGGCGTCGTCGCGCTCCGTTTTGCGTTTCGATACGCAAGAAAGGCCGGGTCGCTCGGGCAGTACTGAGGTGGGCGCGCACGTCTTTCGAGCTGGGTGCGGCATTGACTTCGCCCTTATGGGGACTACATTTACCCGGCTCGGACACCTCGCTCAACGTGTAGAGCTCAAGCTCTTCCGTGGCGGGTGATCGAACGGATGAAGCCGGCGAACTGCGCGCCGGTGACCCAAGGGCTCGCGATACGCTCTTTCAGCGTAGTACGGCGAGGGGCAGCATGGCCGATCGGTTCGCACGATGTGCGACACGGTTCCCGATAAAGCGACGCAGGACAACCTAACGCCTGTCAGTCCGAGGCCATTGCCTTCGCGTGAGCGAGGGTGACGCAGCGGATCTCTCTGCCAGAGAGGAGACGGCGCGCCTTGGGTCCCCACCCGCGCTACAATGCGGGCGCACCCGGCGATGGCGGATGGATACCGGTTCCTGTTCAAGGAACGCCTGGTCCACCCGCGTTTTTGTTGAGTGAAGTTTTCGCTCACCGCGCGAGTGGCGAGCCTGAGATTACGACGCGACGACGAACAGTCTGCAGATATGCCACGCACTACACCGCTCGAGCATTACCGCAACATCGGCATCATGGCGCACATCGATGCCGGGAAAACGACGACGACCGAGCGCATTCTTTTCTATACCGGCAAGAGCCACAAGATCGGCGAAGTTCATGATGGCGCTGCCACGATGGACTGGATGGAGCAGGAGCAGGAGCGCGGGATCACGATCACGTCTGCCGCGACCACCTGTTTTTGGCGTCGGCATGGCTCGAGCTCGGACACGGGCACGGGACCGGAGTTCCGCATCAACATCATCGACACGCCGGGGCACGTCGACTTCACGGTGGAAGTCGAGCGCTCGCTCCGCGTGCTCGACGGTGCGGTGACGCTGCTCGACTCCGTCGCCGGTGTCGAGCCGCAGACCGAGACGGTCTGGCGGCAGGCGGATCGTTACGGCGTGCCGCGGCTCATCTTCGCGAACAAGATGGACCGCGTCGGTGCCGACTTCGATCGCTGCCTCAAGATGATTCGCGATCGCCTCACGAAGAACGCGTATCCGATCCAGCTGCCGGTTGGGTCGGGTGAGCTGTTCACGGGGCACATCGATGTCATCACGCGCAAGCAGTACATCTTCGACGATGAGACGTTAGGCAAGACGTTCACGGTCGTCGAGGTTCCGGAAGACATGAAGGACGCCGTCGAGCTGTATCGGCACGAGCTGATCGAAGCCGCCGTGACGCACGACGAGCAGCTGATCGAGAAGTACCTCGGTGGCGAAGAGCTCACCGATGAAGAGATTCGTCATGCGATTCGCGCGGCAACGGTCGGCGGCTTCATCACGCCGGTGCTGTGCGGTGCCTCGTTCAAGAACAAGGGTGTGCAGGCGCTGCTGGACTCCGTGATCGACTTCCTGCCGGCCCCGGTGGACGTCAAGGCGATCAAGGGTCACCTGCCGCATCACGACGAGACGTTCGACGAGCGTCCGCCCTCTGATGACGCGCCGTTCGCCGCGCTCGCGTTCAAGATCGCGACGGACCCGTTCGTCGGTAAGCTGACGTTCTTCCGCGTCTACTCGGGCGTGCTCGAGTCGGGCTCGTACGTCTATAACTCGACGAAGGACAAGCGCGAGCGCATTGGTCGTCTGCTGCAGATGCACGCCAACAAGCGTGAGGAGATCGAGGAAGTGCGCGCGGGCGACATCGCGGCGGCGATCGGTCTCAGGGACACACGCACGGGCGACACGCTCTGCGATGATGAGAAGCCGATCATTCTCGAGGCGATGAAGTTCCCGGCGCCGGTCATCGACGTCGCGATCGAGCCGAAGACCAAGGCTGACCAGGACAAGCTCGGCATCGCCCTGGCGAAGCTGGCCGAGGAAGATCCGACGTTCCGCGTGCACACCGATGCGGAGACGTCACAGACGATCATCTCGGGGATGGGCGAGCTGCACCTCGAGATCATCGTCGACCGCATGATGCGCGAGTTCAAGGTCGACGCGAACGTGGGTCGACCGCAGGTCGCCTATCGCGAGACGATCAAGAAGCGCGTCGACAAGGTCGAGGGCAAGTTCATTCGGCAGTCGGGCGGTAAGGGACAGTACGGACACGTGGTCATCAACATGTATCCGGCTGAGCCGGGACAGGGCTTCGTGTTCGAGGACAAGGTTGTCGGCGGCGTGATCCCCCGTGAGTACATCGCTCCGGTGGAGCAGGGGATCAAGGAAGCGCTGGAGAACGGCGTGCTCGCTGGCTACCCGATGGTCGACGTCGCGGTGCAACTGGTGTACGGGTCGTACCATGACGTCGACTCGAGCGAAATGGCGTTCAAGATCGCGGGCTCGATGGCGTACAAAGAGGCCGCGAAGAAAGCGAACCCCGTTCTGCTCGAGCCCATGATGAACGTCGAGGTTGTTACTCCCGAGGCGTACATGGGCGACGTGCTGGGCGATCTCTCGGCTCGGCGTGGTAAGATCGGCGGGATGACACAGCGTGGCGAGGCGCAGGTGATCGCTTCGAGCGTCCCGCTGTCGGAGATGTTCGGGTACTCGACGAAGCTGCGCTCGATGACGCAGGGTCGGGCCGTCTATTCAATGGAGTTCGCGCACTATGAGGAAGTGCCGAAGTCCAAGGCGGAGGAAATTATCAACAAGGTGAAGTCGTGAGCCTTGGGGTTAACTCTCAGAGGAAGCACTACAATGGCTAAGGCAAAGTTCGAGCGGACAAAGCCGCACGTGAACGTCGGCACGATCGGCCACGTCGACCATGGGAAGACGACGTTGACGGCCGCCCTGACGAAGATCTCGTCGGACAAGGGATATGGCACGAAGTACGTCTCGTACGACGAAGTCGCGAAAGCGTCAGCGTCGCAGGGACGTCGTGATGCCACGAAGATCCTGACGATCGCGACGAGCCACGTCGAATACGAAACGCCGAACCGCCATTACGCGCACGTCGACTGCCCGGGGCACGCCGACTACGTGAAGAACATGATCACGGGAGCCGCGCAGATGGACGGCGCGATCCTCGTGGTGAGCGCTGTGGACGGGCCGATGCCGCAGACGCGCGAGCACATCCTGCTCGCCCGTCAGGTCAACGTGCCGCGTATCGTCGTCTTCCTCAACAAGTGCGATCTCGTCGAGGACGCGGAGCTGCTCGACCTCGTCGAGCTCGAAGTCCGCGAGCTGCTCTCGAAGTACGAGTACGCGGGCGACGACGCGCCGGTTATTCGTGGCGCGGCGATCAAGGCGATCGAGGGTGACGCGCAGTGGGTCGCGAAGATCCAGGAGCTGTACGAGGCGCTCGACACATACATCCCGCAGCCGGTGCGCGAGATCGACAAGCCGTTCCTGCTTCCGGTCGAGGACGTGTTCTCGATCACCGGGCGTGGCACGGTGGCGACGGGTCGTATCGAGCGTGGCCGTGTGAAGGTTGGCGAGGAGCTCGAGATGGTGGGCTTCGGCGCGAACAAGAAGACGGTCGTCACCGGTGTCGAGATGTTCCGCAAGCTGCTCGACAGCGGCGAGGCGGGCGACAACGTCGGCCTGCTGCTCCGCGGCGTGGACAAGAAGGAGATCGAGCGCGGGATGGTGCTCGCCAAGCCCAACTCGATTCCGCCGCACACGAAGTTCGAGGCCGAGGTCTACGTCCTCACAAAGGAGGAGGGCGGCCGCCACACGCCGTTCTTCAAGGGCTACCGCCCGCAGTTCTATTTCCGCACGACGGACGTGACGGGCTCCGTGGAGCTCCCGGCCGGCACGGAGATGGTCATGCCGGGTGACAACATCCAGATGACGATCGAGCTGATCACGCCGATTGCCATGGAAGAGCAGCTCCGTTTCGCGATCCGCGAGGGTGGCCGAACGGTCGGCGCGGGCGTCGTCACGAAGATCCTGAAGTAGGGACTAGGGGACTGGGGACTAGGGACTCGGCAGTTCGAGATCCTGGCCCCCAGTCTCTGTTTCCAGTCCCCAGTCCCAGTCCCTAGTCCCCAGAACAGCAATGGCTGGACGAATTCGGATTCGCCTAAAGGCTTTCGATCACGCCGTCATCGACCAGGCGTCCGCGGACATCGTGCGGACCGCCGAGAAGACCGGCGCGCAGGTATCGGGGCCGATCCCGCTGCCGACGAAGACGCAGCGGTGGACGGTGCTTCGTTCGCCGCACGTCGACAAGAAGTCGCGCGAACAGTTCGAGCTCAAGACGCACAAGCGCGTGATCGATATTCTCGACTCGCGCGCGCAGACGGTCGACGCGTTGACCAAGCTGGATCTACCGGCCGGCGTCGACGTCGAGATCAAAGTTGAGTGATTCGCTCGTAGCCCGAAGCCGGCGGCAGATGATGGCTGATGGCTGGTGGCTGTAGTCCAACGGCCGCGATGGACTTCGCTGTCTCACGGCAGTGTCCAGGCTGAGACTCCCAGAGGAAGGCATGATCGGAATCATCGGTAAAAAACTCGGGATGACCCAGGTGTTCAACGACCAGGGGCAGCAGATCCCGGTGACGGTCGTTGAAGCGCCGCCGAACCCTGTGCTCGGGGTGACAGCGAAGGAGAAGTCAGGATTTGCTTCCGTGCAGCTCGGTTACGGGCAGCAGCGCACGGCGCGCGAGTCGAAGAAGGGCGAGGGCAAGCCGCGCGGTCGCCGCGCGACGCGGGCCGAGCTCGGGCACGCCAAGAAGGCGGGTCTCGACTTCGCACCCAAAGTGCTGCGCTCGTTCCGTCTCGATGACGCGCCCGGCAAGAACCCGGAGATCCCGTCGTTCAAGGTTGGCGACACGATCAACGTCGGCGTGTTCGCGGTCGGAGATCAGGTGAAAGTCACTGGCACGTCGAAGGGGCGTGGATTTCAGGGCATCGTGAAGCGTCACAAGGCCGGTGGTGGTCCGAATACCCACGGCAACACGAAGCATCGGCGGCCGGGCTCGATCGGACCAGGAACCGATCCGTCGCGAGTCATCAAGGGCAAGGCTATGCCCGGACAGTACGGCAACACGCGCCACACGCAGACGCACCTCCGCATCGAGAAGGTCGATGCCGAGCGCAACCTGATCTACATCCGCGGTTCGGTAGCCGGCCCGACCAACGGGATCGTGCTCGTCCGCAAGCAGTCCTAAGGCTCGAGACATGGCAGAGACGACGACATTCGAGGCCGCGGCGTACACGTCGCAGGGGACCGCGCGGGAGCGCGTGCGTCTGCCGGAGACGTTGTTCGACGGCACCGTGAACATGCCGGTGATGCACCAGGCGGTGAAGGCGTTCCTCGCGAATCAGCGCCAGGGCAACGCGTCGACGAAGACCCGCGGGTACGTGGTGGGCGGCAACCAAAAGCCGTGGAAGCAGAAGGGCACTGGTCGTGCGCGCCAGGGCTCCACTCGCGCTCCGCACTGGGTGGGTGGTGGTACGGTCTTCGGTCCGACGCCCCGCGCGTACGACGAGTATGTGCCGCGTCAGGTGCGCGCGCTCGCGCGAAAGAGCGCGTTCAATGCGCGCGCTCGCGAGAACGCGATCTACGTCATCGACCAATTCAGCTACGACGCGCCGCGCACGAAGGCGCTGCTCGGGCTGGTAAGCCGCATCGGCATCGGTGAGCACAAGGTGCTCGTGCTCACCGACGGTGTGAAGCCGAACGTGTTCCTGTCCGGGCGCAACCTGCCTAACGTGCACGTCATGCCGTACAGCGACGTGTCGACGTACCACCTCCTCTGGTCGGATGTGGTGCTGATCGAGGGTGGCGCCATCGGGCACACGCTCGCGCCGATCAAGGAAGAGCCGATGCCGCTGCCGCCGCGTCGCGCGACGCCGGCTGCCACGCCGGTGGTGAGCGGGCGCAAGACTGCGGCGAAGAAGAAGGCCGCGGCGAAGGCCCCGCCAGCAAAGAAGAAGACGGCGGCGAAGAAGGCCACGAAAAAGGCCGC
>Ga0070681_10007224_pt1 | contig 10836 bp, 10 predicted proteins | sample KBSC83BmetaG_FD_65650 | JGI IMG/M metagenome (GOLD analysis project Ga0070681, IMG submission 65650) | Corn rhizosphere microbial communities from Kellogg Biological Station, Michigan, USA - KBS C8-3B metaG | ecosystem: Host-associated > Plants > Roots > Rhizosphere | place: USA: Michigan...
CTACTGACACGCCGAAAAAAGAAGTAGTAAACAGGTGCGCCGGCCAGAACAACCAGCACTCCTGCCAACGCATTCATCGGCCTTTGCATGGCGACAAAAAAAAGCACCACGGCGGTCAGAGCGAGAAAGAATATTGGCAGAACCGGAAACATCGGCGTTCGATATCCCTCGAATTCGCGTTTGTGGATCTTAAAAAGCCCGGCGATCGACAACGCAATAAACACGACCACGACAAAGAAGAAATAGGACACGATCTGCTCGAACGTCCCAGTCAGCACCAGCAACCCGGCGATCAACATCTGAATATACGTCGCTCGATGCGGGGTACCAAATGTCGGATGCAGCCGGCCGAACGATTCGAAAAAAAGTCCGTCCCTCGCCATCGCAAAATACACCCGCGGCGACACCATCATATACGCAAACAATGTCCCCACGAGCGAAACGATGACGACGGCCGAAAAAATAAATCCACCTGCCTGACCGAACAATGCTTGACCCGCCTGCGCGGCAAAGGTCTCATCGCTCGTGACGCTCGCGACGGGCACCAGATACATAAAGGCCGCGCTCGTCATTATGTACAAGGTCGTAATGATCAGAACGCCTATCACCAACGCCTTTGGAATGTTTCGTTTCGGCTCCGCGATCTCGCCGGCGATGCGAGTGACTTCCCACCAGCCGGCGAACGCGAAAAACGCGCCCACGATACCGCCCGCCAATGCGGCGAAAACATCAGGCGGCTCCGAAAAGAACGGCGTCAGATTCTCAAAACGGCCCAAACCGCGTGCAAAACCATAAATGATGATGAACAGCAGCGCTCCGACCTTTAGTACCGTCAGCGCTTTCAAAAAGCCCGCCCCAAGTCTCGCGCCGAGAATGTTAATTACGCCGATGACCAATATCGAACCGATCGCGACAACCTGTTTCTCTAAGGGTGTTAACGGGATCAAATATGAGGCATAGGCGGCAATACCGACGCCAAAGATTGCGGTCAGTCCCGGGTCGAGAACAAGCAAAACGGTCCAGCCGTAAAGAAATGCCAGCCCGTCGCCATACGCCTCGCGAAGATAAACATACGTGCCTCCGGCCTCAGGAAAGCGGCTTGCTAGCTCGGCATAACAAAGCGCTCCGCTGAGCGTCATCAGGCCGATCAGCAGCCAGATGCCGAAAAGCCACGCAGGCGAAACAACGGCCTTGGCCATTCCTGCGGGCGTGAGAAAAATGCCGACGGCGATGACCTGGCCAACGATCGTCATGACCGCGGTCGTCGCGCCGAATTGCGGTTTCAGCTTGTCCTGGGATGCCTCGCGGCTCAAAACGTCAGTTTCCCCGCGAGTTGAAATGCTCGCGGACCGCCCGAGCCGAAAACGCCGCCCGCGGTGGTGATCGGCTGCCCAAAACCTGGCGTTCCGAGCACATTTCCAAATCCCGAATAATTGGTGTTCGACACGCCAAGAACGTTCGTCGTGTTGAAGAGGTTAAACACCTCGACGATCGGCTCGAGCCGCACGCGTTCACCAAACCTAAAGACTTTCGATAGCCGCAGATCGACCGAGCTAAAGCTGTCGTTGAATTTCGCGTTCGACGGTGCGAGCGGTAGCAGAGTGCCATTAATGCCGCCGGCCGCGTTGATCTGCTGGATAAACGTGTTCAGCTCACTTACGTTCTTAAACAGTCGCCCGCCTGCGTTTCGCTGCAGCAGGGGAATTCGCGACTGGCCATCCGGCATCAAAATGTCCATCGGCACGCCTGAGGCCAACGTGACGATCGGTGACAGTCGAAATCCGTACGGCAGGTCTACCGTGCCGGCAAATGTGAACCGGTGCCGCTGATCGTTCGGCGTCGGACCGTATTCCAGTTGCAAATTTGTCGGGTCGATCGGCCCGTTCGAAAACGGTATCTGATCGTCATTTGCGTAGTTGAACGCCTTCGAGAGCGTGTAAGATGCTCGGAACTGATATTGATTCGCGAATCGTTTCTCAACGCTGAGCAGCAGCCCGTCGTAGAAAAACTTAACGCTCGACTCAAGGTTCACGACTCGGTCGGGTCCACCGACGACCGGATTATCCACAACGCCGATCGTCCGACCTATGATAAAGTGGCTGCCAAAATTGTGCAGGTAATCGGCCTTAAGAACAAAATTATGTGCAAACTCCCACTGCAATCCGAGATTTGATTGCTGCACCATCGGATTTTGCAGACCATTGTCGATGATGTTTATTCCCGATGCACCGGCACCGGGCAGGATAAATCCCGTGAACGGGTTTTGAAACGTCGGCGCTCCCGGCACAAGGTGACCAGTCTGATCAATAAATATCGGCGTGCCGTCCGGAGCGGTGAGAGCGTTGCCGGCCCGCACCTCGACCGGCAGAGCGCGGCCGTCAAGCCCGCGTTCGAGCGTGATCAACTCCAGAACGACGCGGTCATAATAAATGCCGTAGCCGCCATGGAAGCTTAGTCGATCGTTAAAGATCGAATAGTTAAATCCCACACGCGGTGCAAAATTATTCAGATCCGCATGTCGGCTGCCGCGATAAAACGACGCCACGAGCGGATTGATATTCGCAAAGCCTGAATTGTTCTTAACATTGGTGTCCACCTCGTAACGCAGCCCGATATTGAATGTGAGGTTTCGCCGCACACGCCAATCGTCCTGCCCGAAGAAGGCGAAATAATTGTTATCGACATTTGGCAGATCGAGGTCGCGGTCCGGAAATGCGCTCCTGAGCGTGACAGCAAACAGCAGATCGTTGTCGTCTATGCGCCCGTCGCCATTATGGTCAAAATCTGCAAAATCCTGCACGAACTCGATGCGTCCCTGACGAAAAACGCCAAGCGAGATCGTCGAATCGATCCGCTGATATTCGCCGCCAAATTTCAGCGTGTGATTTCCGGCGATCATGGTGAACGTGTCCGCAAACTGCAGCCGGTTTTGTTTCGTACCCTGCGGCACGCGAAAACTCGATCCGTCGAGAATGCTCGGGAATGTTAGCTGAACACCGTTGTTAGTCGGGTCGGTCGTGTTGTCGAAATTATTGATGCTAAAAGTAAAGTCATTCACCGCCGTCGGAGACAACAAGCTCGTCCACGTAGTCATAAACGAGTGAAAGCGGTTTTTTAGCTGCTGCCGGTAGGTGGCGGAGCCGATCGCGCGGTCAAGTTTGCTTGAATCAGTCGCGTCGACGTCCTCAAACGAGTATCTGAAATTAAGCGAATGATAGTCGTTAGCCCTGTAATCAACGCGGCTGTTGAGGAGAAAGTCTCTCAACGGAGCGGGTGCAAAACCATTAATTATCCTTCGATTCGGCACGTCACGGATACCGACCAGAACGCCGCCGTCCTGATCGCGATATTCAGCCGCACCAAAGCCAAACAGCTTGTCTTTTATAAACGGCCCGCCCAACGTAAACGAATACTGCTGCCGATCAAATGGCGGCGTCGGCTGGCTGCGGTCAAACGTCGCGGGCAAACTCTGCAGCCGCCGATCGCGTTCAAAGAACGACGCCGAGCCGTGCAGCGTGTTTGTGCCCGCCTTTGTCACGACATTGATGACCGACGAAGCCGACCGTCCATACTCGGCCGAAAACCGATTCGTCGCGACCTGAAACTCTTGCACCGCGTCTTGCGAAATATTGATCAGCGAACCGCCAACCACATCATCATTGTTGTCCGTCCCGTCGATCATCACATTGCCGCCGCGCCCGACCTGTCCCGCGGACGAGATAACGACCGTGTTCGTTTTCGTCGGATCGAAATTTGGGGCCGGCGAGTTGCCAGGAGTCAGCAGAGCAAGTTCCAGAAAATTACGGCCGTTTAGCGGTAGATTGGCAATTGTCGAGTTGTTAATTACTGCATCAACTTTGGATGATTCAGCGTCGATCGCCGGCATCTCTGATGTAAGATCAACCACCGCACTGAGCGTGCCAGTGCTCAGTTCGGCATCGAGCCTCACCGACTGTCCTACGGTCAGAGCCACCAGGCCTTGCGAAACTTTCGTAGTGAATCCTTGGGCCTCAACACGAATTTGATACATCCCGACCGGTAAATTCGAGATCACGTACAGGCCATCGCTATTTGTGGTCGTCGATCGTGAGAAACTAGTCGCCTTGTTCGTTGCCGTAACCGTCGCCCCTGGTATCACCGCTCCGGCTGGGTCCACCACGGTTCCCGTCAAACTCGCCGTCGGCTGCTGCGCCAGAGCCGATGTTGAAATGAGTACAGTTACAGCCAGAAATATCGCTATTCGGACTATTTTTTGCATATATGACGAACTCCAGTAATTCAGGTCAGGGCAGGAATTGCCCGCCATAGTAACATAGTTGTACGACCGTGCAAAAGTATCTAAAATAGCTTCACCCTTAGGGAATCAACCGCATATGAAAATGGATCGTCGCTCATTTTTGGCCGGCAGTGCTTTGCTGGTTACCGCCGGTACCGGCTCTGACCAGGCACAACGAAGAACGCCTGCGGCCGTTGACGCTATGCCCACGCCAAAGCCGTCGCGCGGGAAGATCGTCGTCTACACGACAGCCAAAGATACCGATCAGCGCATCTCGCCGACAGGCACTCTCAATTTCAAGCCCTTTGGCCAACCGCTCGAGACGCAAACGTGCGTCTTTGTCGATCCCTCAAAACAATTTGAGACCTTCGTTGGCATCGGCGGCGCGTTGACCGACTCGGCAGCCGAGACCTATGCAAAATTGCCTCCGCAAAAACAGAGCGAGATCATCGACGCATACTTCGATCCGGCAAAAGGCATCGGTTACACACTTGCCCGGACAAACATCCATAGCTGCGATTTTTCGAGCGATAGCTATACGTACATACGCGAGGGTGACGCCGCACTCACATCATTCAATATCACGCATGATCAACAATACCGAATTCCCTTTATCAAGCGAGCCATCGCCGCAACCGGCCAACAGCTCAAGATCTTTGCCAGCCCCTGGAGCCCGCCGGCATTCATGAAAACAAACAATGACATGCTCCATGGCGGCCGGCTTAAACGCGAATTTTATCAGCCATGGGCAAACTACTTTGCGCGGTTTATCAAATCGTATGCGCGAGCGGGCGTGCCGATCTGGGGCGTCACGATCCAGAATGAGCCGATGGCCACGCAGAAATGGGAGTCGTGCATCTTTTCGGCCGAAGAGGAGCGCGATTTTCTAAGATCAGCTCTCGGGCCCACGCTCCGCCGCGAAGGCCTCGTAGACAAGAAAATTATCATCTGGGACCACAATCGCGACCTCATTTATCAGCGCGTCAGCACAATGCTCGGCGACCCCGAAGCCGCTCGCTACGTCTGGGGCATCGGCTATCACTGGTACGAACCCTGGAGCGGCGGCGAGATGATGTTTGACAACGTCCGCCTCGTCCGCGAGACCTGGCCCGACAAAAAGCTCATGTTTACCGAGGGATGCGTAGACGTTTTCGACCCTCGTCGATTAAAAGATTGGTCTTTAGGTGAACGTTACGGCACATCGATGATGCACGACCTGAACAACGGCACCGTCGGCTGGACCGACTGGAATGTTTTACTCGATGAAAAGGGGGGCCCCAACCACGTCCAGAATTACTGTTTCGCTCCCGTCCACGCCGACACGCGCACCGGCGAGATCACTTACACAAATTCCTACTACTACATCGGCCACTTCTCGAAATTTATCCGCCCCCGTGCTCGCCGTATTGCCTCGTCGCCGAGCCGCAGCTCACTTCTTTCCGTTGCGTATCTCAACGCCGACGGCACCACCGCCACGGTCGTCATGAACCGCACCGAAAAACCGATCGACTATTTCCTCTGGACCGCCGGCAACGCCTCCCAGGTCTCTATCCCCGCCAGATCGATCCAGACGTTGATCTTCTAGCGAGCGATAAAGATGCGCGCGAAAAAGCCTCCGGAAACCCAAAACGGGCGCCCTCCGGAGGCCGTCAGATCTATATCAGATCCAAACTAAACTACCAGCGGTTTTTGCCGCCGCCGTAGCCACCGCCACCGCCGCCATAGTTGCTGCGGCCGCCGCCGTTACCATTGCGTTTTTCCTGCGGCTTGGCTTCGTTGACCTTTAGAGCGCGGCCGTCGATCTCTTTGCCGTTCAGCGCGGCGATCGCAGCGTTTGCCTCTTCGCTCGAAGACATTTCGACGAATGCAAATCCGCGCGAGCGGCCGGTCTCGCGGTCCTCGATGATATTGGCCGACTGGACTGTGCCCGCTTCGCCAAACATCTGTTCGAGCTCGCTGTTAGTTGTGTTGAAGGAAAGATTTCCTACGTAAAGTTTCGTTGACATTATAAAGTTTTTCCTTTTCCGCTCTTTGTAGGCGGAATGTTATAGAAGTATCGAGATCGACTTGGCTTCGAAGAAAAACGGTATGCAACGAAGGTCCGGTTTCGGATGCTCAAAAAATACAAGAGCGACTTCTGCGACTATTGATTAAACCTGCTCTTTTGAACTATCCGTTAAACCGTCTTTGACGAGCAAACCACACATTTGCGGCCTGCGAAGAGTAGGACTACCTATCTAAGATGCACTATTCACCCATTAAAAGCAAATTATTTATCTGATCCACTTATCGTCACTGGCCCGTGCGGGTACAACAGTTCGTTGAAGCGGTTCGTGTCAAGATAGAGATCGGCCAATTCGCGCTCGGCGAGCATCAGGCCGGCCTCGGTCATTGAGTCATAGCGGGCGAGGATCTCCATATACGGGTCCGCGGCCATTTTTGCTTTGTAGATCTCGGCAAAACGCTTGAGCCGCTCATTTCTAGTTGTAGCTACTTCCATATGTTTAGATCGAAGCACCTCGCTGCTCTGGAAATCGAATAAAATGGAGCCGGTGAATGATCAGCGTATCGCCAGCCCCAAAAGAGCCATTGTTCGTCAGAGCACCGAAGACGCGGCGACGGACCTGACCGGCGGCATCAACACCGTGTCGATGGCGTGTATAACGCCGTTGGCCGCCTCATGATTGCGGGCCTGAACATTTGAGTTATTTATCTTGAGTGTGCCGATGTCGGAAAATTTGACCACTTCGCCTGTGACGGTCGGGCTGCTGCGCTGACCGCTGAAATTTGGCGCGAACAGCCTGCCTGGCACGATGTGATACGAGAGCAGCTTCCGCAGGCCGGCCTGGTTTTTTTCGTTGGTCAGCTTTTCCATCTGCTTTTCGGGTATCTTTCCAAAGGCGTCGTTGGTGGGGGCGAAAACGGTGAAATCCTTTCCCGTGGCGAATATCTCATTTGCACCCGATGTTCCCATCAGGCGTGAGAAAATTGAGAACATATCGGTCTTTGCGATCGCCTCGATAAGCGTTGGTTTATCGGTCATATCTGACAGGCTCCTATTACGGCCGGCAGAAAGGGGCCGCGTCGATAGCTGTGGTGATCAGGATGATCCGATAAATTCGGGTAGGCTGAAAAAAGAGGTAGCCAGGCTCGATTCACCTTCAATCGTGGACCCATTCGCGGCCGAAGTCAACGAGGCGGCTGGAAATTAAATGTCGACTGCCGTCCGCCGCGAGCATCAAATTAAGCGTATAGTAAAAGCACACGCTGACCACGGAGCGGCCCGATATGGTTTACGTAAATATTCCCTACGTCGTCGAAAACGACCGTCTCGATCCCGTCATGGTCGGAAAAGAGCTGGAAGTTTTGAGCATCAGCGAGGGCGCTAAATATGACGCGTTTGCCGCCATCTTTAACAAGCGGCCGAGAGGGGTAAATTTCGATAATCCGAGCGAAGCCTTACAGCTTCAGAAAGTTCTCTACCGGCTGGGAGTGCCATACCGCCAGACGCAGGAATCGGATTATAAATACGAGTTGCTGCCAAAGGCGAACTGAAAAGTTTATGAAGGAAAACACGAGCGGCAGCCTCGAGGTCAGCGAATCCGCACTGATCGCACGTATAAATAAAAGATTGACCGGCGAAAGCGGGGACCTTAAAGAATCTCGCATGACGGAGTCGCCGTCGTTAGGCCACTTTTACGAACATCTCAACTCGATCGCCGATAGACCTGGCGCGATCGACCTCGAGTCGATCGCCCGAGAACTCGGCGTCCTCATGCCTGGCGAATCTCTAGCCCCCGACAAATAGCTTACCGCCTTCCTTCCCTCTGCCCGAGCAATCCGTAAATTGCCATCAGCATCTTTTTTGCGGAGCCGTAATAATATTATCTTCTAGCGGTGCGGGCCTTGATCACCCGGTGGGACGAAACCGATAACCGACCCACGGTTCCGTTTGTAGGTAACGTGGGTTTGACGGATCCGATTCGATCTTCTTTCTGAGCGCCGCGATCAGCACACGCAGGGCTTCCGTCTGTTCGATATAGTAGTCGCCCCATACCTGCTTAAGTAAAAAATTGTGTGTCAATGCGCGGTCCGGATTTCGGAGGAGACAGCTAAGCAGATCAAATTCCTTCGGTGTTAGTTTAAGTTGTTGATTTTTCAATGTTGCCTGGTGCCCCGCTGCGTCTATAGAAAAATCCCCGATTGCGATCGGGGTTTCCGGCTTTTCCGGTGCTCGGCGCAGCAGCGATCTCAGACGTGCCAGCAGCTCGTTCGTCCCGAAGGGCTTTGTCACATAGTCGTCGGCGCCGATGTCTAGTGCCTCTACAACGGTCGGCTCATCGTTTCTCACCGAAAGGATGATTATCGGAACATCGGACAATTTTCTGATCTTTCGGCAAAGTTCGAGACCGTCCATGTTGGGCATTTGCAGGTCCGTCAGAACGAGGTCCGGCCGCCACTCGGCGAAAACTTCGAGCGCTGCCTCGCCATCTTCAGCTGTGCGGGCCGCAAATCCGTGCGCTCCGACAATGTGCCGGAGCACGCGGAGTATCTGCGGCTCGTCATCGACGAGTAATATGCGCTTTCTCTCATCCATCGCTGCGTGCCGGCAGTTCGAAAACAAATCTGGCGCCTTTCTTGCCTTCCTCGACCCAGATCTGTCCGCCGTGCGCCTCGATAATGCCGCGGACGATCGAAAGACCCATTCCCATCCCGCGGCCATCGCCGTTTTGACCGCGGAAGTAACGCTCAAAGACTTTCTCTCTTTCGTCCGCGGGCACGCCGGGCCCCTGGTCCTCGACCGAAAACCGGACCATGCCGTTAGATCTTATGGCGGCGATCTCTATCTCGGTTCCCGGCGGCGAACAGTTTGCTGCGTTTTCGATCAGGTTGAAAAGTGCCTCGACGACGGCGCGAGAATCTATAGAGATCATCGGCAGACCGGGCTCGACCTTCGAGCGCAATGAATGTTCACGGCGCAGGGGCTTGGCGCGTCGCGCGGCTTTGACGACGACCTCTTCAGGCGTGACGCTTGCACGGCTCAACTTGCTTTCACCCGACTGAAATCGCGCTAACTCGACCATCGAGTCGACGAAGGAATTTAGGCGGTCGGACTCTTCATTGATGACCTCGAGCAACTCCGCTCTGCCACGTTGGTCAAGAGACCTTTCCTCTCGCGGAAGCTGTTCGTTCTCGATCAGCATCGTTACCGAAGCTTTGATCGATGTAAGCGGTGTGCGGAAATCGTGCGTAACGGCATCCAGCAGTGACGATTTCAATTTCTCGCTTCGTTTTAATGCCTCTGTCTGGCTGGCAGATTCAAATGCCGCTTCGAGCTCCCTATAGAGATGTTCGGCTTCGATCCGACGGCGATTTGAGACGGCTGAGAGATGTCCGACCGTTAGCGCGACGGCGAGAAACACCAACAACGCCAGCCAGTTTTCGGGGTCCGAGACCGTCAGCGTGTAAAACGGCGGCAGAAAGAAATAGTTGAATGAGAGCGCGGCCAGTATCGACGCGGCCAATGCCGCCGAACGCTGAAAAAAGGTCGCAACCAAAACCACGACCAGCAGTTCGAACATCGCCACAGTCGTCGCATTTGTGACCGGCCGCAAAACGACCAGGAAAGCGGTCACAAATGCGATCGAGATCACCGCGATCAAAATGCCGACTATTCGGGAATGCTTTTTTGCGGACAGGGCCATCGCCAGATGTGAAGTATATCCCACTTACGGTCGCCAGAAGCCGGACGCAGAGGCGAATCTCGGCCGGCGATCGATACTTTTATGAAATTTTTATGAACCTTTTATCCCGGTCTAATGCGTCGACACGTAGGCTATTTTTGGAGGCGATCGTATGAAAGCAAAGCCTGCGCGAGCGATGGCATTCAGCGTCCCGTCGGCCGCGAGATCGGCGTCCGTACACAAACGCGAAAGGCGTCGTTGGCTGCACTGCCTGCTTTTTAGTTGCATCGGCGCCGCTGTTTGCGGGGTCTTCGGTCTTAGCCTATCGGCTTTCTCGCTTCTTCGCCTCGTTGCGAGAGACGGGACGCTCTCTATCGTGGGGACCATTCTTCTCGTCCTTTCTTTTGCAATGCTCGCCGTCGTAAGCCACTGCCTGGACCGCATCGCAGAGTTTGACCGGCAGGTGCGCGAAGAGATCTACCGTCAAAAGCTGCGCAAGATGCTTAGCAAATAACATCGTCATGGATTCGACTACACAACTTTCAAAATACAAGGAAACCAGATCGTTATCGTTTTTAGGCTCACTCAAGCGCCTGCTCGTTGGCCGCGCGCTGCGAAGCGAGCAGGCCGTTCACGAACGGCTGACGAAAAAGGTTGCGCTTGCCGTCTTTTCGTCGGACGCTCTTAGCTCGACGGCTTACGCGACGGAGGAGATCTTACTCGTTCTCGCAGCGGCATCTGCGTTCAGTGCCGCGCACGCATTCGGATATGTCATTCCGATCTCGGTTGCGATCGCGCTGCTGCTCGTTATCGTTTCGATCAGCTATCGGCAGACGATACATGCGTATCCGTCCGGCGGCGGTGCATATATTGTGG
>Ga0070681_10007226_pt1 | contig 10834 bp, 12 predicted proteins | sample KBSC83BmetaG_FD_65650 | JGI IMG/M metagenome (GOLD analysis project Ga0070681, IMG submission 65650) | Corn rhizosphere microbial communities from Kellogg Biological Station, Michigan, USA - KBS C8-3B metaG | ecosystem: Host-associated > Plants > Roots > Rhizosphere | place: USA: Michigan...
CGGCACCTGCGCCCGACGAGACACCTGAGGCCGCACTCGATGCCGTTGCCGCGACAGCGGCACCTGCGCCCGACGACGCACTTGAGCCCGCACTCGCTGCTGTTGCCGCCACACCGGCACCTGCGTCCGACAATACACCTGAGCCCGCACTCGCTCCCGTTGCCGCCACACCGGCACCTGCGCCCGATGAGACACCTGAGCCCGCACTCACCGCCGCGCCGAAGGTGCCGAAGGTCAAGCCCGCGGCGGATTCGGCGAGGGCTGAGGCGCCACCCAAGAAAAAACGCGTCATCGCAAGCGGAGCTGCTAGCGCGACCATCGATAGGGAGCCGGCCCGGCCACGAGGTAGAGATTTCGGCCAGGCTGCCGGGGAATCGCCACCACAATGATGCGCCGCAGTGTTAGCTGCGCCGAGGCTCTTTTTTATTGCGCACGCATGCGGTGAACTGCAGCCCACCTGTTCCTTGGCGAGCGATTTAGCAGCGGTCGGGATCACCAGACTATCGGTAGGATTCCAGCAACGACATGATGCAGAGTCGTCTGTAAGTGACCTGCGTTTGAAACAACAACTCAGGCTTTGACAGGCGCTAAATATTTCTTTTCGATTGTCATATGCACTCCTTTGGAGCCATTGACGATCTGCGTAACTCGCAGATCGGCGGCGAGACTGCATAGCGTATAGGCGTCCTCCCGGGAAATGCCGGTTCGCTGGGAGATCAAATTTATCATGCTGCGTAAGGCGGTGATTGCCGCGTCATCGAGGTCGGGATCGAAAGCCATCGTCATCATGTGAGAGGCCGTTTCGCCCATTGGCCATTCGAGAGACATGTCAGGGCGCACGTGGAGTTCGAACGTGCCAATCAGGCCAGTCTCAATCGCATTTACGTTGACTTCGCCATCACCTTGCGCGCCATGCCCATCACCGACGGAGAACATGGCTCCGTCTATGTGGATTGGCAGGTAGAGCGTCGTCCCGGCCACCAACTCTTTATTGTCCATGTTCCCGCCGTTACGGCGCGGCGGCAGTGTGTTGATGACGCCCCAGGCTAGCGGAGGAGCCACAGCCATAACGCCGAAGAACGGCCGTAGCGGAATGTCCATGCCCCATGGCAGGCGGCCGGTCATACGCTCGCGATTGAGCGGGATATGGATGACGCGAAATTCCTTGAAGTCGTCCGGCAAGGCGCCTGTCAGGGGCCGAATCATATTGTAACCCCAGTCGTAGTTGAGCTCGATCGATTTGATTCGCACTTCGAGCACCTGACCTCGCCTGGCGTCCCGCACCGCAACCGGGCCGGTGCAGATATGGCCTGGCAGACGCGGCTGCTGGTGCGCATGAATGTCGACTAACGCCTTTGGCAATACGAAAGGCGAGCCCTTCGGCGGCATCTGGTTGGGCATGCCCGACACGGTCGAGATGGTGACGGTGTCGCCACTGTCGATGGTGATAAGGGGCTCTCGAGTGGCGTCAAAATAGCCCCAGTGTACGGTGTCGAGGCCGGCATCAATACGGTAGGCTGCCATTGCATTCGCTCCTGGACTTTTTACGCGTCGCCATTCGGATAAGGCGGCATGTGCCGCAATACTTCGAGGAATGTCTCGAACTGCTTGCTGCCGACCCGCGCGCTCCATTCTTTTTGCAACGCAATCATTTCCTGCTGGCAGATCTCGACAACCTTCTTACCTTTGTTCGTGAGATAGACGCGCCGGCGTCCCCCTCCCTTTTCGGACTTGCGTACGAGAAAGCCGGATGCTTCAAGCTCGGTCAGCATGTGATTGATCGACTGCTTCGATTGATTGCCGCGCGCCGAGAGTTCGCTCGGCTTCACGCCCTCCGGGAAAGGGTAGGAGAACGCAACGAGGTGCGCGGCGGAAATGTTCTTGTAGCCGTGCCCGCTTAGCGCCGTCAGCAACCGCTTGCGCACCGTCATCAGATTCAAGCGCAAAAGGGCGCCGACATAAGGTGGCTTTTGCGCGGTTCGTTTGTCTTTCATGCCTGGTCCTTTCTAGCCGGTCGGGGCTCGAAGTAAAAGAACGTTACTTGACTCGCTAAGTAAAAAACTTTTACCTCCTGGCTGGGCAAAGAAATCCCGGTCAATGGGGGGTAAGGGCATGACAACGGAGCCGTCTGCGGCCACACTGGGTCTCTCCACGTCTTCCGTTCCCAAGGCGGCGTGGCTCGCGCTCGTGTCCGGCTTTCTTGGCTGGACGTTCGACTCGATGGACCTCAACCTATTTTCGCTTGTGGTCTTTCCGACGCTTGCCGAGCTGCTTGGCACGCGCGATCCCGCGCTTATCTCGCAAACCGCAGGCCTGATTGTCGCACTGAAAATCTTGGCCTGGGGCGCTGGTGGCATCATTTTCGGTGTCGTCGCCGACCGTATCGGACGCTCGCGGACACTCGGGCTCACAATTCTAATTTACTCAGTTTTCACCGGGTTGAGCGGCCTTGCTCAAAACTGGTGGCAACTCGCAATCCTGCAGGCACTTGCAGGCATAGGAATCGGAGGCGAGTGGGCAGCTGGCGGCGCACTGATCGCTGAAACCTGGCCGGAGCGCCACCGCGCGCGGGCCATGCTGCTTATGCAGATGGGCTGGTCGTTCGGATTCTTCGCGGCAGCGCTGGTAAATTTCTGGCTTACACCCATCAGCTGGCGGTGGGCGCTTGCCGCGGGCGTGCTGCCCGCGTTTGTCACGCTGTTCGTCCGACAATTCGTTCCCGAGCCCGAGCGTTGGCGCAAGGTGCGCAGCAATGCCGCACTCACGGGCGATACGGCTTGGGACACCTTCGCGATGATCTTCCGGCCCGAAATGCGGCGCCGAACTATTGTTGGAGTCTGTATCGCCGCAGCGATGATGATCGGCAGCTTTCCCGGCCTCGCCCTGATCGGTCCGTGGATCAATCAAATGCTCGGACCCGGCGGCGGCGGCCAAGCCATCAAAGACATCAGCTACACCTTTGTCCTGATCAATTTCGGCGCGATCTTTGGCTACCTAGCCGTGATGTGGCTGAGCGACGCGATCGGCCGGCGTCCAACGTACTTTCTGTTCTGCGTTGCCGCACTGGCCATCACCTGGATGACATTTCAGAATGGCTCGACGGTCGGGCGTCTGCAGATGTTCGCACCGATCTATGGCTTCATCACGGTCGGCGGATTCGGTACTTTTGCAATCTATCTGCCAGAGTTGTTCCCGACGCGCGTGCGCGTCACCGGACAAGGCTTCTCGTACAACATGTCGCGAATGCTGACGGCACCTTGGCCTTATGTCGCGGGTGTCCTCGTCGGCACGTTCGGCTCGATCCCGTCAGCGGTCTGTGCGGTGGCCTCGCTGCTTGTCGTCGGGATGATTGCAATATGGTTTGGTCCCGAAACGAAAGGTACCCCGCTAACGGACTAGTCAATTCCGTCCGTTGTCATATTTCACCGCGCTCAACGAGAAACGATATGCTGAAACTTCCGTCGCATACGCGTTACGACCACCTCAATATCTATCAGCGCAAGGACTACGATTGGCCGGGCGGCAAACGACTCGCCTTTTACATCGCTTGCAATGTCGAGCATTTTGCCTTCCTTGCCGGGCTCGGCGCTGATCCCGCGCACCGTCCAGACCAGAACACCCGCAATTATGCCTGGCGTGATTACGGCAACCGCATCGGGCAGTGGCGGTTGTTTGAAATTCTCGACGAACTGAAATTACCTGCTTCGATTCTGCTCAACAGCAGCGTCTGCTACGAATATCCGGACATCACGCAAAAGATCAAAGAGCGCGGTGATGACGTGATTTGTCACGGTCGCACAACTGGTGAATTGCACACTCCACTGTGGGAGCACGACGAGAAGCGTATCATCGAGGAGTGCACCGATATCATCGAAAAGCACATCGGCGTGCGACCGACCGGGTGGATGGGTCCGGCGGCACTCGAGTCAAAGGTGACGCCGGATCTGCTCAAGGAGTGCGGTTACACGCACTTGCTCGACTGGCCATTCGACGACCAGCCAATCTGGATGCGCACGCGTTCCGGACCGATCCTGTCGGTCCCGTATCCGAGCGAGATGAACGATTTCGGCACCCTGCTCAATCGAGATCACACCGGGACCCAATTTGCCGACATGATCGTCAATCAGTTCGAGGAAATGCTCAAGCAAAGCGAAAAGACGCCGTTGGTATGCTCCATCTCGCTGCACGGTTTCGTGGTCGGTCAGCCATTCCGTGTCCGGCCGTTGCGGCAGGCAATCGAACATATTGCCAATCACAAGCACAAAGATCGTGTGTGGTACACGACGGCTCGCGATATCGCCAACTATTGCTTCTCACTGCCGGACGGCATCATTCCGGGAAAATAATGGACAACACATGCGTGCGCTGTCGATGAATCAGGCCCTTACGACAATCCTTGAGTGTTTCAACGAAGCCGAGAAGATGAAGGCCCACGCACTAGCCGCCATCGTGCTCGATGCTGGCGGCCGGGTGAAGGCATTCCTAAAGCAAGACGGTGCCTCGGTGATGCGGTTCGAGATCGCCCGCGGCAAGGCCTTCGCCGCGCTCGCCATGCATCGCTCCTCGCGTATGGTATTGCAGAAGGCGCGCGAAAAGCCGCTATTCATGGATACGCTGCGCGAGCTCGCGGACGGCCCAATTTTTCTCGAGGCCGGCGGCCAATTGATCCGTGACGAGAGCGGCGAGATCGTCGGTGCTATAGGGGTGACCGGAGACGTGAACGAAGTTGACGACCTTTGCGCGATGGCCGGCATTCGCGCGACAGGCCTGAAATGTGACGCGGATTTTAGCGATGCAGAATGTCGTCGCCTCAACATCAAAAAAGACCCACCTATTCGCGATCCACGGAAATAATTCTTCAGACCGGCCTTTTCATATTCCGAAAAAATCGGGAAATTCGACCCATTTCGATCAACAGGTTAGCCGTCGATTCAGAATGTGGGAGAACCACATGACTGAGAAGCCTATAGCTAAGATCGAAGTTGAAACTCAACTTAAGGCGGAACTGAAAGCGATTGGCGGGTACGATCGCGACCAATGGAATGAGCGACCTTTAAACCTCGCTATCAGAGCCGCTCCTCATGGCTTTGGAAGCCCGCGCAGCGTACACGTTGGAGCCGACTACAGAATCAAAAGGAACCAGAATGACCAAAGACATTAAAGATATCAGCGAAAAGGAATTCACGAAGGTCTATGACGAATACCAGGCAGCGCTTGGTCGTCCCATGCCGGCTGTCGTTCATCGCCAGGGCCGCAACATTCCCGGTTGCGTCTCAGCTGACGCTTCGGCGGCCTGGAAATTGAAATAGCGGCGATACAGCGGTGCGGGCTAGGCGCCGGCCAACGAACGGAGCGCAATCGCAATGGCGAAAACCACTATTGCTCCCGCGACAGTCAGAAAGACCCCGGCCTTGATTCGACGCCACATGCGCTCTGCGTAGCACGGAGCCGGTCTGAGCCGATGACTAGATTTGAGGCAATTGCCGCATGACTCGCCGGCGGCCTTCTCTGAGTCAATGCGGGTTATCTACGACCACAGATGGGTAGCGATGGAAATGGCAAAAATCAAAATGGCCGCCGCCACGACGACGATAACCGCGTAGCCAATTCGATCCCACATGGCCCCAACCCTGGGCAGAGGCACGCCATCAATACGAATAACCCCCGATCCTGCCGGGAATTCCGCCGGGCTGAGCAATGACAGCGTAGCCGGCACGCGCCCTGACTGAGTTAAGCGGCGGCTGACCAACGACAGCCTAACTGCGCGAATACGTAAGCGTAACTGACATGAAAATCAAAATAGAAATTTCGACGTATTACAATTTCAATTGGTCGTGCATATATTCAGGGACAGCGCCCAGCACAGCGACGTCTTCTTGAACATATCATGTGTTAGAAAATGAAGAGCGCTCGGTGTTGCTGGGCCGGCTCATCCCAATGTCGAGAGTCTTTTCTGGGCTGAGCAACGACAGCCAAAAATCGCATCGTCTGTGAGCTATTTCACATTACATCTAACGCGCCTTGCTACTATCACCTCGTCTCCGAGCCCGTGACGCCCGATTTTGCCGATAAGCGGCAATTCCAATGACGACCCGCCGCTCTCCACGTTGGCTAAATCACATCGTAGGTTCATTCCGAGGGAGCGACACATGAGGCCCATTAAGCCGGCTCATCTCCATGACACGGGTGCCGCAGTTTCCAACCTGCACAAGGGCTTACTGTTTATTGTCATGCATGAGCCCGGCATTTCCGACGACGACCGTCAAAGTCTTCAGAGGCAACTCGCTCCCGAGATGCAGCCCGAGAAGTTCGAGATGGCGACCTTCAGACTCGTTAAGATATTGCAGGAGCAGCTAAATAGCAGGCCTGATATCCCCAAAGAACACAAGCCTGGAGTACAGAACGGCGATGTCGACGAGAAGACCGCCGATGCCCTGAACTTCCTTCTCAGACAACTCGGCGCACTCCCTTAAGCCACCAGGGGTGAGTGTCGTCCGACAAGCGAACCCTTACGACCCGACGTTGGGCCGACGGGGGTACCCGGCGTCAAGCGCTCGCATCAGGTCTGCTCGGGTTGGCCATGCCGTCACTCGTTGCATGAAATTTAGCTCAGCCACTGCCCTTTGAAATCCGCCATCGCTTGCTGGCGAGTCGTTGAATATTCATTTCATAAATCGGGCTGGCAGCGCCTCTCGGGATCTAAACTTTAATTGGAGTTCCTGGTCTGGTAGGTTGGCCTCGAAGTGATACGGAGTTCGGATGCAGCGAGGTCACTATGATGATTGTTAGTTTGCGACAACATTCAGTAATCGCTTTGCTCATCGGCGGGGTGGCTTTATCTATTGCGCTAAGTGGGTCAGCATTTGCCCAACTTAAGATGGATATGTCGAAGGGTCAGCCCGTAGATCCAGCAACCTTGGAGGAAAGAAAGAAAGTCGATCAAGAGTATCAGTCAAAACTAAAAACGATTCCTGACCAGCCGCAGAAAAAATCCGATCCGTGGGGTAATGTCCGTGGCTCCAATTCGTCTCAAAATAATAGGTAGTTCCCGCGGCAGGCCTAGAAATGCGCCTGCTGCTTTCATCCCCTTCTGTTTGCTTTCGTTTCACAGCGGCCACCGCGGGGCGCTGATGCTAATGGGATTTTTATTGTAGTGTTTCTAGTTCAGGCATCATAATGGCAAGCAGAATTCACAAAAGGGGGCGCCCGTGAAGTTGAAGTTGATTGTTGCTGCTTTGGCAGTCGCCGCCGTGCCGATGTACGCGCAGGCTCAAGCGCCTAACCCTCCGAAGCCCTCGAAGCCTGCGAAAGCTGCACCGGCCGCGCCGGCTGCGCCAGTGAGCAAAGTGGCGGCTGCGCAAAGGGTTGTCAAAACCATCAGCGGCGACAAGGCCAAGACGGAGACCTACTGCGATATCGGTAAGCTCAGTGAAGAGATCGAAAAGGCCGAACAGAAAAACGATATGAAGAAAATCGATGAGCTGAATAAGAAAATGGACGACCTCGCGACGAAACTGGGTCCCGAATACGTTGCCTTAATGGGTCAGCTCGAGGACATCGACCCCAGTTCGAAAGAGGGTCAGGATATTAGTTCGGCGCTCGGTGGGCTCGACAAGTTGTGCGCGAAGTAGCGCGGGTAGCCCGCGGCCCGCGCGCTGCCGAATGTTTTCAGGTGCAAAGCGGAAATTGGGGCGCCATCCAGTTACCTCGCCGTCTCTTTCACGCCGTAACCATTCACCGGTGCCGCGTCATCCGAAATTTTGCAGCATCGCCTCGCGCAGAAACTTCGGCATCTCGCCGAGATCACCGCTGCCGTATCCATTGGCGACGGCTGCCGACAGCGACGCAAGTGTACCGGCGGATAGCGGCATGGGGACGCCACTCAGCGCGCCGGTAGCGACAGCCGACATGATGTCCTTCCGCAACGTTCGGATGTCGAGGGTCATTTCGGGCTTCTCGCCTTTCATCACGCCGATCTTGCTTTTCATCCAGCCGCTCGCGTACGGCGCTTCCTGCAGGACGTCCAACATCTGATCGAGCGTGAGGCCCTGCTTGGCGCCCAGCGCCAGCGATTCCGACAGCGCCTGGATATAGGCGCCAAGACCGAGGTTGACCGCGAGCTTCATCGCGTAGCCGCTGCCATTCGGACCCATATGGGCGATGCGGCGCGTCATCTTCTCCAGGACCGGCCTCGCCCCGTCGAGGTCCTCGGCCCGTCCGCCAACGAGCGCGAACAGTTTGCCGTCCTTGACCTGCGGAATCGTGCCGAGCACCGGCGAGTCGATCAGTCGCGCACCCTTGGCTTCAACCAACGGCGCGAGCTCGCGCGCGGTCATCGGCTGCAGTGTGCTCATTTCGATAAACAGCTTGCCTTTGACATCACCCGCCAGGAAGCCGTCCGTACCGTTGAAAATGTGGCGGACACCGTGATCCTCAGTAATGATCGAGATGACGATCTCCGCTTCGGCGGCCAGGGCGCGGGGATTTGCAGCGATCCGCAGTCCGCTCGCAGCTAGCGCCTTGTTTCGGTCGGCAGCGCCATCCCAGCCCACGATGCCGAAACCGTGCTCGCGCAAGCGGTGGGACATCGCCGTGCCCATTCGACCGAGTCCAACCAAGCCGATTTTCATAATGTGATCCTCATTGCTGCAACGCACGGTCGTACCGTGTGCGGTACATCGCGTCATGCAGCGGTTCGATATTTGACAGCGTTCTTTGCTGGGATAGTCTGTATCGTACCGATGCTATCAGCAAATTGTGCGGCAACGACAGAATAAATAACAGCCGCTGTCCTTGGGGAGGACGTCATGAAAGTCCATGTTCAAATCGCGGCAATCGTCATCATTCTTGCGGCCGCATGTACTTCGCTTGTGACGCCCACGCTTGCTGCCGAATACACGCTGAAATGGGCGGTCGTCACACGTGGCGACATGCAGGAAAAATTTGGGCACAAGCTCGCCGAGATTCTTCCGAAAGCCACCAACGGCCGCGTCGAGGTCAAGGTTTTTCCCGGCGGCCAGCTGGGCAGCCCGGCAGCGATGATAGAAGGTCTGCAGCTCGGCACGATCGAGGGTTACGAAAATCCGGCCGACTTCTTTGTCGGCGTCGATTCGCGCTTCGGCGAGTTCAGCATTCCGTTCCTGTTCAAGAGCACCGACCAGGCCAATAAGGTGCTGGGCGATCCGGAATTCAACGCGTACGTGCTCAATATGGCGGAGGCCAAGGGCATCGTCGGTGTCAATCTCGCGGTCGCCGCCGAGTCGCTATACTTCGGCGCCAAGAAGCCGTTGAAGAGCATCGAAGACTTCAAGGGCATGAAGCTGCGCGTCAACGCGACGCCCGCCGAACGCGCGCGCATGGGCGCGTTGGGAGCGACCGCAGTGCCGATGGGCCTTCCCGAAATGATCACCTCACTGCAAAATGGCGTGATCGACGGCACGATGAGCGGTATGTCGATCTACACCAACTTCAATCTTCAGAACGTTGGCAAGACGCTGCTCGAAACGCACGACACGCTGCTGATCTCCTTCGGCGGCCTGAGCAAGGCGTGGCTCGACAAGTTACCGCCCGATCTCAGCAAAATCATCGTGGAGGAAGCGCGCAAGCTTCAGCCATGGGCTCGCCAGACGGCGATTGACGAGGTCGCGGCGCTGCGCAAGGTGTGGACCGAGCAGCGCGGCGGCGAGATTGTGACGCTGCCTCCGGCCGAGCAGGCCGAGCTCGAGAAGCGCCTGCGGCCGATCGGCGCCGAAGTCACCAAGGACAATCCGGCGCTGAAAGAGTTCTACGACAAGATCCAGGCGACCGCCGCGAAATACAATTGATCCAAACCCGGCGCGTCCGCTCAACCGGAGGCGCCGGGCGACCACCAAGGGCCGCCGAGCCGGACGATACGGTTTTAGGCCCCGCGCGCACGACGATGCGCCGTTCCGGCGGCTGGGGCTGGCATGACCGACGAACCTAAACCGTCCAAGTCCAAACAGATTGAAGAGCTCGTTTTCATCAAAATGCCGCACGTCGCGGGTGGCATCCTGTTCCTGATCGCCGCTGCGCTCAACATCATCAACGTGATCGCGCGTTACGTGTTTTCGAATCCAATCTTCTGGGCTGAGGAAATTCTCATCTTCATCATCATCTGGGGCGTCTTTCTGGTCGCTGGTGAGATCACCTATCGCGGCGGCCACCTCAACATGGATTTGATCTACTCAACAATGAGCCCGCCGTGGAAACGCGCCGTCAACATCGCGATCGCGCTCACCTTGATCGTCTGCACGGTGTATACCGCCATGCAGTCGTGGAAAGTGGTGATGCTGCATTATCGCAATCACGGCGTCACCGCCGGCACCGATATCCCGCTGGTGTTCCCGCACCTGGCGTTGCTGTTCGGCTTCACCTTCATGGCGCTCGCGGCAATGGTGCGCATCCGCTCCTATATCTCAGGCAAGTTCGAGTAAGGGGCAGCGATGTATTGGGTGATGGCGATCCTGCCCTTCGTGCTGCTGTTGCTGGGCTTTCCGATTTTCCTGCTGCTGCTCGCCACCTCGCTGGTGATCCTGCTCTTTTTCTTCGATCTGCCGATGGCGGTGGTGCATCAGGACATCTTCAACAGCCTCAACAAATACGCGCTGCTGGCGGTGCCGTTTTTCGTGTTCGCCGGTGACCTGATGTCGCGCGGCGGTATCTCGAATCGGCTTCTGCGCTGGGTGGCGTCCATGATCGGCGGCTTCCGGGCGCATATCCCCATGACGTCGCTCGGTTTTGCGGCGCTGTTCGGCGCGATTTCGGGCGTAACGACGGCCGCAACCGCCGCCATCGGCACCTTGACCTATCCTCG
>Ga0070681_10007227_pt1 | contig 10834 bp, 9 predicted proteins | sample KBSC83BmetaG_FD_65650 | JGI IMG/M metagenome (GOLD analysis project Ga0070681, IMG submission 65650) | Corn rhizosphere microbial communities from Kellogg Biological Station, Michigan, USA - KBS C8-3B metaG | ecosystem: Host-associated > Plants > Roots > Rhizosphere | place: USA: Michigan...
TGAAATACGCATGTCAGTCTCCAGTTGTTGATCCCGTGCCCGCCGCGACCAGTGGGCACACCGTGAAAAACTCAATCTACGTACAGAGAGCTCACCGATTCCTCATCCCGGATACGGCGAATCGTCTCGGCGAGCAACGCGGCCACCGACAGTTGCCGGATGCGGCCGCACTCCCGTGCCCCCGTGCTCAATGGGATCGTGTCGGTCACGACCAGCTCATCGAGCCCGGAGCTCGAAATCTTCTCCACCGCCTTGCCCGAAAGCACGGCGTGCGTGATGTAGGCCACCACTTTCGTGGCGCCTTCGTCCTTCAGCGCCTGCGCGGCCTGGCACAACGTACCGGCCGTATCCACCATGTCGTCGACCAGCACGCAGGTCTTGCCCTCGACCTCGCCGATGATGTTCATCACCTTCGACTCATTCGGCCGTGGGCGCCGCTTGTCGATGATGGCGAGATCCGCGTCATCGAGCCGCTTCGCGATCGCTCGGGCTCGAACGACACCGCCGACATCGGGCGAGACGATGACGACGTCGCGATAGGCCTGTTTCCATGCATCCCCGAGCAACACCGGGGAGGCGTACACGTTATCCACAGGGATGTCGAAGAACCCCTGGATCTGATCCGCGTGCAGATCGACCGTCAGCAGCCGGTTCACACCGGCGCTGGAAATCATGTTGGCAACGAGCTTCGCCGTGATGGCGGAACGCGTTGCCCGTGGGCGCCGATCCTGTCGCGAGTAGCCCATGTACGGAACCACCGCGGTGATGCGTGCAGCCGAAGCGCGCCTGCATGCGTCCACCATCACGAGCAGCTCCATCAGAGTGTCGTTGGATGGCGGACACGTCGGTTGCACGATGAAGACGTCGCGCCCGCGAACGTTCTCCATCAACTCTACATTCACCTCTCCGTCGCTGAAGCGCCCCACATAGGCGCGCCCCATCGGCGTCTGCAGATGCCGGGCAATGTCAGCTGCCAATGCGGGGTTGGCGTTTCCCGAAAACAACGCCAGCGTCTCACTGGAAGTGCTCAACCTGTCACCCGTCGGCATTGGGCCCTCTCGCTAATGGCTGGGGTGGAAGGATTCGAACCTCCGAATGGCGGGATCAAAACCCGCTGCCTTACCACTTGGCGACACCCCAGCATGTGCAGGCCCCAAGGGCAGGCGCCCGACTCGGCGCCCCCCAACAATTTACAGCCGCTCGTGCACGGGCGACACATTGAGGCCGCGCGCAACATAGCTCGTCCAGCGATCGGGGACGCGCGCCGCAAGACGCTCGGCATCGATCGCGCTCGCGCACGCCGCGAAAATGCAGGAACCCGTTCCAGTGAGCCTCGCAGGCGCGTACCGCGACAGCCAGTCGAGCGCCTCGGCTACCTCATCGTAGCGCGCCCTCACCACCGGCTCGCAGTCGTTCCGCCCGCCTGACTCAAAAAAGGCGCGTATTGTGATGACGGGGGAATTTCGTGTCAATTCAGGGGCCTGGAACACGTCCCGGGTGGCGACCCCTACTCCAGGGTGGATGACCACGAACCACCTGTCGGGCAGCTCCACGGGGGTCAGCGTCTCGCCCACCCCCTCTGCCCAAGCTGATGATCCGCGGACGAAAACCGGCACATCCGCCCCCAGCGGCAGACCGAGCGCTACCAGCTCGTCGAGGCCAAGTCCGCAGCCCCACAGCCGGTTGAGCGCCAGTAGCGTCGTGGCGGCGTCCGAGCTGCCCCCGCCCAGACCCCCGCCCTGGGGGATCTTTTTGAAGACCCGGAGGGTCGCCCCGAGACCTGTCCCGGTCCGGTTCTGAAGCGCCCGGGCCGCCCTCACCACCAGGTCCTCTTCCGGCGCCACTCCGGCCGGACCTACCGGTCGCTCGATCAGTCCATCCTCACGCACGACGACCGAAACGGTGTCGCACAGATCGATGAGCTGAAAAACGGTCTGCAGCTCGTGGTACCCGTTGGGCCGGCGACCGACGATGTGCAGGAAGAGATTGAGCTTGGCGGGCGCGGGCCAGCGTGTTTCAGCGTTCACGAGCTCCAACCGTCAACGATGAGCCGGACCCGCACACCCTCACGTTGCAGCGTCACCCGCGAGGGCAGCCACTCGCCGCCAACCGAAGTGTACGCGCCGTAGTCGACCTGCCATCCGTCCTGTTGCAGGCTCGCCAGTCGCTCCTGTGAGTCGAGCGTCTCTTTCGCGGGGCTCGAGGGATCGGGCACACCCAGCACCCAGAAACGCAGGCTGCCGATGGGAGGGTCGAAGCCGAGGCGCATGGCCAGCTCCGAGCGCGCAGCCTCATTGTCCAGATGATCGCCACGAGAGGTCACGACAGAGAGCGACGGGCCGTCGGCCGTGATCTGCACGCCACCGGCGCCGAGCGGACCATCGAGGGCCACGTTGGATCGCGTACCCGTTTGTCGCCAGAGCAGTCGCGCGTTGAATCCTTCGGTGCCGGCCGCGACAGCGACTCGGCCCTTGAGATCGAAGCTCGCGCGCGCCTGGAGCTGCGGACGCCGCGCATCCCAAGTCTGGCCCGCGGCGGGAGGTTGGACGCGCGTAGTCGTGCAAGCAGCGAGCAGAGCGACCGCGCATAGGCTTGCGAGCCCGGAAAATAGCCTCACCGCGTCTCCCGGCGGTCTTTGAAGTCTTTCGACGGCTCTTTGGGCGGCGACTGTCGGGTCGTGGGAGGAGGAGCCGCGGCATCGGGAATGAACCGCAGCAGCGTTGCCTTCAGCGACTCCGATGAGGGATCTCGCGCAAGAGCCGAGGCCCACACTCGCCGTGCCTCCTGATGCGCGCCGCTGGCCCACAACACCTCGCCCCAGTGGGCGCCGATCTCGGAGTCGTGTTGGATCGAGTAGGCTCGCGCCAGCATCGGTGCTGCGCCCTGCGCGTCTCCCTGGCGGTAGCGGACCCAACCCAGGCTGTCCAGGATCGCGGGGCTGTCGGGTGAGCTCGCCAGCGCCCGCTGGATGAGGGTTTCCGCGCGCGGCAGCTCCAGGTTGTGATCGGCCAGCGTGTACCCGAGCGCGTTCGTGAGAATCGGGTCATCCGGCCGCAGCGTCAGCAGCTTCTCGAGCACCTCGACAGACTCGTGCACGCGGCCGGCGCGCTCGAGGATCACGGCTTTGTCGTATTCGATCGAAGGATGGCTCGGGTGACGTTCCAGCGCCGAACCGAGCAGGCTCAGGCCCGTGTCGGTCTCGCCGTGATCCGCCAGCAAGCGCGCCTTGGCGAGCGTCAGCTCGAACTCACTCTCCGGGTGCGAAGCGGCGTAGTCATCGAGCATCGCCAGCGCACCGGCGCGGTCGTTGCGGGCCATCAACAGAGCCGCTCCCCGTGAGCGCGCTGCTATGGCAACGGAGGAGTCGGCCAGCTTGCGATAGCCGGCGAGCGCCGTCGCCGGATCGCCGGAACGCGCTGCGATGTCGGCGAGATAGAGAAGCGAGGAATCGCTGGCATCGCCATCGCTCGAGGCCAACTCGGAGAAGCGCTGTCCGGCTTCCTCGAGGTCTCCGGAATCGTACGCGAGCAACGCCAGACGCCTCTCGATTTCCGCGGTGGGCGCACTCGTGTTACGCAGCCTTTCCAGCTCGGAGTGCGCTTCCTCCAGACGGTCCAGCTCGGTGAAAATCTCTGCCAGCTCGAAGGCCCCTCGTGTTCCGTCGAGGGTCATGGCCGAGCGCGCAGTCGCGATCGCCTTGGAAGGATCGCCGTGCATCACGTAAGCGCGGGCCAGCACGCGCATGGCGGCAAAGTCTTTGCCATCCCGCTGCAGCGCCTCTTCCGCGTAGCGTTGTGCTCGCCTCGAATCGAACGAGTCGAGAGACAGCTCGCCCAGCAGTGCCAGCGTGTCGGGAGGCGGATTCTCCGAGTCGAGTGCCCCGCCCATGGCCGCCAGCACCGCAGACGCATCGGAATGCTCCAGCAACAAGGCAGCGAGCGTGGCCAGCCCCGGGGGGTCTTTCGGCGGAGTGCCCCCTGCAGCCGGCTTCTCGTGCGAGAACTCGAGAATCGCCGAGCGAGCCTCCGGCATCCGATAAAGCTTCAGGGCAACAGCCGCGTACAGGGCAGTAGCCTCACGATCGCCAGGAGCCAGCGCTCGCCAACGGTTCACCGACTGCCACGCGGCAGGCAAGTGCTCGCAAGCCACCGCCACCTCGCTCGCACGGCGGGCGAGCGATACGGCCGTTCCAGCGGCCGCCGCCTTGGCGTAGCTCTCCGAGGCCCCCTTGCAATCGCCCCGCTTCAGCGCAATTTCGGCCAGGACGGTCGAAGCCGCCGAGGTCTGCGGCTCCGGCGCAGCCTTCTGAGCCGGCACCGAAGTGCATCCCGGCAGCAGGACGGCCAGGCCCAGGAGAATCCAGAGAGGGGTGGTTTTGCTGAGGCGCACGTGGGGTATGGTACGGCTCTTGCCGCGTCTGCGCATTTCGTGCCTTGTCACCAGGCGAGACGATCCCGGAGAATGCCGCGCCTTTTGAGCTAGCGCCATCATGAAGGAATCCATCCGCCAGCGCCTGGAGAAGATGTCCGACCGATTCGAAGAAGTCGGCCGTTTGCTTGCGACCTCCGAGGTTTCCGGCAGTTCCCAGCAATTTAGGGACCTGTCCGTGGAGTACGCGCGGCTGCAGCCCCTCGCCGAGCGCTTCCACGGCTACCATGGTCTGGAGCGCGATCTGGCCGCTGCGCGGGAGATGCTGACGGACCCCGATGCCGGCATGCGTAACCTCGGGGCCGAGGAGGTCTCCCGGGTCGAGAGCGCCATCGTCACCGAAGAGGACGAGCTTCGAAAGCTTCTCATCCCCAAGGATCCGCGCGATGAGAAGAACCTGTTCCTGGAGATCCGCGCCGGTACCGGCGGCGATGAAGCCGCGATCTTCGCGGGCGACCTGCTGCGCATGTATGGCCGCTACGCGGAAAACAAAGGGTTCACCGTAGAAGTTCTCAGCGAGAGCCCCGGCGAGCACGGAGGGTATAAAGAGGTCATCACGCGCATCGCGGGCCGAGGCGCCTTCTCGCGACTGAAGTTCGAATCCGGAACCCACAGGGTGCAACGAGTGCCGGCCACCGAGGCGCAGGGCCGCATTCACACTTCCGCGGTCACGGTCGCGATTCTCCCGGAGCTGGATGAGATCGAGGAAATCGATCTGAACCCGGCCGACCTGCGCGTCGATACCTTCCGCTCCTCCGGTGCAGGAGGACAGCACGTCAACAAGACCGATTCCGCCATCCGCATCACGCATCTGCCCAGCGGAATTGTCGTGGAGTGTCAGGACGAGCGCTCGCAGCACAAGAACCGCTCGCGCGCGATGGCCTTGCTGAAGGCACGTCTGCTCGCCGCCGAACAGGAGAAGCAGCAGTCCGCTCAGGCGCAGTCCCGCCGCCTGCAGGTGGGCAGCGGAGACCGCTCCGAGCGCATCCGGACGTACAATTTCCCACAAGGTCGCGTGACCGACCATCGCATCAATCTCACGCTCTACAAGCTCCAGCAGATCATGGACGGCGCGCTGGACGAGCTGCTGGACGCCCTCCAGCAAGAGCACCAGGCAGAGCTGCTCGCGGCCGAGGAATGATGCAAAGCACGCCGGACCTCGTCGCAGACAGCGTCACCGGCGTGGAAGTTGTGTTGCCGATCGCCGGGCCGGGCGCTCGTTCGTTCGCGTTCCTCATCGATTGGCTCATCCGCACGATCCTCGCGGTGACCTGGTTCGTAGTGAGCGCACTCGTCCACAACGGACGCTGGAGTTTGGCGCAGCCAGTAGTTCCGGATGCCGGGTGGTTCATCCTGGTGCTGACGCCAACCGCCGTGATCTTTCTCCTGTACCACCCTATTCTGGAAATCGCGATGCGCGGGCGAACACCCGGCAAGCGGATGGCCGGAATCCGTATCGTCGATCGCGCTGGAACTTCACCCAGCATTGCGGCGCTTGCTGCACGCAATGCGTTTCGCATAATCGATAGCTTCCCTCTCACGTACGGTGTTGGACTCACCTTTGCGATGGCGACCCGAGATCACGTACGAATCGGCGACCTCGCCGCCGGTACCGTGTTGATCTACGACATTCGCATGGAGCCGCTACAGGAGTCGGGTGTACCGGCGTGGATGCGGCGACTGCCACAGTGGTCGACTGCCGCCGCGCGAGCCCAACGCCTTGCGGCAAATCGCGCAGATGACATCGCCGACGCGGCCCAGCTCGTCGACGACTACCGCCTGTTGGCTCACGAGCTCGCGACAGCCCGACGCCTCATGCCCGGCGCCCCCGCGCATCGGTATCTCGAGACTGCCTATGCCCAGGCGCACGCCACGCTCTACAAATCCGGTTGGAACATCGGTCACACGCTGCTGCGACTGTTTGCCTCGGAGATTCCGGCCATTGTTCGCCGGCTGCGCTCGTTTATCGTCTGGTCCACGGCCCTCTTTTTGCTGACGATCGCCGCGGGCTACGGACTGGTGCGCACCTATCCCGGGCTCATCGCCCTGTTCGCCTCTCCTGAATTGATCGCCTCGGTCCAGAAGGGGCAGCTGTGGACGGAAGGACTGCTCAACGTCGTGCCCTCCTCCGTACTCTCGCTGCAGATCCTCGCCAACAACGTCGTCGTCAGCCTGGTCGCCTGGTGCGCGGGCTTCCTGTTCGGCCTCGGGACGTTCTACATCCTGGGGCTCAACGGCATGATGCTGGGAGCCGTCTTTGCCTTCTGCGGACTGCATGGCCTGGGCGGCAGCCTGTTCCGCTTCATCGTGCCCCACGGCCCCGTCGAGGTTTCCGTCATGTGCCTGTCCGGCGCCGCCGGCGCTGCGGTCGGCGAGGCGCTGATCCGCCCCTCGCACGGCACTCGATCCGAATCCTTTCGCGCAGCGACGCTCGAGTCCGGCAAGCTCCTCCTCGCGTGTCTGGTCCTGCTCGTCGGGGCGGGGCTCATCGAGGGCTACGTGTCTCCGGATCCGGACATCGCCCTGGGGACACGCCTCGCGGTAGGCCTCTCTTACTGGCTGTTCATGATCGCGCTGCTGCGCGGCTGGCCCTTCAAACTCTTCGCGTCCTCCGCAGAGCTTCGTACTGCGCAATGACCGCCTGCTCCAGCAACTCTTCCCGCGCCGAGACGACGGGGACGCCGAGACGTCGCAACGAGACGCTCCGGGCATCGGCGCGCACCTCTTGCTCCTTCGCTGCCAGCGATACCCAGGGGTCGAGCCAATTGCGCGCCGCCTGCCTCGCGAGGCCTGCAACCTCGGCGTTCTGAGCACCCGCAACGACCACGAGATGGGGCGGTGCAAGCAGCCGCACCGCGCGATTCAGAGCATCCGTTGGGTCATCCAGACCGGTGAGCAAGACGATCAGGCCGCGATGCTTGAGCATGCGACGCGCCCGAACGGCGGCGGCAACGACATCGGACTCCGCGAAGTTCGAAGAGACGCCCTCTAGAGCCCGGCGCACTCGGACCACGGCTGGAAGTCCCCGATCCGGCAGGCATACGGCCAGAGGTCGATCGGAGAACACCAGGAGACCGACCCGATCGTCGTTCGGCGTCACGACTTCCGCAAAGCGCGCCGCGATATTCGCATAGAGTCCGAATCGGTCGAGATGACCGGCACGTGCGCGGCTGAATCTCCCCGCATCCAGCACAACCAGCACATCGAGATGTTGGTCCTCGCTGAACTCCCGCGAGACCAGGTTGCGAGTACGCGCGGTCGCTTTCCAATCGATTCTCGCCAGAGCGTCTCCGGGCACGTAGTCGCGCAATTGATGCAGTTCGGATCCGGCACCCGCTGTGCGCCGCGCGCGCACACCTCCCGCATTGCCGCGGGGGCTGACACGAGTTACCCGCAGTGTGTCTGGAGTGACCGTGACATCGCGCGATGCATGCAGATCGACGGTCCACCAGGCGATTCCCAACGGACCCAACAGTCGCCCCGGTATTGCCGGCCAGGACTGTCGGCCCAACTTGACGGGGAGCAGTGTGACGCTGTCGCGGACGATACTGCGCGCAGGGGCAGCCACCCGACGCAAGAGATCGAGGGCCTCGAATCCCTCAGGCAGCACAGGAGCAAATTCCACCACCGCGGTTCGCGCTGTGCGGTTACGAAGGAGAAAGGCTGCCGAGAGAGCTCGACCTAGATACACGCGTGCAGGCATCTCCACGTCGAAGTCGACGATGCTCGAGCGCACCATCAGCGCTTCGAACGCAATCCCGGCCAACATGACCGCGGCTGGAATGTGCCACGCGCGCGAAAGCGCAGGGTCGTCCGACCAGATGCCGGCAATCGCGATTACCGCGGTCGCCACGATCAACACGTAGGCACGTTGTGCCAGACTCATCGTGGAACCGGAGTGTCGGCCAGCAGACCGCGCACGACGTCCGAATCGCTTATTTCCTCCAGAGCCGACTCAGGCGTCAGCACCAGGCGATGCGCAATCACCCAGACCGCAGCCTCCTTCACGTCATCCGGAGTTGCAAAGTCGGCTCCGCGCAGTCCGGCAACGATGCGCGCCGACTTCACGAGCGCCAGCGCACCGCGCGTAGAGAGGCCAAGAGACAATCTGGGGTGCTCGCGCGATGCGTTGGCCAGGTCGAGAACATAGCCCATCAGCGCCTCGGAGACGTGTATCTGTTCCGCCTCCGCGCGTGCATCGTCGAGCAGGGAGCGCTGCAGAACGGTCACTCCCTCCATCGTAGTCTGAGCGGCCGTAAGCATGCCTCCGTAGCGCGACAGAATGCCGGCCTCGGCCGCGCGCTCCGGATAATCGATATCGATGCGCAGCATGAACCGGTCCAACTGCGACTCCGGGAGCGGATACGTCCCCTCGAATTCGCGGGGATTCTGAGTCGCGAGCACCAGGAAGTCCGCGGGCAGCGAAAAGACATGCCGATCGACGCTGACCTGGCGCTCTTCCATCGCCTCCAGCAGTGCCGACTGTGTCTTCGGCCCCGCGCGGTTGATCTCGTCCATGAGCACCACGTCCGCGAACAGCGGGCCCGGTCGAAATACAAAGGCCCGCTGCGTCTCGTCAAAGACATGCACCCCGATGATGTCGCTGGGCATCAGGTCGGGCGTACCCTGCACGCGCTTGAATTCCCCTCCCAGGGCGCGCGCCAGCGTCTTTGCGAGCAAGGTCTTTCCCAGTCCCGGAACTCCCTGCACCAGGATGTGGCCTCGGGCGACCAGCGCTACGACGAGCGCGCGGATCGAATCCTCCGCGCCCATCACGACACGGCTGAGCTCACGCGACAGCAGGCTTTCCAACTTCTGGATGCAGGAGCTCATGATTCAATCTTGACGATCAGATTGTGCAGTGCCAGCAACGGCACGCGCCGCGACGCATGGGCTTCCCGGTACCAATCGCGAAGCCGGTGCACATCGGCCGAAGCGGCTGAGTGACGCTCGAGGTAACTCCAAGGCATACCGTCAGCTCCGCGCGCGCGCGGCACCTGAGTGTACAGTCTCTGGAAGAACAGCTCGAACATCCGCCGTGCCGCAACATCGGATCGCAGGACTCTGGCGAAAAACCCGCCCGTTGCACGAATGAGCTCCGCGTCCCGCGGCATGGCGCGCGCCGCGACCGTTCGCGGATTCGCCCACCCGAGCCGCGTCGATCCGAGCAACCAGCAAAGCCACACGGCGATAAGGACTCCGAGTGTGTAGTACAAGCGACGATCCCGGTAGAACTTCGCCGGATCGTACGTGGCACTGAGTCCTTGGTGGATATCGTCGAAGAGAACGGACCCGTCCGGAGCTAGATTCGCGCCGAGGATGTTGGCAAGCAGACGGGCGTTGTCGGCGAGTCCCAGGGCACGATTGGTAAAAATCGAGCCGAAGCCGCTCACGATGACACGCCCTTGTCCGAGAGAGCGCGTCCAGAGTACCCCCGCTCCCGTCCTGGAGTCGTGTGCCAACGAGAACACGAAGGCATCGCTCGGAATGCCGACAGTCCAGTCCTCACGGGGAAAATCGGACAGTGCGACTGCCTCTTGTACCCCAGAGAAATAGGCGTGCGGACGATTCGGAACCAGGTGCGCGCGTTGCGGTTCGATGAACGCTCTGTCCGAAGAGGGGAGCCGCGCGCTCCGCTGGAACTGCAGCCCGGTGAGAAGATTCAGATCGCTCGAGGCGCGTTCGCCGAAGCCATGAGCCCAATCGGGTTGATCCGCCAGTGCCGCAACCACGAGCAGCGTGTTTCCAGCACGCACCCATCGGTCGAGCGTCCGATACTCTTCCGTCGAGAAACCCGTAGTCACCGGCAACGTGACCAGAATGACGTTTCCGGTCGGCGGCAAGCCGTCTCGTTCGAACAGTTTGCCCAGGCTCTCCTGCAGAGACACCGTGGCGATTTTTTCCGCCGCCAGCCACTGCTGCACGGCACCGTACCCGTTGCCGCCCCGCTCTTGTGAGGTGGGTCGGGGTACCTCGTGCGTCATTCCGAAGCCGCGCTCGCTGCTCAGGAACATCGTTACGAACAGCACGAGAGCACCGCTGGCCGCCGCAAGAATGAGGAGCCTCTCCTTCATGCTCCGAGATGCTCCAGCAATTGCCGTCCGCGCTCGGCCACAGCCTCCAGGTGTGCCGCAGGAATCGGCTCGCCTGAGAACCGCACCTTCTCAGCGGCAAGCGCCACGTCGGCCAGGACAGACCGGTCGTCCCCTCGGGGGAGGTGAGCGTTCTGCAACAGCTCGCGAACCGTGAACGCGCCGGCCGGTGGCAGTCGATTCAACTCCACGAGGCGAGCCGCTATCAGCTCGAGGAGCAGTCGCGGGCGCTCACCGGCGGACGCGCTCTCAATGGCCGTCCAGTCGGATGGGGCTCGTGTCGTAACACGCCCACCTGCCTTCCCGCCGGCTCG
>Ga0070681_10007237_pt1 | contig 10828 bp, 12 predicted proteins | sample KBSC83BmetaG_FD_65650 | JGI IMG/M metagenome (GOLD analysis project Ga0070681, IMG submission 65650) | Corn rhizosphere microbial communities from Kellogg Biological Station, Michigan, USA - KBS C8-3B metaG | ecosystem: Host-associated > Plants > Roots > Rhizosphere | place: USA: Michigan...
CCCGAAACGCTGGGACAGGCAATGCGTATTTCAGGCGTGACGCCGGCGGCGATTTCGCTGTTGTTGATTCACGTAAAGCGGGGATTCGGCGCAATGCAAAAAACGGCATGAGCCCGGCCGACAAGCTCGCGCAAGGGGTCGCCGAGCTCGGGCTTCGGCTCGCGCCGGACATCGAGCGAAAACTGCTCGATTATGTGGCGCTGATCGCCAAATGGAACCGCGTTCATAATTTGACCGCAGTGCGCGCCAAGTCGCAAATGGTAAGCGCCCACTTATTAGATTGCCTAGCGGTAGCGCCGTATCTAAATGCAAATACGGTATTAGACGTCGGCAGCGGCGCAGGTCTGCCGGGCATTCCCTTGGCGTTGATGTGGCCTCACGTCAGCGTGGCTCTAATGGACAGCAACCACAAAAAGGCTGCATTCCTGCGCCAGGCCATAATCGAGCTGGGACTCAAGAACGCAACTGTGATAGGCGAGCGCGTCGAAAACTGGCAGCCGCCACACCTCTATGATCTGGTGATTTCGCGGGCTTTCTCGGATTTGCCCGAGTTTCTGCGAATTGCTGGTCGCATGTGCGCTGACAAGGGCACCGTTGCCACGATGAAAGGTGTTTACCCGCACGAGGAACTTGCCCAGCTTCCGCCTGATTTCAAGCTTCGCCGCGTCGAGCGGCTTAGCATTCCGGGGCTGCCCGCCGAACGCCATTTGCTATTGCTCAGTCCCGTGCGCTAATGGAAAGGATACTGGCGATCACCAATCAAAAGGGCGGCGTCGGCAAGACTACCACCAGCGTCAACCTCGCGGCGAGTCTGGCCGTGACTCGACAGCGCGTGCTCTTAATCGATCTCGATCCACAGGGCAATGCGACGATGGGAAGCGGCATCGACAAGCGCATCCTCACGCGGACGGTCTATCACGTCTTACTCGGGGAAGCCGAAATCGGCGCAGTACGTCTGACTTCGAATACCGGAAATTATGACGTAGTACCGGCAAACCGCGAGCTTGCCGGCGCGGAAATTGAATTGGTCAACATCGAGCAGCGCGAAATGCGCCTAAAGTCTGCTCTGATTGCATTTGAGAACGAATATGATTTTATTCTGATCGACTGTCCGCCGTCGCTCAACCTGTTGACAGTCAATGGCCTATGCGCAGCGCAGGCGGTCCTAATCCCGATGCAGTGCGAATATTACGCGCTCGAAGGATTGAGCGATCTGGTGCAAACCATCAAAAAAGTACGCGCGCATCTCAACCCGCGGCTCGAGATAGAGGGACTGCTGCGCACGATGTATGACCCGCGTAATATGCTCGCGAAGCAGGTGTCGACCCAGTTGCAGGAACATTTCGGCGACAAGCTCTACCGCACCGTGATCCCGCGCAACGTGCGGCTCGCCGAAGCGCCGAGCCATGGATTGCCCGCGCTCGGATTCGACAAGACCTCGAAGGGAGCGCAGGCGTACTTGGCATTAGCCGGCGAAATGCTGAATCGCGTAGCGCAACGCGCATCAGCGTTTTCATAGGCGATCGGGAAAGTGCGGGTCTTCGTATTGCTGATTGGCGCAGCAACTTTGTGAGTGGAGTAACGGCATGGCCAAAATAAAAGGACTCGGTCGCGGCCTCGATGCGTTGCTTGGCGGCGACGAGCACGCGGCGCCATTGACCATGCACGACCGCCAGGCCGAACTTGCGATCGACATGCTGCAACCCGGCAAGTATCAACCGCGCACCCACATGGATGAAGCCGCCCTGCAGGACCTCGCCCGATCGATCGCTGCGCAAGGCATCATCCAGCCGGTGCTGGTGCGCCCGATCGGCGGCGAGCGCTATGAAATAATCGCCGGCGAGCGGCGCTGGCGGGCAGCGCGTATGGCCGGCTTAACTTCAGTTCCGGTGCTGGTGCGCAACGTTCCCGACACCGCTGCGCTCGCGATGGCGCTGATCGAAAACATACAGCGCGAAGATCTAAACCCGCTTGAGCAGGCCAATGGGATTCAGCGCCTGATCACTGAATTTGGAATAACGCATGAACAAGCCGCGGAAATGGTCGGCCGCTCGCGCAGTGCGGTTACCAATTTGCTGCGTTTGCTCGGACTGGCCGCGCCCGTGCGCGAGTTGGTGCAACAAGGCAGGCTCGACATGGGGCACGCGCGCGCTCTGCTCGCATTGTCGGGGATGCAACAAATCGAGACTGCGCGGCTCGTCGTCGAACGCGGGCTGTCGGTGCGCGACACGGAGCGCATGATAGGGCAATTGATCAAAGGCGTGGCGGGCAAGAAGCCACACCGTGTCACTGATCGCGACATCCTGCGCTTGCAGGAAGATTTATCGCAAAAACTTGGCACCAAGGTTGTCATCAAGCCAGGCAGCAAAGGGCATGGCGCGCTCATAATCGACTACACGAGCTTGGCGCAGTTGGATGCGATCTTGGCGCGCGTGATGCGTTGATTGCAATGCAATTGTTGCAACGCAAAACGGTTTGACGCAGGGCTTTGATGCTGAGTACAATCATAAACTTTGCGTTACGGCTGCCGCGAAACGTGCGCATTGCGAGCTATCCGATTCGCGTGGTTTTGCGGTGGCAGCTTTATATCACCGTCGCGCTGGCCCTGGTTGGATTCGGATGGGCCGGGACGCATAGTGCGGTTTCGGCGCTGTTGGGCGGCCTGATCGTCATTACAGCGGGATCAGTCTATGCGATCATGATTTCGGGCCGCAGCGCGAGGTCCGCAGGGGAGACAATCAGGACGTTGGTCAGAGCCGAGGCCAGCAAGATCGCGGTCATCGTGCTCCAGTTGTGGCTGGTATTGACGACATACCACGATGTCGTGCCGACATTTTTTTTGGCTGCATTTTTTATCTCGGTGCTGATTTTCTCGATGGCACTATTGGTTCGCGAATAGGTGAAATTAGGAACGCGTGATGGCTGCTGAAGCCGAAATGACCCCGACCGAATATATCGGTCATCACCTGAGCTTTAATGCCAGGAGCGTTGGCGACGGCGCATTCTGGTCTGTCAATGTCGATACGATATTAACCTCACTTCTGCTTGGCGTCATCGGTTTTGGATTTTTGTGGTGGGTGGTGCGGGGCGCGACTGCGGGCGTGCCTAACAAGCGCCAGGCATTCGTCGAACTTGCCCTCGATTTTGTCGACGAGCAGGTCAAGGGGATATTCCACGGTGACCGGCACTTTATTGCTCCGCTCGCGCTGACCGTATTCGTATGGGTGCTGCTGATGAACGCAATGGATTTCCTGCCCGTCGACTGGATCTCGCTCGGCACGCACCATGTCTCCGAACACGGATTTCGCATCGTTCCCACCGCTGATGTCAACACCACGTTTGCGCTTGCGCTGACCGTGTGGGGGCTGATGATTTTCTACAGCATCAAGGTCAAAGGTCTGGGCGGCTGGATGCACGAGCTCATCTGCGCGCCCTTTGGGATCAAGCCGCTGTGGGCGGCGCCATTGCTGATGTTCTTCAATCTATTATTCAACCTGGTCGAATACATCTCGAAGCCGCTGTCACACTCGTTGCGACTGTTCGGCAATATGTACGCGGGCGAAATTATCTTCCTGCTGCTGTGGATGATGGCGGCTACCAGCCTGGCTGGCACCGCATTTGCGTCGTTGCTGGGTCTCGGCTGGTCGATTTTTCATATCCTGATTGTCGTGCTGCAAGCGTATATATTCATGATGCTCACCGTCGTGTATGTCGCGATGGCGCACGAAAGCCACTGATTTACCCTGATCGATTTTTACTTAAGTTCCAAGAAAGGAAAACAAATGGAAAAGATGCAACTGTTGGCGATGATCCAGGCTTATACCGGAATCGGTATCGGCCTGATGGTCGGACTCGGCGCACTCGGTGCGTGCGTCGGCGTGGGCATCATGTGCAGTCGTTTTCTCGAAGGCGCTGCGCGCCAGCCCGAGCTGATTCCCCAGTTGCAGGCTAAAGTCTTTCTGCTGCTCGGACTGATCGACGCATCGTTTATTATCGGCCTTGGCATTGCATTGTTCTTCGCGTTTGCCAATCCGCTGCTCACGGTCATACAGTAAAGGTCGCACGCCCCCGTAAGGCAAACTCATGAACATCAATTTGACGTTATTCGCGCAAGCGATCTCGTTTGCGGCGTTCATCTGGTTCACGTCCAAATTCATCTGGCCGTGGCTGATGGAGAAGATCGAAGAGCGCCAGAAACAAATCGCCGATGGCCTCGCTGCCGGCGAAAAAGGCCGGCAGGAACTCGAACTTTCCGGCAAGCGCGCCAGCGCGGAGCTGGCCAAGGCGCGCGAGCGCGCGCAGGAAATCGTCGCCCTTGCCGAGAAGCGCGCAGCGCAGATGGTGGAGGAAGCCAAGGGCGTCGCGCGCGAGGAAGGCAATCGCGAGAAAGGCGCCGCCAAGGCCGAGATCGAGCAAGAAGTCGCACGCGCGCGCGAAACGCTGCGCGAGCAGGTCGCCGCGCTCGTGGTGGCAGGTGCCGAGAAAATCCTGCGCCGCGAGGTCAATGCGCAGGCGCACGCCGAACTTCTCAATCAGCTGAAGCGGGAAATCTAGGCGCTATGGCTGACGTCGCCACTATCGCGCGGCCATATGCCGAGGCGGTATTCGAGCTCGCAGATACAGCGCACACGCTGTCGGAGTGGTCGCAGTTGCTTGCGACCATGGCCCAAGTGGCCTCGCATCCGGACATGCAGGCGTGCATCAGCAATCCCAATCTGACCTCCGAACAGCTCTACGCGCTGTTTGTCTCGCTGTGCCGCGAGAAGCTGAACGCAAGCGCGCAGAATTTCGTGCGCGTGCTGATCGAAAACGACAGGTTATCACTGCTGCCGCAGATCCGTGACGCGTACGAAACGCTCAAAAATGACCGCGAAGGCGTAATCGACGCCGAAATCGCCTCGGCTTTTCCGCTCGACGACGCGCAGCTCGCAGGGCTAGTCGCCGATCTTGAGAAGCGCTTCAAGCGCAGGGTCAATCCGCACCTGAGCATCGATCAGGAGCTGATTGGAGGCGTGCGCATTGCGGTTCGCGATGAAGTCATCGACGGCTCGGTACGAGGCAAGCTCGCCGCCATGTCCGCCGGTCTGCTCAAGGCGTGACCGGGCGCCTAGGAATTCGATCACGATGCGGAAGGGAGCGCCCTTCCTGGTTATTCAAGGAGCAACAATGCAACAGCTTAATCCATCTGAAATCAGCGAACTGATCCGCAGCAAGATCCAGAATCTCACACTGGCGGCGGATGTTCGCACCCAAGGCACCGTCGTGACTGTCACCGACGGCATTTGCCGCATCCACGGCCTTTCCGACGCAATGGCGGGCGAAATGTTGGAATTTCCAAACAATACTTTTGGCCTGGCGCTCAATCTCGAGCGCGATTCCGTGGGCGCGGTGGTGCTGGGCGCCTACGAGCATATCTCGGAAGGCGACACAGTCAAGTGTACGGGGCGCATTCTGGACGTTCCAGTCGGCCCCGAATTGATCGGGCGCGTAGTGAATTCGTTGGGTCAGCCGATCGATGGCAAAGGGCCCGTCAACGCCAAACTGACCGACGTAATCGAGAAAGTTGCGCCCGGAGTGATCGCACGCAAGTCGGTATCACAACCGGTGCAGACCGGCCTTAAATCGATCGACTCGATGGTGCCTATCGGGCGCGGCCAGCGCGAACTGATCATCGGCGACCGCCAGACCGGCAAGACCGCCGTCGCGATCGATACCATCATCAATCAGAAAGGCAAGGACCTCATCTGCATCTATGTCGCGATAGGCCAGAAGGCGTCTTCGGTCGTGAACGTCGTGCGCAAACTCGAAGAGCATGGCGCCATGGCGTACACCATCGTGGTCGCGGCCACGGCCTCGGAGTCCGCGGCGATGCAGTACATTGCGCCTTACTCAGGCTGCACCATGGGTGAGTACTTCCGCGATCGCGGCCAGGACGCATTGATTATCTATGACGACCTGACCAAGCAAGCGTGGGCTTATCGCCAGGTTTCGCTGCTGCTGCGCCGGCCGCCGGGACGCGAAGCTTATCCCGGTGACGTTTTCTATTTGCACAGCCGGCTGCTCGAGCGCGCCGCGCGCGTCAACGAAGAGTACGTCGATCAGTTCACCAAGGGAAAAGTAAAAGGCAAGACCGGCTCCTTGACTGCGCTGCCGATAATCGAAACTCAGGCGGGTGACGTAACGGCATTCGTGCCAACCAACGTGATTTCAATTACCGACGGCCAGATATTTCTTGAAACCGATCTGTTCAACGCGGGCATCCGGCCTGCGATCAACGCCGGAATTTCGGTGTCACGCGTCGGCGGCGCCGCGCAGACCAAGGTGATCAAGAAGCTCGGCGGCGGCGTGCGTCTCGCGCTCGCGCAATATCGCGAGCTCGCCGCATTCGCGCAGTTTGCGTCCGACCTTGACGAAGCCACGCGCAAGCAGCTTGAACGCGGCCGGATGGTGACCGAGTTGATGAAGCAGCCGCAGTACGAACCGCTGCAGGTGTGGGAGATGGCGCTTACGCTATTCGCCGTGAATAACGGCTATTTCGACGATGTCGACGTCAAAAAAGCGCTCGCCGCCGAGCGCGCGATGCGCGCACATATCAAGAGCAAATTCGGTGAGCTTATCGGCCGCATCGAGGACACCAAGGACTTGAACAAGGACGACGAGGATAAATTGCACGCGGCCGTCAAAGACTTCAAGCAGAACGCGACCTATTAACAATCATAAATTATCACTCTGAACAGCGGGATAGTTGCAGACTCGCGAACGGGCGGCGCGGGCGCCGCTCAAAGCCGGCGTAACAGCAAAACGAGACGGAACCACAGACATGCCAGGCAGCAAAGAAATTCGAACCAAGATCAGGAGCGTGCAAAACACGCGCAAGATCACGAAGGCGATGGAGATGGTCGCGGCCTCGAAGATGAAAAAGGCGCAGGAGCGCATGCGCGCCGCGCGTCCCTATGGCGAAAAGATCCGCAATGTCGCCGCGCACTTGAGCCACGCCAACCCCGAGTACCGGCATCCGTTTCTGGTTGCGCGCGACACAGTGCAGCGTATCGGCATCATTGTCATTACCACCGACAAGGGCCTGTGCGGAGGCCTTAACACCAACGTGCTGCGGCTGGCGCTTGCCAAGATGAAGGAATGGGAAGCGCAGGGCGAGCAGTTCGATATCTGCGCTTTCGGCAACAAAGGACTGGGATTCATGCAGCGCATGGGCGGCAACATCGTCTCCCACGTCGTCGGCCTCGGCGACAAGCCGCACATGGACAAGTTGATCGGCGCCATCAAGGTCATGCTCGACGGTTACATGCAAGACCGTTTTGACCGGGTGATGCTGTTCTACACCAAGTTCATTAACACCATGAAGCAGGAAGCGGTCATGGAGCAGTTATTGCCGCTCTCGGGAGAGGCGCTCGGAGTGCCGGTCGGCGCATGGGATTACATCTACGAACCGGAAGCGAAGACCGTGCTCGACCAGATACTCATGCGCTACGTCGAGACGCTCGTTTACCAGGCGGCATCCGAGAACATGGCCTCAGAACAAAGCGCGCGCATGGTTGCGATGAAAGCGGCCTCGGACAACGCCGGCAACGTGATCGACGAATTGACGCTGATCTACAACAAAACCCGCCAGGCCTCGATCACCAAGGAACTTTCGGAGATCGTCGGCGGCGCGGCGGCAGTATGACGCGCCGCGGACCAAAACTTCCAGAAGCGGCGGCGGTATGACGCTTGCCCAGCATAAATTTATCGGAGACATGAATTCATGAGCACCAGTGAGATCAGTCAAGGTGTGACTGCGACGACAGACGACAAGGTCAATCGCGAAGCCCGGAAAAAAATGACTAAAGAAGGCCAGGACTCCGACCCTCGTACCAGCGGCACGATCGTGCAGTGCATCGGCGCGGTGATCGACGTCGAATTCCCGCGCGACGAAATGCCGAAAATCTATGATGCGCTCAAGATGGACGACATCGGATTGACGCTGGAAGTTGAGCAGCAGCTCGGCGACGGCATCGTGCGCACCATCGCGCTCGGGTCCTCCGACGGCCTGCGCCGCGGCATGAAAGTGGTAAACACCCACGCGCCGATCTCGGTGCCGGTGGGCCCCAAAACGCTCGGACGCATCATGGACGTGCTCGGACGCCCGATCGACGAGCAGGGTCCGATCGGCGCCGAAAAAACCGCCTCAATCCACCGCACTGCGCCGAAGTATGAGGAACTTTCCCCCAGCCAAGATCTTCTGGAAACTGGAATCAAAGTGATCGACTTGGTATGCCCGTTCGCAAAAGGCGGCAAGGTGGGTCTGTTCGGCGGTGCCGGCGTCGGTAAAACCGTGAACATGATGGAACTGATCAACAATATCGCCAAGAAGCACAGCGGGCTGTCGGTTTTCGCGGGCGTGGGCGAGCGCACCCGCGAGGGCAACGACTTTTACCACGAGATGAAGGATGGCGGCGTTCTGGACAAAGTGGCGCTCGTGTACGGCCAGATGAATGAGCCGCCGGGCAATCGCCTGCGCGTGGCGCTGACCGGCCTCACCATGGCCGAGTTTTTCCGCGACGAAGGCCGCGATGTGTTGTTCTTCGTCGACAACATCTACCGCTTCACGCTGGCCGGAACCGAAGTCTCGGCGCTGCTCGGCCGCATGCCGTCTGCCGTGGGCTATCAGCCGACACTCGCCGAGGAAATGGGCCGGTTGCAGGAACGCATTACATCGACCAAGATCGGGTCCATCACTTCGATTCAGGCGGTGTACGTACCCGCAGACGACCTGACCGATCCATCGCCCGCGACCACCTTCGGCCACCTCGATTCGACCGTGGTGCTGTCACGCGATATCGCGTCGCTTGGTATTTATCCCGCGGTCGATCCGCTCGACTCGACCTCGCGCCAGATGGACCCGCACGTCGTCGGCGAAGAGCACTACACCACGGCGCGCGCCGTGCAGCAGACGTTGCAGCGCTATAAGGAATTGCGCGACATCATTGCGATTCTCGGCATGGACGAACTATCGCCCGAGGACAAGCTCGCAGTGGCGCGCGCGCGCAAGATCCAGCGTTTTCTGTCGCAGCCGTTTGACGTGGCCAAGAACTTCACCGGACAGGACGGCAAATACGTGTCGCTGAAGGACACCATCAAGGGCTTTAAGGGCATCGTCAACGGTGACTACGACAGCCTGCCCGAGCAGGCATTCTATATGGTCGGCCCCATCGAAGAGGCGGTCGAGAAAGCCAAGACGCTTCAGTAGGCGCACGCCATGCCGAACACCATACACGTCGACGTTGTCAGCGCTGAAGAGTCGATCTTTTCCGGCGAGGCGGAGTTCGTCGTGCTGCCGGGCGAGCTGGGCGAGCTGGGCATTTATCCGCGGCACACGCCGCTCATCACGCGCATCAAACCTGGCTCGGTGCGCATCAAGTTGCCAGGCCAGACTGAAGAGGAGCTCGTGTTCGTCGCCGGCGGCGTGCTCGAAGTGCAGCCGGGCGTGGTTACGGTGCTCGCCGACACGGCGATTCGCGGTCACGATCTCGACGAGGCCAAGGCACTCGAAGCGCAGCAGCGCGCGCGCGATGCGGCGCAGAACCGGGGCTCACAGATGGACTACGCCAAAGCGATAGCTGAGCTCGCCGAAGCGTCGGCGCAGTTGGCGGCGATTCGCAAGCTGAGAAAGAGGTAGCCGTAAAGACGTGCACTTTATAGCGGCTGGCTTATCTTCGCGAGCTCGAATGCACGCACGCTTCGTTCAAGTCACGACAAATCTGGAGCCAGCTCGGGAATTTTGATCCGCGCAGCGCTGGCGCCGGCAGACTGGATTCAACGTCGCTTATGAATTGGCCAAGCCGTCGGTGACCGACCCCAAATCCAGCTACGATTTGCTTGTCATCGGTGGCGGCATCAATGGCGCGGGCATCGCGCGCGACGCCGCGGGCCGCGGTCTCAAGGTGCTGCTGGCCGAAAAAGGCGACCTCGCGGCCGCGACCTCTTCGTCGAGCAGCAAATTGATCCACGGCGGCTTGCGTTATCTCGAGCATTACGAGTTCCGCCTGGTCGCCGAGGCGCTCGCCGAGCGCGAGGTGCTGCTCAGAATCGCGCCGCATCTGGTCGTGCCGCTCGCATTCGTGATGCCGCATGTGTCGGAGCTGCGGCCGCGCTGGATGATACGCGCCGGCCTTTTCCTGTATGACCACCTGGGGCGCCGCACCCGTCTGCCGGGTTCGCGCAGAGTCGATCTGCGCGTGCCACCCTACAACTCGGGACTCAAGCCAACGCTCACCGACGGTTTCGTCTATTCGGATTGCCGTGTCGACGATGCGCGGCTGGTGCTAGCCAACGCGCTCTCGGCGCGCGAACTGGGCGCAGACGTTCTGACCCGCACCGAATGCGTGACGGCAAAGCGTGTCGATTCAGGCTGGCAGGCATTATTGCGCACGGCGAAATCCGAACAGACCGCGTTTGCGCGCGGCATCGTCAATGCCGCCGGCCCGTGGGTGAAGCAGGTCTTGAACGACCGCCTGCACCAACCAAGCCGCGACAACGTCAAGCTCGTCAAAGGCAGTCACATCGTGGTGCCGAAATTGTACGAAGCCTCACACGCATTCATTCTGCAGAACGACGACCGGCGCGTGGTTTTCATGATTCCGTACGAGACTCAGTACACGCTGATCGGCACCACGGATGTCACGCCGGACGGCGGGTCTTCGGTCCCACGCGCGAGTGTCGAAGAAATCGACTACCTGTGCCGTGCAGTGAATCGCTATCTGGCGGTGCCGCTCGCGCCGCGCGACGTGGCGTGGAGCTACGCCGGCATCCGCCCCCTCTACGACGACGG
>Ga0070681_10007239_pt1 | contig 10827 bp, 6 predicted proteins | sample KBSC83BmetaG_FD_65650 | JGI IMG/M metagenome (GOLD analysis project Ga0070681, IMG submission 65650) | Corn rhizosphere microbial communities from Kellogg Biological Station, Michigan, USA - KBS C8-3B metaG | ecosystem: Host-associated > Plants > Roots > Rhizosphere | place: USA: Michigan...
GGATCCAGGCCATCAAGAACGGCGCCGGCAGCACCTGGCAGCTGTACGTGACGTATGCCATGCAGCAGGGGCCCGACAACGAGGACGATGCGCCCGGCGCTGGCCTCGGCATCATCGACATTTACGACCCGACGGGTACCTTTGTGAAGCGCCTGGTTTCTCCGGGTGGCGCACTGAATGCCCCCTGGGGATTGGCGCTGGCCCCGGCGAATCTCGGTACGCTGAGCAACGCTCTGCTGGTCGGAAATTTCGGTGACGGCAAGATCAACGGCTACGACCCGACGAGCGGGCAGTGGATCGGCGCGATCATCGATTCCACCGGCGCGGCGTTCGTATCACCCGGGTTGTGGGGCATCGCGTTCGGCAATGGCGCCGCCAATCAGCCGACCAACACGTTGTTCTATGCGGCTGGACCGAACGACGAGGCGAACGGCGTCTACGGCCGCATCGACCTCGGCGCACCGCCGACACTGAATGCGCCGCCCGTGGTCACGCTGACCGTTCCCGCCGCCACGCTGACAGGCACCGTGACACTTTCGGCGACTGCGCAGGACCCCATTGCGATCGCGAAGATCCAGTTCTTCAACAATACCAACACCCTGATCGGGACGGCCACGACGGCGCCGTACTCCGTGCAGTGGGATACGACAACGGTCGCCAACGGGGCGGTGTCGATCACCGCCGTCGCAACCGACAACGATGGCGCGGTCGGCACCTCGACGGCCACCGCCGCTACCGTCAATAACTGAGAAAGGCGGCTACTTGTATTGCAGATGCTCGCTGAAGAATGGCAACACTTTCGTCGCCAGGCGCTCGTCGATCGCACTGATGTGGTCGCCCGGGTAGATCTCGAAGGTGTGGGCCAAGCCATAGCCGGTCAGTATCTGATCCAGCGTACGGATCGTATTCGCGATGCCGACGTCCCGATCCCCGGCGTCGAAGGCGATCGCGGCATAGGTCTTGAGTGTGGGCAGATACTGATCGACCATGGCGAGCGGCGCATTCGCCGCCCACTCGGCGATGACCTGCGGTACCGCCTTGCCATCGGCCATGGGCAGGTCGAAATACCGGGGCGGGTTACGCGGGTTGGGTGACCAGGCCGCGGCCGAAGCGAGCATCGCCTGGGTCCCGAAGTCGCTGGCGGCCAACTCCTCCGCGGTCGCCACTTTCGCGGCCCGCTCCATCGTCCGGGCGTCGGGCTCGATGTTGGCTCCCAGACAGCACGGGCTCATGGCGTACAGGGTGGAGAAGACGCCCGGAGCCTTCATTCCGAGGCGGAGCGTGCCGTAACCGCCCATGGAATGTCCGGCCAGCCCGCGACTCTCGGGCTTGGCCAGGGTGCGGTAGTGTTTGTCGATGTAGCTCACCAGATCGTGCGCCAGGAATGCCTCCCAGTCTCCGGTCGTCGGTGAGTTCGAATACATGCTGCCTGCGTACTTCGTGTAAGCGTTCGGCATCACGACGATCAGCTCACGCGCACCCTTGCCGTACGCCCGATCGACGGCGCCTTGGACGTTCACGAAATGAGAGCCGTTCAGTCCGAACCAGTGAGCGTCCGAATCCGTGAAGCCGTGCAGCAGATAAAGCACCGGGTAGCGGCGCCGCGGCTCTCTCGCATAGCTCGGCGGGAGGTAGACCGACACCATCCGGTCCGGCGAATCCCCTTCCAGGTTTCCGACCAGGGCATTTCCATGCACCGTGACGCGTTCAAATTTCCCGGCGGAGGCCGGCGGAGGCGTGTGCACATTCTCCGAGGCTAGCGGGGGACGCGGGCCCGGTCCCTGCGTGCGTTTCAGCAGTGCCCGAACCGGCGCCGCCTCGTGTCCGATGATCCGTATGGGCAGCAGAATCAAGTCATAGTCGCCCGCCGGCACCTCCCGCAACGACAGCCCCTCGATCACGGGAATGTTCTTGCCCAGAAGAATCCGGTGGGTCTGCGGCTCGCTGAACCCGAAGCGCTCGATCGACAGGTAGTCGATGCCGACGAGCTCGACTCCGGCATCGGCAAGCAGCTGCGCGGCATCGGGGGCAAGGTAGGTGAAGTCGGGGTGAAAAGTGGGGTCGGTCATCCAGCCGTTGCGGCTGTTGCGCGTGCGGAAGAAGATGCGCTTGGCGCCGCGCCAGTCGTGTTTGTTGAGCTCGGCAGCATCGATCGCGAGCGCCTGCGGAGAGCAATCGACGATGCGCACCGGCCCGATGAAGCGTTCCAAAGGAATCCGGTCCAGCGAAGCGCCGCCTTTGACGAAGTGCATCGGCGCATCGATGTGGGTGCCCGTATGCGCTCCGAAAGAGAAGGCGGACAGCGTCACCTGCGCGCCGTGGTCGATCTCCTGGAGGAAGTCGAGCTTCAGGGGCGCATTGCCCGGATAGACCGGCGTGGTCCGCGGATCGATCGGAGCGCTGATGTCGATCCAGCCGTCCCCGGCATTCGTCGGAGGCTGCGCCACCGCCAGACCGCCTCCGCCCAGGTCCACGCCCAGGCCCAACGCAAGCACCCAAGGTACGAGCCAACGCTTCACGGAGTTCTCCTTCGATCGAAAGGCCCCTGCTGGGGCACCCCCCCTGCGGGGGCACAAGACTACTGCCCCGTTCTGAACTGCGTCCACAGGCGGGTGCGCGCGCGCACGTACTGCGGACTCTTGGCGAGCTCCGGGATCAAGCGTGCCGCGACTTCGCCCTTGGGAAAGATAGCCGCATTCCTGAGCTCCGGGCGCACGCGGGCCTGCGCCGCCAGGTTGCCGTTGGGAAAGCGGATCGAGTTACTATTCTGCGCCGCCACGGCCGCCTCCAGCAGGAAATCGATGAAGCGGTGTGCGTTCGCGGGATGCGGTGCGTCCGCCGGAATGGCTGCGACATCGAACCACATGACAGCCCCCTCGCGCGGAATCGAGTAACGGACGGTCCGCCCGTTGCCTGCGATCCGAACGCGCTCCTGGGCCTGCATCGCGTCCCCGTTGCTGGCGATGATCAGGCACAGCTCCCCCGAAGCCAGATCGTCGACCAGCGAGCCCGTAGTGATCTTGCGAATGGAGCTGCGCACGGCCAGCAGCGCGGCGCCGGCACGCTCGAGGGTCTTGGGATCTTCACTATTGGGCTGCTCGCCCAGCCACGCCAGCACGCTCGGGACGATGACGTTGGGAGCCTCGTACAGCCCGATGCCGCAGTCGGAGAAATGCGCGGCAACCTTCGGATCGAACAGCATCGCCCAGCTATCGACAGGGGCATCCGGCATGCGCGCCAGAATCTTCTGCGCATCGTAGGCGAAGCCGGTGATCCCCCAGGTGTACACGACGGCATGCGCATTCCCGGGATCCTGCGCCGCGAGTCGCCGCATGATGTCGGGATCCAGGTTGGCGAGGTTCGGTAACCGCGAGCGCTCGAGCGTGCGGAACACCCCCGCCGGGATCAGCGAATTGAGGTACGCGCCCGAAGGAAAGACGACATCGTAACCGGAGTGACCGGCGAGCAGGCGCGTCGCCAGCGTCTCCACCGAGTCGAAGACGTTGTAGTGGACAGCGATGCCGGACTTGGCCTCGAACTCCCGCACGACCCCGGGATCGATGTAGTCGTACCAGTTGTAGACGTTGAGGACCCGCTCCTCTGCTGCGTCCCTATGCGACTGTCCGCAGCTTGCCAGCAGCACCAGTGAGAGCAGCGCCGCGCAGGTGCGCAATCGTCAGCGCTCCGGCAGCGGCGCCACAGCGGGACTGCGGTGGCCCAGAGCGTCCACCGAGCGCACTCCAAAGATAACATTATCCTTGGAGACCGGGAGCGTCGCGCCCGGCTGCGTCACCTCTACGGAACGCTGCCACTGAGGAGCTCCCAGCTGTCTCCAGACCACCTCATAGCGCGCACCCGCGGCACCTTGCCACTGCAGGGTGGAGTCGTTGCCCAGCGTGTTGGTCAGGATGCGCACGTTCGTCGGCCCAGCGGGCGCGCTCGCTAGTGTGGCCAGTGTGGCCGCATTGAGCGCCGCAACGTGCGAGACATACTGGAAGTCGACGAACTTCAACAGGTCGCCGTACTCGACTCCGTTCTCCGTCCGAGGTGTCTGGTGCTGGTGATTGTAGTCCTCGCGCCATTCGGTAAAGCGCACAGCAGCGATTCCCAACTCGTTGAAGGGCGTATGGTCTCCTCCCCTCAGAAAGCGGTCTTTGCGGAACTCCAGGACGGCAGCGACACCGGGATATGTCTCACCGACATCCGCTACGGCACGCGCCAGCTCGCGAGAGGGCGAATCGCTCTCGTAGCCGAGCGACACGATGAGCTTGGTCTGCTCCGGCGTCGCGGCCGCCGGAGTTCCTTCGGAAAACACCCGCACCGCAGACTTGTCCTGCCGGCGGTCACCCGGTGTGGTGTTGCCGCCGACGATATCGTTATCCAGCACGGCCTCCACCTGCCATCCCAGCTCCTGGGTCAGCTTGGCCAGATGCCGACTCCCATTCAGTCCCTGCTCTTCACCGGCCACCGTGACGAAGACGATGGTCGCCGGCGGCTTGAGGGTCGAGAGCACTCGCGCGCACTCCAGGCTCACGGCGACTCCTGAAGCGTCATCGTTAGCTCCCGGTGCGTCCGCGTGCGAATCGAGCACATCCGAGGCGCGCGAATCGTAGTGTCCGGTCACCAGGTAGACGCGCCTGGCCTGCGCGGGATCCGAGCCATGCAGGATGGCATAGAGATTGGTAATCGGCGTCGGCCGTGGAATCCGTTGTTGAACGGACTCCGTAAAGGTATCGCGCTTGATCTCCAGACAGCCGTGGCAGTCTGCCGAATAGCGCTCGAACTCCGCGTCGATCCACGCCGCGGCCGCATTGATGCCCCGATCTTTGGGCAGATCGTTGTCCAGGCTGGAAAGCGTATTGCGAGTTCTGAAACTCACGAGCGTCTCGATGGTGTGCCGGATGCGCTCCGGCGAGATCTGTCGCAGCGCCTGTGCGATGGCGGGATCGGCCGAGGCCTTGTGTACGGCTTCGCCGTACGATTGCAGGTCCCGCACCGGTGGCGCGGCAGCGCCGACGCCGATCGCGGCCAGCGCAATCCAGCTCGTTGCGCGAACGAGCCTAGCGATGCGGGATATCGACATAACTGTCTCCATACCAGCGGATCCGGATGGGGACCTTGCCATCGGCGATGGACTCGGCACTCACATCGCCTCCGGTACCGTAGTTGATTTCCTGATCGGGGCGCTTGTTGACTCCGATCACGACGACGAGGCGGCTGCCGGTGTCCAGCCTGCGACTCGTCAGCCGCTCACTGTGGAAGGTGAGCTGTTGCCGCTCGCCTGCCTTCAGCAGATGCCGGTTGACGCGATCGCGGACGTAGCTTGCGCGGAACTCGTAAGGCGGATCGAACAGCTGGATGTAATCCCCGCTGGGCAGCAGCTCGTAGAACGTGATGTTGAGGTCGACGTCCTGCTTGTTGACGGTGAAGTCGAGGTTGCCGGACACCTGGCCGCTGAGCTCCAGCGGACGGCGCAGCGGCTCCGTGATGAACGTAACGCCATTGTGACTCTGCGGATCGCGGTTGATGAGGTTGGCCGGAGGCGTCCAGCCTGCATCGCCACGATCGGTGAGGCTCACCGTCTGCCGGATGAATGCCGTGCTCGAGCCCTTGCGAGCGGCGAGCAGATGCCCGTCCCCTGCCAGCTTCGGATCCAGGTAGAACCGCAGCGCGCCTCGGGACATAGCCTCGAGCGAGCCTACGTGGCGCCACTCATTCGCGCCCATGACCTCGAAGTTGACGCGGCTGCGCAGCATGTCGGGGCGGCTCCCTCCCTTGAGCACGTGATCGAACCACTGGTATTGCAATTCGCGCAGCTCGATCAACGCGGCCGCATCCACCTGCATTGCGCGCAAGGTAGCCGCAGGAGCGCGCTCCATGACGTCATCGTCGTACGGCCCGATCAACAGCGTCTGGTTCGCATGGCTGTTGAAGCGATGATGCTGAGTGAAGTAGTACAAGGCGCCGACTTCGGCCTTCGCATAGTAGCCGGCGATCGTCAGCACCGGGATGTTGACGCGGGCGAGCTCGTTCCGGTACGGAATCATCTTCTGCCAGTACAGATCGTAGCTGGGATGATTGAGCCAACGCGTGAACGGATGACTCGGCTTGCCGTGGATCTGCCCCAACTCGCGGTACGGCCGGCCGCTGGTGTACCAGGTCTGGTCGAGCTTGCGCCACTCGTCGGTCGGTCCTTTGTCGTCCGAGGTCTTGCTCTCGGCGACCGAGATCGCCCAGCGGTACGCGGAATTACGCGGAATGCTGCCTGCCATCGGAACGTCGATGCCGGGCGCGGTCGGGGCCGACGTCGCGATGGCCTTCAGCGCTGGCGGGAGGCGCTTGGCAGCCGCCCATGCTGCAAAGGACGCGTAGCCCGAGCCGTACATGCCGACTTTGCCGTCGCTCCAGGGCTGCTGCGCGATCCAGTCGATGACTGCACGAACATCCTCGCCGTCGTGCTCGAAAGGAACGATCTCGGCACTGCTTTGCCCTTTGCCCCGAGCGTAGGCGATCACTCCCACGTAGCCGTGCGCGGCACATTCCCTGGCAAAGCTCGGCGCATCGACCCGGATGCTGAACTCGAGCAGCGTGGGCAGCGGATCCGTGTCGCCCTTCGGCCGCATCATCCTGGCGGACAGCATGACGCCATCGGGTGTCTTGATCTGGATGTTGTCGTCGCTGACGTAGCGCTGACGGTCGTTCTCGGCGTCCAGCGCCACAACCAGCGGCGCGAAGCTGCGATAAGCCTCGAACGACAGATACATCCCGACGAGATCGACAGCATCGGCTAGCGTCACGCTGCCCTTGGCACGCCGTTGATCGAAGGCCTTCTGCAGGGCCTCCTGGAATCCCGACACGGGAAGCTCGAGCCAGCCGCTGAGCGCATAGGCATCCAGGTCGCTCAGTTTCGGAACGACCGCCCGGTAGGTCAGCGTGTAGGCCTGACTGAAAGCCACGTGATCGGCCGTCTCGATCGCCTTCGCCTGGGCGTAGAGGTCATAGATCATCGCCTTGCTGACGGGGCGCCCCGCGTCGGCCTTCCTGCGCCGGTCGCGCAGGGACTGGCGGGCTTGCCAGGCCCCCTGATAGTTGCCGTCCACCAGCTGCAGCGCCGACAGGTTCGTCAGGTAACGGTCCGTGTCGGGCTCCTGATAGACGGGCAGGATGCGTGAGACCAGATCGCGCATCACCGCAGGGGTCGTCGGATCGTTGACGTTGGCCGGCGGATGAAAATCGAGGTTCTGACCGAGCGCCCACGACTGCCACAGCATCAGAACCCAGAACGAGACTCTCGTGAGGGGGGACCGAGGCATCTTCATCGGCGATCGATCACCGCGACGTCGGCCGCAGCTTTCTTGCCGTGCGCGTGAACCGGCGCCAGGGATGCCTTCGCCAGATGGAGCGTGCGCGTAAACAGCGCATCGTGCAGCTGCCCGGCCCGCCCGATGTGGATCACGGTGGTACTCCCGAGATCGCTGTTAAAAACCTCGATCACGCGCTCCAGCGACTCGTCATCGAGCGAGCCCAGCGTGTCGTCGATCAGCACCCACGGGGGCTTCTGCAACACCATCCGGGCGAAGGCGAGTCCGAGCTGCTCGTCCTGGCTCAATTCCCGATCCCAGCGACGCGTGTTGTCGAGCATCGGGACCAGCCGGTCCAGGCCCAGTCGGACCAGGGCCGCGGCGAAATCGCGATCCTGGAAGCTGTCGACTTTCATCGGATACGCGACAACTTCGCGCAGCGTGCCTCGTGGCAGATAGGGCGTGCCGCGGGGGAGGAAAAAGATCCGCTCATCCTTCGGCCGGGTCACCTTGCCCGTGCCCCAGGGCCACAACCCGGCCAGAGCCCGGAACAACAAGGTCTTGCTGGTGCCCGGCGCGCCCATGATGAGCAGGCGGTCTCCGGACCGTACCACGACCTTTTTTTCTTTCAGCACGTCGCGGCCACCGGGAGAGATGACCTCCAGATCCTCGATCGTCATGGTATCCGGCTCGCCCTCCGCGTAGGCGATGCGACTCTCGTAATCGTTCATCACGTCTGCCCCGGAGAGAGCGTAGCGGAAGCCGGCGACGCGCACCAACGTCGCGCGCCAGTCGGCTATTACGCTGAATTCGTCCACGAACCATCGCAAGGAGGACTGGGCTTGAGTAAAGGCGGCGGCCGCCATCATCAGTCCACCGAAGGAGATCTTGCCCGAGAAATACAACGGCGCCGCGACCAGCGTCGGCGCAACGTTGGTGATCCAGCCAAAGCCCGCGGTGACCCAGGTGAGATTGGTCAAACCGAGCACGAGGCGGCGCGTGGCCGCCAGCACGTTGCCGAGATGCAACTCCACACGACGCTTCTCGTCCGCTTCGCCACCGGCGAGCGAGATATCGTCCAGGTGCTCGTTGATGCGCACCAGCGAGAAACGCAGATCCGCCTCGCGCGCATAACGCTCTGCGTTGCGCTCGACGAGCGAATGTCCGACCCACCAGCTCAGGAGCGAGCCGATGCCTGCATAGGCGATCGCGGCCCACAGCATGAATCCCGGGACCGCGTAGTCGACATCCCCGATGCGGAACGAGAAATCGTTGGACAGCCGCCACAGCACTCCGGCGAACATCCCGAACAGCATCGTCGCCTGCACCAGGCCGGTGCCCAGGTCGGCGGTGAGGTCGCACAGCTTGCGCGCATCCTCGTGCATGCGCTGATCCGGATTGACTCCCATCGGACCGCCCGCGTTGGCGAGCCAGAAAGCGCGGCGCGGCAGCATCCACAGCTTCAGGAGGTCCCCGACCAGGCCTTCGCGCAGCTTGATCTTCAGGGTCTCGACGAACCAGCGCTGGATCACGTTGAGGATCAGCAACGCTCCCGCGAGCCCGAAGAACACGCTCAGCTGGATCAGAAAATCGTGCAGATCGCGGCGCGAGAGCGCATCGTAGAACGGCTTGTTCCAACCGTTGAGGCGAATCTGACTGTAGGCGGTGGCGACCAGGACCAGGAACACCGCAATCGAGAACATCAGCAGCGTGCCGCCCACGTGCGAGCCCATCACCGCGCGCCGCATCTGCCCGAGCTGGCGCAGGAAGCCGAGCGGCGCGGCCTCTTCAACCTCCGGCTCGTTGTCGGGCTCTGGCGGGCGCTTCTTCATTGGCGGACCGCGGCGCGCCGGGCGGCGACGCAGGAAATGAACGCTGCATAGCTCCACGCCAGGTGCTTGGCCGACGTCTGTTCTCCTGTGCGCTGGTCGAACTGCTCGGACATGTCGCCGCTCGCAGGCGTGTACGTGCGCACGGTCGCCATGTAGGCGTCGCCGCGTCGCACCCAATCGCTCGCAGACTCGCTCGCCACGGCCGCCCGGTAGCAGAACTCGGCGGCACCCAGAGTGGAGAAGTAGTACGCACCGCCCGAGTAGTAGACGTCCCCCTGATACCGGCCCATCGCAGGGCCGGTGCCGGCAGGACGCCCCTGGTTGATGGGATAGGCGGCATCGAACAGGCCTTCGAGTCGCGCCAGAGTCGCATGCATGCGCGGGTCGCGCACCGTGTGCGTTTTGCCCGCCCCTCCCGCGTGAATAGCCGCGAGAATCACTGCGATATCCAACTCCTTCGTCGAGCGCTCGCCCGAGGACAGGATGCGTGAGCGATAGTGCCCCTCCTCGGCCCGCCAGAATCCATCCAGCGTGCGGCGAATCTCAACCGCTTCCGTGCGATAGATATGTGCCTCGCGCTCATTGCCCGAGGACGCAAGCCAATCCGCTCCCTCTTCCAACGCCGCCGCCGTCACGCACAGCGTGTAGTAGTGGAGGCCGTTGTCCTCCTCCCATATGTCGAAACAAGGCTGGCGTGCCCTGGCGAACGCAAACTGCAGGTCCGCTTGCAGCAACATCGCCGCCTCGCCAGCAACTGTGGGGTCCACCGAGACGGTGTGCATCCATCGGAGCACCGCCAATGCGCGCAGCGCCGGCCCGTCGTGTTGGGGACGCGCCCAACGTGAGATGTCGATAGTGCCGTCGGCGTTGACGCGCGTATCCGCGGCGACGGCATCACCGCGAACTGTCGTCAGATCGCCGTCGTCACGTACAAACTTCGCGAAGTCTGAGGCGATGATGGCACGCCAGGACGGCTTCGCGACCAACGTGCGTCCGTCCAGACTGCGCAACTCGAGTCCGAAGCGGATGAAATCGGCAAAGTGACCCGGCGCCTCCGCCGCGAGCCCGTCCTCGAACAGCAGGCGCAGCGCATCGAGCACCACCGCGGAGTCCCGATACCAGTGAAAGAAATAGTCCGGATCCGGGTCGTAGGCGGCGAGTACCGGCGAAGCGACGATCGAGCCGCGGGAAGCCCGGATGCTCTGGCCGAATCCGGGCCGCAACTTCTGCAGTCCCACCGGAGAGACGCTACGCAACATTGCCGGCCCGGCCCGGCGATACTGCTGCTCGAGCCAGTGCTCGAAGGACTCCATCAAATCCCGCCCGCCGGGCCCAGATGGGGACTGCTGAAACCGAGCCGGCGCAGGCCCGCCTGCACGTCCGGAACGCTCATGAGCAGTTTCCAGAGCAGCCCGCTGCGGAAGTTCTCCATCATGACCACGATGGGCCCCTGATCGATGGCCAGGTGCGTGGTAGCGAACCAGTCGCGCCGCTCGCAGAACGCATCGACGAACCCGAACGGGGTCCACACCCTCGACCCGTGCGCAGTCAGAAAATGGCGCACGGCGCTCAGAGATTCGGCCGGCATGTAAGGCAGACTCGATAGCGCCGCCGTCGGAGAGAGCGTGCCGTCGTCGATGTCGGGAGCGTGAGTCGAGTAGCCGTCCGGTCCGTCGCTCGAAGTGAGGCCCCAG
>Ga0070681_10007241_pt1 | contig 10826 bp, 13 predicted proteins | sample KBSC83BmetaG_FD_65650 | JGI IMG/M metagenome (GOLD analysis project Ga0070681, IMG submission 65650) | Corn rhizosphere microbial communities from Kellogg Biological Station, Michigan, USA - KBS C8-3B metaG | ecosystem: Host-associated > Plants > Roots > Rhizosphere | place: USA: Michigan...
GCCCGATCATCAAGGAACCTCCGGAACGGAGCACCAGGGCCGCTCGTGCACGGTGATCGCGGCGGGGTGGGTCAGTACCACTTGCCCCGCGCGAACCCGCCGAATGCGATGAGCCCGACGAGGGCGATGATGATCCCGAGCCAAAGACTCCAGACGATGGCCACGATGATCCCGATGATCACGATGATCCCGCCGGTGGTGATGCCGCCGATTCCGCCCCTGCCTTGCGTCGTCATGGTGTTCCCTCCGTGTGTTCGGGCATCTCGCCCCTCGCAGAAGGGGATGCCCGTCAGGCCGGAGTTCTCAAACCGTCCGCCCCTCTCGGCGGCGAGCCTCACCTCGTCGGCGAGGCTTGACGCAGCCTCCCGCTAGAGCGAATCGATCCAGCGTTCGAGGCGGCGGCCTTCGCGGAGCATGAGGTCGGGGTCGCGCAGGGTGTTGGCGAGGAGCGAGACGCCCTGATACGAGGAGATGAGGGCGACGGCCAGATCCCCGGCGTCGCGGCGGCCCATCAGGCTGAACTGGTTCTGCGCCCACCGCAACGGCGCTTCGATCAGGCGGCGCGCCGCCTGCTGCAGCTCGTCGTCACGCTTGTCGAGCTCCTGGCAGAGGCTGCCGTGTGGGCAGCCCCGCTGGGCCGCCAGGTCGCGCTGCGCGACGAACGCCCGAACCAGTGCCTTGAGCCGCGCCCGCGGCGTTCTGTGGCGTTCCAGCGAGGCGAGCATCGCCTCGATCTCGCGGACGTGGGCGTCGATCGCCGCGTCGACCAGATCGTCCTTGGTCTTGAAGTAGTAGTAGACGTTCCCGGGAGGGACGTCCGCCACCTGGGCCACTTCGGCCAGGGTCGTTCGCTCGAGGCCCTGCCGGTAGACGACCTGGCGCGCGCCCTCGACCAGTCGCCGGCGTTTGTCCTTCCCCCGGGTCTCTGAGCCAGTCATCTGACTCACAGTAGCACTTGCGCCTTTCCCCATCTCGTGGTAGTTAGTTAGTTGACTCACTCAGGAAGGGTGCGAGATGGACACGAAGCGAAGATCACCGGCGCGGGAGCCCGTGACCGGCCCCACCGAGCCGTCGTTTCTGTCGACGCGCGCCGGCGTGCTGACGCTCCTGCTGCTGTGCGCCGTGCAGTTCCTCGACGTCGTCGACGGCTCGATCGTCAACGTCGCCCTCCCCTCGATCGAGCACAGCCTCCGCTTCTCCCAACAGAATCTCCAGTGGGTCGCGACCGGGTACGTGCTCACGTACGGCGGATTCCTGCTGCTGGGCGGGCGAGCCGCCGACCTCCTGGGACGGCGCCGGATGCTGGTGGCCGGGGTCGTGGTGTTCGCGGCCTGCTCGCTCGTCGCAGGGCTCGCGCGCAGCGAGACGACGCTGATCGGCGCCCGGCTGGCCCAGGGCGTCGGGGCGGCGCTGATGGCACCGGCGGCGCTCTCGCTGGTCACCACCTCGTTCAAGGAGGGCGTCGATCGCCACAAGGCGCTCGGCATCTGGGGCGCGATCAGCGGCCTGGCGGCGGCCACCGGCGTCTTCCTCGGCGGCGTCCTCTCGCAAGGCCCCGGCTGGCGCTGGGTCTTCTTCGTCAACCTGCCGCTCTGCGCCGTCATCCTGGTCGCGGCCTTCCGGCTGCTTGACGGAGACCGGCCTCACCGCCCCCGGCGGGCGTTCGACCTGACAGGAGCGGTGCTCGCCACCGGATCCGTGCTGTTGCTCGTCTACGGCCTGATCCAGGCTCCCGATCACGGCTGGAGAAGCACCCACTCGCTGGGCGCGTTCACCGCCTCGGCATTGCTGCTCGTCGCGTTCGTCTTCAACGAGCGGCGGAGCAGAAGCCCGCTGATCCCGCTCTCGATCTTCCGCGTCCCGGGACTGGTTGCCGCCGACGTCACCCAGCTCGTCGCCTTCGCCGGGTTCTACGCGACCTTCTTCTTCCTGACCCTCTACATGCAGAACATCCTCGGCTGGTCGCCGATCGAAGCCGGCGCCGCCTACCTGCCCGTGACCGTCGGCCTGGGGATCAGCGCCTCGGTCGCGCCGCGCCTGTTCGCCAGGCTCGGGACACGCCCCGTCCTCGTCGGCGGGGCGATGGTGGCGGCCGGCGGCATCTACGCCCTCTCGCGGATCCCGCCCCAGGGCACGTACGTCGCGGACATCCTCCCAGGTCTGCTCGTCATGTCCCTCGGCCTGGGCGCGATCTTCGTCGGCGCCACCGTCGCGGCCAACGCCGGCGTACCCTCCGGCCAGGCCGGGCTCGCCGCCGGGCTCCTCAACACCTCCCTTCAGGTCGGCATCGCGGTTGGGCTCGCGGTCTTCTCGGCACTCGCGACCACCCGGACGCAACACCTCCTGACGGTGCACACGAACCCCGCCCACGCCCTCGTCGGCGGGTACGGGCTGGCGCTTCGCGCCGCCAGCATCTTCCTGGCCGCGGCAGGGCTGGTCGCGCTCGGCACCGTCAACTCGCGCGATGACACGACCCCGCTGCCGCCCACAGCCGAGGCCGCCCCGGACCCCCTCTGACCATTCCGCTCCTGAGAAAGCGAGGCATCGCCATGCCCCACGTCCTCTTCGTCTACGACCGCCCGGATTCGCTCGCCGGTGTTCCGGAGGAGACCCGTGAGGCGGTCTACCGGGAATACGAGGCCCTGGCCGAGATCCCCGGCATGATCGGCCACCGCCTGCAACCGGGGGCGCCGGCGACAAGCCTGACCGTCGCGGACGACCGCGACCGGCCGCGACTCGAACCCGTCGGGACGGACGGCCTTCGGATCATCGGCTTCTACGTCCTCGCCTCGGACGACGCGGACCGTGCCAGGGAGCTCGCCGCACGCATCCCCGCCGCCCGCATGGGCGGCGCGATCGAGATCCACCGGCTGGCCGGTGAGTAGGCGCGGGCGGCCGGACGCCGGCGAGGCTTGAGCAGGGCGGACCCCGCCAGCTGATAGAGGGCCGTCGCGGCCAGCGAGCGGCGGCCGCGGCGGCGCTCGGTACGGGCGCGAGCAGCGGGCCCACCATCACGAGCTGGAACGCTCCCCGCCCTCGCCGAGCGGGTGCGTCTCGCTCTGGCCGGGGCCGGCGACGTTTCGTTGCCAGTGGAGACGGAGTGGACGCCCGGACGTCATCGGAAAACGGGTACACCTGGGGCGGACATGCCCGTCCCAACCGCCCTCATCCTGGCCGATACCCACGTGCCCCACTTCCGGCAGGAGCTGCCGGCGAGCCTCGGGCCGTACCTGGAGGCCTGCGACGTGATCCTGCACGCGGGGGACGTCACGGATCCGGCCGTGCTCGACGAGTTCGCGGCTCACGCGCCGGTGCTGGCCGTGCGCGGGGACGGGGACGGCCCCGCCCTGGCCGTGTGGGGCGCGCCGGAGCGGCTCGCGACGCGGATCGGTGGCGTGGAGGTCGCAATGGTGCACGACTCGGGCCCGTCCCGTGGGCGGCCCGCCCGGCTTGCGCGCTGGTTCCCGGCCGCGGAGCTGATCGTGTTCGGCCACTCGCACATCCCGAGCGTCGTGCGCGACGGGCCGCGGCTGCTCGTCAATCCGGGCAGCCCGACGTGGAAGCGGCGCCAGCCGCATCCGACGGTCGCCCTCGCGCGGCTCGACCCGGGCCGCGTGTCGGCGACCCTGGTCGAGCTGGCGTAGGGCCGGTGGGGACTGTCCCCGATCGACGGGGACAGTCCCGCGCAGATCAGACCGCGAGCCACTCCTCGACCTCCGGCCAGACGCGAGCCTCCGGCGCGCACACAGAGCCTGCGATGAGTTTCCGGAGCGCCGCGGGTCTCCGTTCCTGATCCCCGTCGATCCGACGATGGAGTCGGCTCGCGTGCGAGCGCTCGACTCCCGATGGAAGGAGATCAGGTGCCTGAGCACACGATCGGAACGCGAGAGGAGTGGCAGGCGGCCCGCAACGAGCTGGCCAAGCTCGAGGCCGAGCAGGCGGAGCGGGGCGCGCAGATCACGCGCGCGCGCCGCGATCTGCCCTGGGTGCGGGTCGAGAAGGAGTACGAGTTCGACACCGAGGACGGCAAGAAGACGCTCGCCGAGCTCTTCGACGGGCGCTCACAGCTGCTCGCCTACAACATCATGTTCGGCCCGGACTACACGCACGGCGCCTGCCCCGGCTGCACCAACCTGGGCGACGGGCTCGACGGCTCGCTCGTCCACCTGAACCACCGCGATGTGACGCTGATCTGCTTCTCGCGGGCGCCGATCGAGCGGCTGACCGCGTACAAGCGGCGGATGGGCTGGCAGTTCCCGTACGTGTCGACGTACAACACCGACTTTGCATTCGACTTCGGCCTTGCATTGACCGAGGACCAGGCGCAGCAGATCCCCGAGATCACGGAGGTGATCGCGAATCCGCCCGAGTGGGTCACGGAGTGGTCGGGCCAGGTCGGCGCCGAGCTCAAGGACGGGCTGCGGGAGGCCCCGAGCTGGATCGCCTTCGCGCGCGAGGACGGGAGCGTCTATCACACCTACACGGTGATTGCGCCCGACCCGTTCGTCGCGCCGTACTACAGCTCGCTGCTCGACCGAACGCCGAAGGCCCAACCCCCCGAGCCCCGCACCTGGCGCAAGGACGAGTACCCGGACTGACCGGAAGGAGGCCAGAGATGACCGAACACGCGATCGGCACACGCCAGGAATGGCGGGCCGCCGTCGAGCAGGACTACCGCTTCCAGACCGACGACGGGACGAAGACACTCGTCGAGCTCTTCGACGGGCGACCGCAGCTGCTCGTCCACCACTTCTCGCGTACAGGCACCGGATGGGCTGGAGCTTCCCGTGGGTTTCGGCCGCGGAAGGCGACGTCAACCCCGACTTCGCCGTCTTCACCGACGAAGGCCGCAGGACCGGCACCGGCTTCAGCTTCGGCACGCCAGAACACGCCGCGGAGATCGACCTGCGGCGCGAGGAGCTCCACGGCCTCGGCGCCTTCGCGCTCGAGGGGCGGCGTGGTCCACCACACCTACACGTGCTACGACCGCGGCACCGACGCTCTGAACGCGACCTGGCAACTGCTCGACCGCACCCCCGACGGGCGCGGCAACGCCCCCGAAGGCTGGCCGCGCCCACACGACGAATACGAGTGAACGAGAGGAGTGCCATGAACCTTCCCCCGGTCGTCTCCGAGACGGAATGGCAGGCAGCGTCGGAGGCGCTCCTTGCCGAGGAAAAGGACGTCACCCGGGCACGAGACGCGCTCGCCGCCAAGCGTCGCCGGCTGCCGATGGTCCGGATCGACAAGGACTACCTCTTCGACGGGCCTCACGGCACAACCACGCTGCTCGACCTCTTCGAGGGCCGCCGGCAGCTGCTCCTCTACCACTTCATGTTCGGGCCAAACCAGGACGCGGGCTGCGACGGCTGCTCGATGTTCGTCGACCACATCGGCCACCTCGCCCACCTGCGCGCCCGCGACACGTCCTTTGCGCTCGTATCCCGCGCCCCATTTACCAAGCTCGAGGCGTACCGACGGCGGATGGGCTGGACAGTCCCGTGGTACTCGTCCTTCGAGAGCGACTTCAACGTCGCCCTCGGCGTCGGGCCGGAGACGCCCCAGCCGGACGTCTACCAAGATGGCGAGACGTTCGGCCTCAGCGCCTTCTTGCGCGACGGCCACAGCGTCTATCGCACCTACTTCACCACGCGTCGCGGCGTCGAGGCGCTCGGCAGCGTGTGGACACTCCTCGACCTGACGCCGCTCGGCCGGCAGGAGGAGTGGGAGGACTCACCCACCGACTACCCGCAGACCCCGCCCTACGAGTGGTGGCGTCGCCACGACGAGTACGAAGATGCCTAGTGCCAGGCCCGAAACGGGTACGCGTCTCCTCGAGCGTGGTCGGCGTGGCACGCACGCCGACCACCGGCTCGGCGGGGCCGCACCGGCCACGGCCCGGCTCCTTGCCCCGCTGAGGCTGGGAACGGCCCAGGGAGCGCCGCCCGGCCCTCCCCAGCACGCCGATCGCCCACCGGTATCACTTCACGTCCGCGTGATCGCCGCCCTCCATGCCCGTACACCGGCGGGGTCGAGGGTGACGTCGAAGGTCGCGGCCTCAATCGAGTCGACCCGCCACCCGCGAGCGAAGCTCGACCTGATCTCCTGTTGGCGGATGCGCCGTGGCCCCCAGTCGCCCGGTTGGCGATCGCTGAAGCACAGCATGTGATAGCGCGCCTCAGGCGCCATCACCGCCCCCAGGCTCTCGACGAACCGTGCCCGGTCATCGTCGTCGAAGACATGAAACAGCCCACTGTCGAGCACCGTGTCGAAGCGCTGATCGAGCGACGCCAGCTCAAGCGCGTTCCACACCAGAAACCGAGCGGGAAGCCCGCGATCGCGAGCCGTGGCCTTGGCGATCGCGATCGCCGCCGGAGCAGCGTCGATCCCGGTCGCATCCAACCCTCGAGCAGCTGCCATCAACGCGTGCTCGCCCGTCCCGCAGCCAACATCCAAAACCGGGCCCTTCAAGACGCCGGCGTCTGCCAACTCCAGGAACGCCGGCTGGGGACGACCGATGACCCATGGCGGAGCACCCGCATACATGGCGTCAAAACCCTCCGGGCTCCTTCGAGCCTGCGCACCAGGTGCCTGCTCGGCATCCACGACACGGATGATGCACCAACCCAGGCGCGCGTGCCGTCGGGGGCCTCGCGCCTGGTCGGCATGCCGTCCTGGTGCAGACCGTACGGTCGTGCACGCTGCGCGGTGAAAGTTCGTCGGCGCTAGGTGAGGCGGTGGTTGACCCACCAGATGGTCGTCGCGACGAGGATCAGGGAGAGGGCGAGGAAGATGCCGGCTTCGATGGCTTGGAATGTCCAGAAGCGGCTCGCGGGTTGGTAGATCGCGTATTGGAGAGCGTGGTGGTGGCGCAGGCAGGCGCTGACGCCTTGGAGGCTGCGCGGGTCGGTATAGGTGACGTTGCACGCCTGGATCATCTGCCGCCCCGCGCCGGGTGGGCCGGTGAACGTGAGCCCGTTGCTCGTGATGTAGCCGGTGGCTTCTCCGGCGGGGGCGGGGGTGCCGACGGGCCAGGTCTTGTGCAGTGGCGCGAGGTAGTGCTGGTAGCGGATCCAGCCTTCGATGCCGAGACGCAGGACGAGGAAGCTGACCAGGCCGACGGCGATTGCGGGGAGCGTGCGGCGAAGGACCGTGCCGACGGCGAGCACGACGCTGGCCGCAAACAGGGTGTAGGCAATCGGGACGGCTCCTTCGAAGTCAAACGCGCCGGTATCGAAGCGCCCGGCCAGGTGGTCGAATGGGCCGCGCCACCAGGTCATGAGCAGGGTGAACGCAAGTGCGGCGGCGATGGCGGCGGCGGCGGCGAGGGTGAGCCGGGTGCCGAGCCAGCGGCGGCGGGTGATCGTCTGCGTCCACGCCAGGCGGTGGGTGCCGTGTTCGAACTCGAGCACGATCGGCGCCGCAACCAGGATGCCGATCAAAAGCGGCACCATGTTGAGCCAGGTGGTGAGGTTGACCAGGCTCGAGAAGCGGGCGGTGAAGTGAAGGACGTTGTCACCGCAGGAGTTCGGTTGGGCGTGTCCGAGCGAGCAGGCGGCCAGCCGCGCGTGGTCATAGGCGGCGGCGATGTGTCGTCCTGTGATGACGAGAACGGCGGCGAGCGCCGCCATGACCGCGGCGCCGAGGAGCGCTTCGAGGCGTTGTTGGCGCCAGGTGAGCCAGGTCATGACGCGACCTCCAGTCGCCGTGTGGGCTGCGTCGAGGTGGATGTCGGCTGGCCGAGGTAGGCGAGGACGATCTCCTCCAGCGAGGGAACCTCGACCAGCCACGCGGGATCAGATATGGCCTGCTCGGTCGCCACCAGCAGCGTGGATTGACGGTCGGAGTGTCGCGCCTGAACGACGTTGTGCCTTGCGGCGATCCGCGCCGCCGTGTCGCGCGGGCCGGTGACCAGCCTGTGGTGTGCGGTGATCGCGTCGATGTCTCCCGCCAGGTGCACACGTGAGGCGGACAGGATCACCAGGTGGTCACACACGCGCTCCAGATCGGCCAATATGTGGGACGACAGCAGCACCGTCAGGCCACCTTCGGCGACGGCGTCCATGAGCGATTGCAGGAACTCGCGACGCGCCAGTGGATCCAGTGCCGCCACCGGCTCGTCCAAGAGCAACAGCTCTGGCCGTTTGGCGAGCGCCAAGACGAGCGCGACCTGGGCCTGCTGTCCGCCCGAGAGCTTTCCGACCCGCTGGCCGAGCGGGATGCTGAGCCGGTCGAGTCGCTCAAGCGCGACCGTGTCATCCCAGCGCGGGTTCAGCTTGCGACCCATCCGCAGCATCTCCGCGACGGTGAAGCCGCGGTAGAGCGGATGATCCTGGGCGACGAACCCGACCCGCGCCAACACCAGCAGCGGCTGCTCGTGCGGCGACCAACCGAACACCTCGACCCGTCCAACGCTGGGGCGGCTGACGCCGACCGCCAGCTGCAAGAGTGTCGTCTTGCCGGCGCCATTTGGTCCGACGAGCGCAGCCACCCGTCCCTGCGGAATCACGAGGGAGCAGTCGCGAAGCGCCCATGTCGAGCCGTAGCGCCTCCCCAACCCGGTGGTTTCCAACGCGATGCTCATGCGACCTCCTTCGATCGTCGCAACCGGCGTGTGGTCTCAAACAGGGCGACGATGCTCTCCTCATCCAGGCCCGCCTCGCCCGCGGCCGCAAACCACCGCTCGAGTCCGCGGCGAAGCGCGGCGTGGCGCTTGACCGACCCATCCGCCAGCGTCTTGGTCACAAACGTGCCCTGACCAGGCCGGCCGGCGATCAGACCCTCGTACTCCAACTCGCGATACGCCTTCAAAACGGTGTTCGGGTTGATCGCAAGCTGCGCCACCGCGTCCCTGACCGTCGGCAGCTGATCTCCCACTTCCAACCAGCCCACTCGTAACGCCTGGCGCACCTGCTGCACCAGTTGCTGATATGGCGGCACCCCCGAGCGGTCATCGATCCGAAACAAGATCGTCGATTGTCCTATGGGCATAGGTCAATGATACGACTCGAGCCGTCGGATGTCAAACCCGTGGAGCGCACCAAGTCTGCAAACCATGCCTTGCCGGCGGCTCGAGCGATTCAATGCGGGACTCGCGGGCTGCGTGGTGGGGCGCCGCGGGAAGCGGAGCTCGACGCGGGTACCTGGGCCGTTGGACGTTGTGTGCGTCGGCGAGTCGACGCGTGACCGACGTCGAGCCCTTCGGCCACCTCCACGATTCTCGCCATCGCGACATCGCCGACGTAGTTTGGTTTATGCGGCTGTTCCGCCAGCGCGGCGTGGGCGAAGGCCTCGTGCCAGGTGCGGCGTGGGCGTCTGATCGTGGATGAGAGCGCGGGTGGCGGTCCAGCCGATGGCCGTCCAGAGCAGGAGCAGGCCGAGCGCGATGTCCCATGCGGCGAGGATGAGTTGTTGGCCGAGGGAGTAGGCGGCGACGACGCTCGAGGAGGCGGTGTTGCGGAGCGCGGCGGTCGCGAGCGCCTGTTGGGTGCCGACGCCGCCGGGGGTGAGTGCAAACGTCGAGGCGATGGCGTTGACGGCGAGGATCAGAGCGACACTCTGGGGGGACACCGGCACGTCGTAGGCGTGCATGAAGGTGGCGGTCACCCCCACCCGCGCAACGTATGAGGCAGCTTCGACCAGGACGACATCGGTCGCGTAGGCGCCCGGCGTGGCGAGGATGGCGGCTCCCTGACCAGCGGTGGCCAAGGTGTCGTGAACGCGCCGCCGAACGGCCCAAACCCCGAGCCCGACCACGAACGCCGCGGCGATTACGAGCACCGCGTGGCCGGCGAGCGAGCCGAGCTGCAGGGAGAACAGTCCCGGCCTGACAACTACGAGGCCAACGCAGATCGACGCGCCGGCGAGCAGGAAGAAGGCGTTTTGGACGGCACCCGCCCCGATCAGACCAAGCGCTGTTGACGCCTGGATCTGCGTCCGGTAGAGGCCGAGCATCGCCACCGTTCCGGCCTGTGCCGGCAGCATCGCGTTGAGGCCGATCCCGCCGCCGTACCCGCCCAGGACGAGCCTGTACGACACGCCGGAGTTCGGATAGGCGCGGCGCAGGATGTTGCGCCACGCGAGCGCGTTTAGGAGCGTTTCACAGGTATGCAGCGTGACCGCCAAGAAGAGGAGGGGAAGCGAGATCGACCCGACCTGGTCGAGCACCTCCCGCACCCATCCGGCGACGATCATTAGCCCACGGAGCCTTCCATTTGGAGTTGGATCAGGCGGTTCATCTCGACGGCGTACTCGAGCGGCAGCTCCTTGACGATCGGCTCGATGAAGCCGGACACGATCATCCCGGACGCCTGGGTTTCGGAGAGGCCGCGGCTCATCAGGTAGAAGAGCTGCTCGTCGCCGATCTTGGAGACGGTCGCTTCGTGGCCGATGTCGACGGCGTGCTCTTTGATGTCGATGTAGGGGTAGGTGTCGGTGCGGCTTTGGTCGTCGAGGATGAGCGCGTCGCAGACGACCCGCGAGCGCGACCCGGTCGCGCCCGGGTTGACCTGGATCAGGCCGCGGTAGGAGGCCTGGCCGCCGTCCTTGGAGATCGATTTCGAGGTGATCACCGAGGAGGTGTTGGGCGCCATGTGGGTGATCTTGCCGCCCGCGTCTTGGTGCTGGCCGTGGCCGGCGAAGGCGATCGAGAGCACCTCGCCGTGGGCGCCCTCGCCCTTCAGCAGCACCGCCGGATACTTCATCGTGATCTGGGAGCCGAGGTTGCCGTCCACCCACTCCATGGTGGCGTTGCGCTCGGCCACCGCCCGCTTGGTGACCAGGTTGTAGACGTTCGTCGACCAGTTCTGGATCGTCGTGTAGCGGCA
>Ga0070681_10007246_pt1 | contig 10824 bp, 12 predicted proteins | sample KBSC83BmetaG_FD_65650 | JGI IMG/M metagenome (GOLD analysis project Ga0070681, IMG submission 65650) | Corn rhizosphere microbial communities from Kellogg Biological Station, Michigan, USA - KBS C8-3B metaG | ecosystem: Host-associated > Plants > Roots > Rhizosphere | place: USA: Michigan...
TCCCATGGATCCTGGGGGGCGATATCATCATGGCGCTCGATGGCCATCCCATCCGTACGCTCGGAGCCTTCCTGGACACGATGAAAGGGGTGCCGGTGGGACGGACGATCGAGGTCGAATATCTGCGGGATGGCACACGGCACCGCACCGCGCTCATGGTGCGTGAACATCCACCGAAGACGTCGAAAGGATCACCTCCGGCCGGGGTGCCCACGGCAGGCGTGCGACCCTTTGGGTTTCCGCCGTGGGAGAGTGGAGGCTTCCTGCAGTTTTGAACCGGTATGTAAAGCGCGCGCGCGGCACTCATTTGCGACCGTTGCGGCCCACGAAGGCGGAGCGAAGCTTGATGGAGGGAGGGGCTATGAACGGGAAAGGTGGTGCGCGTGTCGGCGACCTATGAGTTCGATCTGGTCTGTATCGGCAGCGGGCCGGCCGGCCAGCGAGCAGCCGTCCAGGCGGCAAAATTAGGCAAGCGCGTCGCCGTTGTGGAAAAACGCCGAATCGTCGGTGGCGTGTGTCTGGGTACCGGCACAATCCCCAGTAAGACGTTCCGCGAAGCGGTCGTGTCGTTCGTCGAACACAATCATACTGCCGGTCGGAGCCCGATGCAGCACATCCCGACGAGACCCACCGCGGACCGACTTCTCAGTCGAGTCGAGCAGGTGGTTCGACGTGAGGTTGAGGTGGTGGAGGATCAGCTGTGGCGCAACGACATCGAAGTGATGCAGGGAGAAGCGTCCTTTGCCGATCCTCATTCGCTCGTGGTGACCTCCGAGTCCGGCGCACGCACGCTCACGGCTGCGGCCATCCTGATTGCAGTCGGCACCGTGCCGACCCCGCCACCCGGCTTCGCGGTGGATGGCGAACTGGTACTGTCCAGCGACGATCTTCTGAAACTCAAGCAGTTGCCCCGGACGATGGTGGTGGTGGGTGCGGGCGTGATCGGTATCGAATATGCCTCGATGTTCGCCGCGCTGGGGTTGGAGGTGACGCTGATTGATAAGCGCACGCGCCTGCTGGATTTCCTGGACGGGGAGATTGTGGAAGAGCTGATGCACCAAATGCGGGCCCACCACGTGACATTCCGACTGGGCGAAGCGGTCGCACGTATCGAAATCATGGTTGGTCCACCGCGGCAAGCGGCCATCCTGCTCGAGTCCGGGAAACAAGTCGTGTCGGACCTGGTGCTCTTTTCGGTAGGACGCGTCGGCGCCACCGATCGCTTGAATCTGCCCGCGGTAGGCCTCGTTGCCGACGATCGGGGGCGCCTAAAAGTAGATCCCCAGTTCCGAACTGCCGTGCCCCACATCTTTGCCGCCGGCGATGTGATCGGGTATCCGAGCCTCGCTGCGACCTCTGCCGAACAGGGACGATTGGCGGCCTGCCAGATGTTCAATGTCCAGGCCACACCCTTGGCCGATCACTTTCCGATCGGCATCTACGCCATCCCGGAAGTCTCGATGGTTGGTGCACCGGAACACGTCTTGACTGGGAAGAAGATTCCCTATGAGACCGGAGTGGCCCGTTACCGGGAGATCGCCAGAGGCCAGATCCTCGGTGACGAGAGTGGGCTTGTGAAGTTGCTGTTTCATCGGGAGGACCGGCGTTTGCTGGGCGCTCATGCCATCGGCGCCGGCGCAACCGAGCTCATTCACATTGGCCAAGCCGTGCTGGGCCTCAACGGCGGTCTCGACTATTTTCTCAACGCGGTGTTCAACTATCCAACCCTGGCTGAATGTTACAAAGTGGCGGCCTTGAATGCGTTTAACAAACTGACACACTAGTGGAGACCTTCATCCGTACGAACGAGAGGAGGGGGCATGAAGAGGGTGGTCAAGCAGGTCAAGCGCCAGCCAGGCCTGCACGCGTCGCACACCGGCGATGACAGAAGACAACTGGATCAAGCCCAGCCCATGATCGCCCAACGGGCGTATGAGCTGTATGTGCAGCGCGGTCATGTACACGGTCACGATCTCGAAGACTGGCTCGAGGCCGAGCGACAGATTCTGAGCGAGATGCGGAGATAGTGATGTTGCTACACAACTCATCACGACGATCACAGACACGAAGGCGATGCGTATGACATCTTCCAATCACTCCCATGAACCCTCTGGAATCGGAGCGCTGGACGTACCCACCGGGCCACGTCGAACTTTCTTCATCTGGGTGATTCGCGTGATTCCCAGTGTGATGGGCGTCAGCCTCTTGATACCACTGCTCGGCTATGTCGGTTCCTCCGCATTCAGGCGTCGAGAAGAGGCCTGGGCTGCGATCGGTAAGGTGGCGGGTCTATCTCCTAATGAACCGCAGGAACTCGAATTTGTCAGCAGAGTGAAAGAGGGCTGGCGCTGAAGGAGAGGATCTGATGAATCCGTCACATGCGAACGCGATGAATCCAGTGCGTGCCCTCCACACGTTCGGACAATCCGTCTGGCTCGATTACATCCGGAGGAATCTCATCGCGAGTGGGGGGTTGCAACGCCTGATCGACGAAGATGGATTGTGCGGGGTAACGTCGAATCCTGCCATCTTCGAGAAAGCGATTAGGGACAGCTCCGACTACTCGACTGCGCTTCAGGAACTCGGTCGAAGACGGGACTTGGACGCGAAGGGACGCTACGAGCGGTTGGCGATCGAGGATATCCAAGCCGCGGCCGACCTCCTGCAGCCGATCTATACACGAACGAAACGGCGCGATGGTTACGTGAGCTTGGAGGTCTCGCCCCATCTGGCCCGCGATACGCGGGGCACGCTCGACGAGGCGCGTCGATTGTGGGACGCGCGTCGGGCGCGACAACCTGATGATCAAAGTACCGGCCACCCCTGAGGGGATTCCGGCCGTCGTGCAACTGATCAGCATGGGGATTAATGTCAACGTCACCCTCCTTTTTGCGCAGGAGACCTATGCGCAGGTCGCCGAGGCGTATCTTATGGGCCTGGAACAGTTGGCGGCGCGGGGCTGCGATGTCGGGAGCGTGGCCAGCGTGGCCAGTTTTTTTGTCAGCCGTATCGATACAGCGGTCGATGCCGAGATTGCCGCCCGTCTCAAGACCTCCACGAACGAGACGGAGCAGGCTCTGCTCAGGAATCTCAAAGGGACAGTTGCCATCGCGAATGCCAAGCTAGCCTATCAACGGTACCTAAGACTGTTCTCCGGTCCGCGCTGGGAGTCGCTTGCCGATCGAGGAGCGATGACCCAACGGATGCTCTGGGCCAGTACCGGCAAAAAAAATCCCACGTATCGCGACGTGATGTATGTCGAGGAACTGATCGGCCCGGAGACGGTCAACACGGTTCCCCCAGCGACGTTCGATGCCTTTCGCGATCACGGGCGCCCTCAGAGTCGGCTGACTGAAGGCGTCGATCAAGCGAAGGACATCCTGTTTGCGCTCGAGCAAACAGGCATGTCGATGAAGGCCATTACCGATGGGCTTCTGGAGGAGGGATTGCAGTTGTTCAGGGACGCCTTCGACACACTCCTTGCCGTGGTCGAGCAGCACGGCAAGGCGGACAGGCCTCCCAACGTGATGACTCGATACTCCTATGCCCTGCCGACGGCCCTCACTGCCGCCGTGCAAGCCTCCCTCAAGGAATGGAGCGACAGCGACAAGGTCCGGCGGTTGTGGGCTCGCGACTCGTCGCTCTGGACTGGTCGGGACGAATGCCAATGGCTCGGCTGGCTGGGAATTACCAACGAACAATTGACCCATCTCCCCCTCCTCACCAGCCTTGCAGAAGAAACCAAGCGCAGGGGAATCACTCACGCTCTGGTGTTGGGAATGGGTGGGTCAAGTCTCTGCCCGGAAGTCATGAGGATGACGTTTGGCAAGAAGAAGGGCTATCCGGAACTCCACGTGCTGGATTCGACCGATCCGGCTCAAATCAAATCCGTTGAGGAGAAAGTGAATCTCGTGACCACCCTCTTCATCGTCTCGAGCAAGTCCGGGAGCACCCTTGAGCCGAACATCTTCAAACAATACTTCTTTGACCGGATGCAGCACAGCGTCGGAGCCAGAGAGGCGGGAGAGCGGTTCATTGCGATCACGGATCCCGGCTCGGCGCTGGAGCAGGTCGCCGAGACAAGCGGGTTTCGGTATCTCTATTTTGGGCTTCCCAATATCGGAGGCCGCTATTCCGCGCTGTCGAATTTCGGCATGGTGCCCGCCGCCGTGATGGGTGTCGACGTGGCCCAGATTCTTGAGCGCGCGGAGAAAATGGTAGAGGCCTGCTCCTCCTCTGTGCCGGTCGGGGAAAATCCCGGACTGGTGCTCGGGACGATCCTCGGCGTACTCGCCAATCATGGCCGCGATAAAGTGACGATTGTTGCCTCCCCCGGTTTAGCGGCGTTGGGCGCGTGGCTTGAGCAACTCCTGGCCGAATCGACCGGGAAAGCCGGCAAGGGGATCATCCCGGTCGAAGGTGAAGCCGTCGGGGCGTCGGAGGTCTACGGAGCCGACCGACTGTTCGTATACATCCGGTTGCAGTCTGAACCAGAGCCGAGCCAGGACGCAGCAGTCGAAGGGCTTGAGCGAGCGAGGCAACCGGTGGTCCGTATCTCGGTGGCGGACCTCTATGACCTAGGCCAAGAGTTTTTCCGCTGGGAATTTGCCACGGCAGTTGCAGGAGCGATCATGGGACTCAACCCGTTCATTCAGCCGGATGTGGAAGCCAGCAAAATCGCGACCAAACAGTTGATGACCGAATATGAACGAACCGGGGCACTCCCGCCGGAGTCTCCGATCCTAGCAGAGCAAGGAATCAGATTGTATGTCGATTTGGCCTATCTTGAAAAACTCGAGTCGAGAACGGGCAAGTTGTCGTCGCTGACGAATTATCTGCGAGCGCATCTGAACCAACTCGCGGCGGGCGATTACTTCGCACTGCTGGCCTATATCGAAATGAATGCTGCGCATGACGCGCAACTTCAAGCCATACGCCATACCGTGCGAGACACAAAACACGTCGCTACGTGCTTGGGGTTCGGGCCTCGATTCCTCCATTCCACAGGACAGGCCTATAAAGGGGGGCCGAACAGTGGCGTGTTTCTCCAGATCACCTGTGAGGATGCGGCGGATCTGCTGGTGCCCGGACAACGCTATGCCTTTGGCGTCGTCAAAGCCGCGCAGGCCCGCGGAGATTTTCACGTTTTGGCGGAACGAGGCCGGCGGCTGTTGCGGGTGCATTTGGGTTCCGATGTCCATGCGGGGCTGGCGACCCTCCGGGCGGCTATGGAGCGAGCGTCGGCATAAGAGTTCGCCGACCAGTTCCACAGCGGCAACCGGAAGTGCTGCTCTGGCACGCCGAGACACAAAGGCAATGTATGGGCATGATTGATTCAATCTGGAGGCAATGATGACCGAGTCACACGCCGATGCGCTCGTGCTGTTTGGCGCCACCGGTGATTTGGCATTCAAAAAGATCTTTCCCGCTTTGCAGGCCATGATCAAACGGGGCCATTTGACGGTGCCCGTGATTGGGGTGGCCAAAGCCAATCGACACGTGGCGGAACTGTGCGACCGCGTTCGCGAGAGCCTCACTCAATACGGAGGGGGCGTCGATGAGGCGGCCTTTGCCAGGCTCGTTCAGTTACTCCGGTTTGTCGATGGCGACTACCGGGAGGACGACGTGTTCATGCGTCTCCGCCAGGAACTTGGCGGCGCCCGGCGCCCCCTCTATTACCTGGCGATTCCGCCCAGTGTGTTTCGCACGGTGGTCGAGGGGCTTGGCAAGTCGGGCTGTGCTCAGGGGGCGCGGGTGGTGGTCGAAAAACCATTCGGCCGGGATCTGGCGTCAGCTCAAGCGTTGAACTGGGCTCTGCACAGCGTCTTCGACGAGTCGATGATCTTCCGGATCGATCACTACCTGGGAAAAGAATCGATCCAAAACCTATTGTATTTTCGTTTTGCTAATTCGTTCCTCGAGCCAATTTGGAATCGTGATTACGTCGAGAGCGTGCAGATCACGATGGCGGAACAGTTCGGTGTGTCTGGTCGGGGAAGTTTTTATGAGGAAACCGGGGCCCTTCGCGATGTAGTCCAGAACCATCTCTTACAGGTAGTGGCGAATCTCGCGATGGAGCCGCCCATCAGTGGAGCGGGTGAAGCGTTACGCGACGAGCGAATCAAGGTATTTAAGCGCATGCGGCCGCTGACGCCGCACAGTCTCATGCGCGGACAGTTTCGTGGCTATCGACACGAACCAGGAGTCGCACCCGACTCACAGGTGGAAACGTTTGCCTCGCTCCAGATCGATCTCGATTCGTGGCGATGGGCGGGGGTTCCGTTCTTTATTCGCGCCGGCAAGCACCTGCCGGTCACGGCCACGGAAGTGTTTGTGACCTTGAAGCGTCCGCCCCAGAACGTGTTCGGTGAGACACTCGGGGAGCCGCGGAATTATGTACGGTTTCGGCTTGGCCCCGATCGGGTAGCGGTGGCGATCGGGGCGCGCGCCAAAGTTCCGGGAGAAAAGATGATGGGCCGCGAGACGGAACTCTTCGTGAGTCACCAGCGGGGAGACGAGATGGAAGCCTATGAGCGTCTGATCGGTGACGCGATGATCGGTGATGCGTCGCTGTTTGCGCGACAGGATGGTGTCGAAGCAACGTGGCGTGTAGTGGACCCGATCTTGACGGTGCCCACGCCGGTCTATGAGTACGAACCGGGCACATGGGGACCGGGCGAGTCCCAGGCGCTGATCGCCGCGTTCGGCGGGTGGCAGAGCCCGAAGGAGCACGAATGATGCAGCTTGGGATGATCGGCCTCGGCAAAATGGGGGCCAATATGGTACGACGGTTGATGCGCGGGGGGCATCAGTGTGTGGTGTTCGACGTGAATCCCGAGAATGTGCAGCGGCTGACGGCTGAAGGGGCCGTGGGGGTATGCTCCATGGACGATCTGATCGGTAGGTTGAGTACACCGCGAGCCGTATGGGTGATGGTCCCGGCAGGAGACGCGACCGAAGCGACGGTAGAACTCCTGGCCCAACGGCTGAATCCTGAGGACATCGTCATTGATGGAGGGAACTCGTATTTTAAAGATGATGTCCGGCGCGCGAAGGCCCTGACTGCTCGAGGAATCCATTATGTGGATGTCGGGACGAGCGGAGGAACCTGGGGGTTGGACCGGGGCTACTGTCTGATGATTGGCGGCCCGGAACCAGTGGTGAAACACCTAGATCCGCTCTTGAAAACCTTGGCACCTGGCCCGGGCAATGTTGCCCGGACACCAGGTCGGGACCCCATGACAGGAACAGCAGAGGACGGGTATTTGCACTGCGGTCCCGCTGGCGCGGGACATTTCGTCAAGATGGTTCATAACGGGATCGAGTACGGCCTGATGCAGGCCTATGCCGAGGGGTTCGACATCTTTCGCCATGCCAACTCGAAGGACCTACCTGCGGAAATACGCTACGACTTGAATCTGCCCGACATTGCCGAAGTCTGGCGACGTGGAAGTGTGGTGGGATCCTGGCTGCTCGATTTGACCGTCGCCGCACTGGTGGAGAACCCGGATTTGTCTAACTATACGGGCACGGTCCAAGATTCAGGAGAAGGACGCTGGACCGTGATGGCGGCGATAGAAGAGGGGGTTCAGGCCGATGTCCTCTCCGCGTCTCTCTACACCCGGTTCCGTTCGCGCCAAGACCATACGTTCGCCGAGAAGTTGCTCTCGGCGATGCGCTACAAATTCGGCGGTCACGTCGAAGGTCCGACCGGTCGCTAGCGAGGCAAGAAGAGCGGCCGTACAAATTACGACGGTGCCGCACTTCGAACCGAGAAGAATCGGCGGGGGAAAGCCGGCACCATGCTGGTCGAGAGGGATGCGGATGAATGGATCACAGGGGAGATTGGACAGCCCCGTTTCATTCACAAGGAGCCGTCGTTCCGGAACTAGCCGAGTGTTACAAGGTGGCGGCCCTGAACGCGAGGAGACCGTGTTTCCATAGGGGTGACTCTGTAACGTCATTCAAGTGAGATTCGTGAGCAGTATGGTCAGCACAAGCGTTAATCCGATCCCCGTCCTGAATTCTATGACTAGGAACGCGGGCCCATGCGCTCGTAGCGTTGCTCGCCGCGTGTTCTTCTGTCCTGTATCAGGTTGGCACGAGTGTGCCAGCCTGATCTAGCAGGCACTACCGCTCCAACTGCTTCCCCAAACTCCATCCCCGCTCCCAGAGCCTCGTTTGGCGCATAAACGCAATGTCTCGTGGCGCTCACGAAGCGGGCATCTCTTTTGCTGCCATCAAGGTGGACAGAGCGCCTTGTCCGACATCATTCATCGAGCGGAGTCGTTTGTCGTGGTTGAGGTGTGTCTCATCGGAATGAGCGTAGGAGGTGGAACCATGACCTGTGTGCGCTGTGGAGGGTTCGTGATCATCGACCGGTATGCATGGCCGGAGAACGAGATCGATAGCCAGGAGGTTCCCCAAGCACATTGTGTCAATTGCGGCTGGATCGAGGATCCCGTGATCCGAGACAATCGCAGGCTCATGGCGATGGCTACGCTCCCCCGTCTGAATGCCCGTCGGGCTGTGCGCGGCCCGATGGAGGGCTCAGACTCGCGACCTGGATTGGTCGGGTTAGGAAGGAGTCCGTCATGACGAACGGGACACAGGATGTTTGGGGGATTGTTCTGGCTGGGGGCGAGGGGGAGCGGCTGAAGGAATTAATCTGTCCGCGAATGCTTGGGCTCCGAGACGCCGAAGCAGTTCTGTGCATTCGGGGGACAGCGGACCATGCTTGAGCATGCGATGCGTTGAGCCGCGATGCTGTAAGTGTGGCACGACAAGAAAGGAGGGCCGCATGGAGGGCTATGGCCTGCGAGTGTTGGTGGCAGAGGATGATGAGCCCACGCGCGACGTCCTCGATGAGATGCTCACGAAGGCCGGCTATAATGTGTTCACGGCTGGGGATGGCATGGTTGCGATCGAGGAACTCAAAAAACGGCACTATGATGTGGTCCTCAGCGACTATCAGATGCCTCGATTAAACGGCTTGGAACTGTTGACACTCATCCAGGAACTCATGCCGGAGACGCCGGTCATTCTGATTTCAAGTGCGCACCCGACCCCGGGGCAGGTTGCGATCGAGCGTGGAGCCTTCGTCTGGGTCCGGAAGCCGGGTCCTGTGACCCAGGTGCTGCTGATCGTGCGTGCGGCGATGGCACAGGCTCGATCCGGCCATACAGATACGGGAACGGATTCCGGTTCCCTCACGGAGTCGTCCCTGCCACTGGTCGCATCGAGTGACCTGGCAGGGCAGCGTGGTGATTGTGACAATTCCGGCGCTTGATGGAGACACGTGACGTGATAGGCCGAGCGGCTGGGGCGGTGTCGCCGGCGTGACTCATCCGCCTGTTGGTGTCCTGCCTCTCAGTGCATGTTGAACCACTGGTTCCCAAGTCGTATCCTTCCCAGATTGGAGGTCGTTCGCCGATGGTGGAAAAGCCGGGAGAGTCTGCATGAGTCACTTCCTGAAGCGGTCTTGCGTTGAGCGATTCGGGTCAATCCTGTCGGTCGTTGAGCTGTGCCTGCTCCTCGCCGCGTGCACAAGCGTGGACACCATCATGCTGACCAGCGACAGATTTCCGCCCAAGGAGTCTGCCGACGAGGTCGTCGTCTTGGAACACAAGCCAGCTCGACCCCATCAAGAAATCGCGGAACTACGGATCGGCGATAGCTGGCTCAGTTTCGGTAGTTTGCAGCGCAAGATCTTGAATCGGGCGGCAACCCTTGGGGCCGATGCCGTTGTCTTTGCCAAACCGGAAACTGTGACTCAACATGAGGTGGCGTATCAATCACTATATGATCCCTGGGGATACAACAGCCCCTACTACGGAACTCCGTGGGGATATGGCGGCTATGGTGGTCCTTTTGGATCGTGGGGCTCTTGGGGTGGAGGCTATGCCGGCAACGTCGCTGTTCCGTACGATGAGGTCACGAGAATGCTCATGGGAACAGCCATCCATTACACGGATTCGACAGGACTTGGCGATCGCACGGAGTTAGGCGAAGCACGGTCGCGGAGAAAAGATATCCAACACCACGAAGTCTTTCGACATTCCGTTTCTGATCATGAATCAGATCCGCAGTAACCTAACACCAAATCCTCTCGTATGTTCGACGCGGGACTGGTTCTCCCGTGCAGCAGGCTACGGGCTGATCCTGTTTGCCGGTCTCGTTCTGGTCGCATGTGTGTCGGTGCGTGTCGAACCGTTGGCCCATGAGTCCTATCCGCCACGCGCAAGTCACGAGCCGGTTCAATGGCTGGAGACCGAACCAGGCACTCCACACATCGAGCTGGCCCGGATCATTGCGACGAGTCAGAGCGCAGATGAAGACCGGCTACGCGATAAGATTCTGGCTCAAGCGGGCAAGATGGGAGCCGACGCGGTGGTGCTGGGGAAATCTGATGTGTTGGAATCAATGGGATCTGGTCCTCTGTATGAATCCACCCTGGGTCCGACGGCGGGCCCGTTCAGTCCATACGCGGGGGGCTGGTGGCCGTTCTATTACGACCCCTGGAGTTTTGTGCAAGGCGCGGCGGACCAGACTGGTCGGACAGAATATTTATCTGGGACAGCCATTCGATACGTGAGCCAGAAATAAACGCATCACGGATACTGAACGGAGAGGCTGACGAATGATGAGCAACCGGCGCCAGCGTTCCATGGTTTGCGGTGTGCTGGTGGGATTGAGCAGATTTACACCATTGAGCGGACAAGTCACGAACTCAGTCAAAGAGGGAACCCGGCAGGACCGTCGCAATCCCTACTATAGGGATGTGAGCGGAGGAACGGAGCCTTCTCAGCGGCGCTGCCGGATCTG
>Ga0070681_10007249_pt1 | contig 10821 bp, 7 predicted proteins | sample KBSC83BmetaG_FD_65650 | JGI IMG/M metagenome (GOLD analysis project Ga0070681, IMG submission 65650) | Corn rhizosphere microbial communities from Kellogg Biological Station, Michigan, USA - KBS C8-3B metaG | ecosystem: Host-associated > Plants > Roots > Rhizosphere | place: USA: Michigan...
GAAGATGGCGAGACGGAGAGCCGCTGGGTGTCGGCGCAATTGGGCCGCCCTGTGGTGAAGGCGTTCAACACGATTTATGCGCACAACATCGTCGATCGCCCGCGGCCGAAGGGCGATGAAAAACGGCTTGCGCTGCCGGTGGCAGGCGACGACACGCATGCGAAACAAGTCGTGATGCAGGTGATCGACCAGATCGGGTTCGACAGCGTGGATGCGGGCGGGCTGGACGATTCGTGGCGGCAGCAGCCGGGCACGCCGGTGTACGGCGCGGAGTTGGATGTGAGCGGTGTGCAGCACGCGCTCGCCGAGGCGCGGCAGGAGCGGCCGAAGGAATTCCGCGCCTAACGGAACGCAGCCCGTTCAATGAGCCGCGGCGCCTCGACCCGGGGCGCCGCGGTCCCATCCGGTGATCTACTCTGACCGCAACGCCTCGAGCGGGTCGACCCGCGTCGCCCGGCGTGCCGGGAGGTAGGCAGCCAGCAGGACAGCGCCGATGAGCACGAGCACGACTACCCCCATCGTCAGGGGATCGGTGGCACTCACCTGGTAGAGCTGTGCGCGCAGCACGCGAGTCGCCGCGACCGCGAGCACCAGGCCGATCGCCGCGCCGGCAAGCCCCATGCGCAGGGCGTGGGTCACGACGAGCGACCGGATATTGCGGTCGGACGCACCGAGCGCGATGCGCACGCCGATCTCGTGGGTGCGGCCGCGGACCAACGTGGCCAGCAGCGCGAACACGCCTAACGCGGCGAGCAGGAGCACAGTCACGGCGAGGATTCCTAACGTCGTAGCGAGCGCGCGCGCGCGTGCCGTCTGCGCCGACAGGAGCGCCGCGCCGGTTTCGACCTTGCGGATGCCGGCATCGGGGTCGATGGCGCGAACGATGCGGGTGAGTACCGGCAGCATCGCGCGAGGGTCGCCGCGCGTCCGCATCGTGAGCCAGACGCCGCCCTGAAACGCACCGCCCGATGTCGAGACGTAGAGCGCAGGACGGGGCTGCGCCGTTAGGCCGCGGAAGCGCGTGTCCGCCGCGATGCCGACCACGGTGTACCATACCCGATGCGCGTTCGAGAGGCCGAGACTCACGCGCTGCCCGATCGGGTTCCGGCCCGGCCACGCGGCGCGGGCCAGCCCCGCGCTGACCACGGCCACCGGCGCTCCGTTAGGCTTGTCCTGCGGACCGAAGAACCGCCCGCGCTCGAGCCGCATGCCGAGCGCCTGGAAATAGCCGGGCGCGGCGACGTCCCAATCGACCATGGGATTGCGTGACGCCGCATCGGGTGGCTGCCCCTCGGCCAGATAATGTGCAGTCAGGCCGACATCCGAGAACGGCTCGACAGTGGTCGTCGTGACGCCAACAATGCCCGGCGTGGCAGCGAGTTGCCGCACGGATTCCGTCACCAGTGTGCGGAACCGCACTGCATAGCTTGCCATCGCGGCCGTGTCGGAGGTCGGGGCCACCATGAGTTCCAAGCCCGCGATGAGCTGCTGCCGCGGCGCGAAGCCGAGGTCGATATCGTCGATGTGCGCGAGACTGCGGCCGACCAGTCCTGCGCCGGCGAGTATGACGACCGCGAGCGCCACCTGCACCACGACGACGGCTCGCCGCAACCGGCCGGTGCGTCGATCGGCCGAGACGCGAACGCCGCTCGACCGCAGTTCGCGCTCGAGCTGCGGAACCGCGATCGACAGCGCGGGCGCGAGTCCAAACATCAGCACGGCGAGCGCGGTCACGGCGATCGCGAAACCAACGACGGCGCCGCTGAAGTGAACCTGGTCGAGCCGCGGCCAGTCCGCGGGCGCCAATCCGACGCCGAGCCGCAGTAGCGCGGCACCGAGCACGGCGCCGAGCACGCCGCCTAACGCAGCGAGCGTCGCGCTCTCCGTAAGTAGCTGGGCGACGATGCGTCCGCGAGACGCGCCGATGGCGGCCCGGATCGCGAGCTCCGGCGTTCGCTCCACCCCACGCGCGAGGAGCAATCCGGCAACGTTCACGCAGGCGACACACAACACGAGCAGCACCGCGACCGCCACGACCAGCAGCACCGTGCGCGTTTTGCCGGTCACTGACTCGGGGTAAGGGACGATGTCGACGACGCGATTCACAGCAGGCCCCATAGGGGCCGACACGTACGTCCGCGCCACGGCCGCGAGCTGCGCCTGGGCCTGTTCCGCCGTTGCGCCGGGGCGGAGACGGCCGACGAGGTCGAAGTACCCGCCATCCGGCGCGCGGTCGGCGCCGTACGGCCGTTCCATCTGGTCGAGGGAAACCCAGGCCTCGGTTCCTGCGGGGTAGTCGAAGCCCGGCGGCGCGACGCCGAGGACGCGACCTTTCATGCCTAGCACGTCGAGGGTGCGGCCGACGATTTGTGAATCGGCGCCGAACTTGGTCCGCCAGGAGACGTAGCTGAGCACGACGGGCGGCTCGGAGCCGGCGCTGTCGTCGGACGGCCGCATGAGTCTGCCTAACGCAGGACGCGCGCCCAACACCTCGAAGAGCTCGCCGCCGACAGCCGTGGTGGCGAGCCCGAAGCGGCGATCACCGTAGCGGGCCGCGAATGGCGTCGCGCCGGCCGAGAAGACGCGCGCCAGTGCACCGAATGCCGGAGCCCGCGCGCGCAGCGAATCGAGAAAGCCATTCGTCAGGGCCACGTCGCCCAGAGCCGCCGGCTTCGACGCATCGCGCACCCGCAGCACGACGAGCGCGTCCTGGTCGCGCACCGGGAGGGGCGCCAGGAGGACGGCCTGCACAATGCCGAAGGCAGCGACCGTCACCCCGATGGCGACCGTCAGCGTGAGCACGATACCGGCCGCGAGCGCCGGGCGGCGGCCTAACGTGCGCATCGCGAGCCTGACGTCCGCCCGCAGCGCGTCACCCCACCACGTCAGCCCGCCGCGCCCATCAGAGCGGCGCTTCGAGGAGCGGCCTAACGATCGCGGAGCATCGGGAAGATTCTGCATGGGCGCACCCCCGTCAGTCGTCCGACGCGCGGACCACCAACGGATATGTCCCCGGCTAACGCAGCCGTCAAGACGTCCCACGGCTCAGAACGTCAGCGCGTGCAGATACTCGTAGCTGGTCCTGGCATCCGCGATCGGCGACGGCGGCTCGTCGTGCTCCACGAACGTGTATTCTATGCCCGCCTGTCGCGAGTGACGGAAGATCTCGCGCCAGTCGATGGTGCCCTGCCCCACATCGACCATCTTCCCGTCCTTCGCGATGTCCTTCGCGTGCACCATGGGGAACCGTCCCGGGTGGCGGGCGAAGTAGGCGAGCGGGTCTTGGCCGCCTTTCACGATCCAGAAAATGTCGAGCTCCATCTTCACGAGCTTCGGGTCACTCTCGGCCAACAGAATGTCGTAGCCTAACTTGTCGCCCACGCGGGCGAACTCGAAATCGTGGTTGTGGTAGGCGAAACCGATGCCGTGCGCGCGCGCCGCCTCCGCGGCCGCCGTCATCTCGTGGGCGGCTTTGGTGTACCCTGCAACCGTGCGCTCGGGTTCGTCGATCCATGGATTCACGATGTACGTCTGGCCGAGCGTCGCCGCGTCGTCCAGCGTGCGCGACCAGGTGCGCCGTATGTCCTGCATGCTGCTGTGCGACGATCGGGCCCGCAGCCCGTGGCGGTCGAGCATCGCGCGCATCTCTGTGGCGGTCTTGTTGTGCAGACCCGCCAGCTCGACTTCCCGGTAGCCAATCGCCGCGACGGCGGCCAGCGTGCCGTCGACGTCCTGGTCCATGAGATTCCGCACGGTATAGAGTTGCAGTCCGAGCTGGCCTAACCGTGCCCCGGTCGCACGACTGCGCTGCGCGGCAAGAGCGAGCGCCGGGGAGCCAAGCAAAGCGCCGGCGGCAACTATGCCACCGGCGCTCCGCAAGAATTCACGACGACCGGAATCCACGACGCGGCCCGTCTTGGAATCACGGCTCCGCACGGCGTCCTAGCGGCGCAGACGCGCGAGCAGGCGCAGGATCTCCAGATAGAGCCACACCAGCGTCATGAGCAGCGCGAACCCGCCGTACCACTCCATGTACTTCGGGGCGCCCATCTGCGCGCCGCGCTCGATGAGGTCGAAGTCGAGGATGAGGTTGAGCGCCGCGATGCCCGCGAACACCACGCTGAGCCCGATGCCTAACGGGGTCGAGCTCCACAGGATCGGCATCGACACGTGGAACAGCCTGAGCACCATCGTCAACACGTAGAACAACATGATACCGATGGTCGCCGAGATGACGATGCGGCGGAACATCGGTGTGGCGCGAATCAGGCCGGTCTGATACGCCAGCAGCATGCCTAACGCAACAGTGCACGTGAGGCCGACGGCCTGCAGCGCGATGCCGTGGTACGCCGTGGCATAGATGGCCGAGATGGCGCCGAGCGCCAGGCCCTCGAGCACGGCGTACAGCGGAGCGGTGAACGGCGACGTCTGCGGCTTGAACATCGCGATGAGCGCGACAATCAGGCCGCCGAATACGCCGACCGTCACGGCTGGACCGACAACAGCCGGATTCGACACCGTCGCCGTCCACACCCAACCGGCGGAAAAGATGGTGAGCGCGACGAGCAGCAGCGCCTTGAGCGCCGTGCCCGAAACCGTCATGCGCTCGGCCCTGACGCCGGCGACGGCGTTCCGGAAGACAGATTCTCGCAACGCGGGGTTCGTGCGTGCCATGGAAATCTCTTCGCTAAAGGAGTAGGCCCAATGCCGGCACGCGAGACGCGCTCGCCGACGATTGGACGTTAGTGGTACACCGTAAACCTACACAAGATTCTAGCGAGCGGGAGCGAACCTGGTGAGCGCGCGGCGTCGTGAAACCTCACCTACGCAATGTCGCCGCGATCGCCCTCGCCGCCTACGGCGCCAGGCGCTGAACCCGGCTCTTGTCCAACTTCGGAGCCCGGAATCGCGGACTCCTGCACCCAGCCGGTGGGTCGCTTGGACCACACCGAGCCGTCGTCGCAAACGACGAGCACGTCGTTGTCGCGGCGCATGGCGGAAACGGGTCGCCGCACGCGCGTGCTGTGTGTCGGCAGACCGGGCTGTCGGTCAGGGTGCGGCATGCTGTCGGACAGCGCCTCCTCGATGTCGTATTCGCGGCCGCCTGACGTGCGGGGCGCGTCCGCGAGCCCGAGCGGCGGCGACGCGGGCACCTCGCGTTCGACGGTGGCCGGCTGCCCGCCTAACGGAGCGGACGGGGCGCCCGACTGCGCGGCGGGGGCCGCGGGCTCCGGTGCCGCTGAGGGCGCGGCGGGAGGATAGTACGGCTCCTCGGGCGGTTCATCGGTGGGCGGCGCGTCGGCCAGGGGCGCTTCGCCTAACGTGACCGGACGGTCCCGGAGGCGCGGATAGTTGTGCACGTAGTCCCAGATCTTCGACAGGACGCTCACCGCCTCCGAATGCTCTTCATCCAGGCGTCGCCCAAACTCGGCGTATGCGGCGTCGAGCGCGCGTGAAATGTCGTCGGCCTGCTTGCGACGCAGCTCCGCTTCGCGGCTCGCCGCGTCGCGCTCGGTGCACGCCAGCGCGTACTGCTCGCGCAACGTGCTGACGTACGACCTGAGCGTTTGCTGCCGTTCCGCGCCCTCGCGGCGTTCCTTCGACAGCTCCGACTCGAGACGGATGCGCTCGTCTTCCAATAGTGTCACGCGACGGGCGAGGTCCGCGCGCACGTCGGCCGACTCGGCTCGGTGCGTGTGGAGGTCTTCGGCCGTGCGCTCGAGCAAGGCGCGGGTGGCGGCGAGGTCTGCCTCGAGGCGCGACGTGATGCGCAGCGCGCTCTCGCGTGCGGCGGCGAGCTCGGCGCGCAACCCGAGGGCACTTTCCTGCGCGGCGGTGAGCTCGGCCGCGCTCGCGGCGCGACGCGCGGCCGCGTCCTGGCGCTCGGTCTCGAGCGCCATGCCCAACCGGAGCTCGGTTTCGCGGGCGGCCGCGCGGGTGGCGTCGACCGAATGTTGGAGCTCGGTGATCGTCCGGCGTGCCTGGTCGAGGTCTCCGCCTAACGTCACACGCTCGCGGCGCACGAGGCCGAGCTCGCGGAGCTCGTCGTCCTGGTGACGGAGGCGCTCGGCGTGTTCCTTGATCGTGTTCTTGAGGCGGTCGATCGCCGCCTCGCGGCGACGCAGCTGCACGACGTGCTCGCGCCGCGTCACGCGGCGCTGCCGCCGAACAAGCAGGTAGGCGACCAGCGCGCCGACGGCGGCGCCGATCACCAGCCACACGATCACCAACTGGGTTGGCAAACCCACGAGATCGAACCTCGGCATCGAAGCGGATGCGGCCTACACCGGCCGCCGCGCGACATCGCGCATGAGCCATCCGAACCAATCGCGGCGCCGGGAATCACAATTCGGCATTCCCGAACTGCGAAGCAAGGCCGCGGCTGGCTCCGGTGCAAGGGACGCGCCTGCATCGACGCGTAGCGGTGAACATCCAAGCGCTTGACGGTCAGCTGGTTAACTTGTCTCGCGAAGTGCCGTTGCGCGAGCACATCACCAATCAGCCCGGGTGGATGTCGCCTGCGCGCCACGTGATCCCCCACCCACCTGACCCGTCACCATGGCCCGTTGCAGGGCATCGAGCATCTGGCGCGCCTGCGACTCGGAGATCTGCGGAGCGGACTGGCCGCCCTCGGGATTCCCGAAGCCGCCGCCCTGCGATGCGCCGGCGCCGGTTCGCGGTGCCCCGGCGTAGCCGGACTTGGTGAGGTTGCCGCCGCCCCAGTCGGCCTTGCGGTGCGGGCCGCCGCCGAATCGCGTCTGTTCATCGGCGAGACGGCGCAGAGCGAGCTCGAGATTCCATTTCGCGTCCACGTCGCGCGGGTCCATGACCAACGCTTCGGTATACGAGTTGATCGCGGCGTGGAGCATGGGCCGTTTGTCCGGCTCCTCATCGGCTACGTGCATGTAGGCATCGCCGAGGTTGAACAGCGCCCGGCGTCGCACGTCGGGCGGGCCGCCCAGCGCGAGACGGTAATTGGTGACGGCCTGGTCGAATTGCGCCAGGCGGTAGAGCGCGTTGCCCATGTCGTAGGACAGGAGCGCCGCGGCATCCGGGTCGTTGGACCGGCGCGCCTCGCGGGCCAGGGCGCGCAGTTCGTCGAGCGCGTCGCGATAGTTACCGGCCTCGTACAGAGAGATCGCGCGCGCGGCGCGGCGTGCATCGACCCGCGGCTGCGCGCCTAACGCACCGTAGAGGCCCGCGGCGACCAGCAGCACAGCAGCGGCGTGGGCGGTGGCGGACCGACTCGCGGCAGCGCGGCCTGATGCGCGCGCTGGTGCCCGCAGGAGCGACTCGAGCACGAGGGCAATCAGCGCGAGCGCGGCCGGCCACGCGAAGCGGTCGGTGAGAGCGGCGCGCTCACGCGACGCGGTGCGGGCCGCGCCTAACTGGCGGATCGCGGCAATCACGGGCGCGGCGGCGGCGGGACCCGTCCAACGAACATACCGGCCGTCCGCGATCGCCGCCGCGGCGCCGAGGTCCGACTCGTCGAGGCGCGAAACCACCGTTTGTCCGCGCCAGTCGCGGTGTGGACGTGCATCCGCGGGCGTCTCGGGCACCGTGGTGCCGGCAATCGAGCCGACGCCGACGGCGTACAGACGTACGTGGGATTGGGCCAGCACACGCGCACCGTCGCGCATCGATCCCTGCGTCGCCTCGCCGTCCGTTAGGAGCACCACCGTGTGCGAGCCGGCGCCGCCGTCGCGGGCAAACGTGTTCGCGGCGAGGTCGAGCCCGCCTTCGATGTCCGTCGCCGGATCGGGAACGTCCTGTGTGCTCACGGCATCGACGAAGCGCGCGAAGATTCCGTGATCGGTGGTCAGCGGCAGCTGGAGGAACGCGTTTCCGCCGAACACTTCGAGGCCCACACGGTCGTGCGGCAACGAATCCGCGATCGCGCGCGCGGCGGCTTTGGCCTGGGCAAGGCGCGACGGATACGCGTCGGCAGCGTTCATGGAGCGCGAGAGATCGAGCACGAACAACACGTCGCGCGATGAGCGTTCGACGGCGCTGCGCGATTCGCCCCACTGCGGGCGCGCCAGCGCCAGGACGACGAGCGCTAACGCGGCGATCACAAGCGCATCGGCCGCGCGGCGCCGGCCGCGCCGCGGCATGGCCGACGTGCGCGCAACGAGCGCCGCATCCCCGAAGCGGGCACGGTCGGCGCGACGGCGGCGCTCGCGCCGCGCGAGTGCGTAGATGCCTAACGGCAACAGCGGCACGAGCATCGCGAGCCAAAGCGGAGCGTCGAGGCGCATACTCACGGCACCGTTCGGAGCCACGTGGTGCGCAAGGCGAGCTCGAGCGACAGGAGCAGCAGCGCGGGTACCAGGAACCAGCCCGCGTGCTCGTTCCAGGCGAGCACCTCGCGCTCCTCGAGCGTGGTTTTTTCGACGTGGTCGATTTGGCGCACGATGTCGGCGAGGGCGCGCTCGTCGGTGGCACGATAGTACGTACCGCCGGAAGTCGCCGCGACCGCGCGCAGCAACTGTTCGTCGCGCGCGCTGAGCACCGCGGGTTCTTCACCGTAGGCGAGCTCGCGCCGCTGGTATTGTTGACCCATGCCGCGCACCCAGGCATCGCTGGGCAGGCGCGAGCCGGGGCGCGCGCTCATGCCGATCACGTAGACGCGCACGCCGATGGCGCGCGCGATGCGGGCCGCGACGAGCGGGTCGGGCGCGCCGGTGTTGTTGCCGCCGTCGGTGATGAGCACGATCACGCCGCTGTTGCGCGGCAAGTCCTTGAGATGGTTCTCGGCCATAGCGAGGGCGGTACCGATGGCGGTGCCGTCCGGCAGCAGGCCGATGTCGACGCGATCGAGTAGCTCCGTTAGGACATCGTGATCGTCGGTGAGCGGCGCTTGCGTGAACGGCCGGCTGGCGAAGATGACGAGGCCCATGAAATCGCCGCGGCGCTGGTCGATGAAGCGCGTGAGGACTCGCTTCGCAGCGGTGATGCGGTTGTCGGGCGCGAAGTCGAGCGCTTTCATGGAGCTCGAGATGTCGAGCGCGATGACGATGTTGCGACCTTTGGTGGACACGTCGCGGACGTCGCCGGGCGAGCGCGGCCGGGCGAGGGCTATGACGAGCGCGAGCAGGCCCAAGGCGCGCAACGCGACAGGCCAGCAGAGCGCGCGTTCGCGGCGCGAGCGCGGCGCCGAGTCGAGGAGCGAGAGCGCGGGGAGTCCGAGTGCAGCCGAGGGGGGATGGCGGCGGCGCGGCCAGGCGAACCAGAGGTACGCCGGGACGATCGCCAGGAGCGCGAACGCCCAGGGGTCAGCGAACCGCATCGGCGTCTCCGGCGCCGGTGGCGGCAAAAACGGGCGTCGCGGCGTCGTGCCATGCATCGAGGAGGTTCGTCGCGCGCGCGACGAACGCACGCGCGACATCGGCGTCGGGGCGGAGGCGCGCGAACTTGACGAGGTCGGCTTCGCCTAACAGAGTGGCCGTGGCGGCGGCGTGGCCCGCAAGTGCGGCGGGCAGCGCGCGGATCAGCTCCGGCGTGGTGCGGTGCACGGCCGGGATGTCGTGCGCGGCCTCGAGGTAGCGGCGCAGCGTGTCGCTGGCCTCGTCGTAGTAGCGGGCGACGTCACGGGCCGCGAGGTCGGACTCGGCCAGCGTGCCCAGTCGAGCGCGCGCTGCCTCGTACGCGCCTAACGGGGGCTCGATGGGCGCGGCGGGCATCGGGCCGCTCGGGCGCCGGCGGGCGCGGAGCACCATGGCCGCGACCGCGGCCACCAGTAGCGACGCCACGGCGATGGGCCACCAGTGCGACACCGAGCCCGCCGAGCCGCCTAACGACGCGATCGGACGAATGTCTCGCATGGCGATCGCGGTATCCGGCAGTGTCGCCATGACCGTGACGAGTACCGCGCCGCTCACCACCGAGTCGGGCACCTCGGCACCCGCGCGGCGATACGGGAGCGCGAACGCCGGACTCGTGAGGCTACCGGTCTCAAAGAACGCGAGGCGCGCGCGGTAGCGGTGCGCGCCGTCGGCCGCGCGCGGCAGCGTGTCCATCGCGAGGAGACGGACGCTGTTGGGGAGGGAGTCGCGTGGATGGGGATCGCCGGCGATCGACGCACCGTCCGGGAGCGTGGCGCGCAGATCGATGGTCACGGTGTCGCCCACGGTGACCGTGCCGCCGCCCGACACGTCGAGATGCTGCGCGCCGACGGCGCGCGGCGCGAGCGCGACGGTCAGCGCGGCGATGCACGCGCACGCCAGACGCCCATGCATGTCAGTGCCGCATGCGGCGCTCGCGCCGCCGGAAGAAGCCTAACAACGGCGCGACGTAGCCGTCGGCGGTGCGCAGCCGGATCAGGTCGGCGCCGGCGGTGCGCAATCGACGGGCGACGGCCGCGTCGCGTGCGGCCGCAGCGCGGCCGAACGCGTCGCGGACGTCGCCGCGCGCGCTGTCCACCCACCGCCACTCGTCGCGCTCCGGATCCCGGAGCGCGACGAGTCCGACGTCCGGCAGATCCACGTCCCGCTCGTCGACGAGGTGCACACCGATCGTGTCATGACGCCGCGCCACCATCTCGAGCGCACGATCGTACGCGCCGGCCATCCAATCGGAGAACACGAACACCACGGCGCGACGCTTGAGGATGCGCATCGCGAACTCGAACGCCGCGGCGAGGTCGGTGCCCTTCCCGCGCGGCTCGAACGACACCATCTCGCGAATCACGCGCAGCACGTGCCGCTTGCCCTTGGCCGGCGCGACGAACTGCTCGACGTGGTCGGAGAACAGGATCGCGCCGACGCGATCGTTGTTGCGCACGGCAGCCAACGCGAGCACCGCGCTCACCTCCGTGGCCAA